>Ga0163144_10000691_pt1 | contig 79738 bp, 56 predicted proteins | sample OliLak19BULKMAT1_FD_123175 | JGI IMG/M metagenome (GOLD analysis project Ga0163144, IMG submission 123175) | Freshwater microbial mat bacterial communities from Lake Vanda, McMurdo Dry Valleys, Antarctica - Oligotrophic Lake LV.19.BULKMAT1 | ecosystem: Environmental > Aquatic > Freshwater >... | reverse complement strand
TTTAGGCCGCACCTTTGAGGCCACGCTGCGGCGTTGGCTCCGTCGGTCGTTCCACCAGGAATCTCCCTCCGTCGCCGCCATGCATCGTGGCCCAACTGCCGCGTTTAGGCCGCACCTTTGAGGAGATGGAACCGGAGCGGGAAGAGGCTCTAGTGATGGGAACTCGCGATCTATTGCCGTGTTTAGTGTGAATCCAGAAGGCGCGGCTGGCGGCCAACCATTGCTGCCACCCAGCGACGTCAGCGCGTCGCGGCTGACGGCACAGCCGCTGGTGACGCTGGTTGGCCGCGCACCACCGACCAATCCGCGAACCACACGTAGATCGCCAGGACGATGACGACCAACGCCGCGGCCGCCGGTACGGTCCAGCGCCAGGGGGTCATCTCGACGTCCCCGGAATACTCATGGACCCAGGCCTTGGCCGTTGGCGCCAGGATGGTGATCAGCGTCATGACGCTGCACAGCAGCAGGAACACGATGCCGAGGAAATGGAACTCGTGCAGGGCATCGACCTGCCTGGACAGCGCCGGGATGAAGTAGCCGGCGGCGATGACCAGCACGCCCAGGCAGAGGCCCGTCTTGGCGGCGACGGCCGGCATCCGACGCAGCAGCAGGCCCATCAGCACCACCGAGAAGATCGGGATGAAGTACAGGCCGTTCATCTTCTGCAGGTAGCCGAAGATGCTGTCCTGACCCACCAGGAGCGGCGCGACGACCATCGAGATGACCGCCACCACCGTGCTGAAGGACTTGCCGGCCTTCACCACGTCGAGTTCGCTGGCGTCCTTGCGCAGCAGTCCGCGGTAGATGCCGAGTGAGAAGAGCGTCGAGGTGCTGTTGAGCGCGCCGCAGAACGAACTGAGCACCGCACCCGCCATGGCGGCCAGGAAGAAGCCGGTCAGCCACGGCGGCAGCACGGTGTGCACCAGCAGGCCGTAGGCCTGGTCGGGCTTGAGATCGGGATGCGAAGCGGCGAACAGATGCAGGGCGATGATCCCCGGCAGCACCAGGTACAGCGGCCCGAGCAGCTTGAGCGCCCCGGTCAGCAGGACGCCTTGCTGGCCGGCCGCCAGGGTGCGGGCGGCGAAGGTGCGCTGGATGATCTGCTGATTGGTGCACCAATAGAAGGTGGTCAGCAGGATGACGCCGGTGAACAGCGTCGAGAACGGTACCGACTGCCGGGGACCGCCGAGGGAATTGAGTTTTTCGGGGTGGGCGGTGGCGATGTTCTCGAATCCGGCGAATACGCCCGCGCCCTTGCCGGCGGCGTCGGCGCCGAACCACACGATCATGAAACCGCCGACCAGGAGCAGCACGCCGTTGAAGGTGTCGGACACCGCGATGCCGCGCATGCCGCCGAAGATCGCATAGAGCGCGCCGATGATGCCCACCAGCCAGACCGAGAACCACAGCGCGATGGTGTCATTGGGGAAGCCGAACAGGCCTTTGACGTCGACGATGGAGTTGAGCCCGAGCGCGCCGGTATAGAGGACGATCGGCAGCAGGATGACGGTGTAGGCGATCAGGAAGATGAGGTTGCAGATCACCTGCGTGGTGTGATCGAAACGCAGCTCAAGGAATTGCGGCACGGTGCTGATGCCGCTGCGCAGGAACTTGGGCAGGAAGAACAGCGCCATCAGCACCAGCGACAGCACCGACACCACTTCCCACGCCATCACGCTCAAGCCGTCCTTGAACGCCGCGCCGTTGAGGCCGACGAGCTGCTCAGTCGAGAGGTTGGTCAGCAGCAGCGAAAACGCGATGTAGACCGCGCCCAGCGACCGTCCGGCCAGGAAGTAGCCGGTCGAGGTGTCGTGCTTCTGCCGGCGCACGATCCACCACGTGCCCAGTCCCACCAGTCCGGTGACCACGGCGAAGGAGATCAGCGTGAAGGCGGTGTCCAAGCACGGCTCCTGGGGGCGCGCGAGTGTGCGGCAGAGGCGGAACTGGCAATGGGAGGGCCGGAATGCTCCGCTTCCGCAACCGTCGGTCGGGCTGCGGTCACGCGCGGACGTTGGCTGGTCTCATCGACAGCGCGCCCGGGGTGGTCGCGACCACCCCGTCCGCGGCGTGAGGCACCGACCACGGCGCAGCGCAGGTGGTTGCACCGACACCGGGCGCCGATCCGAGCGCCACGCCCGGCGTGGTCGGCTTGATCACCAATCTGTAGTGGGCTCGGAAGGGCCCCCACGAGGTGTAGCTGATCGCCGAACAGCGAGTTGCATTCAGTAGTTTTATATTGCATAGAGTAGGGCAGAGTTGCACTCTCCCGCACGGACCCGCCATGTCCTTCCTGCCCACCCAACGCCTGTCGCCGAAGAACCAGGTGACGTTGCCCCGCGAGGCACGCGCCTTCCTGGGCGTGGGCGAGGAAGTGCCGGTCTGCGGCATGCAGCACCGTGTGATCAAGGCCGGCGAGACGTTCCCCGTCCTGCTGCTGCTCACCGAGAAGGAACTCCAGCGCCGCGAGCAGAAGATCATCGACGATCCGTCGCTCGACGCCGCCAAGCGCTTCGAGCTGGTGACCAGGCTCAACGGCGGCGTCCGCCGCATGGCGGTCGATGGCCAGCACCGGGTGGTGCTGCCGCAGCATTTCGTCCAGCACATCGCGGTCGAACGCGACGTCTTCTTCGTCAGCACCAATACCACGGTGCAGGTGTGGAACCCGATCCACTACCTGCGCTGGTCCGGCCAGGATCGCGGCGAGCACTTCGACCCGGCCCTGGACGCCTACCTCATGGTCTAGGAGCCGACATGACGCCCGACTCCGCCGACCATTCCACGAGGATCCCGCCATGCAGGACCCCGACCTCCAGCACCTCCTCACCGCGCTCGACAGCGTGGCGGAGTGGGCCACGGCAAACCACCAGCCGGCGGCCGTCCACGATCACCTCGCAGTCGCCGAACTGCGCTTGCGCTGCATCGAACGCCGGCTTGGCGGGCGCGTCGAAGCCAGCCCGTATCTGGCGTTCGTCCGTCGCCTGTGCCGCGAGAACGCCGATCAACGCCTGGCCGCCGGTGCTTGAGCCCGACCCAGCCGCGCTGCATGCGCCGGTGCTGCTCGCCGAGGTGCTCACGCACCTCGCGGTGCAACCCGGTCAGCGCGTGCTCGACTGCACGCTCGGCCTGGGTGGCCATGCCCAGGCCCTGCTCGCGGCGGGTGCGCGCGTGGTCGGCGTCGACCGCGATCCGCGCGCGCGCGAACTGGCAGCGCAGCGTCTCGCCGCGGCCGGCGACCGGCTCGACATCCGCTCCGGCACCTTCGCCGACACCGTGGCCGAGGCGCTCGACGCGGGCGAGCGTTACGACGCCGTGCTCGCCGATCTCGGGGTATCCAGTCTGCAACTCGACGACGTCGGGCGTGGCTTCGGCATGCGCAGCGACGCCGCCCCCGACATGCGCATGGGCGACGATGGCGCGCCCACCGCCCTGGAACTGATCGCCAGCCTCGATGAGACCGAGCTCGCCGACATCATCTGGCGCTATGGCGAGGATCGCCTCAGCCGACGCATCGCGCGCGCCATCAAGCGCGCCGAGGCCGAGGGTCGTCTGGCCAGCGCCGTGGATCTCGCGGACGTGGTGCGCCGCGCCGTACCCGGCCACCACCCGCGCCACCCCGCGCAGCGCACCTTCCAGGCCCTGCGCATCGCGGTGAACGACGAGTTGGGCCAGCTTGCGTCGCTGCTGGCGGCCCTGCCCAGGCTGCTCGCCGGCGGCGGCCGGGCGGTGGTGATCAGCTTCCACAGTCTGGAAGACCGCGCGGTGAAGGTCGCCTTCCGCGCCCATCGCGACGCCGGCGATTTCACTGCCATCGCGCGCTCGCCGGTCATCGCTGGCGAAAGCGAACTTGCGGCCAACCGTCGCTCCGGGTCAGCGAAGCTGCGCTGGGCGAGAGGCCGGGATCAGCCGCCTGGAGCCCCACATGCGTGAACTCGCCGTCCATGCCGCATTCTCCGTACTCTGGCTCGGGCTCGCCTTCGGGCTGGCGATCAAGATCGCCCTGCTCGGCAGCGAGCAGGCCACCCTGGCGCGCAATCGCGGCGCCGATCTCAAGGCGCGCACCGAGCTGGCCTACCAGAACGATCGCCTGCGCGCCGCCATCGATTTCGCCGCCAGCCCCGCGGCCCTGAGCGCGGCCGTGCGTCGCCTCGACCTGCCGTTGCAGCCGGCGCAGGTGCCGCGCGCCAGCGATCCGCTGGCTAGCCGTTAACCCGTCGCACCGGCCCATCAGTCAACGCCACCATGCCGACCTCGATCCATTTCCACGCCCGCGACGAACCGGTAGTGCTCGCCGGCCCGCAGTGGTGGCGGGTCGCCGTGATCATCGTGGTCTTCATCGGCCTGTTCGCAGCCATCGGGACGCGCCTGCACGATCTCCAGGTCGACCAGGCCGAACGCCTCAGCGGCCTGCGCGATCGCCAGATCCATCGCAAATGGGACCTGCAGGCCGCGCGCGGATCGATCATCGACGCCCAGGGCGCCCCGCTCGCCGCCGACATCGGCACCTGGACAGTCTACGCCGACGCCGGCTACATGAACGACCGGCTGCGTGCCACCGTGGCGCTGAGCGCCGCTCTCGACGTGCCGCGCGATGAGCTGCGCCGCCAGTTTGAGACGCGCAGCAACGGCCGACGCCTGTCCCATGGCCTGGATGACGCCACCGCCGACCGCGTACGCGCGGTGATCGAGGACGACAAGCTCTCCGGCATCTACGTCCGTCGCGAGTTCACCCGCACCTACCCGGCCGGGCGGCTCGCCGCGCACCTCGTGGGCTTTCTCGGGGACGGCCGCGGCGGGGCTGGCATCGAACAGTCCTGCGAGGCGCGGTTGGCCAGCGTCGGCGGCTTCGAGACGGTGGCGATGGATGCCCACAACCGTCCGTTCGTGCTCGGCGGCAGTGAAAGCCGGGCAGCGCGGCCCGGCGCCAACGTGCAGCTCACCATCGATTCCACCCTGCAACGCGAACTCGAGGCGGCGCTGTCGGCGGCGGTTGAAAAGCACCAGCCGAAGATCGCTGCCGGCATCCTGCTGCGTCCGGCCACCGGCGAGATCCTCGCCCTGGCCAGTTGGCCGGACTTCGATCCCGCTGAACGCAGCCGGATGCCGGCAGAGCACCTGCGCAACAATGTCCTCGCCTTCGTCTACGAGCCTGGCTCGACCATGAAGCCGCTGATCGCCGGTGCCGCCGTGGTCGACGGCCTGGCGCAGTGGGATGAACGCATCGACTGCGAGAAGGGCGCCTGGACCTACCGCGCCGGCAAGGCGGCGCGCACCATCCACGAGAAATCGGGTGGTCACGGCGTGCTCAGCCTGGTCGAGTGCATCTCGCTGTCGGACAACATCGCCATGGCCAAACTCGGCATCCGTCTCGGCCCGGAACGGCTGTTCGGCTGGATCCAGCAGTTGAACTTCGGCCGCGACACCGGCATCGCGCTGCCCGGCGAGGACGGCGGCCTGGTCCTGCCGCGCGCGCGCTGGTCGGTGATCGGGTCATGCATGTCGGTGCCCATGGGCCACGAGATCGCGGTCACCCCGATCCAGATGGCGATGGCGCACGCCGCCGTGGCCAACGGCGGCGTGTGGCTGCCGCCGCGGCTGGTACGGCGGATCTGGACGCCGGACGGCGAGGGTTCCGCCAGCGAGCTGCCGCTGCCGATGCTGCCGGCGGCACGGCGCATCTACGCGCCCAGCGACGCTGCGCGCATCCAGGCCGCGATGAACCGCACCATGGAGGACGGCACCGGCAAGCGCAGCGCGCTCGACGGCTACAGCAGCGCGGGCAAGACCGGCACCTCGGAGAAGCTGGTGGGCGGGCAGTATTCGGCCGAGCACAACGTCGGATCGTTCGTGTGCTGGGCGCCGGCGGCGCCGGAACGCATGCCCGAACTGCTCTGCCTGGTGGTGATCGACGATCCCAGCCAGAACGGCCGCTTTGGATCCGAGACCGCGGCCCCAGTGGTGCAGCGCGTGCTGCAATTCAGCCTCGCCCATCTCGGCGTGCCACGCGAACCCGATTTCGAGAAACCCGCTCCAACCGTCGGCAAGCCGGGCGTGCGCATCGCCAGCCCGCGGCGGCGACCATGATCCTGGCCGCCCGTCTCCTCGCCGGTCAGCCGCTGAGCGGCACCTGCCCGGTCGCGCTCGCCGGCGTCGCCCGCGACAGCCGGGCGCTGCGTCCGGGCGAGGCCTTCGTCGCCGTCGTCGATGATCCGGCCGAGATGGCGCTGCACGCCGCCCAGGCGCGCGCCGCTGGCGCCACGGTGGTGATCGCCGAGGACGCTGGTGGCGGCACGTCCGCAGCGACGGCCGCCGCGCAGTTGTCGACCCCGCACGCGCGCTGGTCGTTCGCCCGCGCCAGCGCCGCCGCGCACGGGCTTGACCGCGCCCAGCCCGTGCTGATCGGTGTCACCGGTTCGACCGGCAAGTCGACCACCACGCACTGCGCCTGGTGGTCGCTCGGCCCGGGAGCGGCGCGGGTGGGCACGCTGGGCTGGCACGACGGTTCCAGCGAGCGGCCGGGCAAGCAGACCACGCCGCCACCGGAGGAGGTGCATGCCTTCCTGAGCGGGCTCGGTCCGCACTGCCCGGGTGTCGCGGTCGAAATCTCCAGCCATGCCGGCGACCAGCATCGCCTGGCCGGTCTCGAACTCGCCAGCATGGTCTTCACCGGCCTCGGCCACGATCATCTCGACTACCACCGCAGCATCGGCGCCTACCTCACCGCCAAGCTCAAGATCGTGCGCCAGCTGCGCGCCGGCGCGCGCGTGGTGGTCAATGCCGATGATCCGCGTTCGGGAGCGGTCGCGCACGCCGGCCGCGGCGCCGGTGCCGACGTGGTCGGCCTCGGCTTCCAGCGCGGTCAGGCGCAGATCGCCGGCGACGCCGAGCACGGTTGGCGGCTGCTCTGGGAGGGCATCGACCATCCGCTGCCGGTGCGCCTGCCCGGCCGCTTCAACGCCTGGAATGCCGCCGCCGGAGCCCTTGCCGCCAACGCCGTCGGCGTCCCGCTGGCGACCGCGCTTGCCCGTCTGGCCGATCTCCCGCCGGTGCCGGGCCGGCTCGAACTGCTGGCGCACGCGCCGCTGACCTACGTCGACTATGCGCACACCCCCGAGGCCCTGGCGGTGATGCTGCGCGCGCTGCGCCAGGATTTTCGCGGTCATCGCCTGGTCTGCGTGTTCGGTTGCGGCGGCGACCGCGATCGCAGCAAGCGCGGGCCGATGGGCCGCGCCGCGCTGACCGCCGATGTCGCCGTGCTCACCACCGACAACAGCCGCAGCGAATCTCCGCGCGCCATCGCCGAGGACGTGGTCGCCGGCCTGCCGCCTGGCATCGCCGTGGCCTGGGACGGCCGGCCGTCGGCCAACGCGCACCTGGTGGTCGAACTCGACCGCGCCCAGGCCATCCGCCTGGCCCGCCGGCTGGCCGGCGCCGACGGCGTGGTGGTGGTTGCCGGCAAGGGCCACGAGACCACCCAGGAGATCCAAGGTGCCGTCCTGCCCTGGGACGACCGCAGCTTCGTCGCCAGCCTGGCCGGGGAGGCGCGTCGATGAGTGCCTTGGCTGATAGCTGCTGGCTGCTGGCTGCTGGCGGTGGGCCGCGCTGCGCGCATCCCGCTGATAGCTGCTGGCTGCTGGCTGCTCGCGCGTCGCTGCGCTTCGGTGGCCACCGCGTTGTTCGCACGCGACGTTTCCGCTCAGGGCGCCGACGCCTCGGTTTGCGGACCGCACGCGAGCAGCCATCAGCCATCAGCCAGCAGCCGGGGGCGCGATGAGCGCCCCCGCCCCCGGCGTCTTCGCCTTCAGCCGCGCCGAGGCGCAGGCCTGGACCGGTGGCACCTGGATCGGCGATGCCGGTGGCGTCGCCATCCGTGGCGCCGCCGTCGACAGCCGCCTGGTGCGGCGGGGCAGCCTGTTCGCCTGCCTGCCTGGCGATCATCACGATGGCCATGTCTTCGCCGGTCGTGCCGTCGCCGCTGGCGCCGTGCTGGTGCTGGCCAGCCGGCCGGTGCCGGTCACCGCGCCGGTGCTGCTGGTGCCCGACGTCGGCCGTGCGCTCGGCCGCCTGGCTGCGGCGCGGCGGGCGCGCTATGCCGGCGCCCGCTGGATCGCCATCACCGGCTCGAACGGCAAGACCACCACCAAGGAACTGGTCGCCGCCGCCTGCGCCGCCCATGGCGCCACCGCCGCCACGCCCGGCAACCGCAACAACCACCTCGGCGTGCCGCTGACCCTGCTCGATCTGCCCGACGGTCTGGCCTACGTGGTCATCGAAATGGGCGCCAACCATGCCGGCGAGATCGCGCAGTTGGCCGCTCTCGTCCGGCCTGACGTCGGGGTGATCACCTCGATCGGCCCGGCGCATCTCGAAGGCTTCGGCGACCTGCTCGGCGTCGCCAACGCCAAGGGCGAGCTGTTCGCGGCGCTGCCGCCAGGCGCACCGGCGCTGGCCGGCGTGCATGGCCTGGCCGCGGTCGCCGTCGCGCACGGTGGCGATGGCGACGCCATCCTCGCCGCCCTGCGCGCCCGCGCCGCCGGCCGCGACCTGCGCCTGGTGGGCGACGGTGCGCTGCCCGGAACCGTCGAGGCCGACAGCGTCGACCTGCGCCTGGTCGACGGCTCGGCCCGCCTGGCCCTGGTCGGTGCGCACAACCTGGCCAACGCCGCTCTCGCGCACGCCGCCGCCGTTGCCGCCGGCGTCCCGCCGGTTCTCGCCCTGGCCGGCCTCGCCACGGTGTCGCCGGTGGCGGGCCGGCTGCGCAGCATCAGCGCCGGCGCCCACGTCGTGCTCGATGACAGCTACAACGCCAACCCGGCGAGCATGCTCGCCGGGTTGCGCGTGCTCGCCGCCCGCCCCGGCCGCCGCCTGGCGGTGCTCGGCGGCATGGGCGAACTGGGCGACCACGCCGAGGCCGGCCACCGCCTGGTCGGTACCGAGGCGGCGCGCCTGGCGCTGCCGCTGCTCACCGTCGGCGACCGCGCCCTGGGGCTTGCCGCCGCCTACCGCGCCGCTGCCGGGCCCGATCACCGTCACGCCGACGACCATGAGCGCGCCATCGCCGCCGCGGTGGCCTGCTGCGCCGCCGGGCCGACCACGCTGCTGATCAAGGCCAGTCGCGGTGCCCAGCTCGAACGCGTCGTCGCCGGAGTGGTCGCCGCGCTGACGTTGGCGTCGCCGGCATCGCCGGGCTCACCGCGCGGCGTTCCACATTGCCCGGTGTCCTGATGCTCTATCTGCTCCATCACCTCGAATCCTCGTTCGGCCCGTTCCGCCTGTTCGGCTACGTCACCTCGCGCGTGGTGCTCGCAGCCGCCACCGCCTTCGTACTCATGCTGCTGGTCATGCCGCCGCTCATCCGCTGGCTGAAGCGCATGAAGTTCGGCGAGGCCGGTTCCAAGGGCGAGGGCGCGGTGGTGGTCGATGCCATGCGCGAAGGCAAGAAGGGGACGCCGACCATGGGCGGGCTCGGCCTGGTGCTGTGCATCGCGTTGGCGGCGGTGCTGTGGTGCGACCCGCTGGTGTGGCGGACCTGGCTGCTGCTCTTCGCCCTGGTCGCCTTCGCCGTGGTCGGCTTCCTCGATGATCGCACCAAGATCTTCAAGGACGCGCGCGGCACCCCGTCGACGGTGAAATTCGCCATCCAGATCGCCGCCGCGGCGGTGTGCGGCATCGGCCTCTACCTGATCCAGCAGCACTACGCCGACCTGCTGCTGCCCGGCTCGTCGCCGGCCGGTGAAGGCCCGGAATCGTACAAGAAGTACCTGACCGATCGCACCGGCGTCGATCACGCCTACATCGTGCGCCTTGGCGTGCACCAGCTCGCCTTCCCCTTCGTGGCGGTGAAGTACGCGCTGACCATGGGCCTGTGGTCGGTGCTGTGGGCGGTTTTCGTGACCACCGCCTGCGCCAACGGCGTCAACTTCACCGATGGCATGGATGGTCTCGCCGCCGGCACGGTGTTCATCGCCGCGCTCGCCTTCGTGGTGATCGCCTACGCCACCAGCCGCGTCGACACCGCCGACTACCTGCGCGTGCTGTTCATCCCCGATGGTGAAGAGGTGGCGGTGTTCTGCGCCGCCATCGCCGGCGGCTGCCTGGGCTTCCTGTGGTTCAACTGCGCGCCCGCCGAGGTGTTCATGGGTGACACCGGCAGCCAGGCGCTGGGCGGCACGCTCGGGCTGATCGCGCTCAACACCAAGCAGGAGTTCCTCATCCTGCTGGTCGGCTTCGTCTTCGTGATGGAAGCCGCGTCGGTGCTCATCCAGAAGGCGGTGTTCAAGGCCACCAAGCACCGCCCCGGCGGCGGCCGGCGCGTCTTCCTGTGCGCGCCCATCCACCACCACTTCCAGTACAAGGGTTGGCCGGAATCGAAGATCGTGCTGCGCTTCTGGATCGTCGCCGCCCTCGCCGCGCTGGCTGCCCTCTCCACGCTCAAGTTACGTTAGACCACGATGCCATCCCCGCACGACCGTACGACCGCAGCACCGAACCGAGGCCATCGCCCATGACCGCCCGCTGGCTACGCGTCCAACTCTGGATCCTGGTCCTCGCCCTGTGCGGCTTCGGACTGGTGATGGTCGCCTCGACCACCGCCGGCATGACCGGACGCAGCGGGGCGCTGCTGAATTACAGCCTGCTGGTCAAGCAGTCGGCGGCACTGGTCGTCGGCCTGCTGGCGGCGGGAATGATCAGTTGGTTCGGCGCCGCACGCCTGCGTATGGGCTGGGTGGTCGCGCTGTTCGCGGTGGCGTGCATCGGCAGCCTGCTGGCGGTGCACGTGATCGGCCGCGAAAGCCACGGGGCGCGGCGCTGGATCAATCTCGGCCCGGTCGACTTCCAGCCCGCCGAACTGGCCAAGCTGGCACTGGTGGTGGTGCTGAGCTGGTATCTCCACCGCGTCGCCGAGCGCGTGCGCGTTACCTGGTACGGCGTGCTGCTGCCGCTGGCCGGATTCGCGGTGGTCGCCGGGTTGATCTACCTGACCAAGGACCTCGGCTCGGTGGTGGTGCTGGCGATGGTGCTGGGAAGCATGTTCTTCTTCGCCGGTACGCAGTGGCTGTACTTCCTCGCGCTCGCCATCGGCTGTCTGCCGCCGCTGGCCTACGTCACCATCTACCAGGTCGCCTACCGCCGTGAGCGGCTGATGGCGTTCTGGGATCCGTGGAACGCCGAGGGCCCGGCCGGTTACCACCTCAGACAGAGCTTCATCGCCATCGGCAGCGGCGGACTGTACGGCGTCGGGCTCGGACAGAGCCACGCCAAGATGGACTTCCTGCCTGAGAAGCACACCGACTTCATCTATGCCGTGATCTGCGAAGAACTCGGCCTGGCCGGCGCCCTGTCGTTGGCCGGGGTCTTCGCCCTGCTCGTCATCACCGGGCTCGGTCTGGCGCTGAGCACGCGCGACCGCCATCAGCGGCTGCTCGCTGTCGGCGCCACCATGGTGCTCGGCACCCAGGCGTTCTGGAACATGCTGGTGGTGGTCGGAGCGGTGCCGACCAAAGGTCTGACCCTGCCCTTCATCAGCTACGGCGGTTCCAGCCTGGTCGTCTGCCTGGCGCTGATCGGCGTGCTCGACGCGGTCGCGCGCGCCGCCGTCGCCGAGAGCCGTCGCCGCACCACCGGCGCCCGCATCGGCGCCGCGCCCACCGGCGACCGCTCGTGGCGTTGGCAGGTGGAACCCTCATGACGCCGATCGCCACGGTGTGGCGTGCGGGGTGCGGCGTGCGCAGTCGGGTGCGCAACCCGCCAGGCACTCGCCGCGACTATCGCCTGGCAGTCGCCGCACTCCGCACTCCGCACTGCGCACGTGCCTGCTGGCGATGAAAGCCCACGGCATCCTCTTCTGCGGTGGCGGCACCGGCGGTCACGTCCTGCCCGGGTTGGCGGTGGCGGCGGCGCTGCGGCGGGGCGGTGAAAACGATCTGCGCTGGATCGGCGATCCCGCCCGCATCGAGGCCCGGCTGGTGCCGCCGGCCGGCATCCCGCTCCTGCCGATCGGGCTGAGCCGTCCGCGCCTGCACGATCCGCGCTGGGTGCTGGCGGCGCTGCGCCAGGCGGTGGCCTGCGCCTGCGAACTGTCGGCGCGCCCGCCGCGGGTGGTGGTGGCGCTGGGCGGATACGCCGCGCTGCTGCCCGGCCTGTTCGCGGCGCTGGTGCGCCGGCCGCTGGTGGTGCTCGAACAGAACGCGCGCGCCGGCCGGACCAACCGCCTGCTCGCCCGTCTCGCCACGGCGGTGGTCACCCAGTTCCCCGAAGCGCGCCGCGACCTGCCCGGCGGTCGCGTCCGCCAGCTCGGCAATCCGGTGCGCGCTATCCAACCGCGCGTTCGTGGTGACGATGTCCGCCTGCGCGTGCTGGTGGCCGGTGGCAGTCTGGCCGCGCGCACGCTCAACGATCTGGTGGTCGGCGCCGCCGGCGAACTCGCCGAGATCCCCGGGTTGCACGTCGTCCACCTCGCCGGCGAGGATGACCGCGAACGCGTCACCGCGCTCTACGCCGCCGCCGGAGTCGACGCCGAGGTGCATGGCTTCGTCGCCGACATGCCGGCGCTGTACGAGCGCATCGACCTGGCGATCACCCGCGCTGGCGCCACCACCGTCGCCGAACTGTGCGCCGCCGGCATCGGCGGTCTCTACGTTCCGCTGCCCTGGGCCGCTGGCGATCATCAGACCGCCAACGCCCGCGCCGTCGCCCGCGTCGGTGGCGCCGTGGTGCTGCCGCAGGTGTCGACCAAGCCGCGCCATCTCGCCACCTGGCTGCGCCGCCTGGCCGGCAATCGTTCGCTGGTGGCTCGCATGGGCGTCGCCGCCCGCCGCCTCGCCCGTCCCGACGCCGCTCGCGACGTCGCCGCGCTGGTCGAGGACACCGCCCGCGACGCCCAGCGTTCGCTCCATCCCGCGCGCCGCGTCGCCGCCCGCGCCACGTTCCGGGCGGCGCTCCTCCTGGGCGACGAGAGCAGTCGGCCGGGCGCCGACTCCGAGCGCGCGACCGCGCCCCGGGGCAGGCGATGACCTTCGCCGGCAAGCACGTCCATCTCGTCGGTATCGGCGGCGCCGGAGTCGGCGCGCTGGCGCCGCTGCTGCGCGCGGCCGGCGCCACCGTCTCGGGCTGCGACGCCGTCGATTCGCCTGGTCTGCGTGCGCTGCGCGCCAACGGCGTGAACGCCCAGGTCGGCCACGATCCGGCGCACCTCGCCGGCGTCGACGTGGTGGTGCACACCAGTGCGGTCGGCGGCGACCATCCCGAATTGGCGGGGGCGCGTGCGCGCGGCATCCCGGTGCTCGGCCGCGCCGCCTGCCTGGTCGACCTGATGACCGGGACGCGCACGGTCGCCGTCGCCGGCAGCCATGGCAAGACCTCGACGACGTGGTTTCTCGGCCATCTCCTCGCCGAAGCCGGCTGCGATCCGGTGGTGATGGTCGGCGGTGGCGTCGCCGCCCTCGGCGGCGGTGGCGCGCGCACCGGGCGCGGCAGCCTGTTCGTCGCCGAGACCGATGAGAGCGACGGCAGCTTCGCCCTGGTCCGGCCGGAGATCGCCATCGTCACCAATCTCGACCATGAGCACCTGCGCCACTACGGCTCCTTCGCCGGCCTGGAACGCGCCTTCAACACCTGGCTGCGCGCGATCCCGGCCAGCGGCGCCGCCATCCTGCCGGTCGCCGGGCTGTCGCCGACGGTCGCTGCCGGGCTGGGCTGCCGGGTGGTGCGCGTCGGTCTGGACGCTGGCGACGTGCACGCGCGCGACCTCGCTCTCGGCGCCGATGGCAGCCGCTGCCGGGTGGTCATGGACGGCGAGGATCTCGGCGAGATCACCATCCCCATCCCTGGCGCCCACATGGTCGCCAACGCGCTGATGGCGGTGGCGGCGGCGCGGCTGGCGGCGCCGGGTTGCCGGCTCGACAGCCTGGCGCGCTGCGAACGCGTGCGTCGGCGCTTCACCGTGCATGGCAGCGCGCGCGGCGTCCGCGTGGTCGAGGATTATGGCCACCATCCCAGCGAGGTGCGCGCCACCATCGCCGCCGCCCGCCTGGCCGGTGGCCGCGTCCACGTCGCCTTCCAGCCGCACCGCTACAGTCGTACCGCCGATTGCTTCACCGGCTTCACCGTCGCCTTCGACCAGGCGCACGCCGTCGCCATCCTGCCCATCTACGCCGCTGGCGAGCCGCCCATCCCGGGCATCGACCACCGCGATCTCGCCGCCGCCATCGCCGGCCGGCGCAGCCGCGGCGATGAGGACACCGGCCTGGCGGTGGCCGCCGAGCCGGAACCGGCGCTCGATTTCCTCGCCGCCAACGCCCGTGCCGGCGACACCTGCCTGGTGCTCGGCGCCGGCGACGTCGGCAACCTGGCCGGACCTCTGCTCCTGCGCCTGGCCGCCACCGCCAGCCTGTCGACGACGTCGGTCGAGGCGCGCTGGGGGAACGGTCCGCAGGGCGCGGCCAGCGGCGTCGGCGACGGAGCGCACCCGTGACCACGCTCACCGCCAGCTTGCGCCAACGCAATCCCACCGCGGTCGAACCGCTGGCGCGGCGCACCACCATGCGCATCGGCGGTCCGGCCGAGGTGATCAGCCTGTGCCATCGTGATGATCTCGCCGAACTGCTCGATCAGCCCCGGCGCTGGCTGGGCAAGGGCGCCAACCTGCTGGTCGGCGACGCCGGCGTGCCCGATCCGGTGGTGGTGCTCGGCGCGCCGTTCGCCGGCCTCACGATCGGCGCGCGCACCGGCGCCACCACCTGCGTGCAGGTCGGCGCCGCCGTCGACCTCGCCAAGCTGATCGCCGCCTGCGTGAGCGCCGGCCTGGCCGGACCGGAAGGTCTCGCGGGCGTGCCGGCCACCGTCGGTGGCGCCCTGCGCATGAACGCCGGCACCACCACCTGCTGGATGCTCGACTGGGTCGCGCGCGTCGAGGTCGTGCTGCCCGGCGAGCGCGCGCCGCGTTGGCTGGCCCGCTGCGAACTGCCGGCCGCCTACCGCGACTGCGGTCTGCCTGCCGGCACGCTGTTCCTCGGCTGCGAACTGGCGCTGGCCACGGCGGCGCCAGACCACCTGCGCGCCACCGCCACGCGCCTCAAGCAGGCCAAGGCCGCCGCGCAACCACTGGCCCTGCCCAGCGCGGGATGCGTGTTCAGGAATCCGCGCAAGGATCTGCCCGCCGGAAAACTGATCGACGACCTCGGTCTCAAGAACCGCCGCGTCGGCGGTGCCGTGGTCAGTCCGGTGCATGCCAATTTCATCGTCAATGAACGCGGCGCCGCCTCCGCCGCCGACGTCTGCACGCTGATCAGCCAGATCCGCGCCACCGCCTGGCGCGAACGCGGCGTCGTCCTCGACCTCGAAGTCGAGACCTGGGGATGTCCCGACGACCTGCACGCGCATCCCAGGGATCTGGTGGCGGCACTCTGACCGACCCGTCACCTCACCTGCCTCTCAACCTCCTAACCTCTCAACCTCTCAACCTCTCATCCCTCGCCGAAGCCCCCGCTCAACCGATGAACCACTCCATGACACTAGCTATCGACGTCCTCTGCGGCGGCCCCGGACGCGAAGCCGAGGTCAGCCGGCGTTCAGGCGCCGCCATCGTCGCCGGACTGGTCCGTCGCGGCCATGATGTGCTCGCCATCGACCTGCCTGGCCGTCTCGAATCCGCGCGGCTGCGCCCGGGCGCGGTGGTGTTCAACATCGTGCATGGCACCTATGGCGAGGACGGCACGCTCCAGGACGAGCTGGATGCGCTGGACAAGGCCTATGTCGGCTGTGGCGCCGCTGCCAGCCGGCTGTGCATGGATAAGGCGGCGACCAAGGCGCGGCTGACGGCGGCCGGGCTGCGCACGCCCTGGGGCGTCCGCGTCGAACTCGGCACACCGTTCTCGCCCAAGGATCTCAAGCTGCCCAACCATGGTGGTCTGGTGCTGAAGCCGGCGGGCGAGGGCAGTTCGGTCGGACTGCGCCTGATCGCCAGCCCCAGCTTCCTGCTGCCGGCGGTCGAGGAACTGCTGCGCGAAGTCGGCCCGAAGCCCTACCTGATCGAGGAACGCCTGCCTGGTCCCGAGTACACGGTGGCGGTGATCGACGAGGACGCCGGTCCACGCGCGCTGCCGCCGCTGACCATCCGCGCCGCCTCGGGCGTCTTCGACTACGAAGCCAAATATAACCGCAGTGACACCATCGAGGAGCCGGTCACCGATCCGGTCATCGCCGCCGAACTGGCCCGCCTGGCGGTGGCGGCGCATCGCGCCTGCGGCTGTCGCGACCTCAGCCGCAGCGATCTCATGGCCACCGCTGGTGGCGCCATCGCCATCCTCGAAATCAACACCCTGCCCGGCTTCACCACCGCCAGTCTCACCCCCAAGGCCGCCGCCGCCGCCGGCATCGGCTTCGATGAGCTGGTCGAACGCCTGGCCATGCGCGCCGCCGCCCGCGGCCCTGATCGGAAGGTCGTCTGATGAGCCATACCAGCCGCGATTCGCACACCGGCGATCCCGTCGCCGTCCTCGCCGCCGCCGCCAAGCAGCGCCGTCGCGCTGGCGCCCGCGCCACCGCCGCGCTGCCAAAGCGTGGACGCGACGATGACGGTCCGCGCATGCCCGACACCCTGTTCGAAGCCGGCGGGGCGATCGAGGCGATGGAATCCGCCGCTGCCGCCGAGGCGGCGTCGGCGAGGAAGGTGCGCAAGCCGGTCGCGCGCAAGCCGGCCAAGCCGCACCGCGAGACCCTGGCGAGCGCCTGCGACGATCCGCCGACCGGTCCGGGCATGGTCACCCGCGGCGTGCATGCCGGACTCGGCGGCTTGCAGTTGACCCGGGAAGGCACGCGTCGACTCGGCGCCTGGGGCGTGGCCAGCCTGGCCGCGCTGACCATGGTGCTGGTGCTCAGCGTCCACGCCGGGCGCGCCGGGCCCGAGCCGGGCCGCGTGACCGGCGTGCGCATCGCCTTCCTGCCCGGGCCGACCCTGCCCGACACCGACGTCCTCGCCATGCTGCGCGCCTTCCCGCGCTGCGGCGAACTGTCGGCGCCCGATGACGGGGTGCTCAACGATCTCGCCACCTTCCTGCGCGATCAGCCGGCGGTGGCGGCGGTCGATCAGGTGCGCGTCATCCACGACGCCGTCGATCACGGCCAGCCGAGTCGACGCATCGCACTGACCATCGGCCTGCGCCAACCGGTGCTGCCGGTAGTGCTCGCCACCGGACAACGCGCCTGGGTCGACGCCGAGGGCCGCACCCTGCCCGGCATCCTGCCCGGCCCGCCCGGTCGCCCGGTCCTGCGCGCCATCGAATACGGCGGAGCGCTTGCGGTGCGCGAGGCGCTTGATCTGTGGGCGCGGCTCGACGGCCGCATCGAACCCGGCCTGATCACCGACATCCACCTCCACGACGACCTCGGTCTCAAGGGCCAGCGTGGTCTGGTGCTGTACACCCGCACCGCCAGCCGCCTGGTATGGGGCCGCCCCGACGACGCCACCTGTGGACTCGATCCCGCCCAGAAGGCGCGCGATCTCGTACACGCCCTGCGCTCGCACAGCGATCTCAGCCGGGTGGCGTCGATCAACGTGCGGTTCAAGCAGCCGGTGCTGGTGCCGCGGTGAGGGAGGGGGGAAGGGCGTGAAGGGCGCGAAGGGCGTGAAGGGCGTGAAGGGAGCGGCCTGCACCTCACCTCGTCCCCTCGCAACCTCGCGCCTTCGCAACCTCGCGCCCTCGCGCTGGCGCAACCTCGCGCCCTTCGCTCCCTTCGCGCCCTTCGCTCCCTCCCAACCTCCCCCCAATTCGTCAGCCGCCTGCGATTGCCACGCTCCCTGCGACGAATAGTTTCCGGCCGTGAACCAACCGACGTCGGACGCGTTGAGCCCGGACATGCCACGTCCGCGACCGCAACCAGTCCTGCCACCGCGGCGTCCCTGGTGGCGGCGGCTGCTGGAGATCACCGGGGCGGCCATGCTCGGCATCGTCGCGCTGCTGTGGTTCGGCCAGGACTCGCTGATCTATATCCGGCGCACCTACCTGCATGACGTGGTGGCGCAGCCGCCGGCCGGTTGCACGGCGCTGCGCTTCCGCACTGCCCAGGGCGAACAGGTCGCGTTCTACCGCGCGCCCTCCAGCGGGATGGCGCCGCTGCGCCTGTGGTGCTGCTTCGGCGGCAATGGCGCACTCGCGCTGCAATGGCTGTCGGTGGTCGATGGCTATCCCGATGCCCAGGCCGGATTCCTGTTCATCGACTACCCGGGGTATGGCGCCTGCGCCGGCTCGCCATCACCGGCGACGATCCTGGAATCCAGCGACGCTGCGCTGGTCGCGCTGGCGGCACAGCTCCAGGAGACGCCGGTAGCGCTGGCCGCGCGCTGCTGCGTGCTCGGCCATTCGCTGGGCAGCGGCGCTGCGCTCCAGTTCGCCGTCCGCCATCCCATCCAGGCCGCGGTGCTGGTCGCACCCTTCACCAGTCTGCGCGACATGGCGCGGCGCAGCGTCGGCTGGCCGCTGTGCGGGTTGCTCAAGGGGGACTTCGACAACCGCATGCGGCTGGCCGAGCTGTGCGCACGGCCGCAGCCGCCCGCCCTGGCCATCCTGCACGGCGACCGTGACGAAGTCATCCCGGTAGAGATGGGCCGCGCCCTCGCCGCCCAGGCCGGCGTCCGGGTGCGCTTCGACGAGGTCGCCGGCGCCGACCACAACGGACTGGTCGTGCTCCACCGCGAGCGGTTGTGGAAGGCGATGCTGGCAGCGCGGTGAGCGCGCCGTCGTCCGCTCGCGCACCGGCAGGCTGCCGTCGTCGGCTAGCAGGCTGATGAAAAACTCTGTTCTCCATCAGCCTGCTGCCTTCGCGCTCCCCGGGGGCGACCTGCGGTCGCTATTTTCCCCGGGAAACGCGAAGGGAGCTTTTTATCCAGGGGGGCAGACGCCCCCCTGTAACCCCCAGCAGGCTGCTTTTTCAGCAGCCTGCTAGCGGACCGGCAAGCTGAAGTGGAACGTGGTTCCGACGCCGTGGGTCGATTCGACCCACAGGCGGCCGCCGTGGCGCTCGACGATCCGGCGGCAGGTGGCCAGGCCGATGCCGGTGCCGGAGTACTGGCTGGTGGCATTCAGGCGCTGGAACAGGTCGAAGATGCGCTCGGTATCGGCGGGACGGATGCCGATGCCGTTGTCGGCGATCGAGAAGAGCCATTCCTCCCCGGCCTGGCTTCCGGCGATGGTCACCCGCGACGGCCGATCCGCGACCCTGAACTTGATCGCGTTGCTCACCAGGTTCTGGAACAGTTCGGTGAGCAGCACCGGATCGGCGACGACGCACGGCAGGGCTGCGCACACGATTGTCGCCCCGGCCTCATGGATGCTGCGTTCCAGGCCGGCCAAGGCGGCCTGCGCGAGCACCGTGGCGTCGACCGGCACCGCCTTGAGCGCCTGATGTCCGACGCGCGAATATTCCAGGATGGCCTGGATCAGGTCGCGCATCCGCGTGGCGCCGGTGATCACGAAGTCCATGAAGCCGCGCGAGCGCTCGTCGAGTTTGTCTCCGAGCCGTCGTTGCAGCAGTTCGGTGTAGCTGGTGATGGTGCGCAGCGGCTCCTGCAGGTCGTGCGAGGCGATCGATGCGAACTGGTCGAGATCGGCGTTCGATCGTCGCAGGTCGAGCGAGGCGCGCGTCAATTCGTCATTGAGGTGCTTCTGGGCGGTGACGTCGGCGATCACCAGCACGATCATGCTCGCCCCGGGTGCCGTCTCTTCGAGCAGGCGCGCATTCAGCAGCATGGTGCGCTTGCCGAGGTGGCCGAAGTCGTGGGTGACCGCGAAGTCGTCCATCGCGGAACTGCCGCTGAGCAGGGCGGTCAGCAGGCGGCGCAGTTCGGGGATGTCCCATTCGCCGCCACCCAGACCGTGGATCTGCATGCCGATGGTGGTCTCGGCGGTCAGCCCGAAGACGCGGAGGAAGGCGCGGTTGGCGGTGTGGATGCGCAGGTCGGCGTCGAGCACCAGCAGCGGGTCGCGCACCGTCTCGATGATCGCCTTGGTGAATTCGCCGGACCGGCTGAGCATCTCCTGGGTCCGCTTGACGGCGTCGATGTCGATGCAGGTGACCACGGCGCCATCGACGCCGTCGCCTTCGGTGCGATAGGGGGTGATGCGGAGCGAGCACCAGCGGCCGTCGCGGTCTTTGACCTCGAGGTCGGTCGCCTTGCGGGTGCTCATCACCTCGCTGGCGATGACGGCCAGTTCCTGCTGAGGGAAGCCAAGGTCGTGGCCGCCGACCAGGCGCCCGATGTCGACGCCGGTCAGGCGCATGGTCTTCTCGGCGGCGCGGGTGACGCGGCGGATGCGCAGGTCACGACCGAGCATGACGATCGGCAGATCGATGGCGTCGAGCAGGTTGGTGAGATCGTCGCTGAGGTGGGTGAGGTCGTGATTGCGCTGGTTCAGCTCCTCATTGAGCGTGACCAGTTCCTCGTTGGCGGACTCGACCTCCTCCTTCGCCGTCTGCAGCTCCTCGTTGGTGCAGCGCAGCTCCTCGTTGCTGGAGACGGCCTCGTCGTTGGCGAAGCGCAGTTCATCGTTGACGGCGTTGTTCTCCTCGCTGAGCGCTTGCAGGTAATCGTTGGCCGCCGTCAATTCCTGTTTGACCCGGGCGTAATCACCCGCGTCGGGCAGTTCCTCGACCGTTCGCGTTGCGGTCGCCGGGGCGGTCGCCGACGCCTTCGGCGCCGACTCCTCGAAGAGGATGAGGATGCTGGTCTCGGCGGATCCCGGCAGGCGGACGAGGCTGATCTCGAAGTCGATCGCCCGCAGGCGCTGGTCGTCGCGCAGGCGCACACTGGTGCGGCGGACACTGACGCCCAACTGCTTGGATTCCGCGATCGCCTGCTTCAGTTCCTGTCCCAGTCCGAAGGGCACCATCTTGAGCAGGCTGAGACTGGCCTCGCCCTGCGCCGGTTCGAGGAAGCTGCTCGCCTTGCTGCGGAACTGGATGATGTTCAGCCCTTCGTCGACCAGCACCCCGGCCGGTGCATAGCGCCCGAGCACGATGCGGTCGGCAGCGCGTTGCAGATCCGCCCGTGACGGCTCGCGCGTATTGAGCCAGGTATTGGGCACCAAGCGACGCTGCGAGGAGAACATGGGGGGATGGATGCGGGTCGGAGACGGCTTCTTCACATACACGCGGTTCTTCACGTCGACGGGGTCGAAGAGATCCAGTGACCGTCCGACCGTCTCGGAGTTGCCGAGTACGAGGATGCCCCCATCGCGCAGCGTGTAGTGGAAGATCGGGATGACGCGCGCCTGCAAGGCCGGGGTCAGATAGATGAGCACATTGCGACAGGTGATCAGATCGATATTCGAAAAAGGCGTATCGGCGGTGATGTCATGGCGTGCGAAGACGCACATGTCGCGGATCGTCTTGTTGACGCGGTAACCGTCGTTCACTCGGGTGAAGTGGCGGCGCAGCCGTTCGGGCGACACCTCGCTTGCGATGCTGACCGGGTAGACGCCGGTGCGGGCGGTGGCCAGCGAACCATCGCTGATGTCGGTGGCGAAGATCTGGATGCGCGGATGCCCGGGGGTGCCATCGAAGAATTCGGTCAGCTCGATGGCCAGAGAATAGGCCTCCTGTCCGGTCGCGCAGGCCACCACCCAGATCCTGAACGCGTCGGCCGCATCGCCGGTCTGAACCAACGCCGGGAAGACCAGTTCACGCAGCGCATCGAAGGTGGCGCGATCGCGGAAGAAGCTGGTGACGGTGATCAGCACATCCTTGAGCAGCGCCGTCTTCTCCTGCGCATCTCCGGTCAGCGCGGCGAGGTAATCCGCCGGCGTGGTCGAGCCACGCAGGGCCATGCGGCGGAGGATACGGCGCTTGATGGTCGAGGTGCGGTAGAGGCTGAAATCGATGTCCGAGGCGCCCTTGAGGATGGCCAGGATGCCGGCGTAGCTGTCGTCGCTGGGAAATGCCTCGGCGTCTTGGCGGACGGCATCGGAGCGCAGGTACGGGTGGCGGCTGATCGCAGCGAGCTCCTGGGCGATCTCCTGCGGAGTGAGGACGTAGTCGGTGCACCCGTGGGAGATGGCGCTGGCCGGCATCTCGCCGTGCTCGGCCGACTTCGGTTCCTGCGCGAAGGTGATGCCGCCGCCGGCCTTGATCGCAGCCATGCCCATGGTGCCGTCGACGCCAGTCCCGGAGAGCACCACGCCGATGGCGCGGCTGGCGTGATCGTGGGCCAGCGAGCGCATGAAATGATCGATCGATTGCGGGGCGCCGTTGGTCTCGACGCGCGGCGTCATGCGCAGGCGGCCTTGCGCCAGCGCCATGTTGGTGTTGGGGGGGATGACGTAGACGTGATCGGGATGGATGACCATCCCATCGCTGGCCTCGAACACCGGCAGGGGCGACTCCTTGGCGAGGATCTGGGCCAACTGGCTTTCGTAGTGCGGTGCCAGGTGCTGCACAAATACGAAGGCCATGCCGGAATCGACCTGGACCGAGCTGAGGAATTTCGCGAACGCGCTGAGGCCACCGGCGGAAGCACCGATCCCGACGACGGGGAACTCGGCAGCGGTCACCTCGCCATTACCGTCCCCTGCCGTCCGCGCAGCGGGCGTCGGGAGCTGTTCTGCCGGCGTCGCGGCGTCTGGCGAATTGCTCATGGGAGGTGTCCCGTCTGCTCGTGCGCGCCAGCGGCCGTCTCAACGGCAAAGCGCCGACGCTGAGCGGCCGAGCATAGGCGCCGAAGTGAATCACCTACGACTACCTGAGTACCTGGCGGACGTCCTTTTGCACCCAGGACCGTGCCAATGGGTGGATTGTCATCGTCGGGCACCGGCAGCGGAGGCGCGCGCCCGCGCCCGCCGCGCCGTCCATGCCCGGCCCCTCCTTGGCGGGCGCAAGCCGGCGCGCGGTACCGCCTGCAGGTGTTCCGACGACAGCAGGCCATTCGCTGCCGCCTCGGCCAGCGCGGCGAGCATCTTCGCCAACAAATGCGCTGTCGTCCCCTGGTTGCCGGCGGCATCTGCGTCCCGCGCTTCGAGCGACCCGCTTGAAGAGGGAGCGGCGCACGGTCTTTGCTGGTATGCTCAGCAGCATGTCGAGCGCTCCCAAAGGAATGGCTAAGCTTCTGGGCTTCGCTGGCGGCGGATTCGCGCTCCTGCTCGGCTCTTCGGTCATGGCAGGCTGGCACCTGCACATCCGCACGCTGGTGCAGATTCATCCAAACCTGGTGCCGATGTTCTACAATACCGCGCTGTGCTTCGCTGCGCTGGGCGCCGCTGCACTGCTGCGTGTCCGTGGGCGGGTGGTGGCGTCTGCGATCATCGCCAGTGGCGTGGCGGTGTTGGCCACGGCGACGCTGGCGCAATACGTCACCGGCGTCGACCTCGGCATCGATCAGGCCCTGATGCGGCAGTACATCGAGATCAACACCAGCCACCTCGGACGCATGGCGCCCAACACCGCCATCGCGCACCTGCTGGCCGCGATCGGCCTGCTGTGCTGCTGTCGCGGTGGCGTCGGCTGGTTCGTGTCCGCGGTCGCCTGCGGATGTCTGGTCTCGGTCATCGGGCAGGTGGCCATGCTCGGTTACCTCAGTGGTACGACGGATGCCTATGGCTGGGCGGGACTCACCCGCATGGCGTTGCAGACGGCGATCGGGTTCGCCTGCCTCGGCATCGCCCTGCTCGCCATCGCGTGCACCGCCTCGCCTCATCTCAAGCAGAGTTTCGGGCGCCAGGTGCCGTGGCTGGCAGGGACCATGATGATGGTCATGACCGGTATCTACTGGTGGGCCATGCAGGCGCACTTCGATAATGCGCAGCGCGCCAATCTCTCGTCCGGCGCGATCAGCGCGAAGAGCGAACTGATCAACGCGATCGCCAGCCGGGTACACTCGCTGGAGCGCATGGCGCGCCGGTGGTCGTTCCGTGCACCCGACCAGGCGGAGTGGCGAAACGATGCCGAATCCTATCTGCGCCACTTCCCCGACTTCCAGGCGATCGCCTGGGTGGATGCGGACGGCATCGAACGTTGGGTCCATCCGCTCGCCGGCAACGAGGCGGCGGTCGACGCCAATCTCGCCGCCGATCCCGTCCGTGGCGCCGCACTGCGCAACGCGCGTGTGCATGGCAAGCCGGTGTTCACGCCGGTCATCGACCTTCTGCAGACTGGCAAGGGCGTCCTGGCGATTGTGCCGATCGACGACGCGGACCACCACGCCGGCTGGATCGTCGGCGTCTTCCGCATCCAGCGCCTGCTCGAGTCGGTCATCGAATCGGGGCTGCTGCTCACGCGCTATCACGTGCGCATCGCCCAGGACGGCCTGGTCTGCTACGCCGACTCCGAGCCACCGTCCGGCACCCATATCGAGTCGCAGATGGTCGACGTCTACGGCTCGCTCTGGGCGATGGAGGTCTGGCGGCGGCCTGAGACCTCCGCGGCTGAACGCAGTCGGCTGCCGCATGTCCTGCTGCTCTTCGGCTTCGCCTGCTCCACGCTGCTGGTCGCCGCGTTGCGCCAGGCGCGGCGCGCCGATGACGCGGCCACCGGTGCAGCGTTGGTGAATGCAGCCCTCGCAACCGAGATCGAGCAACGCAACCGCACGCAGCAGCAGCTGTCCGCCGCGAAGGAGAGCGCGGAGTCGGCCGCGCGCATCAAGAGCGACTTCCTCGCGACCATGAGTCACGAGATCCGTACGCCGATGAACGGCATCATCGGCATGACCGGACTGCTGCTTGAGACCGAACTCGATCGCGATCAGCGGCGCTTCACTGACGCGGTCGCGACCAGTGCCGACCATCTGCTGGCGATCATCAACGACATCCTCGACTTCTCGAAGATCGAGGCGGGGCAGCTCCAGATCGAGCGCATACCCTTCGATCCGTGCCTGGTGATCGACGAGTCGCTGATGCTGGTCGCCGAACGCGCCCAGTCGAAAGGGCTCGAACTGCTGTGCGAGGTGTCCCCCGAGGTGCCGGCGCAGGTCATCGGCGATCCTGGGCGCTTGCGCCAGATCGTCGTCAACCTGCTCGCGAACGCGGTGAAGTTCACCGCCCAGGGCGAGGTCGTCGTCCGCGTCCGGTGGGATGGCGACAGCGCTGGTGGACGCCTGCGCGTCGAGGTCGCGGATACCGGCATCGGCATGGCCGACGACACCGTCGCCCGCCTCTTCCAGACATTCGTGCAAGCCGACGCCTCGACGACCCGCCGGTTCGGTGGCACCGGGCTCGGACTGGCGATCTGCAAGCGCCTGATCGAGCTGATGAGCGGTACGATCAGCGCGCGCAGCCAGCCGGGCAGCGGCAGCCAGTTCTCATTCATGATTCCGGCCCCGCGTCACGGCGATGCCGTGGCGGCGCCGCCACCGGCGGTGCTGGTCGGCGCGCGCGTGCTGTATGCCGATGGCAACGCCACGGCGCGTGGCATCGCATCCCGCCTTTTGGCGGCGTGGGGCGTCCGCTGCGATGTGGCGGCGGATGCGGCCACCGCCTTGCGGGCGCTCACCGCTGCGGTCGCTGACGGTGACGCCTATCGTGCTGCGCTGATCGATGCGGATCTGCCGGGGATGGCTGGAGTCGCCTTCGCGCGTTCGCTCACCCAGCAGACCGCGCTGGCGTCGCTGGCAGTCATCCTGCTCACCGCTCAATCACACCGGCGCGAGCGCGGCACCGACGTGGGCATCGTCCGGGCGACGCTGAGCAAACCGCTACGCGCCGCGCACCTGCGCCAGCGGCTCAGCGCCGCGCTCGTCGGCGACGACGTCTCGCGCGCCTACCCGGTGGTGCGTGCCACTCCTGCGCCGGGGGTGGGCGCGCCCCGCGCGTTGGTCGCCGAGGACAACGCCATCAACCGCCAGGTGATCGTCGCCCAACTCGCCCGGCTCGGCTGGCGCTGCGATGTCGCTGAGGATGTCGCTGAGGCGTTGCGCATGGCCGAGCGATCCCCGCCCTATGTCCTCGTCCTGATGGATTGCCAGATGCCGGTGATGGACGGAATCGAGGCGACGGTCGAGCTGCGCCGGCGCGAAGGTGCGACCGGTGCGTCACGCCTGCCGGTCATCGCGCTGACCGCGAATGTCCTCGCCCAGGATCGCGAGCGCTGCCTGGCCGCGGGCATGGACGACGTCCTGTCCAAGCCCGTCTCGCTCGACGCTCTCCGCCGCGCTCTGGGTGCGTGGAGCGCGCCGGCGTCGCCGCCGACCACCGCCACGGGCGAGATCCTCGACCTCGCGGTCGTCGAACGTTTGCGCTGCGACATGAGTGCGGTCGATCCGCAACTGGTCGACTCGGTACTCCGGGACTACGAGACCGAGCTGACCCGCGCCATCGCTGAGATCGCGGCGCTCAGCCGGGAGGAGAACCAGGCTGAGCGCCTGCGCCGAGCCGCCCACCGGTTGAAGGGATCGAGCGCCATCATCGGTGCGACCGCCGTCACCGCAGCCTGCGCGCGGCTCGAGGAGCTGGCGCGGGACGGTGCGGGCGATGCGGCCTATCGCGAGCTCATCCCTGGATTGGAAGACGTGGCGGCGTTGACCGTGACTGCGGTGGCCGCGGCTCGCCGGTGAGGCCGGCTTGCCGACTCCGACGCCTGGGAGTACCCTGACGGATGCGGTTTCTGGCGACGATCCGATGAACGTTCGTGCGACGGCCTTGGCGCCGACCGACGCGGAAGTGCTCGATCGTGCCGTGCGCGACGGTCTGGTCGAACCCAGCCGGGCGCGGTCGGCGGTCGCCAAGCACGCTGATGCCGGGTGCGCCATGCGCGCGCTGATCGCCGCAGGCGAGCTCAATGAACGGCGACTCGGCGAGGTAAGGCGGGCGATGGAATCGTCGGCCAGCCAACCGCCACGGATCGGACCATATGACATCCGCGACACGCTCGGCTCTGGCGGCATGGGCATGGTCTACCGGGTGGTCGACGACCTCGGCGAGGAGCTGGCGGTCAAGATCCTCTCGCCGGCATTCGCCGGCGACGCCGTGTTCCGCGCACGGTTCGCGGTCGAGACGCGGGCGCTGCTTGCCGTGACCAGTCCGTACGTGGTCGCGATTCGCGGCGTCGGTGAGGATGACGGCCGTCCGTACCTGGCGATGGAACTGATGCGGGGAGGATCCGCGGCGGAACTCGCCGACCGTTCAGGCGGCAAGCTCGACCCGATGCTGGCCGCGCGCATCTGCCGGGATGCCGCCCATGGACTCGAGTCCCTGCACGCCGCCGGACTCATCCACCGCGACATCAAGCCCGAGAACATCTTCCTCGATGCCGACGGCCTCGCCAAGCTCGGCGATCTCGGTGTCGCCCGCGAAGCGATCGTCGGCGAGGAACGCCTGACCATGGCCGGGACCACTGTCGGCACGCCCGCGTTCATGGCGCCTGAGCAGGCGCGCACGGCCGATGTCGACATCCGCGCCGACATCTACGCCCTGGGAGCCACGCTGTATTGCCTGCTCGTCGGACGTCCTGCCTTCACCGGATCGAGCCCCTGGCTGGTGATGCTGCAGGCGATGGAGAAGCCGTTGCCCGATCCGGGGCTCGCCCGGCCCGGCTGCCCCGACGGGTTGCGCGCGGTGGTGATGCGTGCAGGCGCAGTCGACCGGAATGCGCGCTACGCGCATCCCAGGGCGATGCGCGAGGATCTCGACCGCTTCCTCGCCGGCGTCACGGGCGCGCAGATCCCAGCCGCCGCCGCGACCGCCGGCGCCGCCGCGGAGCATCCCGCGAGACGGCTTCTGCTGGTGGATGACGACCAGCTGATTCTGCGACTGCACCGGGCTGCGCTGATGGCGCGCGGCTACATCATCGAGACCGCGACCTCGGGACAGCAGGCGCTGGAGCAACTCACCGGCGCGCGATTCGATGCGGTGCTCATCGATCTGATGATGGAGGGGATGGATGGAGCCGAGGCGATCCGCCGGATGCGCGCCGACCAACGCTTCGCCCGGCTGACCATCATCGTCCTGTCGAACGCGTTCTTCGAGGAGGAGCTGCGCGAGGCGCGCGAGGCGGGCGCCGACGCGATCCTCGGTAAGGCGGCATTCTCGCCCACGCAACTGGCGGAGGCGATCGAACGCCTGCTCGGTGACGCGTCGTCGACCGTGGTGATGAGCGCCGTGGTGCCGCTGCCAGCGCCTGGCCGTGAACTCGACGAGGCCATCGCCCGCGCTCGTGACGGACTCGCCAAGGCCGCGCAGTCGGCGCGAATCGAGGAGGCGGATCTCAGCGGACTCGCGCCGCTGTTGCGCAGCGCCAGCGTACTCGCCGCGGGCACCAGAGCCTACGCCGCCGCGCTGCTCGCGTCGCTTGAGGCGCTGGTGCGTCAGCTCACGGCGTGGCCCGAGCACTTCAACCGCTCGGCGCGACTCACGCTGACCTCGGCCGGCGCGGTCCTGGCACGCGCCGCACAAGACGATCCGCGGTTCCCGACGGCCGACCCGGTGGTGGTCGTCGATGACGATCCGATCTCGCGCAGCGTCATGCGCATGTCCCTGCGGCGGGTCGGGCTCGGGGTCGAAGCCTTCGGCGATGCCGGCTCTGCGCTGACCTGGCTGGCCGATCACCGTGCCGCGCTGGTGCTCAGCGACGTGCTCATGGAGGGGATGAACGGCATCGAGTTCGTGGCCGAGGCGCGGAAGCGGACCGGTGCACGGGGTGTGCCGATCATCCTGGTGACCTCGTTGTCCGGCTTCGATGCGATCGTCGCCAAGGGCGGCGCGGTGGATGACGTGATTGCGAAGCCCTTCCTGCCCCTGGAACTCGGAGCGAAGGCGTTGGCGGCGATCGCAACGCCGCATGGCTGACACGTACCACCACGGCGACTGCGCCCCGACTGGCTGAACTCCAGATCCGCCTCAACGACGTCGATCGTCGAGTGATCAGGATCGAAGCACGGCTCGCCGTCGCATCCGTCCCGGCTGCCGACCTGGAGACGGTCAAGCAAACCCTTGGGAAGGGACTGGAGGGGCGGCCGGACCAGTCGTGGGAAACGCAGAAGGCCGTGCTGTCGGGACGCGTACAGCGAGACCGCCGGGGCACCCCCGAGCTTCGCGCTCGGGGTGCCCCTTGGTCAGGTTCGTACAGACGTACGGGATGGTGCCCCTGGCGCGACGCGCCTCAAGCCAACCAGGATACCTTCCGACATGACCCATCCGCGTATCCGCATCGAAGCGACGATCGCCGCTAAGCTGGCCGAGGTCTGGCGCTGCTGGACAAGCCCCGAGCACATCACGCGATGGAACTTTGCGTCCGACGACTGGCGCTGCCCGAGCGCGCGCAACGAACTGAAAGTCGGCGGCACCTACGCCGCTCGCATGGAAGCAAAAGACGGCAGCTTCGGGTTCGACTTCGAGGCGATCTACAACGAGGTCGTCGAGCCAACGCGCCTCAGCTACACCACCAGCACCGCATAGGTCCTGGTGGGAGGTTGTGGCGCACGATGTATTTTTTCTTTAGCCGGAGCGCCTCTCGGGCGTCCAAAACGAGCACAGCTCAGCCCCTGAGGGGCTGAGCTGTGGTCTCGTGGTCTCGGAACGTCAACGTAACTTGGTGCGCGATCTAGGACTCGAACCTAGGACCCAGGGATTAAGAATCCCTTGCTCTACCAACTGAGCTAATCGCGCGTGTGGCGCGGGACGATAGGGATGAGGTGGGATTCGTCAATCCGGGGGCAGGCAAGGGCTGCAAGTGATTGACGGCGCTGGCGGTGGACGACGGCCGCCGGCGCGGCTGGTTCGACCGCGCTGGCGAGCCTCCGCCAGCGCGGGTAGTGCGGCTACTGCGGCTACGGCTGCGTCTGCGGAGCCGCCTCGTCCGGTGCCGGTGCTGGAACCACGGCCGGTTCGGCTGGCTTTTCGATGCGGCGGAAGACCAGGTGGCCGGTGCCCTTCTCCTTGCCACTGCCCTCGGCGTATTCGACGTCGACGGCCAGGGCGGTGCCGGCGAGGAACTCGCCGCGCAGCATGGCTTCCGACAGCGGATCCTCGACGTGCTGTTCGATGGTGCGGCGGATCGGACGGGCGCCGAAGCGCGGGTTGTATCCTTCCTTGAGCAGGAAGTCGACGGCGCTGTCCTGGAGTTCCAGGGTGATGCCCTGGTCGGTCACGCGCTTGGCGATCTTGGCGAACTCGATGCGCACGACCTGACGCAGGTCCTCGCGCTCCAGCGGGCGGAAAACGATGATGTCGTCGAGGCGGTTGAGGAACTCGGGCCGGAAGTAGTCCTCCAACGCCTTGGTGTAGGCCAGCTTGGTCGAGCGGTAGGCGTAGTTGTCGCCGGTGGCGGCGGTGGTGTCGAAGCCGAGCGTGCCGGCCTCGCTGGCGGCCGAGGCGCCGACGTTCGAGGTCATCACCACGATGGTGTTGCGGAAGTCGATCGCGCGGCCGTACGAGTCGGTCAGCTTTCCCTCCTCCATGATCTGCAGGAGCATGTTGAAGATGTCGCTGTGCGCCTTCTCGATCTCATCGAAGAGCACCACTGAGTACGGCCGCCGACGCACCTTCTCGGTGAGCTGGCCGCCTTCCTCGTAGCCGACATAGCCGGGCGGGGCGCCGACCAGCCGTGAGGCGTTGTGCTTCTCGTTGTACTCGGACATGTCGATCTGGATGAGCGCTTCCTCGGCACCGAACATGAACTCGGCGAGCGCCTTGCAGAGCAGCGTCTTGCCGACGCCGGTCGGGCCGACCAGCATGAACGCGCCCACCGGCCGGCGCGGGTCCTTGAGGCCGGCGCGGCTGCGGCGGATGGCGCGGGCGACCGCCTTGATCGCCTCGTCCTGCGAGATCACGCGCTTGTGCAGGTGGTCTTCCAGCGCGAGCAGGCGCTGGGTCTCGCCATGGTCGAGACGCTGCAGCGGGATGCCGGTCATCGACGAGACGATCTGGCTGACCAGGGCTTCGTCGACGTTGCCGCACAGCTCCTTGGCGGCTTCGCTGTGCTTCTTCTTCAGATCGGACAGTTCCTTCTTCTTCTTCTCGGCGCGGTCGCGGAAGTCGGCGGCTTTCTCGTAGTCCTGATTCAGCACGGCTTCCGACTTCGACTTTTCCAGCTCCTTGATCTCGCCTTCGATCTCCTTGTAGGCCGGGGCGCGGGCGGTGGCCTTGAGGCGCAGCCTGGCGCCGGCCTCGTCGATGACGTCGATGGCCTTGTCGGGCAGGAAGCGGCCGGTGATGTAGCGATCGCTGAGCTTGACCGCGGCGTTGATCGCCTCATCGAGGATCTTCACGCGGTGGTGCGCCTCGTAGCGGTCGCGCAGGCCGAGCAGGATCTTGACCGTGTCGTCGGTCGAGGGCGGATCGACGATGATCGACTGGAAACGCCGTTCGAGGGCGCCGTCCTTCTCGATGTACTTGCGGTACTCGTCGAGGGTGGTGGCGCCGATGCACTGGATCTCGCCGCGCGACAGCGCCGGCTTCAGCACGTTCGAGGCATCGATGGCGCCCTCGGCGCCGCCGGCACCGACCAGGGTGTGCAGCTCGTCGATGAACAGGATGATGTTCTTCGCGGTCTTCACTTCCTTCATCACCGCCTTGATGCGTTCTTCGAACTGGCCGCGGTACTTGGTGCCGGCGACCATCGACGCCAGATCGAGGCTGATCACCCGTTTGTTGGCGAGTAGATCGGGCACCTCGTGCTTGACGATCGACTGCGCCAGGCCTTCGACGATGGCGGTCTTGCCGACGCCGGGTTCGCCGAGCAGTACCGGGTTGTTCTTGGTGCGCCGGCAGAGGATCTGCCACAGACGTTCGATCTCGCGGGTGCGGCCGATGACCGGATCAAGTTCGCCGGCATCGGCGGCGGCGGTGAGATCGCGGCCGAAGGCGTCCAGGGCCGGAGTGGCGCTGTCCTCGCCCTTCTTGCCCGACGGCCGCTGCTTCTCGGTGGCCTTCTCGCCGGGAGCGGGCTTGTCGCCCTGGGCGCCGGAGACATCCGAGGCGCCGAGCAGGTCGAGGATCTCGTTGCGCACGTCCTCGAGCTTGAGATCGAGGTTGATCAGCACCTGCGCCGCCACCGAGTCGTGTTCGGAGAGCAGGCCGAGCAGGATGTGTTCAGTGCCGATGTAGGGATGGCCGAGCGCGCGCGCCTCCTCGGAGGCGAGTTCGAGCACGCGCTTGGCCTGGGGCGTGAACGGCAGCGGAGCGGTGGGCGCGTCCTTGTCGTTGACCACCACCAGCTTCTCGACCTCACGGCGGACCTTGTCGACGTCGACATTGAGGTTGTTGAGCGCGGTCACCGCGACGCCGGAGCCTTCCTTGACCAGACCGAGCAGCAGGTGCTCGGTGCCGATGTAGTCATGGTGGAAGCGTTCAGCCTCCTTCTGGGCGAGGGCGATGATCTTGCGGGCGCGGTCGGTGAACTTGTCGAACATGGTGCTTCCGTGGGGCGGTCCGTGGGGCGTGGCGTTCTGACCCGCTGCCGGCGTGGGAAGCCAGGAGCGTGCCAGCGCCCGCGATTGCGCGGGATGTCACGCGCGCCGGTGGGCGGGGCAAGGGGATTCTACTGTATGGAGACGGTGGCCGCCGGATGCGCTCGGCGCGGCGGCGGGCGCGAAGCTCGCCTCGCCGGTGAGGCCCGCGATCAGCCCGCCCCCAACCACTCCCGCACCAGTCTTGCCCGCAGCACGTCGCGCAGATCCGGCGCTTCGGCGCCGTCGTGCTGCAACTGGAGGTGGGCGGGCTGGCACTGCACGAAGATGCGGTCGAGCGTGGCCCAGTCCGGCGAGGTCAGCAGGCCTTCGGCGAGGCCGAGGCGTACCCAGCTGAGCTGATCGACCAGCTCGTCGTAGGCGATCGAACGCGCGTGGGTGAGGATGCCCCAGCCGCGGAAGACGCGGTCTTCGAGTTTCCACCTGCTGCCGGCGCGCAGCGACTGGCGAGCGAGCTGCTCGCTGGCAACGATGCGGTCGACCGCCTCGCTGATGTCCTTGACGATCTCCTCCTCGGCCAGACCGAGGCTGCGCTGGTTGGACACCTGGTAGAAATGCCCGCTGGCCTCGCTGCCTTCGCCGTGCAGTCCGCGCACCGTCATGTGCAGCTTGCCCAGGCCGCGCAGCACCTGGCGCAGGTCCTGGGTCTCGGCCAGCGCCGGCAGGTGCAGCATCACCGAAGCGCGCAGGCCGGTGCCGGCGTTGGTCGGACACGCGCTGAGATAGCCGAAGCGCGGGTGCACGGCCCAATCGAGTTGGCCTTCCAGGCGCCGGTCGAGCTCGACCGCCTTGGCCAGGTTGGCGGCGAGACCCAGGCCCGGACTGATGACCTGGAGGCGGACGTGGTCCTCCTCGTTGAGCATCAGGCTGAAGCGTTCATCGCGGCTGATAAAGACGCCGGCCGGACGCTTGCCGGAAGCGAGTTCGCGCGAGACCAGTTGGCGTTCGCTCAGCGCCTGGCGTTCGGTGTCGCCAAGGTCGCCCATCAGCAGCCGCCAGGGATCGTTCCACGCCGTGCTGTTCGACAGCGTGGTCATCAGGTGCTGGACCAGATCCTGCTGGCGCGCGCGCGACAGTTTGCGCTGGAACGGATAGCTGGCGAGGTTGCGCGCCAGACGGATGCGGCTGGAGATGACGATGCCGTGGTGGCTGCCCGGGCTGTCGAGCCAGGCGCAGGGCTGCCGGACCAGATCGCTCAGCCGGGTCACAGCCCGGCTCCGCCGGAACCGCTGGTTCGATGGTCGGCGTCGCCGGGCTGTGGCTTTTGCTTCGGGGGCTTCGCCCCCGGGCCCCCACGCACTATGGCGCGGCAATTTCTTCGGAAGGTAATGAGAAGCCGCGCCATAGTGCTACAGGCCGGCACCGCCGGGCAGTGGACTGCCCGCGGGCGGCGCGTCGCTGCCGGTGGCCGACGTCTCGCCGCCGAGCCGGCGCAGTTCATCGCGCAACTGGGCGGCGCGTTCGTAGTTCTCGCTGGACACCGCCTCGCGCAGCGCCGCGTCGAGCTGGGCGCGGCGCACGCTGACGCCGTCGGCCGCGGCGATGCGCGCCACCGGCAGGCGGCCGATGTGCTGGTTGCTGCCGTGATAGCGGCGCAGCAGGGTGTCGATGCGGGTATGGAAGGCGCTGTAGTCGTGGGCGCAGCCGAAACGGTTGTTGGCGGCGAACTCGGCGAAGGTCAGGCCGCACTGGGGACACGGCGGCGCGGCTTCCGCCATCTCGTCGCTGGGGTCGCTGATCGCTTCCGCTGCTTCGGTGGCGTCGCCGATCTCGCTGGCGGTCTTGCTGGCGAGGATCTCGGCGATCGGCGGCGGACCGGCTTCCAGGCGCAGTTGGTTGGCGGCGATGCACCCGGCGCACAGATGCAGCTCGCGGTGACCCGAACCATCCGCGGTCAGCTCGGTGAGATGGGTGGTCGCCTGATTCTTGCTGCAGAGCTGGCAGACGATCATTGGCGGGACGCTAGCCGGGCCGGCGGAGCGGGCAACGTGTGGACGCAGCGCGGTTCCCACGGGCGTCGTCGCCGGGTCAGTGGCCCGACGGCGGAGGATCGGCCGCGCTGACGGCGCTGCCTGTGCTGCCTGTGCTGCCGGTGCTGCCGGTGCTGACCGTGCACCGGGCGAGAACCACCAGCCCGAGCACCGCCGACACCAGCGATCCACCGAGGATGCCGACCTTGGCGCGATCGATGGCGCCGGGATCACCGGCGAAGGCGAGGTTGGCGATGAACAGCGACATGGTGAAGCCGATGCCGGCGAGCAGGCTGACCGCCAGCAGGTGGGCCCAGCCGGCGCCGCTGGGCAGGCGGGCGCCGAACAGGCGGACGGCCAGCCAGGCCCCGAGCGTGACGCCGATCGGCTTGCCGACGATGAGGCCGACGGCGATGCCGCGCGTCACCGGAGTCTCCACCGCCGCTCGCAGCATGGCGGCATCGAGGACGACGCCGGCGTTGGCCAGGGCGAAGACCGGCATGATCAGCCAGGTCACCCAGTGGTGCAGCGCGTGCGCGAAGCCGTGGAGCGGCGCGTGTGCCGCGCCGGCGCGCGCGCGCGCCGGCACCACGCAGGCGAGCAGCACACCGGCGATGGTGGCGTGCACGCCGGAGCGCAGGAAGAGCACCCACACCGCCAACCCGAACACCACCCACGCCCACGGGCTGTGCACGCCGCGTCGGCCGGTCAGCCAGGCGACCAGCAGCACCACGCCTCCGCCGGCGAGGGCGGCCCAGTGCAGATCGCTGGTGTAGAACACCGCGATCACCAGCACCGCGCCGAGGTCATCGGCGATCGCCAGGGCGGTGAGGAAGACAGTCAGGCCCACCGGCACGCGTTTTCCCAGCAGCGAGAGGATGCCGATGGCGAAGGCGATGTCGGTGGCGGTGGGGATGCCCCAGCCGCGGATCGAGGGCAGTCCACGGTTGAAGAAGGCGAAGCACAGCGCCGGCACGATCATGCCGCCGAGCGCGGCGGTGACCGGCAGCGCCGCCTGCCGCCACGAGGCGAGTTCGCCGGTCAGCGCCTCGCGTTTGATCTCCAGGCCGACCACGAAAAAGAAGACCGCCATCAAGCCGTCGTTGATCAGGTGCTCGACGGTCATCGCCACCGGCCAGCCGGCGATCGATCCGCCGATGCGTAGCGCCAGCAGGTGATGCAGCGTAGCGCCCCACGGCGAGTTGGCCCAGATCAGCGCGATGGTGGTGCTGATCAGCAGCAGGACGCCGCCGCAGGTCGGACTGGCGGCGAAGCGGCGGAGGCGGGCGAGGACCGGCAAGGGGGAGTGATCGGGCATGCGCTGCGTGCGCACCGCCTGGCGGCCGGACGCAGGCGGCGTACCTCATCGCGGCTTCCCGCCATGTCCAGCGGACCTGGATGCGCATTGCGGCTGGGCGCCGCTGGTGCGCCGACGCCGGCCGAGCGCTGCCCTGCGTCCCCGTCGATGCAGCCGACGGAGGTCATCCCATGCCAGCCTTGCACCCACCCCCAAGTACGCCCTTCCGAACCGCAACGGCTCCCTAGTGTGTCGCCTTCCGCATGAGCACTTTCTCCGCGCTGTGCTGGTCGCTGCTGGCAGCCAACGCCGATGCCGCCCCTGCTGCGCCCGTGATCGCGGCCAAGGTGGTTTCAGCGGCGGATGGCCAGGTCGGTCGCATGGTCTACCCGTTCGTCATCCTGGTCGTGGTCGGCCTCGCCATCCCCATCGGCATGATGCTGGCCAACTATTTCCTCAGCCGCGCCGTGCACGGCCGCCGCAACACCAGCCCGGGCAAGATCGAGCCCTACGAAGGCGGGTTGAACGCCACCGTCGGCACCGCCAACGAGCGCTTCAGCGTGAAGTTCTACCTGATCGGCATGCTCTTCCTGGCCTTCGATCTCGAAGTCGCCTTCCTCTACCCCTGGGCGGTGCACTTCAAGAACGGTGGCTGGGCGATGATCTGGCTGCTGCTGGCGTTCCTGCTGATGCTTGAGGTCGGCTATCTGTACTTGTGGAAGAAGGGGGCCCTCGACTGGGACCGCTGAGGGGACCCGGAGCACCGCATCATGGTCTATAAGCCTGTACCCGCCGCGCCGGTCGGCGCCGATCTCCACCTTGAAGGCGTGGTCACCACCTCGGTCGAGGCGGTGGTCAACTGGGCCAGGCGCAACAGCCTGTGGCCCTTCCCCTTCGGCACCGCCTGCTGCGCCATCGAATTCATGGGCGTGGTCAGCTCGGTGTTCGACATCAGCCGCTTCGGCAGCGAACTGGTGCGCTTCAGTCCGCGCCAGGCCGACCTGCTGATCATCGCCGGTACGGTCACCTACAAGCAGGCGCCGATCCTGCGCCGCATCTACGAGCAGATGCCGGAACCGAAGTGGGTGATCTCGGCCGGCGCCTGCGCCACCTCGGGCGGATTCTACGACTGCTACTGCACCGTGCCGGGCATCGACGAGATCATCCCCGTGGACATCTACATCGCCGGCTGCCCTCCGCGGCCCGAGGCCTTCCTCGAAGCCCTGGTCCAACTCCAGAAGAAGATCGACGTCGAGCAGATTGCCGAGCAGAAGGCGCTGGGCGCATGAGCGAGCCGGTCAAGCCCCCCACGGCGGCTGCCGGTGCCGCGCCGGTGGCGGCCGCGGCACCCCTGGCCGCCGCCAGTCCGACTGCGGCTGCGCCCAGCGCGCCGTCAGCGCCCGCACCGTCGCCGGCCGAACGCCTGTTCACCGCCATCCGCTCGCGCTTCGCCGTCGAGCGCGATCCCGCCGATCGCTGGGGCGTGACCGTCATCGCTGCCTCCGGCCAGCTCCGCGATCTGCTTCGTTTCCTGCGCGACACGCACGGGCTGGTCATGCTGCTCGACGTCGCCGGCGTCGACTACCTGGCCTATCCCAACCACCGCGCCGAGCGCTTCGCCGTGGTCTACCTGCTCAAGGGGCTGAGCGCCGGCCTGCGCTGCTCGGTCAAGGTGCGCGTCGACGAGGAGCGCCCCGAACTGCCCAGCGTCCACGATCTGTTCAAGTCGGCGGACTGGGCGGAACGCGAGTGCTTCGATCAGGTCGGCATCGTCTTCACCGGCCACCCCAACCTCAAGCGCCTGTTGAACCATCACGAATTCGTCGGCCACCCGTTGCGCAAGGACTACCCCTGCCAGAAGCGTCAGAAACTGACCGTCAACGACCCGATGATCGATCAGCTCACCCTGCGCCTGCGTCAACTCGGCCACACCGTGCTTGATGAGGGCGACGTGCACGCGCCGGCGGCGCTGGCACCGGCCGCCGTGAAGGCCGCGCCATGAAGGTGCTGACTCCGCACGGAGAAGCGCTCGAGCTGCTCACCGTCAACATGGGCCCCAGCCATCCCGCCACCCACGGCACGCTGCGCATCCTCACCGCGCTCGATGGCGAATCGATCGTCGCGGCGATGTGCGAGATCGGCTATCTGCACCGCGGTTTCGAGAAGATGGTCGAGCAGGGCACCTACCCGATGGTGCTGCCCTACACCGATCGCCTGAACTACTGCAGCGCGATGATGAACAACATCGGCTTCTGCAAGGCGGTCGAGAAGATGTTCGCGGTCGAGCTGCCGGAACGCTGCGTGGTCATCCGCGTCATCCTCAGCGAGCTGTCGCGCATCATCGACCATCTCGTCTGCGTCGGCGCCAACCTGGTCGATCTCGGTGCGCTGACCAACTTCTGGTACTTCTTCAACCCGCGCGAAGAGGTCTACAAGATCTGGGAAAAGCTCTGCGGCGCCCGCTTGACCAACACCGTCACCCGCATCGGCGGCATGTACCGCGACGTCTATCCCGGGTTCGAGGGCGAGGTCGCGCAGGTGCTCGGCTCGATCGAGAAGGCGATTCACGAGGTGCGCGGTCTGATCGAGCACAACAAGATCTTCCACGACCGCACCCGCGACATCTGCGTGGTGTCCAAGGACGACGCCCTGTCCTGGGGCTGGACCGGTCCCTGCCTGCGCGCCTCGGGTGTCGACCACGACCTGCGCAAGGTCGAGCCGTACTACGGCTACGAGACCTACACCTTCGACAGCGTGATCGGCCAGACCGGCGACACCTACGACCGCATCATGGTGCGCATCTACGAGATGCTCGAATCGGCGTCGATCTGCCGCCAGGCGCTCACCCGGCTGAAGCCCGGCCCGATCAACAGCAGCGACGCGCGGGTGATGCTGCCCGATCGCAACCACGTCTACCACGACATGGAGGCGCTGATCAACAGCTTCAAGCTGATCTACGAAGGCGTCCGTCCGCCGCCCGGCGAGTGCTACGACGCCACCGAGGCGGCCAACGGAGAACTCGGATTCTTCATCGTCTCGGACGGCGGCACCAACCCCTACCGGGTCAAGGTGCGCCCGCCCTGCTTCACCCAGTTCGCCGCCTTCGGCCGGATGATCGAAGGCAGCATGATCGCCGACGCCTTCGCGACCCTGGGATCGCTCAACATCATCGCGGGTGAGTTGGACCGATGAGCGCGTGCACCGTCAATCCGGCGACCATCCAACCCAGCGACCTCACCGTCGCCAGCGTCGCCACGCGCATGGCGCCGTACCAGGCGCGCCTCGACGAGGTGCTGCGCCGCTATCCGGTCAAGCGCGGCGCGCTGCTCCAGGTCCTGTGGCTGGTGCAGGAGGAGTTCGGCTGGGTGCCGCGGGTCGCCATCGAGTGGGCGGCGCAAGTCAGCGCGGTCAGCCCGGTGCACGCCTTCGGGGTGGTCGAGTTCTACACCATGTACCGCCAGGTGCCGACCGGTCGTCACCTGATCCAGGTCTGCCAAACCATGTGCTGCCTGCTCCAGGGCAGCGAGCCGCTGATCGCTCACCTGGAACACACGCTGGGGATCCATGCCGGCGAGACCACCGCTGACGGCGTGTTCACCCTGGTGCGCGCCGAATGCCTGGCGCTCTGCGGCACCGGTCCCGCGGTGATGATCGACGACCAGGCCATCGGCGCCGAGCCGCACGCCCTGGGTGGTCGCGGACGGCTCGCCGAGCACCACCTCGATACGGCCGATTTCCATCCCACCCCGGCGGTGCTCGATCGCTGGATCGCCTTCCTGCGCACCGAAACCGCGAAGGCGCCGGCCGCCGGAACATCCGCGCAGCAGACCCACGCCAGCCTGGGCGACCTGGTGCTCGGCACCAAGGGCCACCCCGGTGGTTTCGGCGCCAGCGCGCAGCCGGTCGCGGTCGGCTACTGTCCGCCGGCGCCGGCGCTGAAGCTGGTGGCCAAGGTCGATGGCACGGCGGTCACGCTGACCTGGCTCAACGATCCGGCGGCGGTGAAGCTGGCGGTCGAACGCAGCGACGACGCCGGCGCCACCTGGCGCGAGATCGCCGCCATCGGGCCCAAGGATCAGAAGGCCGCCGATCAGGTCGCGGTCGGCGCCACCGCGCAGTACCGGGTGACCGCCCACGAGAAGGACCGCGTCGCGCGGCCCAGCGCGGTGGTCAGCGCCACCGGCGCGACGCCGGCCGCACCCGCAGCGGCGCCAGCCGCACCGAAAGCCTGACCATGCCGCACCCCACCCATTGGAAGGGCAAGGAACTGCCCAACGTCCTGCGTCGGCTCTTCGACGTCGACGGCGGCCACACCCTGGCGGTGGCGCGCCAGCACGGCGCCTATGAGACGATCGGGCCGATGCTGTTCGACAAGAGCCAGCTCGAACTCATCGAGCTGATCAAGGATTCCGGTCTGCGCGGGCGCGGCGGCGCCGGCTTCCCCACCGGCATGAAGTGGTCGTTCGTGCCGCGCGGCGGCGCCAAGCCGGTGTACTTGGTGATCAACGCCGACGAGGGCGAGCCGGGCACCTTCAAGGATCGCCTGCTGATGGCGCGCGATCCGCATCTGCTGATCGAGGGCTGCATCATCACGGGTTGGGCGCTCGGTGTGCGCACCTGCTACATCTACGTGCGCGGCGAGATGCTGCCGCAGATCCAGGCGCTCAATCACGCGATCAAGGAGGCCTACGACAACGGCCTGCTCGGCGAGAACATCGGCGGCACGAAGTACAGCCTGGACATCTTCGTCCACCGCGGCGCTGGCGCCTACATCTGCGGCGAAGAGACCGGACTGATCAATTCGCTGGAGGGCTACAAGGGCCAGCCGCGCTTGAAACCGCCCTTCCCGGCCATCTCCGGCGCCTTCGCCGCGCCCACCGTGGTCAACAACGTCGAGACCATCGCCGCGGTGCCGTGGATTCTCAAGCACGGCGCCAAGGCCTATCGCCAGTGGGGCAGCGACAAGTCGCCGGGTTCCAAGCTGTTCACCATCAGCGGTGACATCAAGAAGCCCGGTGTCTACGAGGTGCCGCTGGCCATCCCCTACAGCGAGTTCTTCGAGCTGGCGGGCGGACTCGACGGCGACCTGCTCGGCTGCATCCCCGGCGGGTCATCGGCACCGGTGCTGACCGCCGAGGAGACCGCCAAGGCGACCATGGACTACGAATCGCTGGCGGCGCTGAAGTCGATGCTCGGGTCGGGTGCGGTGACGCCGTTCAACACCAGCCGCGATCCGGTCGCGATCCTGGAATCGATCGCGCGTTTCTACGCCCACGAGTCGTGCGGCCAGTGCACGCCCTGCCGCGAGGGCACCGGCTATGTCGACCGCCTGGTGCGCAAGATCGCCGCCGGCAAGGGCCGCGACGGTGACATCGACGTGATCAAGGATCTCGCCGACCGCTACGAGTGGACCACCATCTGCGCCTTCGCTCCCGGCGCCGCCTGGCCGGTGCAGTCCTTCGTCACCAAGTTCCGCAGCCATTTCCAGAAGCGCATCGACGCCAACACTGCCCACGCCCAGGAGCGCGAACTGGTCGCGCATCGGCCGGGGGCGTTCTGGTGAACCGGATTTTCGCCCATCCGTCCCGTGCCCTGCGTCCCGCCGCCTTGCGCGCCGGGGCCATACCGTGAAAGGACCAGCCATGCGCCTCCTTCTTCTCCTGCTCCTGTCCGTCGCCCTGTTCGCTGGCGAGGCCGCCAAGCCCGCGATGTCGCCGAAGGAGCAGGACATCCGCAAGCTGCTGACGCTGACCAAGGCCGAGCAGATGGGCATCCAGGTCATCGAGCAGATGATCTCGGTGTTCCGCAACGCCAACCCCACCGTCGGCGAGCAGTTCTGGACCGAACTGCGCAACGAGATCAAGCCCGGTGAGATCCTTGAGAAGGTGGTGCCGATCTACGATCGCCACCTCAGCCACGACGACGTCAAGGCCACGCTGGCCTTCTACGAGTCGGCGGCCGGCAAGCGCATGCTCGAAGCCCAGCCCCGGCTCTTCCACGAATCGATGACAGTGGGCCAGGAATGGGGCACGCAGCAGGCGCTGAAGGTGCAGAAGAAGCTGACCGATGCCGGCTTCCCGCCGCCGGCCGCCCCCGCTCCCGCCCCGGCCCCCGCCCCGAAGAAGTGAGTCCATGAGCGACCGCATCACCATCAATGTCGACGGCAAGGATCTCCAGGTCCGGCCGAAGCAGCAACTGGTCGACGCGCTCAACGAGTCTGGCGTGTTCACGCCGACCTTCTGCTACCACCCCGATCTCAAGGTGGCGGGAAACTGCCGTATCTGCCTGGTCGAGACCGAGGGCCCGCGCGGCTTCGCCCTGGGCATCTCCTGCCACATGCAGACGGCGCCGGGCATGAAGGTGCGTACGCCGGCGACCTCCGAGAACCTGCGCAAGGCGCGCAAGGGCGTGATGGAGTTCCTGCTCGTCAACCATCCCCTCGACTGCCCGATCTGCGACAAGGCCGGCGAATGCACCTTGCAGGAGCACTACATGAATTCGGGCCGGCACGAGAGCCGGCTCGATGACGACGTCGGCAAGCAGTACAAGGGTGGGCCAGACCACCGCTTCACCGACAGCAAGGGTGACGACCGCGGCGGCAAGCGCATCGATCTCGGCGACACCGTGGTACTCGACCAGGAGCGCTGCATCCTCTGCGACCGCTGCGTGCGCTTCATGCGCGATGTCGCCGGCGATGAGCAGCTCTACCTGGCCGGACGCGGCGACCGCGCCTACATCACCACCTTCCCCGGCAAGAAGCTCGCGCACGCCTACGATCTCAACGTCACCGACATCTGTCCGGTCGGCGCGCTCACCGGCAAGCACTTCCGTTTCCAGCAGCGGGTGTGGCTGCTCAAGCGCGTCGAGTCGATCGCCCCCGACGACTCGCTCGGCGCCAACCTGACCATCGAGTACAACAACGGCAAGGTCTGGCGGTTGATGCCGCGGCGCAATTCCGAGGTCAACAAGAGCTGGCTGCACAACGACAGCCGCCTGCTGTATCGTGCCCTCGATCAGAACCGCGTGGTTGCCGGCGAGCTCGCCGGCCAGCCGGCCACTCGCGACCGCGCCCTGATCGCCGCCGGTGAAGCGCTGAAGTCGGCGAAACGCATCGCGCTGGTCGCCTCCGGCCACCTCACCATCGAGGACAACCAGGCGGTGCTGGCGCTGGCGGCGTCGCTCGGCGCCAAGGCCGAGGTCTTTGGCGGTTCGTGGCTGCCGGTGGGCAAGCCCGACACCATCGCGCGCTCGGGCGATCCGGTGGCCAACCGCAAGGGCAGCGAACTGCTCGGCATCCCCGACAACCTGGATGCGCTGGTGGCACGGGCCAAGGAGTTCGACTGCCTGCTGGTGGTCGGTCAGGACCTGGTCGGCGCCGACGCCGCCAAGGCCGCCAAGCTCGCGGTCATCCCCCAGCGCGTGGTGCTGGCGAGCTGGCGCGACGCCACCGTCGCGCAGGCCACCGTCGCCGTCGGCGTGCGCTGCTGGGCCGAGGTGCGCGGCACCATGGTCAACTGCAACGGCCGCGTGCAGATGCTGAATCCCTGTCCGGTGCTGCCCGATGCGCACCTCGAACCGGTGTGGCAGGTGCTCTGCCGGCTGGCCAGCTTCGCGGGCACCGCCATCCCCTGGCTGAGCGAGGTCGATGCCTGGAAGGCCGCCGCCGCGCATGTCCCGCAGTTCGCCGGTCTGGGCTATCGCCACATCGGACCGCTCGGTCACCAGTTGGTGGCAGCGGCGGCGGCGCCGACGCCGGTGCAGGCGGGGGCCTGACATGGACGAAGGCCTGCTGTGGAATCTGCTGAAGTTCCTGTTGGTGTTCACGCCGCTCGGACTGCTGCCGCTGCTGGTGCTGCTCGAACGCCGGGGCGCCGCCGCCATCCAGGACCGTCCGGGTCCCAACCGCGCCGCCATCCCGCTGCCCGGCGGCCTGCGGCTGCGCGCCTTCGGCATGATCTACAACGTCACCGATGGGCTGAAGTCCTTCCTCAAGGAGAGCTTCACTCCGCCCTTCGCCTACAAGCCCTTCTACATCGCCGCGCCGATGATCCCGGTGCTCACCGCCGTGCTGACGCCGGCGCTGATCCCGTGGTTCGCGCCGGTGACCTACGCTGCCGCCGGCCGCGCGGTGACGGTGTCGACGCCGTTCATCGACGCCAACGGCGGCCTGCTGGTGCTGTTCGCGCTCGGATCGTTGTCGGTCTACGGCGTGGTGCTGGGGTCGTGGGCGTCGAACTCGAAGTTCGCCCTGCTCGGCGGCATGCGCGCCTCGGCGATGATGATCAGCTACGAGGTGTCGATGGGCCTCAGCGTCCTCGGCCTGTTCCTGCTGGTCGGCAGCTTCAGCCTCAATGACGCGGTGGCCTGGCAGTCGGCGCACACCTGGGGCGTGTTCGTGCAGCCGATCGGCTTCCTGCTCTTCCTGGTCGCCATGTTCGCCGAGACCAACCGCAACCCGTTCGATGTCGCCGAAGGCGAATCCGAGATCGTCGCCGGCTTCCACACCGAGTACGCCGGGGTGAAGTTCGCCCTATTCATGATGGGCGAGTACGCGCACATCGCGGTGGCATCGGCGCTGATCGCCACGCTGTACTTCGGCGGCTATGACCTGCTGCCGCTCGGCTTCCTCGGCGATCTCGAATGGACGCGCAAGGTGACCGAGATCGGTGCCGGCGGCGTCGCCACCGAGGGCATCCAACTCGCCCAGAAGGCCAGCTTCAACGGCTTCGGAGCCGACTTCATCCGCCACCACCTCGGCGGCACCCTGGCGGTGATGCTCGCCGGCGCCAGTTTCGTCTTCCTGCTCTTCGCGCTGATCATCGGCCGCCACCGCAGCCGCTACGCCGCCCTCGCCGCCAGCGACAAGCCGGAACGGCTGCGCGAGTATGGATTCTTCCGCGCGGTGTTCTGGCTGATCTGCCTGGGCAGCGCGGCGCTCGCGGTGATCTGCCTGATCGGGGAGTTCCCCGGTCAGGGCACCCGGCTTCCCGGCGCCGACGGCCGCGTGGTCGAAGTGTGGCCGTCGTGGGTGGAACTGCTGCGCGTCCTGGTGCAGATCGGCGTGCTCCTGGTCAAGACGCTGTTCTTCTGCTGGCTGTTCGTGTGGGTGCGCTGGACGCTGCCGCGCTTCCGCTACGACCAGATCATGAATCTGGGCTGGAAGGTCCTGCTCAATGTCGCGCTGCTGAACCTGATCGTGACCGCGATCGTGGCCAAGCTGGTCGGAGGCGGGCAGTGAGCACCGTCCGCATAGGGGAGAAGCGACATGGCTAAGATCGTACCACGCAGCGAACTGACGTTCTGGGAACGCACCTACTTCGCCGAGATCTTCAAGGGCCTCGCCACCACTCTCGGCCACGCCGTGCGCTCGCTGACCCGGCCGGAGACGCTGCCGCTGCTCGACTATCCCGAGGTGCAGCCCGATATCCCCCGCGACTACCGGGCGCGGCATCGGCTGATGAAGCGGCCGGACGCCTCGCCGCGGTGCGTGGCCTGCTATATGTGCTCGACCGCCTGTCCTGCGCGCTGCATCAACATCGTCGCCGAGGAGAGCCCGGACAAGCACATCGAGAAGCGTCCCGTGCGCTTCGAGATCGATCTGCTGCTGTGCGTGTTCTGCGGCTACTGCGTCGAGGCCTGTCCGTGCGACGCCATCCGCATGGATACCAAGATCGCCATCCTCGCCGGCGACAACCGCGCCGGTTTCGTCATCGACAAGGCCGGTCTGATGGACTGGGACCCCAAGGACTATCCCCTCACCGACACCCAGTCGCAGCAGGCGCCGGGCGGCGCCCAGCACGCGCAGGCCCTGGCCGCCTTCACCTCGGGGACGGAGCACTGATGCCGCCCGACAGCGTCCTCGCCCCGCTGTGCTTCTACGGCCTCGCCGGCGCCGCCGTGCTGTGCGCGCTGCTGCTGCTGTTCGCCCGCCATCCCATCAGCGGCGCGCTCAGCCTGATCGGCGTCATGCTCAGCCTGTCCGGGCTGTACGCGCTGCTCCACAGCCCGTTCATCGCCGTGCTCCAGGTCCTGGTCTATGCCGGGGCGATCATGATGTTGCTGGTGTTCGTGATCATGGTGCTCAACCAGGGCAAGGATCACCGCGTCCCGCGCTTCGATCCGCTCAGCCTGTTCGGTCTCGCCCTGCCAGTGGTGCTGTGCCTGGGTGTGTCGGGCGTGCTGCGCCGTACGCCCTTGTCCGGCAGCGAAGTCGCCAGGCCGGTCGAGGGCACCATTGAAGGCATCGCCGTGCAGATGTTCAACCTCGGTGCCGGCCAGGGCTGGTGGCTGCTCTTCGAGGTCACCGGGCTGCTGCTGCTCGCCGCTGTGGTCGGTGCCGTGCTGCTGGCCAAGCGTTCGCTCGACACCGACGAGTCGGCGCATGCCGGGGCGGCCGCCGATCACGCCCACGATTCGACCCAGGCCCTGGCGGTCGTTCCGCCAGCCGTGGCGGTGTCGCCAGCGGCGGAGGCGCGGCCGTGAATCCCGTCAGCCACATCGATCCTGCCCACGTCCAGGCGCTGGCGGCCGTGCTCTTCGCCATCGGCCTCGCCATCAGCCTGGCGCGGCGCAACATCTTCTTCCTGCTCATGGGCGTCGAACTGATGCTCAACGCCGTCAACCTCAGCTTCGTCGGCTTCAGCCGGCTGTTCGGCGGCGGTGCCGCCGGCGATCCCTGGTCCGGCCAGCTCGGACCGGTGTTCATCATCGCCATCGCCGCCGCTGAGGCCTGCGTCGGTCTGGCCATGGTCATCTGCCTGGTGCGCGGACGCGACTCGCTCGACGGCGATGCCTACGCCGAGATGAAGGAATAGCCGGTGTCGTCCGCCTATCTCAACCAACTGCTGTGGCTGATCCCGTTCTTCCCGCTGGTCGGCTTCGCCTGCAACGGCCTGCTCAGCCTGGGCGGAGCGCGCAGCGGGCACGGTCCGCATCGCGGCATCGTCGCGCTCATCGCCGTGCTGGCGCCGGTGGGCAGCTTCGTGGTGGTGCTGGCGCAGTTGCTGCGGCTGACCGATCACAATTTCGCCTACACCCAGCCGCTGTGGACGTGGATGACCATCGGCCAGGTTGAGCTCAGCCTGGGGCTGCGCTTCGACCGCCTGGCGGCGCTGATGCTGCTCTTCGTCACCGGCATCGGCGCGCTCATCCATCTCTATTCCGTCGGCTACATGTGGGCCGATCGCGGCTTCGCGCGCTTCATGGCCTGGCTGAACCTGTTCATGTTCAGCATGATCATGCTGGTGCTGGGCGACAGCCTGCCGGCGACCTTCCTGGGTTGGGAGGGGGTCGGGCTGTGCTCGTACCTGCTGATCGGCTTCTGGCACCGTGACCACGCCAACAACGACGCCGCGCGCAAGGCCTTCATCGTCAACCGCGTCGGCGATCTCGGCTTCCTGCTCGGTGCCTTCGCGCTGATCGCCACCATGGGCTCGATCGTCGGCAGCCTGACCCAGTCGCCCACCCAGGCGGTCGCCGTCCACGGCGCCACCCTGGCCAAGTCGATCGGCCTGGACTACGCCGGCATCGCGCAGTTCTTCCAGGCCTTCCATGCCAGCGCGGCCCTCGATCCGGCGGTCGCCAGCGGCCTGGCCCAGGCCCTGGCCGCGCATGCGCCCTGGCTGACCATCGCGCTGCTGCTGATCTTCCTGGGCTGCACCGGCAAGAGCGCGCAGATCCCCTTGTTCACCTGGCTGCCCGACGCCATGGCCGGCCCGACGCCGGTGTCGGCGCTGATCCACGCCGCCACCATGGTCACCTCGGGCGTCTACCTGTGCGCGCGGCTGTCCGACGTGCTGGTGCTCAGTCCGCTGACCATGCAGGTGATCCTGGTCATCGGCTGCCTCACCGCCGCCTACGGCGCCATCGCCGGCCTGGTGCAGTGGGACATCAAGAAGGTGCTCGCCTACTCGACCATCAGCCAGCTCGGCTTCATGTTCATGGCGGTGGGCGTCGGCGCCTTCGATGTCGCGCTGTTCCACGTCTTCACCCACGCCTTCTTCAAGGCCACGCTGTTCCTCGGCGCCGGCTCGTTGATCCATGCCCTGCACCACGAACAGGATCTGCGCCGCATGGGCGGCCTGGCCAAGCTCATGCCGGTGACCTACGCGGCGATGTGGTTCGGCTGGTTCGCCATCATCGGCCTGCCCGGCGGCTCGGGCTTCATGTCCAAGGACCTCATCCTCGAACGCCTGTTCCACGCCCCGGGCCTGGGTCCGGTGGTCGGGGTGGCGGCGCTGGTCATCGCGCTGCTCACCGCCATCTACATGACCCGGCTGATGTACTTCGCGTTCTGGAATCCCAGCCGCATCCCCGAACCTGCCCGCGCGCATGTCCATGAGCCGTCGTGGACGATGGCGGTGCCGGTGACCATCCTCGGCTTCGGCAGCATGATCGCCGGAGTGGCGTGGTGCGAACCGATCGGGCAGTACGCCTTCCGCGACTTCCTGGCGCCGGTGCTGGGCAAGGCCCAGGCGGCCGCCGCCGGGCTCACCTCCGCCGGCCTCGCCGCTGCCGCTGCGGCACGCGCGAAAGCCCCTCCGCATGTCGATTGGGCCAGCCTCGCCGCCGGCCTCACCGCCGCTGCCGCCGGGTTGTTCATCGCCCGGCTGATGTTCCGACCCGGGCCGACCTCGCTGCAGCCGGCGCCGCTGTCCGGCTTCGCCGCCACCTGGACCTTCGCCGCCGACCGCTTCTACCACGCCGTGGTGGTGCTGCCGGTGCACTTCTTCGGTCGCGCGCTGGCCCGGGTCTTCGACGAGGCGCTGATCGGCGGCCTGGCGCGCAGCGTCGCCAACCTCGCGTGGTTCCTCGGCGAAGGCTACGCGGTGGTGCAGCGCGGCCGTCTGCGCGTGTCGCTGGCGTTCAGCGTGCTCGGCGTGCTGATCATCCTCGGTGTGCTGCTGTGGGGAACGCCATGAACTGGCTGCTCGTCGCGCTCATCGGCCTGCCCATCGCGGGCGCACTGGTCACCGCCCTGGGCGCCGGCCGCGAGCCGGCGGCGGCGCAACGCCTCGGCCTGCTGTGGTCGGCGCTCGCCTTTGCGCTCGGGTTGCCGCTGATCGCCGGCAGTTCTGGTCTGGCCTGGCGGGCGGAGTGGTTCGGCCTGCCCGGCACCTCGGCGATGATCCACTTCAGCCTGGCCAGCGACGGGCTGTCGGGCTGGCTGGCGCAACTGGTGACGGTGCTCACCCCGGTCGCCATCCTCTCCAGCCGCGGCCGCGTCGGCGCCAACCTGCGCGAGTACGTCGCCGCCATTCTGACCATGCAGGGGCTGATGCTCGGCGCCCTGTTCGCGCGCGATCTGGTGGTCTTCTACCTGTTCTACGAGGCCATGCTCATCCCCATGGTGGTGCTCATCGCCGCCTTCGGTGGTCCGGACCGGCGTGGCGCGGCGGTGCAGTTCTTCCTGTTCACCATGCTCGGTTCGGTGTTCATGCTGGTCGCCATCTGGGTGATCGCCGCCCGACTGCAAACCACCGAGCTGTCGACCGTGCTCGCCACCCTGGCCACCCGCGATGCCCTGGGCGACCGCGCAGAGACCTTCGCCTTCGTCGCCTTCTGCCTGGCCTTCGCGGTCAAGGTGCCGCTGGTACCGCTGCACGGTTGGCAGGCGCGCACCTACGCCGAGTGCCCGGCCGGCGCCGCCGTGCTGCTCGCCGGCGTCATGGCCAAGATCGGCATCTATGGCCTGCTGCGCTTCGTGCTGCCGATGTTCCCCGGACTGAGCGCGACGTACGCGCCGGTCTTCATCGCGCTCGGCCTGGTCGGCGTGATCGGCGGTGCGCTGATGGCCATCGCCCAGACCGACGTCAAACGCATGCTCGCGTATTCCAGCCTCAGCCATCTTGGGCTGGTGGTGGTCGGCATCTTCACCTTCGATCCCATCGCGCTGCACGGCGCGGCGGTGCAACTGGTGGCGCACGGCCTGTCGGTGGCGGCGCTATTCGTCCTGGTTGGCGCCGTCGAGGAGCGCGCCGACAGCGGCCGCCGTGGCCTCGACGATTTCGGCGGTCTGGCCGGACGCGCGCCGCGCCTGGCCGTGCTGCTGACCATCGCCACGCTGGCCTCGGCGGCATTGCCGGGCACCGCCAACTTCGTCGGTGAATTCCAACTACTCTTCGGCGTCTTCAGCCTGGACGCGTGGTGGATCAGCGCCATCGCCGGGCTGAGCACCATCCTCGGCGTGGTCTACCTGCTGCGCTTCCTGCAGCGCTGGTTGTACGGCCCCGAGAGCGCCGGCAGCGCCCCGGTCGGCGACCTCGTCCAGCGCGAGATGGTGGCAGTGGTGCCGCTGCTGCTGCTCGCCTGCTTCTTCGGCTTCTATCCACGTCCGATCGCCAGCCAGGCCGGTGCCACCGCGGTGACGCTCGCCGCCGGCGCGGCCGAGGCCGCCCGCAAGCAGACCGGCCGCGCGCCGGTTCGTGCAGCCGTCCAGGACGCCGCCAAGGACGCCCATGCCGCCCGTTGATTGGTTCCCGACCCTGTTGCCCGCCGTGCTGGTCGCCTGTGGCGGCCTGCTCTGTCTCGGCTTCGAGCCGTTCCTTGATCGCGCGGGCAAGCATCGCCTGCTGCCGTGGTTGGCGGCCATCGCCCTGTTCGCTGCCGGTGTCGCCCAGGCCTGCCTGGCCGGCAATGGCGTGGTCGGCGGCGTGCTGGCGATGGACGGCGCCCGCGCCTGGCTGTGCCTGGCGGCGATCGCGGCGGCGCTGATCAGCCAGGCCGGCATGCAGCAGAGCCTGGCCCGCGACGACTATCCCGGTGGCGAGCCCTATGCGCTCAGCCTGTTCGCCACCACCGGCGTGCTGGTCATGGTGATGGCGGTGAACTCCATCGCGCTCTTCCTCGGTCTCGAACTCGCGTCGCTGTCGGTCTACGCCCTGGTCGGTCTGCGTCGCCATCGCACCGACTCGAACGAGGCGCTGTTCAAGTACTTCATCATGGGCGCGGTCTTCAGCGCCATCTTCCTCTACGGCGCCGCGCTGACCTACGGCGCCACCGGCAGCGTGCAGAGCGGCCACGCCCCGCTGGTCGGCCGCGAAGCGCTCTTCCACCTCGGCCAGGGCTTGATGCTGATCGGCCTGCTGTTCAAGGTCGGCGCCGTGCCCTTCCACTTCTGGAGCCCGGACGCCTACACCGGCGCGCCGGCGGCGGTCACCGGCTTCATGGGCGCGGTGATCAAGGTCGGCGGCTTCGCCGCGCTCGGCAATTGGTGGCTGTCGCTGGTGGCGATCGAGAACGGCCGCGCCGCGGGCGTCCTTTCGCTGGCCGAACCGGTGCTGACCGGTGGCGGCCTGCCCGGGCTCGACCGCTTCAAGCTGGTGATCATGGTGGTGGCGCTGTTCAGCCTGGTGCTCGGCAACTTCTCGGCGCTGCGCCAGACCTCAGCGCGGCGCCTGCTGGCGTTCAGTTCGGTGGCGCACGCCGGCTACATGCTGCTCGCCTTCGATCTGCCCGCCGGCGTCGGCACGGTGAATCTCAGCGGCCTGTGGTTCTATCTGGTCGGTTACGCCGTGGCCACCGCCGGCGCGCTCACCGCGCTGGCCACGCTCAGCGGCCGCGAGGACACCGGCGACGATCTGGTCGGACTCGCCGGCCAGGGCCGCGCGCATCCCTTCCACGGCGTCGTCGCCACCATCTTCCTGGTCAGCTTCGCCGGTGTTCCGCCTACCGCGGGCTTCCTCGGCAAGTACCTGATCTTCGCCGGCCTGGTGGGCAAGGGCCAGCTCTACGTCACCCTGTTCGCCATGGTCATGGCGGTGGTCGGCGCCGCCTACTACTTCCGGCTGGTGGTGACGCTGTGGGGCGGCGGTCGCAGCGATCGTTCGGCGACGCCGGTGCCCGCACTCAGCACCTGGACGCTCGGTTTGGCGGCGGCGGCGATGCTGCTGCTGGTGGTCGCTCCGCGCGAACTCGGTGGCCTCGGCCGCGGGGTGAAGCCGCCCGCCACCAAGAACACCGTGGCCGTGCCTGGTGTGCCCGTGCCGGTGCCGGTGCCGGTGCCGGTGGCGGCGGCGACCGCACCGTGAGGAGCTGATGGCTGATCGCTGATGGCCAGCAGCGGGCCATGCGATCAACCGGGGTCTGGGATCTCGTTGCCCCATCTGCGATCACTGGCGTGCCTGACCACCCCTGACCACAAAGCCATCAGCCATCACCCATCAGCCATCAGCGATACGAAGCGCCGTCGCCGCCGACCTGCCGGCGATCGTGGCGATCTACAATGCCGCCGTGCCTGGCCGCCTGGCCACCGCCGACACCGAGCCGGTGGCGGTCGCCTCGCGACTGGCCTGGTTCGAGGCGCACCAGTCGCGCCGGCCGTTGTGGGTGTGGGATGACCACGGCGTGTCCGCCTGGGCCAGCCTCCAGGACTTCTACGGCCGGCCGGCCTATCGCCACAGCGCCGAGGTCAGCCTGTACGTGTCTCCGGCGCGCCAACGCCACGGCCTCGGCCGGCGCCTGCTCGCGCACGTCATCGCTGCCGCGCCCGGACTCGACGTGAACACGCTGCTCGCCTTCATCTTCGCCCACAACCAGCCGAGCATGACCCTGTTCGAGCGCGCCGGCTTCGCCTCGTGGGGCTTGCTGCCGCGGGTGGCGGTGCTCGACGGCGTCGAACGCGACCTGGCCATCCTCGGACTGCGGCTGGCGACATGACACCGCATCTGCTGACCTTTCGCATCCGCTACGCCGAATCCGACCAGATGGGCCTCGCCCATCATGCCGCCTACGTGGTGTGGCTGGAAGCCGCGCGCATCGAGTGGCTGCGCGCCCAGGGGCTGTCCTATCGCGCGTTGGAGGAGCAGGGCGTGCTCATGCCAGTGATCGAGCTGACGATCAGCTACCGCCGCCCGCTGCGCTTCGACGACGAGATCGAGTTGTCCACCATCGCCGCGGTGCTCGGCCCCAGCCGGGTCGCCTTCACCACCAGCGTCCGCCTGGCCGGCGACGCGACGGTGCGCGCCGAAGCCACGGTGGTGGTCGCCTGCGTCGGCCGCGACGGACGTCCGCAGCGGCTGCCGGTGGTGCTGCGGACACCAGTGGCACCCGGGAGCACAACGCCGTGACCGGGATCCGACCCGCCGTCTCGACCCAGGTCTCGGCGAGTCTCGTCAGCGCCAACGCCTCGGCAGGCTGATGAGGACCGGGTGTGTGCTGATTGGAATGGTCGCATGGACGGCATCGTCCGTCATGCGTCACCCCCCCGCCAGCAGCCCCGCATCGCCCAGCCGTTTGCGGAAGCGCAGCAGTCCTGGTGGGCAGGTGCCACCGGCGGCCAGCCGCTGACGCACGGCGTCGTGGGCGTCCTGCAGGAGGTCGAGATCGCGTTCGAGATCGGCGATGCCCAGGCGCAGGGTGCCGTGCTGTTCGGTGCCCAGCAACTGGCCGGGGCCGCGTTCGGCGAGGTCGGCCTCGGCGATGCGCATGCCGTCGTCGGTCTGGGCGAGCACGGTCAGACGAGCGGGCGCGTCGTGGTGATAGAACCGGCAGAGCCCGTCGCGGCCGCCGCGGCCGAGGCGGCCACGCAACTGATGGAGCTGCGCGAGTCCGAAGCGCTCGGCGTCGAGCACGCAGAGCAGCGTCGCCGCCGCCACGTCGACGCCGACCTCGACCACCGTGGTCGCCACCAGCACCGGGGTGCGGCCGTCGGTGAACGCGGCCAGGGCGGCGAGCTTGGCGTCTTCGGCCAGCTCGCCGGTGAGCAGGCCGACACGGTTGCCGAGCGCCGTGCGCAGGTGGGCGACGACGGAGGCGGCATCCTGCGCGCGTACGCTGGCGCGCTCCGGCCCCGACCTGCTGCGCCGTTGCGGGGCGCTGATTCCGGCGATGCCAAGCTGCTCGCCGGTGGTGGTGGAGGCACTTGCCGACGCGGTCTTGAGTGCGCAGATCACGTAGGCTTGGCCGCCGTCGGTCAGCGCCGCGGTCACCGTCGCGGTCAGCTCGGCGAGGTCGTCCCACGCCGTCAGTTCGGTGCGTATCGTGCCGCGACCAGGCGGACGTCCGGCGATCCGGCTGACCGCGAGGTCGCCGAAGGCGGTGAGCGCCAGCGTGCGTGGGATCGGCGTCGCGGTCATCAGCAGCAGGTCGGGATTCCAGGTCTGGCCGCCTGCGGCAAGTGGCCGGGCCACCAGGGCGGCGCGCTGGGCGACGCCGAACTTGTGCTGCTCATCGATGATGGCGAGGCCGAGTTCGCGTACGCGCACCCGTTCGTCGAGCAGGGCATGGGTGCCGATCAGCAGGTCGATCTCACCGGCCGCGAGCGCGGTGATCAGGAGCGCTTTCTCGCTCGCCGCGGTGCCGCCGGTCAACAGCCCCAGCCGAACCCGGCTGCCGGCCAGGCAGCGCGCGCAGAAATCGTGGTGCTGCGCGGCGAGCACCGCCGTCGGCGCCAGCAGCAGCACCTGGGCCTTCTCGGCGATCACCGCCAGCGCCGCCACCAGCGCCACCGCCGTCTTGCCGCTGCCGACGTCGCCGTTCAGCAACCGCCACATCGGTTCGGGTCGCTGCATGTCGGCGCGGATGCCGGCCAGCGCGGTCTCCTGGCCAGGCGTCAGCGCGAAGGGCAGTCGGGCGAGCGCACGCGCATGGATGGCGTCACTCCACTGCCAGGCCCGACCCGGTCGGCCGATAGCGCGCGCGCGGCGTTCGTGCAGCAGCCAGGCCAGGGCGAGCAGTTCGCGCAGCGCCACCAGCCGGCGCGCCGCTTCGTGCGTGGTGGCGTCAGGAGGACGATGGAGATCGCGCAGCCGTCGCTGGTACTCGGCGGCGGGCAGCAGGTCGGCGGGATCCTCCAGCGCCGGCAGCGCTGCCAGGCAGTGCTCGACCAGGGCGGCCATGCCACGTTCGCTGAAGCCCTCGGGCAGGCGGTAGGCGGTGCGGCAACCGCGGGCGTCGGGAACCACCGCGGCGACGCCGCCAGCGAGGTGGATGAAGGTGGGATGCAGCAGCACGCCGGCCTGGGTCGCGTCGCTGGTGCCTTCGAACAGGTACCATTCCTGCGGCAGCAGGTGACGGCGCAGGAAACCGGCGTTGAAGAAGCGCAGACGCAGGCAGTAGCCGTCAGCCCGTTCGACGGTGACCTCCAGCGCCATGCCCTGACCACGACGGAATGACGGCCGCACGCTGAGCACGCGCGCCCGCACGCGCAGCGCCGCGCCCAGCGGAAGCGGTCCGTTCTCGATCAGCGGTGGAGCCTCGCCCAGGCAGCGCGGCACGGCGTGCAGCACGTCGGCCACCGTCTCCAGACCGGCCGCCGCCAGCGCCGCGGCCTTGACCGGGCCGATGCCGGTCAGGAAGCGCAGATCGTCATCGGGGCGCGGCATGGGCGGCAGCGTCGGAGTGGACCACGGAGCGGCAATCGCCTGGGCTACCGCTGGTCGAGCCAGGGTGCTTGCGTCACGGGATGACGACAGAAGGTCTCGGCGCACCACCTGCGGAGTGCGGCCATGGCCCAGAGGAATTCGCACTGCTCCTTCTGCGGCGCCGCGTATGCCCCCGACCAGCCCTGGCCGCGCACCTGCGCGGCGTGCGCCAACATCGCCTACCGCAATCCGCTGCCGGTGGCGGTGCTGCTGCTGCCGGTCGATGGTGGCTTGCTGACCGTGCGCCGCGGCATTCCGCCGCGACTGGGCGAGCTCGCCCTGCCTGGCGGCTACATCGATCATGGCGAAGCCTGGCAGGCGGGCGCGGTGCGTGAGCTGCGCGAAGAGACTGGCATCAGCGTCGACGTCGGCGAGGTGCGGCTGTTCGACGTGCACAGCGCGCCGGACGGCACCGTGCTGGTCTTCGGTCTCGCCCGGCCGCGTCGGGCTGGCGACCTGCCGGCCTTCACCGCCAGTGCCGAGGCCAGCGAACGGGTGGTGATCGCAGCGCCGCAGCCGCTGGCGTTTCCGCTGCACACGCGCGTGGCGGCGCGCTGGTTCGCCGAACCGGGCTGATCGCCGATCCGCGTCGTCGCCTACGCAGGTCGCGGTGCCGTCGTTGCGCCAGCCGGTGCGCATCCAACGGCGGCGGAACACTCCTTTGCCGGCAGCGCCGGTTCGCGAACCTGGCGCGGCGAGGTTCTCCGATGCCAGCCCGCTGCCTGACGTCCCTGTCTGCCGTCTGCCTGGTCGCTGTCGCCATCGCCGGCGAATCCGCGGGTGAGCGCCATGGCGGCGCCAACTCACCGCCGGCCAGTCCGCCGCCGGCGCTGGCCATCGCCACCGCGGAACTTTCCGCCGCGGGTTTCAGCGTGCGCGTGCCCACCGGAACCTACCGCGCACCCGCAGGCGGTGCGCCCGCCTACGCGGTGCCCGGACCGATCGTGGCGTTCAAGAGCGTCGACGGTGCCTGGCGCGGCCATGGCTACCTGGAGACTTGGCCACGCCTGCTGCGCTTCACCGGCACGGTCACCGCTTCCGGTGCCGAACTGCGCTACGAATTCGAGGACGCGGCGAGCTACGTGGCGACGCTGACCGTGGCCGGGGCGGCGGTGCTGATCGATGAGGACTGCAAGCTCGGGCCGCGCAACTGCTGGGTGTTCGACGCCTACTACGGCGGCTGGGAGGCCGGCGCCGGATTCGCTGTCGACACCGCCGCCAGCAACCACGCCTTCGTCTACCTGCCCTGCTTCTACGACCGCCCGGAAGTCACCGTCTATCCCGCCCAGCTCCAGCAGGCCGCGGCTGGCAAGCCGGCGGGTGTGGCGGTGCTCAGCGCCGATCCCGGCCGGCGCGATGTCGCCGGCTTCTGGGTGCGCGATGTCGCGCGTTGGCAGGGGGCCGACGGCCTGGGCATGCAACTGTGGCAGCGCCGGCAATTGCCCGGCGATCCGGCCAGTCGGCATGTGCTGGGACCGGATACCAAATCCGACTCGACCCCGAATCCGCGCACCGCCCCCTTGCTGGGCCAGTCGCTCTATGAAGGCCACGTCACCGTCGAGATCGCACTCGGCACCGGCACGCGCAAGCTCGCGTTCACCGCCTGCGCCAAGGGCGCTGGCGACGATCTGCCGAAGCCCTTCAAAGCCATCGCGGCAGGAGCGCTCAAGTGATCGCCGCTGCACACCGCCTGATCGCCGCGCTCATCGCCGCCCGCGCGCTGGTTGCCGTCGATATCGCCACGGTCGCGGTCAACGACTACACCGGCTTCTCCTGGCGCAGCGAACCGGTGTCCTGGGACATCGCTCTGCCGCAACCGCAGCCGATCGCCGCCATCGGCCTCAAGGAGACGCCGCGCTTCCAGGTGGAGGTGCTGGAAGGCACCGCCGTCGCCGCGACCAGGGTGCGGGTGTGGACGGTGGTCGACTTCGCGGCGGCGGGGCAGCAGGTGTTCACGATCACCGATCAGCCGGCCAAGGCCGCGGTCAGCGACCTGGTCTTCGAACCTGCCGGCGAGAAAGGCGGCCTGGCCCTGGCGGTGATCGGCAATGCCGGCATCCGTGCCATGGTGCCGGTCGGTGGCAAGGACTTCGCGGTGCCGGTGAGCGGCTTCGGCCTGCCCGGGCCGGTGGTCGCGGTGGCGACCGCCGCCAAGGATGCGCGCTTCATCGGCGACAGTTGGCTCGACTGCATGCCGCGCGTGGCCCGGGTCAGCGCCGAGATCGAACGCGGGGCGATCTACGTGCAGTCGCGGCTGACCTACCACTGCGAGGGCGGCAAGCGCTACACCGTGCGCGTGCGCGTCTACGCCGGCGACCGGCCCTTCGTCGAACTGGTCGAGGACTGCGCACTTGGTGGTGCCGCGCGCTTCGTGTTCAGTTACGGCGACTGGCAGGCCTCGCGTTTCCTGATGACCCGCGACGGCGGCTTCAAGAGCCAGCCGCAGCGCATCGCCGAGCACGCCAATCCCTGTGGCGACTTCATCACCGAGGAAGGTCAGACCTGCCTGGCGCGGCTGGTGGTGTGGTCGCAGTTCGGCTACTTCGCGGGCAAGAACGAGACCATCGGCCTGTTCGCGGATGATGACTCGCTGTTCATCGGCGGTTTCTACATCCGTCCCGATCGCTGGACGCGCGCCAAGGTCAACCACGTCGATCTCTACGTGCGCCCGGAAGTCCCCGGCAAGCCGGTCACCCGCGGTGTCGCCGGCTTGAACGGCGCCGCTCCGCGCGCCGCCATGGAGGCCTGGCTGGTCGACGGCCACCGCGAATGGGCGATCGTGGCGATGCCGCCGCGCGATCGCGCCGCCGAGGCGAAGGCGCTGGAGAAGGGCCGCGCCGAGCGCCTGAAACGCATCGAGTCGACCAAGACCAACAAGGGCAAGGTGCCGCTGACCGCGGATCAGGTCAGCGTCGAGGTGAAGCGGATCGAGGACGAGCTCGCCACTCTGGAAGCGACCACCTACGTGTATCCGCAGTTCCTGCCCAAGGCCCACGTCCAAGTCGGCATCTGGAACCTCGATCGGCTCAATCGCCTGCCGCTGGTGTGGAATGCCGACGGCTCGCCGGTGACGCTGGCGGCGCAGAAGCCGCGCGGTGCGCTCAGCCAGGCCGGTCTGATCGGCAGCATGCTCACCGGCGTCGAGGGACGCGCCGGGCTGGCGCAGTTCAACGGGTCCAACGGGCTGATGCGCGGCGGCATGATCGCCGACGGCAAGAAATACCTGGCCTGGGCGCGCGCCAACGCCGCGGTCAAGGCCGCCGACATCGAGGTCTCGGACAAGATGGCGGGCATCGCCCTCGCCGCCTACCTGGGCATGGACGAGTCGACCTATCCCGGCCGGCGCGCCATGCTGCCGTGGACCGATCCCGAGGCGCTGAACCCGTTCTACCAGGGCATGGAGAACATGAATTTCAACGCCGACCGCTATGCCTCGGTGGCGGCGCTGGGCGCCGGGCTGAAGGCGGCCGGCCATCCGCAGGGCGCGCTGATCCTCGATCACGGCCGCGAACAGCTCGATCTCGCGCTCGACCGCTACGTGTATCCGCAGAGCGGCTGCTGGGAGGAGAGCCACGGCTATTGCGCGCACACCATGAAGAACGCCACCACCCTGGCGCGCATCCTGCGCGACATGGGGGCCAAGGACTTCTTCAACGACGTGCGCTTCGCCCGCATGTTCGCCTTCTGGACCATCGCCCATTCCCCGCGCGATCCCGGCTTCGGCGGGCGACGCATCGCCCCGCCGATCGGCGATCACGGCCTGACCGTCGATGCCTTCTCCGCTCAGATCAGCGAGGTGGTCAAGGATTTCGCCGCCGCCAAGGATCCCGAGATCCAGCGCATCGCCCGCAACCTGGCGTGGCTGCTCCAGGAGAAGCAGGCGGCCCTGCCTGACGGCGTCACGCCCGAATCGCCAGATCTGTCCAGCCGCTACCTGCAAGGCTACGGCGTCGCCATGCGCGCCAGCGATGCCAAGGCGCGTGAAAGCTACCTGGTGGTGCGCGCCGAGCAGTCGTGGGGCCATCACCACATGGACAAGGGATCGCTGTGGTTCTGGGGCCGCAACGTGCATTTCTTCGGCGACTCGTCGTGGGGAGGACCGCCCGGCGAGACCTACGGCAACGCCTACAAGCAGGGCCCGGCCTCGGGCACCCAGATCGAATTCGTCGGTATCACCAACTGGACGCTGCCCTGCAAGTACCCGGCGCCGTGGATCGCCGAGGACGCCTACCACGCCGACTTCGACTACTGCCAGGCGCGCTGCATGTACCCGTTCAATCCCAGTATCGATCTCGCCAAGTCGACGGCGGTCGCGCTGCGCAACGGCTACGACCGCCAGGTGCTGTTCGTGAAGCCTGACCTGCTGGTGGTGCGCGACAGCGTCGAGAGCACGGTGCCCACGATCTGGCGGCTGCACAGTTTCCAGGTCGACGGCACCACCGTGCAGGGTGGTCGCGCCACCCTGGCGTCGCCGCAGGGCGTGATCGGCGAACTCGCCCTGCTGCATCCCGCCGCAGCCACCCTGGTGCGGGTCGACCGCGACGACCTCAACCAGGACAAGGCCGGCCATCCGCTGCGCCTGCCCTTCGGTCGCAAGGTGGGCGAGTCCGACGCGAAGGGAGCACCCGCCGCCTACGACACCCGTTCGCTGGTGCTGCGCTACGACCTGCCGCTGAATACGAGCGCGCTGTGGACCTTCGGCGTGCACGACCAGGCCGAGCCCGCGCCCGTGGTGGAGCGCCTCGACGCCGACGGTCGGGTCTGCCGCGCCGTGCTCGCCGACGGCCGCGAGGTGATCGCGCTGATCGCCCGCGATCCCTTCACCTGGGAAGGTCGCGGCATCCGCTTCGCCGGCCGCGTCGGCCTGGTGATCCGGGCCGGCGGCACAGTGACGCTGCATGCGATCCGGGCGGAGACGTTGACGGCGGAGTAGGGGGTCGTGGGGGAGCGCAGGGGACGAAGGGCGCGAAGGGGACCGAAGTGAGAGCACGAAGGGCGCCACGGGCGCGAAAGGGACGAGGCACGAAGGGCCCCCACCCCATCACAACCCGCACACCACCGATCACACCCTAACGATTGAGACCCTGGTGAAACCCAGGACAGTGCGCCTGACCCATCACAATCCGCGCGGTCACCGCGCACGGAGTCCCCATGGTCAAGGTCGCGATGATCGGCGCCGGCAGCGTCGTGTTCTCCAAGAACCTCACCGGCGACATCCTGTCGATCCCGGCGTTCAAGGACGCGCGCATCAGCTACATGGACATCGATGCCGAACGCCTCGAGGTCGCCGGCAAGCTCTGCCGCAAGCTCGCCGACGCGATCGGCGCGACGCCGACCATCGAAACCACCATGGATCGCCGGCAGGCGCTGCAGGGCGCCGATTTCGTGATCAACATGGTGCAGATCGGCGGCTTCAACTCGACCCTGGTCGACTTCGAGATCCCGCGCAAGTACGGCCTCAACTTCACCATCGCCGACACCACCGGACCGGGCGGCCTGTTCCGCGCCCTGCGCACCTTCCCCATGCTCAGCGGCCTGTGCCGCGACATCGAGGCGGTGTGCCCGGACGCGTACCTGCTGAACTATTCCAATCCGATGTCGATGAACATGCAGACGGTGTTCCGCACCAGCAGCGTGCGCGCCGTCGGCCTGTGCCACAGCGTCCAGGGCACCTTCAACCAGCTCATGGGCTACCTCGGCGAGAAGCCCGAGGACGTCACCTTCACCTGCGCCGGCATCAACCACATGGCCTTCTACCTGGCCATGCGCAAAGGCTCCGTCGACCTCTATCCGCGCCTGTTCAAGGCCATGGAGCGCAGCGACGTCTACAACACCAACCGCGTGCGCTTCGAGTTGATGAAGCGGCTCGGCCACTTCGTCACCGAGTCGTCGGAGCACAACGCCGAGTACTGCTCGTTCTTCATCCCGCACGGCGTCGATCAGATCCGCCGCTTCCAGGTGCCGATCGACGAATACCTGCGCCGCTGCGACAACGTCGTCGAGGAATTCGAACGCCTCAAGACCTTCGTGCGTTCGCCGGATCCGCTGACCGACGTGCACATCAGCCACGAGTACTGCTCGACGATCATGAATTCGATCTGCACCGGCACGCCGTCGGTGATCTACGGCAACCTGCCCAACGGCGGCACCATCAGCAACCTGCCGCGCACGGCCATCGTCGAGGCACCGACCCTGGTCGATCGCAGCGGACTGCACCACATCCAGGTCGGCGAACTGCCGCCGCAGATCGTCGGCTACATCCAGCCCCACATCACCCAGCACGAGCTGTTCATCCGCGCCGCCACCAGCGGACGCCGTGATCACGTCTACCAGGCCTGCATGTTCGATCCGCTCACCGCGGCGACGCTGACCATGGACCGCATCGTCGAGATGTGCGACGAGATGATCACCACCTATGGCGACGAGCTGCCTCGGCTGGACGCGCCGATGCTGGTGCCGACCAGTGGCAAGGTCTTCGCGAAGATCGATCCAGCCGCCCTGCGCCGCAGCTGGGACCAGGCCCAGTCCGCCGACGAGGCCGACTTCATCAAGGATTGGCACGTCATCGGTCCCTTCCCCAGCCCCAAGCCGGGCGAGGTCTCGCTGTCGCAGCCGACCGCGGTCGAGGCCGATTTCCTCGCCCGTGGCGATGGCGCGGTCGACCTCGCGAAGACCTACGCCAGCCAGGCCATCGCGGCTGCCGGCGCCGGTGCCGCCATCCTGGCCAAGCCGTTGGTCTGGCAGAAGTCGGTCGCTCCCAAGCGCGGCTTCGTCAGCCTCGACCGCCAGATGGGCCGCACGGAATGGGCGATCGCCTATGGCTACGCCGAGGTGACCGTGCCCAAGGCGCGCACTGTGGATCTCGGCATCGGCAGCGACGACGGCGTCCGCCTGTGGCTGAACGGCAAGATCGTGCACGAGAACGACACCGCCCGCGGCCATCGTGCGCACAGCGACACGGTCAGCGTCCAACTCGCCGCCGGCGTCAATCGCCTGCTGGTGAAGATCGACAACTACCGCGGTGGGTGGGGATTCTCGGTGGCGGTGCTCGAGCCTGTGATCTAATCACTACCCTTCGTCCGTTTGATAGATCGAACTCAATTTCTCGGCAATTTCCTGCGTAAGCTGCTTTATCTCGTTGTTGATGTCGCAGTAATGAACCTCGGTCAGGGGGATTTTTTCGCCAAGTTTTCTGCCTTGGCTATTGGTTAGGCCCCGGACATTGTAGTGACAGGGATCTCCATCTAGCGCGTCGGCAACTACATGTGTCCCATTTGGCAAATGCGTGAATCGCCAAAAGACACCAGGGGAACCCGTTAAGCGCTCTGGAGCATCGGTTGGGCGATAGAAGTGTTCGATGTGATTACACGCGCATCCATTGTTTCGGGATGCGCATTCCTCGTCGATGACTGATACTCCGGTCCCGTCACTGGATGGCTTGAAGGCAAGATTTGAAAATCGCGCCTTGCGAATGCTGTAGTGCCGAAGGTGAAGTAAGCGGATCCAGGGCACGGTTTTGTTCTCCGGGAATTGAGAAGGCGGATAATACTTTGCCTAGCCTGTGTTGGCGAAAGTCCTTCTGCTTCTGTCACCGTCTCGTTGCCAATCTCATAATTTAATATTATCTTTGCAGCGTTCCCGTGTGGTTCGACAGTAAATTCCAGAGAGATGGAATCATCGGGAATGTAACCGATTACTTGAATCTCACCTTGTACACCTGGGAAAACTTCAAATTCGCTCATCCCTCGGGCGTGCATTTCAATTGACAATTCTTTGGCAATATCGGCGATAGCCGTAGTTACCGGAACACCTTCGCCATAACACCAGCCACGAGCCAATGATGATTGTCGATCAATCAATCGAGCAATTTCGAGCGATTCGAAGCTGGCCGAATATATCGTCAGCAAATCAGGCTTCACGTCACGCTCCCTTTCGCGACTCTTGGTCGGCCTTAAGCTTCGCCTCAACTGACTTAGTAGTTAGGATCGTGGTTTCCGTAACGGCCTCCAGCCGTTTGACGGATTCGGCCAAGCCCTCTGCCAATGTCTTGGCAGTGGTATATGACAGAAAGAGAACCAATTCGGTTTTGCCGCCTAGCCGAAAAAGTATCTCAGCATCAGCATTGCTTATAGAAATCTGGAAACCATTGGCATAGAAGGACTTCGGCGCGGCGTCATTTGAGGCGCTTGGTTGTTGAGGCGTGGTGTCCATTACGACCTTCCTGGGGATGAGGTGAGATACCGACAAAATGCGCGGTTGGTAGGAAGCATATGACGTGGGTCACCTTGACAAGCCCACGGCGGGTGCTGCGTTCAGATGAAGACGTCAAAAACTCACCCCACTCTCCGCGCTCACCGTCGTGCCCTCGTCCGAGAAGCCGAGATCGACGCGCACCAGGGCGGTGCGCTCGAAGGCGGCGCGCAGGCTGATGCCGTAGCTGTGATGGATCTCAGCGTCTGGCAGTGCGGCGGGTGACGGCGCGACCGTGCCGAGTTCGTAGAACACGGCCAGGCCGATGCGTTCGACGCGGTGGACGTTGGTGAGCTTGAAGCCGCGCGGGATCAGCCAGGTGCGGTACTCGACGCCGGCGTGCCAGGCGGCGCGGTCGGTGAAGCGGTTGGGCGGATAGCCGCGCAGGGTGTCCGGACTGCCCAGCCAGGGCAGCAGATGGAAGGGCAGGTCGCCAGCGGTGGCGGCGGCGTAGAGCCCGAACGCGATGCCGTCGGTGGGCGGGTTGGCCTCGCCGGCATCGCCGCCGTTGTGCCACGGACTCGGCAGCGGGAAGGTGATCGCGGCGCGCAGTTCGCCGATGCCGCCCGCGTCGCCGCCGGACTGCACCGGTGCGGCATCGAACTGGCCGGCCAGGCGCCAGCCGCGGTAGGGCTGGTGTTGGCTGTCGCGGCTATCCCAGGCGACGCCGATAGTCACCCAGCCGCTGTCGTGGCTGTCGCCCTCGGCGACCAGTCCGGCTTCGACCTCGGTGGTGCTGCGCACGTCCTCGTCGCGACCGGCGGTGAGGTTGTGGTGCTCGAAGCGTGTGCCGGCGGTGAAAATGAGGTCCGCGCCGAGGTCGGGTCGGGTCCACTGGCGCAGTGCCCCGATGAAGGTCGCCTCATCGGTGAAGTTGGACTCGTCACCCTCGTCGGTGTCGGGACCGAGGCCGAAGAAGCGCCGGGTGCGGGTGCGTTCGTAGCCGCTCTTCACCCGCAGCCAGTCGCGTTCGCCGACCACCACGCCGCCGCCGGGCAGGTCGCGGTGCAGCAGATAGCGCCGCCAGTCGATCGAGTAGCGTTCCTGGCCTTCGGTGGTCGCCGAGGCGGCCAGCGAGGCGCGCTCGCGCCGACGCTGCTCGCGGAAATCGATGTCCGAGATCGACACGCCGGCGCCATAGCCGATGTCGTCCTGGTAGTAGACGAACGGCGCGATGAAGCTGGTGATCAGGAAGCGCTCGAAGACGTTTCCGGGCGCGATGCGCCCTTCCGGGATATAGCGCCAGCGTTCCGGGTTGGGCAGGTCCACCGGCAGCACCACGCGTGGGATGCGGCCGTTGTCGTCGATGCCGCGCGTCGGGTCGTAGCCCTTGAGCGCGGGCTGCGGGGCATCCTTGAGATGGTCGTGGGTGGGATCCTCGCCAGCGCCGAGCCGGCAGCAGACCAGGGCGGCGCAGAGCACGGACGCGATCGGCCGGGCCATGGCAGGCGGTCTACCTCCGCCGCACCTGCCCGCCATCCGACAGCGCGCTGACCGGCGGGACGGGCGTCACCGACCTGCGATTCACCCTAAACGCGGCATTTGGGCCACGCTGCGGCGTTGGCTCGGTCGGTCGTTCCACCAGGAATCTCCCTCCGTCGCCGCCTTGCATCGTGGCCCAACTGCCGCGTTTAGGCCGCGTTTGGGCCACGCTGCGGCGTTGGCTCGGTCGGTCGTTCCACCAGGAATCTCCCTCCGTCGCCGCCTTGCATCGTGGCCCAACTGCCGCGTTTAGGCCACATTTTCGAGGTGAAGGAGAGGGGGGATGGAACCGGATCGGGACGAGTCCCCCGCGATAGAAACTCGCGATCTATTGCCGCGTTTAGCTGCGGCCGTCACTGGCGCCATCGCGTCACCATCGTCCAGGTCGCGACGCCGATCCGGATATCGGGCGCATCCACGTCGTCTTGATGCTCGCTTCGCAGGAACCAACCGGTAGCGATGCGCTCTCTTGAACGAAGGGAACGCACCATGCCGCACCGCTTCCTCCCCGTCACCGTCATCAGCACGATCCTTGCTGGCCTGATCGCCCCGGGCGCGGTCGCTGGCGAGATGCCCACCGTCTTACCCGGCTTCACCATCACCCGGCTGGTCGAGGCGACCAAGGTCCAGGGCTCGTGGATCTGCATTGCCGAGGACGCCAAGGGCCGGTTCACCGTCTCGGCGCAGAACGGGCCGTTGCAGCGGTTGACCCTGACCGGTGACCAGATCGCCGCGCAGAAGCTGGAATCGCCGGTCACCGATGCCATGGGCCTGCTGTGGCTCGATGGTGCGCTCTACGCCAATGGCAAGGGTCCGCAGGGACGCGGCCTGTACCGCATGCGCGACGCCGACGACGACGGCACTTTCGAGGAAGCGACGCTGCTGATGGGAGTGAAAAAAGGCGGCGGCGAGCACGGCGAGCACGGTGTGGTGCTGGGGCCCGACCGTCGCCTCTACGTGGTCTGCGGCAACCACACCACCCTGCCCGAAGGACTCACCGCGACGTCGCCGTACCGCAACTACCAGGAGGACTTCCTGTTGCCGCGGCAGTTCGACGCCAATGGCCACGCCCGCGGCATCATGGCGCCCGGCGGGTTCGTGGTGCGCATGGACCCGGACGGCAAGAACCCCGAGCTGTTCTGCGCCGGCTTCCGCAACACCTACGACATCGCCTTCAATGCCGATGGCGACCTGTTCGCTTACGACTCCGACATGGAGTGGGAGATCGGCATGCCGTGGTACCGGCCCACGCGCATCCTGCACTGCTCGTCGGGCGCCGAGTTCGGTTGGCGCTCGGGCAGCGGCAAATGGCCGGTGACCCACATCGACAGCCTGGGTCCGGTGGTCGACATGGGGCCCGGCTCGCCGACCGGCGTCTGCTTCGGCACCGGCGCCAAGTTCCCGCCGCGCTGGCAGCGCGCGATGTTCAGCTGCGACTGGGCCCTGGGCACCATCCACGCCGTGCACCTGACCGCCGACGGCGCCGGCTGGAAGGGCGTGTCCGAACCCTTCATCACCGGCAAGCCGCTCAATGTCACCGATCTGACGGTGGCGCGCGATGGCGCGCTCTACTTCGTCACCGGCGGTCGGGGCACGCAGTCGGCGCTGTTCCGCGTCACCTGGACCGGCACCGACGCGGCCGCGCCGCCGGCGGCCGGTGGCGGTGACGAGCGCGCCCTGCGCCGCCGCCTGGAAGCCTTCCACGCCACCGCCGATGCCTCCGCGCTCGATGTCGCCTGGCCGTACCTGGACAGCGCCGACCGTTCGCTGCGCTTCGCCGCCCGCCTCGCCGTCGAACGCCAGGGAGTGGCATCGTGGCAGGCGCGGGCGTTGGCCGAAGCGCGGCCACGGGCGGCCCTCGCGGCCCTGACCGCGGTCGCCAGGTACGCGGCCAAGGAGGCGCAAGGCGACCTGTTCGCCCGCTTGGCCGCCTTGGATTGGACAACGCTGGACCGCCAGCAGCGTCTGGAATGGGCGCGCGTTCATGCCCTGGCCGGCATCCGCATGGGCAAGCCCGAGGCCGCGGTCGCCGCGGCGCTGGCCCAGCGTCTGGCGCCGTTGATCCCCAGCGGCGATTTCGCCGTCGATCGCGAACTGCTCGAACTGTTGATCTTCCTGGAGTCGCCGGCGGCGCCTGCGCGCGGCCTGATCATGGCCAACACCGCCAGTTCGCCGTCGCAGGCGCTCGGCCCGATCTTCAGCCTGCGCAGTGCCACCGCCGGCTGGACGCCGGAGCTGCGCACCGCCTACCTCGACTGGTACTCGACCTTCGAGGACCTCAAAGGTGGCCACAGCATGGTCAAGCAACTTGCGCTGATGCGCAGCGAAGCGATCGCCACCATCCCGGCCGATGAGAAAGCCAAGATCCCCGCCGCGCTGCTCGCCCCCAAGCCGCCGGTGTTCAAGGTGCCGCCGCCGCCGCGTGTCGGCGCCAAGCTGGTGCAGAAATGGACGGTGGCCGAGCTCGAACCCAAGCTGGACGGCGCCGCCGCCGGGCGGTCGCATGCCAACGGCCAGGGTTGGTTCATGCACCTGTGCGCGCAGTGCCACCGCGTCGGCGGTGTCGGCAGCGGTGTCGGCCCCGACCTCACCGGAGCCGGTAAGCGCTTCTCGCGCCGCGACCTGATCGAAGCCATCGTCGACCCCGGCAAGATCGTCTCCGACCAGTACCTGCACCTGCAGCGCATGCCGCCCGCCCTGATCGACAAGCTGACCATCGACGAGATCCTCGATCTGGTCGCCTGGCTCGAAAACGGTGGCGATGCCCAGGCCAAGCCGTTTGCGGGAGCCGGCGCCGCTCCCTGAACGCGGTCGTCCGGCCGAGGGGGCGTGCCCGCCACGGCAATCCCCTGGCGGCTATCAGGCTGCTGAAAAAGCAGCCTGCGGGGGGTAACAGGGGGCGTCTGCCCCCCTGGATAAAAAGCTCCCTTCGCGTTTCCCGGGGAAAATGGCGACCGCAGGTCGCCCCCGGGGAGCGCGAAGGCAGCAGGCTGATGGAGAACGGAGTTTTTCATCAGCCTGCTAGCTGGCGCAACGTGGTGTAAAATCACCGCGGAACGCTCATGGCCGATGCTGCACATCCCGCGGGCGGATCCGCTCCGGCGCCGCCGGGTGTCGCGGTGGCGTCGCCAGCGCTGTCCGGCGGCGTGGGTCCGACCCGCCTGCCCAAGGTCATCGGCGGATTCGAGCTGATCAGCAAGCTGGGCCAGGGAGCGATGGGGGCGGTGTTCGAGGCCCGCCAGGTGTCGATGGACCGCGTGGTGGCGCTGAAGCTGCTGGCTCCGGCCTTGGCCAAGGACCGCGATTTCATTGAGCGTTTCCAGCGCGAGGCGCGCGCCTCGGCGCTGATCGCCCATCACAATCTGGTGCAGGGCATCGATGTCGGACAGGACGCGGCGACCGGCCTGTGGTACTTCGCGATGGAGCACGTGCCGGGAGAGCCGCTGAGCGCGCTGCTGCGTCGCCTCGGCCGGCTGGACGAGCGCCAGGCGCTGACCATCGCCCGCGATGTGGCGAACGGTCTGGCCGCAGCCCACCGCGCCGGCCTGGTGCACCGCGACATCAAACCCGACAACGTGATGCTGACGCCCGGCAGAGGCGCCAAGATCCTCGATCTGGGTCTGGCGAAACTCCAGCAGGACGACACCTCGCAGACGCAGAGCGGCACCGCGCTGGGCACGCCGCTGTACATGGCGCCCGAGCAGGCGCGCGGCGACCTGCGCAGCGTCAATGCCAGCACCGACCTCTACGCGCTCGGCGCCACCCTCTTCCATCTCATCGCTGGCCGTCCCCCGTTCGAAGGCCAGACCTCGGCAGTGGTCCTCGCCCAGCACCTGACCAAGCCGGCGCCGAAGCTCGATCAGGTGGCGCCGGAGACCAGCCATGCCACCTCGGCGCTGGTGGCGCGGATGCTGGCCAAGGATCAGGACCAGCGTCCGACCTCGGCAGGCGAGGTGGTCAAGCGGATCGACGACATCCTGGCCGGTCGCGTCTCGGATCCAGGTCGCACCGGGCGCTCCGCCCACGCTACCCAGAGCGCCCGTCCTCGTGGCGAGGGACGGCCATCACCGCTGCCGTCATCACGCTTACCGCTGCTGCTGGTCACCGCTGGCGCCGTGGTGGTGGTCGTTCTCGCCCAGGTGATGGGTGGTGGGCCGCGGTCGCTGAAGCCGCCGACCGCGTCATCAGTGACGGCACTGTCGACTCCGTTGCCCAGCGTTCCCGCGCAAGTCGCCGCGTCGGCTCCGGCGAAGACCCCGGCGCCGGTTGTGGCCACACCGGTGGTGGCTGAGCGCATGCCCGCGGCGGCAGTGGTCGCCCGTCGATCGCCGTCGAAGCCGGTCGAACTCGATCTTGCGACGTTCACCGGACCGGCCGAGTCGGCGAAACTCATCAGGTACGACGTCGTCGCCGGTCGCCTCAGCTTCTTCATCAATGGAACCATCGTGCTGCCGCTGCGCCTGGACGCCGATGGCGACTATGTGATCGCGATCAGCGCCGCCTGCGACGAGGCCGAAGGCCAGAAGGCGAGGTTCTCCGTGACCATCGATGGCCAAACCATCGGCGGCGAAATCACCTGCACGGTCACCGAAGCGAGGATCTACCAAGTCAACGCGCCCGGCCTCAAGGCCGGCAACCGCATGCTCGCCGTCGCTTTCCTGAACGACATCTTCAGGGGCGGTCACGACCTCAACCTCTTCCTCCACGGCGTCACCGTGCGGCCGGGGCCGTAAAGTCCGCTCTGGCGCACAACCCCGGCGAGGGACCCCGGCCAGTGCCCGCAGTGACGGGGAATCCATCTCCGGCGCGGCGACCTGAAATGGTGTACTAGCCCCTCTGGGAACCGTGCATGGTCGACGACCCACAGCCGGCTGGGAAAGGGGGGACTGCGCCGCCGCGGCCGGCCCGTTCGCCGGGCGTGCCGGTGGTGTCGCCCGGCCAATTCACGGCGTCCGGCCAGACCCGCATCCCCAAGGTCATCGGCGGCTTCGAACTGGTCAGCAAGTTGGGCCAGGGCGGCATGGGAGCGGTGTTCCAGGCCCGGCAGGTGTCGATGGACCGCCTGGTGGCGCTCAAGCTGCTGCCGCCGGCGCTGGCCCGGGATGGCAATTTCATCGAACGCTTTCAACGCGAGGCGCGCGCCTCGGCGCTGATCTGCCATCCCAACCTGGTGCAGGGCATCGACGTCGGCCAGGACGAGGCCAGCGGCCTGTGGTACTTCGCCATGGAATACGTCCCGGGCGAGTCGCTGCGCGCACTGCTGCGCCGCGAGGGCCGCCTGGACGAGCGCCGCGCGCTGGCGATCGCGCGCGATGTCGCGGCGGGATTGGCGGCGGCGCACCACGCCGGCGTGGTGCACCGCGACATCAAGCCGGACAACATCATGCTGACGCCGGGTGGCGGGGCGAAGATCCTCGATCTCGGCCTGGCCAAGACCGAACAGGACGACAGTTCCCTGACCCAGACCGGCACCTCGCTGGGCACGCCGCTGTACATGGCGCCGGAACAGGCGCGCGGCGAACTCAACAGCCTGAACGCCAGCACCGATCTCTACGCCCTCGGCGCCACGCTCTTCCATCTCATCGCCGGCCATCCGCCGTTCGAAGGCCAGACCTCGGCCGTGATCCTGGCCCAGCATCTGACCAAGCCGGCGCCGAAGCTCGACCAGGTGGCGCCGGAAACCAGCCACGTCACCTCGGTGCTGGTGGCGCGCATGATGGCCAAGGATCAGGACCAGCGTCCGGCCTCGGCGGGCGAGGTGGTGAAGCGGATCGAGGACATCCTGGCCGGTCGCGTCTCCGATCCGGGTCACTCCGGGCGCGCCGTCCATGCCACCCACGCCACCCACGGCCCCCGTGATCATGGCGAGGGACGTACCGAACCGCCGCGGTCAGCGCGCTCGCCCACGCTGCTGGTCGCCGGTGGCGCCGTGGTGGTCGCCGTGGTGGTGGCTGTGGCGCTGATGATTGGTGGCGGGACGCCGCCGCCGAAGTCGCCGCCGGTGCCCCAACTGTCGGCACCGGCATCCCCGTCGCGGAGCGCACCGGCGACCAGCGTCGCGTCGGCTGGTCCGGCCGTGGTCGTGGCGCCAGCGGCGCCGGCATCAGCGACCGGTCGCATCGAACTCGAACGCGCTTTCACGCATGCCGTGGACTGGGCGGAGCGCAATCCCGACCGCCATGACGAGGCGACCGCGATGTTCCGCAAGGTGGCGGGTTTCGCGCGCGGCACCCCGGCCGAGGCCGAGTTCGCCGATCGCGTCGCGCAAGCCCTGGCCGGGGTGGAACAACGGCGCTCCCGCGCTGCCGATGCGGCCTGGACCGCGATCGAGACCCGGGCGACCGCCGCGGCGACTGCCGGCCGCCACACCGCGGCGCTGGCCGCAGCGGCGGAACTGCCACCCGGCATGGGCGTCGTCCTGGCCGAGCGTTCACGGGCGTTGACGGCGCGGTTGCGCGCGCAGGCGCAAGCGGCGGTGGACGTGGAACTGGCCACCGCGACCGCGGCGGCCAAGGCTGGCGACGCGGCGGCGCTGGCGGCGGCCAGCGCCCGGCTCGCCGCCATCGATTGGCCGGAGGGCGCGGCGCCGGCGCAGGCCACCCTGGTGGCGCTCACGCAGACCACCGCCCAGGCGGAGCAGAACGCGCGCGTGGCCGTGGCCCGGACCTGGACGGAGGTCGCCGACAGTCTGGTCACTGCGTTGCTGGCCGGCGAGTGGACCGCCGCGCGCGAACGCGCCGATGCCCTGCGCCGGGAACATCCCGCCCTGGGCGAACGACTCGACCGCGTCGGCGCCGTGCTGCTGGTGGTGGGCGACCGCGATCAGGCGCTGGTCGAAGCCCTCACCGCCCAGCGCGGGAAGCCCATCGCGCTAGCGACCCGCAAGCGCGGCCAGGTCCGCGGCGTGGTCGATGAGGTCACCAGCAAAGCCGTGCGCATGACCATGGAACTGGGCGACGGCGCCCAGGCCAAGCTGACCCTGGCGTTCGAGGATCTCACTGCGGCGGAATCCGAACGCCTGATCGCCGGCACCTGGAAGCCGCAGAGCGCCGACGATCGCGTCCATGTCGCGCTGGCCGCCGTGCGCAGCGAAGCCAAGACGGCCGACAGCGCCATCGCGGCACTGGGCGACCACCCTCTGGCGGATGCCCTGCGTCGCCGGTTGACGGTGGCAGCGCCAGCAACGGTCGTGGCCAAGGAGCCACCACTTCCGGATTTCCCGGCGCCGGTGCTTGGAGCGCTGCTGGTGCGACCGATCAGCGCGACGGGCGCCCCGGCAGCGCCTACGTCAAGCGATCTCGCGGGCCGCCCGCTGGGGTTGGAGGGCGTCGCGGTCTGGGCCGCCGATCCCGATCTCAAAGGCCAGTCCGAGGTGCTCGAACTGCGGAAGGGGGCGGTCTTCTGGCCGCACGATCCGGCATTCGATACCGACGTCGGTAGCGCGCTGATCCTGGTCCGTTGGCTCGGTGGCGATGGCGGCCTGTTCGGCAAAGGGGTGGGCGGCGGTGCCGGCGAAAGCCAATGGGATCTGATGATCTGGGCAGGCCAGCTCGCCACCGCCAGCGGTTGGCCGCGCGCCCCGCTGCCCTGGGAGATCGGCGTCCCGGTGGCCCTGAACCGCTGGATGACCGCGGCAATGACCTGGAACGCCCGCGAGGCGCGCTACTACATTGATGGCCGGCTGCGCCTCACCCGCCCCTGGTCGGTGCCGCTGCGGCGCAGCAGCGGACGCATCGAGGTCGGCGTCAACTCGCCTGGTGGCATCGAATTCCTGCATGGCCGGGTCGGCTGGTTCGGCGCCTACACCAACGAACTGACCGAAGCGCAGGTCCAGGCAGCGCACGTGCGCCTGACCCGCACCCTGCTCAAGGACATCATGGTCGCACCGCCGGCACCGCCGGGGGCGGTCTACCTCGCCGACCTCGAGCCGGTGGAGGAGATCGTGATGCGCAAGTTCCCGCGCGGCCAGGACTGGATGGGCGCGCCCATCCAGGCCTTGGGAACCCCGGCTCCGAAATCGATCCTCGCCCATCCCGTGACCACGGGGTCGCCGTCACGCCTGATCTACAAGCTGCCGCCGGGTACGCAGGTGGTGTCCGGACGCTGCGGCATCGGACCCAACGTGAGCAAGGGGCCGGTCGCCGGTCCGCTGACGTTCGTCGTCCTCGCTGATGGACGCGAGATCTGGCGATCGATGGCGATCCAGCAGCAGCATGCGCTGCAGGATTTCCATCTCGCGGTCACCGGCGTGCAACTGCTCGAACTGCGCGTCGAATGCCCGGGGTCGTACATGCATGCCCAGAGCATCTGGTACGAACCGTGGATCGGCGGCGCCGCCGCGGTGGCGGCGGGGGCGCTTCCGGCCGGTGCGGCGCCGGCGCGGACCACTCCCTTCCCGACGTCGCCGGCGCTGCAACTGGTGCTATGGAACACCCACAACGGCACCGGCGCCAACGCCGGCACACTTCTTGCCGACATCAGCTTCTTCAACGGTGTCACCCTGGTCGGCAGTCTGCCCGATCAGGCCCTGCCGTGGTCGCCGACCCTCGATATGAGCCAGACCTTCCCGGTCCCGGCCGCGCGCTTCGATCGGGTGCGCGTCGACGTCAAGCGCTGGCAGGGCGTCACCGGCGGACTCAGCGAGATCCAACTGCTGTTCAATGGCCGCAACGTCCTGCAAGGCGCTACGGTCCGCGCCAGCGGTGCCTACGGCCCGGCATTCGCCGCTAACCGGGTCACCGACGGCATCACCACCTCGGCCGTCTCGGGACGGGGCTTCTGGCTGCTGCCGATTGGGGTTCCGGCGTGGGTCGAGGTCATGCTGCCGCCCTGAGTCCTGGGGAGGGCGGGCAGATGCGGCGGGCGTAACTACTCCGGCCCGGGGCCCCGTCGCGCAGCGATGGGGCGGGCGCCGAGTGGCGGTGGGCGGATATAATGGGCGAAGCCCATCCGCCCACGGTTTCGGAGCGCAGCGACGAAACCGAGCCGCGACAAAGCCCGAGGGGGCAGGCCCGCAGGGCCGCGGGGGCGGAGCCCAATGCTGTGAAGCTAAAGGCGTCGGACACGGTCGAACGTCAGCCTGGGACCGCGCGCGGCCCGCGCGCATCGTCGCCTTTCCGCTGCGTGAGGGCGCCGTCTGGCGTCTTCACGCAGCGGAGCGAGTCCACGGCGAGCGTTCGGCGGCGTCCGACGCCTTAGCTTCACAGCATTGGGCGGAGCCCCTGAGCATTCAGTCGGGTCAACGTCGTCCAGCCACTGCCGCTGTCATGTCCACCTCGCGGAGTAGTGTGCGACGCCTCGCGCGCCGGCGCGAAAATTAGCTTCAACTCCGCTGCCGAGATGCAGGTACATGCGTCCGCGACGGCTGGAGATCCGGCCGCGCGATGCTGTCCACCCCCGTCGTCCACAGGCGGGACTTCATCCGGTCGTCCAGGAGCCCCCATGGCTGCGCACGTCAACGACTTCCCCAAGCTGCACAACGCCACCTGGCCCGGCATGGTCGGCAAGGGTTCGGCCGGTGCCGATCCGGTCATCGACTTCGACACCATGCTGGCGATGACCGCGGCGGCCGAGGTCGATGGCGTGCGCTTCGACGGCGTCGACATCTTCCTCTTCGCCCCGCACCTCGACATCGACGCCAGCGACGAGGTGCTCAAGAAGCTCGCCGATCAGGTGCGCGCCAAGAAGCTGACCATCGGTTCGCTGGTGGCCCCGGTGTGGGGTCCGACCGGCGGCGGCTCGGCGATGGGTTCGTCCGAGGACCGCCAGAAGTTCCTCACCCAGGTGCGCAAGGCCTGCGTCATCGGCGGCAAGCTGCGCAAGCTCGGCGTGCGTCCCTACGACGTCATCCGCATCGATTCCTCGTGCAGCCCCAGCGACTGGGCCAAGGACCCCGAGGGCAACACCAAGGCCATCGCCGAGACCTTCCGCCAGGCCGCTGACATCGCCAAGGACCACGGCGAACGCCTGGCCGCGGAAGGTGAGATCTGCTGGGGCGGCATGCATTCCTGGCGCACGCTGGTGCGCACGCTCGAACTCGCCGACCGCAAGGGCACCCTCGGCATCCAGGCCGACATGGCTCACACCCTGCTCTTCCTCATGGGATATAACCGGCCCGAGGACTCGCTGCTGCCGGTCAACTATGACTGGAAGGACCGCGCCGTCTTCGATGCCGCCTACAAGAAGCTGACCGACGCGCTGCGGCCGTGGACCATCGACTTCCACGTCGCCCAGAACGACGGCACCGTGAAGGGTTCGGGCTCGCACGACAAGACCGGCAAGCACTGCCTGCCCAAGGACCCCAACGGCAAGCTCGACATCGCCAAGCAGGCCGGCTACTGGCTGCGCGGCGCCGACGGCAAGCCGACGCGCGCGGTCGAGCACCTGTGCTGGGATGGCTGCATGTTCCCCAACTCCGAGATGACCAAGCCGCAGACCTGGAACGACATCCTCGGCGCCATGCTGACGGTGCGCGACGCGCATGGTTGGAATTCCAAGGAAGCCAAGGCGCGTGCGTGAACGCACGCCAGTTCACGGACCCGGGGTCAGGCAGCAGGCGACGGCTGCCTTCTGCCCCACACCCCTGATCCCTGTCCCCCAGCCCTGATTCGCACGCACTTTTCAATAGCCCAGCATCCGAGAAAGTCCCCCATGGCTACCAAAGAACTCCGCATCGGCCTGATCGGCTACGGCTTCATGGGTCGCGCCCACGCCAACGCCTGGCGGAAGGTCGTCAATTTCTTCGACGTGCCGGTCCGTCCGGTGCTGCAGGCCATCTGCGGCCGTGACCAGAAGGCGGCTGCCGCCTTCGCCGCCAAGTGGGGCTTCGCTTCGGTGGAGACCGACTGGCGCACGCTGATCGCGCGCAACGACATTGACGCCATCGACATCTGCACGCCCAACAACAGTCATCACGAGATCGCGCTGGCCGCGGCCAAGGCCGGCAAGGCCATCCTCTGCGAGAAGCCGCTGGCGATGGATGTGGCTCAAGGCCAGGAGATGGTCGCCGCGGTCGAGAAGGCCGGTGTCGCCAACACGGTGTGGTACAACTACCGCCGCCTGCCGGCGGTGACCCTGGCCAAGCAGCTCATCGATCAAGGCCGGCTCGGCCGCATCTTCCACTACCGCGCGAAATTCCTGCAGGACTGGACGATCAATCCCGAACTGCCCCAGGGCGGCGCCGGGTTGTGGCGGCTTGATGCGGCCGCTGCCGGGTCGGGCGTGACCGGCGACCTGCTCGCCCACTGCATCGACACCGCGATGTGGCTGAATGGCGGCATCAAGAGCGTGACCGCCATGACCGAGACCTTCGTCAAGGAGCGCACGCACAACCTCACCGGCAAGGTCGAGAAGGTCGGCATCGACGACGCCTGTGCCTTCCTGGCGCGCTTCGACAACGGCACCCTGGCCACCTTCGAGAGCACGCGCTACGCGCGCGGCCACAAGGCGCTCTACACCTTCGAGATCAATGGCGAGAAGGCGTCCATCGCCTGGGATCTGCACGACCTCCACCGGCTGAAATATTTCGACTACAAGGACGACTCGGTGATCCGCGGCTGGCACGACATCCACGTCTCCGACAACGACCAGCCCTACCTCAAGAACTGGTGGGTACCTGGCCTGCAGATCGGCTACGAGCACAGCTTCGTGCACCAGGTCGCCGATTTCCTCGACGCCTACGCCGCCGGCAAGCCATGCCCGCCGTCCTTCCGCGACGCGTTGGAAACCCAGAAGGTCTGCGAGGCCGTGCTCGCCTCCGCGACCAGCGGCGCCTGGGTGTCCACCGGTGCCACCTGGAAGGCCAGCGCAGCCAGGTAAGAACGTACGGACGTACGGATGTTCGGTGGTTCGGACGTTGCGCGCACGGCGCGCACAGCGACCGTCCGCACCCCGACAAACGTCCGAACACCCGAACACCCGAACACCCGAACGCCTTAACGACCAAAGAGAGCCCATGATCAGCAAAGCCCCCACCCACGATGACGTCCGCGATCTGCGTACCCTCGACCGCGGCGTCAAAGCCGCCGCCGAAGCGGCCATGGAGGCGGGCGGCGGTCTGCTCCGGCTGGCACCGTGCTGGGTGCCGCGTTCGTTCCTGCACCCGGGCCGGCGCCTGAAGCTCGATCCCAGGGACATCTTCGCCTTCGGTCTCGACCGTGGCGGCATCGACGAACGCTGGTTCGGCTCGACCACCGAGGCGGCCAACGACAACCGCACGCCCGATGAGGGCCTGAGCTATGTGGTTCACGAGGGCGTGCGCTTCACCCTGCGCGACGCCGTGCGCGACCTCGGCGCCGCCGCCGTCGGCGATGACATCTGGGCCAAGCACAACCGCTGGCCGGTCTACTCGAAGTTCTTCGACAACATGGGGCCGATCCCCCATCACATGCACCAGGACTTCGAAAACGCGAAGCAGGTCGGTCGCGAGGGCAAGCCCGAGGCCTACTATTTCCCACCCCAGCACAACCCGGTCGGCAACAACTTCCCCTACACTTTCTACGGCCTCAACCCAGGCACCACCAAGGCGCAGGTGCGCCAGTGCCTCGAACGCTGGAACGCCGGCGACAATGGCCTGCTCGACCTGTCACAGGCCTACCGGCTGAATCCCGGCACCGGCTGGCTGATCGGCCCCGGCATCCTGCACGCACCCGGTTCGCTGTGCACCTATGAGCCGCAGTGGGGCTCGGACGTCTTCGGCATGTACCAGAACCTGGTCGAGGGCCGCGTCGTCGGCTGGGACCTATTGGTCAAAGACATGCCTGCGGCCAAGCACAAGGATCTCGACTTCATCATCGAGCAGTTGGACTGGGAAGCGAACGTCGACCCCAACTTCAAGCGCAACCACTACCTGTCGCCGATCGCCGACGGCGACACCGCCGCCCAGGGTTGGGTCGACCGCTGGGTGGTCTACGGCAAGGTGCGCGGCAAGCAGTACTTCACCGCCAAGGAGCTGACCGTCGAGCCGGGCGCCACGCTCACCCTGCGTGATCGCGGCGCCAGCGGCGTCATCTGCGTCCAGGGCGAAGGCCGCCTGGGCAAGCTGCGTCTGCGTTCGCCGGCGATGATCGGCTTTCACGAACTGACCGAGGACGAGGTCTACATCACCGCCGCCGCCGCCAAGGCCGGCGTCACCGTCGAGAACACCTCGGCGGTCGAACCCCTGGTGCTGTTGCGCTACTTCGGCCCCGACGTCAACCCGGGCGCACCGGAGGTGGGCGACTACCTCAAGTAGAACGTACGGACGTTCGGACGTACGGCTGCGCGGGACGTACGGCCGTTCGGGGCGTACGGCCGCTGCGGAGTACGCTCGGCCGAACGCCCGAACTGCCGTACGTCCGAACGTTTTCCAGCCGAACGTCCGAACTACCGCACGTCCGTACGTTCTCCGAGAGCCTGCCGCATCAGCCGTAGTTTCAATTCAGTCTCGGCCAGTTCGGACTCGGGCTGCGAGGTCTCGACGATACCGGCGCCGGCGAACAGGCGGGCGCGGCGGCCGTGGACGACGCCGCCGCGTAGCGGCACGACGTATCGGCAGGCGTCCCCATCCGACCAGCCGAGGGCGCCAGCGTAGAGTCCGCGGTCGAGGTGCTCGTGGCGGCGCAGCCAGTGTGCGGCGGTGCTGACCGGCAGCCCGCACACTGCCGGGGTCGGATGCAGGGCGCCGAGCAGCTCGGCGTGGTCGACGTGACGCAGGGTGGCGCTGATCGGCGTGACCAGGTGGAACAGCCGGGGCAGCGTGCGTACGCCCGGCGCCGGTGGACAGGCGAAGGGCTCGCAGCGCGGGCGCAGGACCGCCACCAGATGCTCGACCACCAGGCCGTGCTCCTTGCGTTCCTTGGTCGAGGCGAAGAGCGCTTCGGCGATGGCGCGATCGGCGCCGGCCTCGCCGCTGCGCGCGGCCGAGCCGGCCAACGCGAGCGTGGTCAGTCGGGGGCCGTCGGTCTGAAAGAGCAGTTCGGGGGTGGCACCGATGAAGCAGCCACCGTCATCGAGGTCGTAGGCGTAGAGCGTGCTGTCGAGGCCGCTGAGGCGGTGCAGGCTGGCGAGCGCAGCGTCGAGCGCCAGGTCGGCGGGAAGCTCGGCGTCCACCGCTCGCGCCACCACCATCTTGCGCATGGCGCCGTCGCGGATGAGTTCGCAGGCATCCTCGACCAGCGCGGCGTAGTCGCTCTGGATCGCCGGCCACGCAGCGCGCGGACGGGTGGCCACCGGCTCGGGCTCGGCGAGCAGGCGCAGAGCGACGGCACCGGGGTCATCGCCAGCACGCACCGCGGTCGCCGCCACGCACCAGCCGGTGCCGGCGCGTCGCCACAGCAGCCGTCGTGGCAGCCAGCGGCGCAGCGGCGGCAGTGTCGCTCCCCAGACGCCGGGCGCGGCTGCTTCCTCGGCGAAGGCCAAGGCGGTGAGCAGCACCGGCTGCGCGGGCGCACCGGGCGCCATGGCCAGGACGCAGCGCGCCCGCACCGCTGCGGACTCCTGCGCCGCTGCCATGTGCCGGCCTGGCCCGGCAGCGGTGATCTCGACGGCCGAACCGAGCGCGAGCATCCAGTCGCCAGCGTGCCAGAGCAGGCAGCGGCCGCGGCCGGCATGACCGGCGAACGCCGGCAGCGGATCGTCGGGCAATGCGCACGGCCAGGCCGTCACCGCCCAGGCCACCTGGCTGCCCACGGCGCCGGCAAGCTGGACGGCGGCGGCAGCGGCGGTGCGGGCCAACGTCTCGGGAACTGAAGTCATGCGCGGGCGACGCTAGCGGGCGCACCCGCTGGCGGCCAGGGCTTGGCGGTGCGGTAGGGGGCCGAGGTCGGGGGCGTCCCATTGCCGCTGCCCGGGTCGAGGGCGTCCGCCGAATCCCTCCCCGCAGCGCGCCAGCCGCGCGCGGTCGTGCGCCCAACAGCGCACGGCATCAGTGGGGTGCAAGTCCCCACCCAGGCAGAGACACTCCGGCCTGGTATCCGAACCCAACTGCGTCGCCGCGAGGCGGGGTGGAGAGCAGGGG
>Ga0163144_10000690_pt1 | contig 79863 bp, 66 predicted proteins | sample OliLak19BULKMAT1_FD_123175 | JGI IMG/M metagenome (GOLD analysis project Ga0163144, IMG submission 123175) | Freshwater microbial mat bacterial communities from Lake Vanda, McMurdo Dry Valleys, Antarctica - Oligotrophic Lake LV.19.BULKMAT1 | ecosystem: Environmental > Aquatic > Freshwater >... | reverse complement strand
GTTCCTCGCGACGTTCCTCGCGGCGGCCCTCGCGGCCTGCGCAGCACCCCAACGCGCCGCGGACGAAGCACGCGGCACCGTGCGACGCGAAGTCGACGAGCGTCTCGGAATGCCGCAGCAGGACGAGGTCGGCATGGTCGCGGAAGAGCGCGTCCGCGAACTCTGCGCGGGCGGCCTCGACGAGGACGAAGCCGTGCGCGTCACGCTTCTCTCGAATCGGGCGTTGACGGCACGCTACGCCGAGCTGGGTGTTTCCGCGGCGGAGCTCGAGCAGACGCGCCTGTGGGCCAACCCGGTCCTCGAAGTCGGCTTGCTCTTCTTCGGCGACGGGACGCAGATCGACCTGGGCTTGTCGCAATCATTCGTCGACGTCTTCTTGCGTCCCCGGCGCGCGGCGGTCGCAGAGCACGAACTCGACGGAGCCCGGGCGCGGGTCGCGCGCGATGTGGTGGGACACGTCTTCGCCACGCGGCGCGCGCACGTCACCGTTCTCGCAGCGCGTGCACGCTTCGAGCTCGAGTCGCGGCACGCGGCCGCTCTCGAGGCGTCCGTCGAACTCGTGCGCCGCCTGCACGTTGCCGGGAACGTCACTGCGACCGACGTGGCGCTCGAGGAGGCCGCACTGGCCGCGCGCTTGCTCACGCGTTCGGCGGCCGAACTCGCCTTCGTTGCGGCGCGCGAGTCGTTGTCGCGCGAGATGGGCGTATGGGGCGATCTCCTTGCGTTCGAGATCACAGGCGAATTGCGTCTGGACGCCGCGTCGGGACTCGATCTCGAGCGCGTCGAATCGCGCGCGGTCACAGCCAGCCTCGATCTCGCCGAAGGGCGCTCGCACATGCATGCACTGGCGCAGGCCGTCGGCGTCGCGGAGCTCGATGCACGTCTCCCCGAGGCGCAGATCGGGCTGATGGCGGAAAAGGACCACGGCGAATCCGACTGGGGTCTCGGGCCGCACGCAGCGATCGGGATTCCGCTCGGCGATGCCGGGTCGACGCGCGGATTCGGCGCGCGCGCACGTCTCGCCGCCGCGGAAGCGATGTACTGGTCGCGCGCCGTCGAGATTCGCTCCCGTGCCCGCACTCTGCGCGAACGGTTGCGGGCTCTAGCCGGCGACGCTCGCTTCGCGCGCGACGTCCTAGTGCCCGCTGAGCAGCAGGTGGTCCTGGAGACCCTGCGCAACTACAACGCGATGCAAGTCGGCGTGTTCGACGTGCTGCGCGCGCAAGGCGCCGAGCTCGCTGCCGAACGGCGCGCGGTCACGCTGGCGGCCAAGGCCGCGCAGGCGCGACTGGATCTCGAGGAACTCCTGGCCGGCTCCGCGAACGGAGCACGAGCGGATTTCGATGGGCAGGAGACGAACGAAGCCGGACCGGACACGGCGCGCGGAGGACATTGAGATGGATGCATCACGCAGGAAGTTCTTCACGACATCGGTTGGCGCGGCGGCGATCGTGCCCGCGCTACCAGCTCTCCTGGCCGCACGCGGTCCGGCGGCGCGCGCAGTTCGTGCCGCGAACGCGCCAGCGCTTCCGCCCGGTCTTCCCGGACGCGACTACCGGCCCGTCGTGACGCCGAACTCGATCGCTCTGCCCTTCCGCATCGTCGACGGCGTCAAGGTTTTCCACCTCGTCGCGGCTCCCGTCGAACACGAGTTCGCGCCCGGGCTCGCGGCGACTTGCTGGGGCTACAACGGCCGCGTGCACGGCCCGACCATCGAAGCGGTGGAGGGCGAGCGCGTGCGCATCTACGTCACGAATCGCCTCGACGTCGCGACGACCACGCACTGGCACGGGCTCGTCGTACCCAACGGAATGGACGGCGTGGGCGGGCTGCACCAGCGCGCGATCGAGCCCAACGAGACGTTCCGTTACGAGTTCACGCTGCGCGGGCACGGCACGTACATGTACCACTCGCATCACGACGAGATGACGCAGATGGCGCTCGGGTTGATGGGGCTTTTCGTCGTGCATCCGCGCGATCCGGAGCCGGAGCCGCCCGCGCGCGATTACGCGATCCTGCTCAGCGAATGGAAGATCGAGCCTGGCGCGCGCCGCCCGGATCCGAACGAGATGATGGACTTCAACGTTCTGACCATGAACGCGAAGATCCACCCCGCAACGCAGAACCTGGTCGCGAAGCTCGGTGAGCGCGTGCGGATCCGCATCGGGAACCTCTCGGCGATGAGCCATCACCCGATCCACCTGCACGGACACTCCTTCCGCGTCAGTGCGACCGACGGCGGGCCGGTGCCCGAATCGAGCGGCTGGCCCGAGACCACAGTGCTCGTTCCGACCGGATCGACGCGCACGATCGAGTTCACCGCCGACGAGCCCGGAGACTGGCCGCTTCACTGCCACATGACGCACCACGTCATGACGCAGATGGGGCACGGCGTTCCGAACACGGTCGGCGTGGACCTGGCGCACTTTGACGAGGCGCTCTACGCGCACGTTCCGGCGTACACCACCATGGGTGAGGAGATGGGCGGCGACGGCGACCATGATGCGCTCGTGCCCAAAAACAGCCTGTCCATGATGGGAAGCCGCGGCCCGTTCGGGCAGATGACCATGTCGGGCATGTTCACGATCCTGAAGGTGCGCGACGCGATCGAAGAAGGCGTGGAGCCGGGCTGGTACACGCATCCGCCGGGCACCCAGGCCGCGCCCGCGACGAAGGAAGAGATCGAGCGCGACGGGATCGAAGCGGGCTGAAACTGCGCGCTTCGTCTGCGCGCTCGCATCAGCGAGTGGATCACGAACGGATCGAGACGAGTTGTGTCGTATGCCCTCTCGGCCTGGCTCTCGCGCGGCCGGGTCTGGCGCAGCTCACCACCGAGAATGCCGGAGTCATTTCCCGAGTTCGAGGAGGATGCTTTGGAGCTTGCGGGGGAGCACAGGGAGTTACCGTACAGTTCCTCGATTGAATCGGGGAATTGTCATGGCTCACGCAAGTTAGTTCCTTGAAATGACTTAGGGAGTGCACTTTCCGGAGAGCGATGCCGAGTACCTCGACGAGAGAGACACTACGCCGAATCTTCGTCGTGAGGTTGATCGCGACATCTTCGCGATCAACCACTGACTCACCGCGTCACGCCCGGAATGTCGACGTTCTGCGCTTTCGCGCACGCGAGCGCTTCGTCGTAACCAGCATCGACGTGACGAATGACGCCCATTCCGGGATCACACGTCAGCACACGCTCGATCGCGAGTGCTGCTTCAGGCGAACCGTCGGCGACCGTCACTTGGCCTGAGTGCAGGCTGTAACCCATGCCGACGCCGCCGCCGTGGTGGAAGCTGACCCAACTGGCGCCGCTCGCGATGTTCACCATCGCGTTCAAGATGGCCCAATCTGCGACCGCATCCGTGCCGTCTTTCATCGCTTCTGTTTCGCGATTCGGACTCGCGACAGAACCGCAATCCAGATGATCGCGACCGATCACGATCGGAGCACTGATCTCGCCGCTCTTCACTGCATCGTTGAAGGCTGCTCCCGCTTTGGCGCGATCGCCATAACCGAGCCAGCAGATGCGCGCAGGCAAACCTTGGAACGCGACGCGCTCGCCCGCCAGACGGATCCAGCGTTGCAGCGCGGCATCGTTCGGGAACAAGCGTTGGATGATCTTGTCGGTCGTCGCGATGTCTTGCGGATCACCCGACAGTGCGACCCAGCGGAACGGACCTTTGCCCTCGCAGAACAGCGGCCGAATGTACTTCGGAACGAAGCCTTCGAAGCCGAACGCGTCCTCGAACCCGGCTTGCAGCGCAAACCCGCGCAAATTGTTGCCGTAATCGAATGTGTCGGCACCGCGCTTCTGCAATTCGAGCATGGCTTTGCAGTGATCGATCATCGTGCGCAGCGATTCATGCTCGTAGCGTTTCGGATCGGACTTGCGCAGCTTCAGCGCAGCGTCGTAGCTCATGTGGTTAGGCACATAACCGCCCACCGGATCATGAGCGCTCGTCTGATCGGTCAGAATGTCCGGCGTCACCTTGCGGGCGATCATGCGCTCCAACAGATCGACCGCGTTGCAGGTCACGCCGATCGATTTCGCGACTCCGGCTTTCTTCCACGCGAGAGCTTGATCGATCGCCTGATCGACGTCGTCGATGCACACGTCGAGGTAGCGCGTGTCCAGCCGTTTCTGAATCCGTGAACGATCGACGTCGGCCGCCAGGAACGTGCCCTCGTTCATCGTCGCAGCGAGCGGCTGCGCGCCGCCCATGCCGCCCAATCCGCCGGTCACGACCAGACGGTGCTTCAACGTGCCGCCAAAATGCTTCTTTGCCGCCGCAGCGAACGTCTCGTACGTGCCTTGCAGAATCCCCTGCGTGCCGATGTAGATCCACGAGCCGGCGGTCATCTGGCCGTACATGATCTTGTTCTCGGCCTCGAGCTTCCTGAAGTGCTCCCACGTGGCCCATTTACCGACCAAATTAGAATTCGCGATCAGCACGCGAGGCGCGTCGATTCTGGTTTTGAACACACCGACTGGCTTACCCGATTGAACGAGCAACGTCTCATCGGGCTCCAACCTGCGCAGCGTCGCCACGATCTGTTGAAAGCTCGGCCAATCGCGCGCCGCCTTGCCGTTGCCGCCGTACACGATCAAATTCGCCGGATCCTCGGCCACCTCGCTGTCGAGGTTGTTCATCAACATGCGCATGGCCGCTTCCGCCGCCCACGTCTTGCACGTTTTCTGCGCTCCGCGCGGAGCTTTCTGCGGACCAGTCGGGATGGACGAGGGGGCGGTAATCGAGCTCGACTTCGAAGCATGAGTGGCGGACATGCCCACTACTATGCGGCGCGGCGTCTTCGGCGCCAGAGCCCGTTCACAGATCGTCCGATGCGAGAATTTTCGACGGGGCGGTAAGGTAGCCACCCAAGCGTGCCAAGGATCCCTCCACAGACTCAGGAGATCTGCATGTCCCCGTTCCGCTGGCTCACCCTCCTATCGTGCGCTGCACTGCTCTGCGCGTGCGCGTCGCACCCCCCGGCTCTAGCCGTACTGCCTGATTTGCCCGGCGGCCCCGATCTCGCCTACGCCTACGATATCAGCGGCGACGGCAAGAGCATCGCCGGCGAAGGCTGGAGCACGAACAATCTGCAACACGGTATCGGCCTCCGCTGGAAACGAACGGGTAGCGCCTGGACCGTGCAGTCCTTCGGATTGCCTGCGGGGCCGCCCGCTGCGCTCAACACTCCCGCGGCGAGCCTGGATCGAAACGCGAGCGTCTACGTCGGACGCGTCAGTTTCGAAGTGCAGGACGCACTCGTAGACATCGACACACTGGCGTACACGTGGCGACCTTCGACGGGACTCGCGCTGCTCCCGAACCTCGGAACGGACCTCGTCGGCGCCGCAGCGTGCGCGTCACACCACGGCGAGAGTGTTTTCGGGTACGGCTGGCCGAAGGGCACTCCGCAGTACCGCGATCCTTACGCGCTCGCATGGAAGTTCACGTCGTCGAGCAATCCCAGCGTGCAGCGCATCGATCCCGCGCACGAGGGCATGGCGCTGCGCACGGAGCGCAACGGGCGCCACGTGGTCGGTTGGGGACGCTCCCCGGCCGTTGGCGGAGATGCGGCGCTCGGTCGCGAGGCCGTCTGCTGGACGCGCCAAGGCGCGAGCTGGACGACGGAGTGGCTCGGCTTCTTGCCGGGCTTCACCGCGGGCAGCATCGTCAACGACATCAGCCGCAAGAACGGGCGCTTCGCCGCGGGCTCCGCATCTGATGCGAACGGTCTGTCGCATCCGGTGCGCTGGCGCCTCGCGAACGGACGGAAGCAGCAGACGCTCGACCTAGGCTTGCCGACGGGGATGGTGTGGGCTGCCGCCGGCGCTGTGAACGAGAACGGTCGGCGCGTCGTCGGCACATGCTCGAACGGTGGCGACGACTTCGAGGTGTTCGTCTGGGACGCTGGCGTGGGCCTGCGCCTCTTGCGTGATTTCCTCCCGAACGCAGTCGCCCAGTGGAAGAACATGTCCGCGACAGGCCTGTCGGACAACGGTCGTGTCGTGTGCGGCTACGGCGAGCACCAACCGGGCGGCCCGAACACGGCTACGGTCGAGCGAGCTTGGGTAGCGACGCTGCCTTGAGAGTCGAGTTCGGCCGCAACAGTACGCGGATCAAGCAGCTTGTCTCTGGATGCATGGAATTAGGGAGGCCGACTCGCTTGGCGCCTCGTCGGAGGCGCACTCCTATCGGCGCAGAGCTTCGTGACGTCATCCGGCGGCGACCGCTACTACCGAGCGCTCTCCCGCGACCGCGCGAACTTTTTCGCGAGCGCGAGATTCGACCTGACGAGCGCCGAGAAGGTCACGTGGCTCCAGTGAGTCGCGCTCGTGAACGGTGTAGGCTCCGCGGGTGACGCACGCTGCACCGACGAACACCACGAATGCCGCGGTTCCGCCGTCATCGAACGCGCGGCGCATCGGGATCGCGAGCGCGATCTGGGGCGGGTCGATCTTGCTCTCGCGCCTCATCGGGTTGGTGCGCGAGGGCGTGCTCGGACGCACGCTCGGCGCGAGCGACGGCGGGGATTTGTACGCGACGGCGTTCGTCGTCCCCGACTTCCTGTACTACCTGCTCGCGGGCGGCGCGCTCTCGATCGTGTTCATCCCGATCTTCGGCGCATATCTGGCGCGCGGCGAGGAGGAACGTGCTTCGGAAGCGTTCAGTGTCATTGCGAACTTCCTCGTAATTCTGCTCGCTGTCGCCACGGTCGTACTGTGGTTCGCGATGCCGTTGCTCGCGCCGATCGCGGCGCCGGGATTCTCGGCAGCGCAGCTCGACGAGTTGGTCGCGCTCTCGCGCATCGTGTTGCCCGCACAGGTGTTTCACGCCGTCGGCGGCTTGCTGTCGGCATCCATCCAAGCGCGCGACAAGCACGCCTTGCCCGCGCTCGCGCCGCTCGTCTACACGCTGGGCATCATCGGCGGCGGGCTCGTCGGGGGCACGAGCGCCGGACCGTATGGGTTCGCATGGGGAGCGCTCGTCGGCAGCGCACTCGGTCCGTTCGCACTTCCGCTCTACGGAGCGTTGAAGAGCGGATTGCGTTGGCGTTTCACGCTGTCCTTCACGCATCCGGACTTGCGCAAATACTTGCTCAGATCGCTCCCGATCATGATCGGCTTCTCGATCGTCGTCGTGGACGATTGGTACTTGAAGCGCGAGGGCACATTGCTCGGCCCGGGCGCCGCGACGATCCTCTCCTATGCGAAAACGCTCGTGAAAGTGCCGATGGGCGTGTTCGGACTCGGCGTAGCCGTTGCACTGTTCCCGACTCTGCAGCGCCTCGTCGCGGAAGCGAAGCACGACGAGATGCGCGTCCTGTTGTTCCGCTCGGTGCGCAACGTGATCGTGATCTCGTTCGCTGCCCAGGTCGTGCTCACCGTCGCCGGTGCGGACATCGTGCGGCTCGTGTACGGGCGCTCGAAGCTCGATGTGCAACAAGTGAACGAGATCGCGACAGCGCTGAGCTTCATGTCGATCGGATTGGCGGCGTTGTCAGTACAAACGCTGCTTGCGCGCGGCTTCTACGCACTCGGAAACACCTGGACGCCGGCCTTGATCGGCACCCTCGTCGCCGTCGTTGCGTATCCGGCCTACGTGTGGTCGCGAGAGGAATTCGGCATCCGAGGACTCGCCGTCACGTCGTCGGTCGCAATCCTCGTCTACGCGTGCGTGCTCGGTTACGTGTTGTCGCGCCGCATCGACGCGCCCACCGCATCCCGTCACGAATTCGCCCACTTCGCCATGCGTGCTGGAATCGCGCTGGCGGCCGGAATTGCCGCAGGATTTCTCGTTCAGCGCATCTGGCCGACGGCGGACTCGACAGCCGGAATCGTCTTGCGTGGAGCGACGCTCGCGTGCGTCGGCAGCGCGGTCTTCGTCGGCGTCGCGCACGTGCTGGCGCTCACCGAAGTGCGTTCACTCTCGAATCTGGTCGTGCGTGTGTTCGGCGCACGACGATCGAATTCGAACGAGTGAACCGCTCTCACATCTCGCCCGGACCGCGCGTCAACACGATCGAACCGATCTCGGCCGGATTTCCGACGCGCATCGGCGGACCCCAAAAGCCCGTTCCAGACGACACGTAGACGAGAGTTCCGTCGTGATGACGATGCAGCCCCTTCACGTACGGCTGCACGAAGCCGACGAGCATCCCGAACGGCCACATCTGTCCGCCGTGTGTGTGGCCCGAGAGCATCAAGCCGACGCCGCGACCCTCTGCGACCTCGATGGATTTCGGCTGATGCGCGAGCAGCACGAGTTCGCGTTCTTCGTCGCGACCTGCGAGCGCACGTCCGATGTCCGATGCGTGGGACGGCAATCTGCGCTCGGCGTGAGCATCCGTGATCCCCGCCAGATCGAACGAAGCGCCCGCGTCTCCGATCGACACGCGTTCGTTCATGAGCACGCGCACACCGCGAGCGCGCAACCAGGCGATCCATTCTTCCGCACCGCTGTAGTACTCGTGATTACCGGTGACGAACGCGATGCCGTGTCGCGCTCGCAACTTCGAAAGCCCATCGAGCTCGCGTGCGAGATTGGCGACGGATCCGTCGACCATGTCGCCCGTGATCACGATCAGGTCGGGTTTCAGCGCATTGGTGCGTTCGACAACGCGTTCCACGAAACGTCGTTGGACGAGCGCGCCGACGTGCAAGTCGGAGATCTGCGCGATGCAAAAACCGTCCAATGCGCGCGGCAGACGCGGTAGCGCCACGGGGACGACGGGCGTCGTGATCACTCCCTCGGCACTCACGATGCCAGCGATCGTCGTTCCCGTCGCCCCCACGAGTGCGGTGCCGGCCAACGTGCGGGCCAAGAAGACGCGGCGTTCCGCGTCGATCGGCGCATCGAGAGTCGCAGAGAGTGGTTCGGCCGGGACCGTCGCACCGGCCGGATTCGCGCTTGCGATCCGCACCGTCGCGTCGCCGTCTGCGCTGCTCGAGCGCCCGGCGTTCCACCTGCGCGCGTGCATCATCGCGTAGCGCACGAGCTCCAACATCAGCAACAGCACGGTCACGTAGAACAGCCAGCCGAACCACAGCCACGCCGGCCAACTCACGGCGCTCGCGATCCACGGCGCGAGCTTCCTTCCCAAGAGGAATGCGATCGGGATGTAGAAAGCGAGCGCGATCGTCGCGTCGGTCGCCCACGTTCGTGCTCGTCCGCTGAGACGCGTGTCGTACACCAACCGCTTCCAGGCGTAGCGGTGCATCGCGTACAGCACGATCGCGGCGATCACGAAGAACAGCGAGCCGTACCAGATCTTTTCCATGGGCAGGTGTTAGACCGGACGGAGCGTGCAGGGCGTGACGAAAGCGATCGTTCCGGCGCGGACGACAGCGCAGTCTCGGTCGAGAGGGATGCGTCCCTGCGCGCAATACTACGAACCGAGCGGTCCGACGGCCTTTTCGACTGCGGCGACCAACGAGCCGTCGCGCAACAATTCACACGCGGATTCGATGTCGGTGTGCGTGTAGCGATCGGACGCGAGCGGCTGCACGCGCGTGCGCAAGGTCTCGTAAGCAGCTTCGGCACCGCGGCCAGCGCGTAAGTCGCGATGGAACTCGCGCGCTTGCGCCGCGCACAACCACTCCATCGCCAGAATCGATTCGACGTTCTCGATCACGCCGAGTGCGTGACGCGCAGCGATCGGGCCCATGGACACGTGATCTTCTTGGTTGGCGCTCGTCGGCACCGTGTCGACGGACGCGGGGTGAGCGAGGCTCTTGTTCTCGCTGGCGAGCGACGCGGCGGCGACTTGCACGATCATCAGACCGCTGTTGAGGCCTGGCTTCGGCGTCAAAAAGGCGGGCAAATGCGACAAGTCGGGGTTCACGAGCTGTTCGATGCGTCGCTCGCTCACGTTGCCGATCGTGGCCGTGGCCAGCGCCAGGTAGTCGAGCGGAATCGAGAGCGGTTGACCGTGGAACAGGCCTGCGCTCATCACTTCGCCCGTGTCCGCGAACACGATCGGATTGTCGGTCACGGTGCCGAGTTCCATCTCGATCACACTCGCGACGTGCTCGAGCGCTGTCTTGAACGCGCCGTGGATCTGCGGGATGCAGCGCAGCGAGTACGGATCCTGCACGCGGTCGCAGTCGGCGTGACTCACGAGGACCTGAGACTTCGCGAGGCACGCGCGGATGTTCTTAGACGTGCGCGCGTGGCCAAGGTTTCCGCACTTCAGATCGACGAAGCGCTCGTCGAACGGCTTCACGCTGCCCTGCAGAGCCTCGATCGACAGAGCTGCGATCGCATCGGCCGCCTTCGACACGTTGATGGCGCGCACAAGCGCGATGAAACCGAGTGCTTTGATGATCTCGGTACCGTTGATGAGCGCGAGACCTTCTTTCGCGCCGAGCTCGAGCGGTGTTTCTCCGGCGATTTTCAGGGCTTTTTGCGCACTCATGCGCTTACCGCCGACGAACGCTTCGCCGTACCCCATGTAGCTCGCGGCCATGTGCGCGAGAGGTGCAAGGTCGCCGCTGGCACCGACGGATCCTTTTTCTGGCACGACGGGCACGAAGTCGGCGTTGAAGAGGCGGATCAGTTTGTCGACGACTTCGATGGACACGCCCGAGTGCCCGCGCACGAGGCCGACGAGTCGGAGGACTTGCGCGATACGGACGACTTGGATCGAGAGCGGGTTGCCGACGCCGCACGCGTGGCTGAGGACGAGGTTCTTCTGTAGTTCGACGAGATCGGAACGCGCGATCGAGACGTTCTTGAGTTTGCCGAAGCCGGTCGTGATGCCGTAGACGATGTCGCCGGCTTGGACGTGTGCGTCGACGATTTTGCGGGAGCGTTGAACGGCTTTTTTTGCGGAGGGTGCCAGCGCCAACTCGATGCGCTCACCGAGCGCGAGCGGCAGGAGAGAGGCGAAGGTCGGGGGTGTGCCGGCGAGAGTGAGCTTTTTCACGAGGGGGGTGAAAATACGGGACTTGGTGGGGTTTCTCTACTGTGCGGAGCGGCGGTATCGGGCGGCGAGGCGGCAGAGCCGCGTGCGGGCGACCGAAAGTGAAGGACGACACAAGCGTGCTTCGCATCACTGATCTCGCGCGCGTGGATGCGCACGCAATTCTGTCGAGAGAAGCAGAGGGCCGTGGCGGCCGAGCGCGCTGGCCCGACGACCGAGTGCGGCTCCATGCCGGAATGCAAACGTCGGTTCCGCTGACGGTGGGTCGGCAGAATGGTGCCTGCACGATTCTGGGTTGGGTTGGGTTCGTGAAACGTGTCGTGACCCTGCTCGGCCCGCAGGTTTCATCTCGCCCTTCGCGACCGCGGCTCAGGGTTACGATTCGTTCCAGGAACCGGACGTGACCGGCAACTCAGCGTCGCCCGGAGCGCAACACCGTGTCGGCATCTTGACCCGCGATCGCTCCCTCGGGCAGCGTGATCTCGCGCGTTGCTTCCGTGTCGATTTCGACCGGGACCTTCTTCCAAATCGATTCGCCGTTCCACGTCACGCTCACGAGCCACGAGCCACGTTGCAGACCGGCGATGCGCAGATCGCGACCGGCCGGCACAAAGGTTTTTTCGCGTGGTGCACCGTTCACGCGCACGTCGAGCGGCAGCGCTTGATGACGCGGATTCGTCACGAAACGCAGCTCGCCGTTGCCGTCTGCGATCGGCTCCAACACCAAATCGACGTGCGTGTCCCCGGGCTTCACGACGACCGACGCGAAACGACGTTGATCCTTCGAAATGGCCGTGATGTAGCGCACTCCCGCGATCGCTTCGTTCGCAGACAGCGTGAACTCGCCGCGCGCGTCACTGACGACTTCCTGCACCGCAGACGGCATATTCGGAAACACGTCGTGCTCGAGAGCGAGATAGTTCGACTGCCCGAACACCGACAGATTCGCTGCCGTTCGATCGGGAGCTTCGAGCCGTACCGTCACGCCAGGTTCTGGTTTGCCGTCGAGCGTCACGAGGCCTTGCACGACGGGCGCCGGCTCCAGATGGAACTCGAGGCTCGCCGTGTCGCCCGCGCCCAACGTCACCGCGGCAACTTTCGGCACAGCCGTCGCGCCGGCTTGGAACAAGCGCGCGGAGTACGAGCCCGTCGGCAAACTGTCGATCGTGATCGTGCCGCCCGGCCACACGCGCTGCGGATTGACGAGGTGCCATGGGAACGTGCGTTGACCCGCGTCGGCTTCGGGCAGGATGAAGAACCACGCTTGTTCGTTCGAGTTGATCACGTCGGCGACGCTGACCTGCAGACGGGCCGCGCGCGCGAGACGGAACTTCAATTTGTCTTTGTCGATCTTGCCCGCGAACGGAACCGTCGTCGTCTCGCGGTACAGCGCGAAACCGGGCTTTTCGACGAGCACGAGCGCTTCACCGGGTGCGACGAGCGGGACTTCGAATATGCCGAATTCGTCGGTGCGCACGACTTGTCCGTCGAACGTGACCTGCGCGTCGGCGAGCGGTTTCGCCTGGTCGTCGAACACGGTGCCGGCGACGCGCGCAGGTCGAAGGAAGCTGATGTTGAGCAACGATTCGCGCTCTTGACGCAACAACACTTCGCGTTGCGCGCCGACGATGCTCGCACCGGTGACGTCGACGACGTTGATGCCCGGCTGCAGATCGGTCGCACCGAACTCGCCCGTGCCGTCGGTGTAGAGCACGCGACCCTTGTTCGTGCCGCCGAGGAACGTTACCTCGGCGCGCGTGCCTTGACCGTTCGCGCCGGTGATTTTGCCGCGCAATTGCGCGCTCGATCCGGATCCGAGCGGTGCAGTGCCGAGCGCGCTCGGCGTGAACTTGCCGTGGATCAATTCGGCTTCGACGACGAGGTCGTAGACGACGGTCGTTTCGATCGACTCGAGGCCGACGGTCCCGTCGTTGGCGTCGGTGCGCGGCTCGAGTTCGGTGGGTTTCGTGGGCTCCTCGACGGACGCCGACGGCTGCGGAGGAATCACTTCGACGACCGGTGCTGGAGCAGGTCCACGGCGCGAGATCCACCACGCTCCGCCCAATAGGCCGACGAGGACGAGACAGACGAGGACGACGAGTAGGTTTCGTTGCACGAGGAGTTCGCCAGGCCGCGGGGACACTCCGCCTCGAGCCCATTTTCCACGTCGAGGATAGCCTCGTCTCTGCGCGAGACCTACCCTTCCAGTCCGGATGAAACACGTGACGACGAAAAAATCGGTGCCGTCCTCGGCAGTGACGATCACTTTCGGTTGTGCCGCGTGGGCGATCTCGCTCGCGTCGGAGTGCGGCGCGCGCACGGCCGCACCGGAAGAAGAGCGCGAGAGAGCGATCCACGCGCGCCTCGAGTTCCCGCTGACCGGCGGAGGCAAGCCGACCGGACTGTTGGCGGCGGATCTGGACGGCGACGGAAAAAGCGAGTTGATCGTGCTCACGTCGTCTCCGTCGACGCTGCAGATTTGGAGCGGATTATCGCGCGTTTTGCTGGGCTGGCCCGATCCGCGCGCAGTCGCTGTCGACGATTTCACTCTCGGTCCGGTGTGGTTCGGCGGACGCGCGCCGAACGGCAAGGACGATCCCGCAGCGATCGTCTACGCGTCGCGCGCGACATGCAAAGTCGTCGTGCGCGACGTGCGCGCCGCGTGGAAGTCGCAGACGGACGATCAAGCTCCGACGACGCTCGAAGTCACGCTGCCGAAGCGGCCGCGCGTGCTCGCGTCTGGAGATTTCGGGGGCGACGGCAAGCTCGAGATCGCGGTCGTCACCGTCGACGACAACTTGGTGATCATCCGCGGACCGAACGACGTCGTGACGACGAAGCTCGGCCTGGAACAAGCCACGTGTGCAGCGTTCAGCGACGACGGCAAACACCTCTACGTGGGCTTTCAAGGTTCGCGCAAACTCGTGAAGTACGCCGTCGACGTGAGCGGCCGGGCCGTGGTCGAGAGTGAAACTGCACTTCCAGGATTACCGCGCTCGATTCTCGCGCTCCCGCCGCGCCAGCAGCGCCTCGCCGGTGTGCTCGTGGCTGGCGGCGACGACGCGGTGTGGTTGTGCGCAGGCGAGAAGCTCGGCATCGTCGCGACGTACGCGGGCGGGACCGTCCCCTACGCGCTGGTCCACGGCACGTTGCTCGGAACGGAGCGTTTCGTTTCGATCGCGCTGCAAGGACAAGAGATCGTCGCGTGGGATACGCAGATGAGCGCAGCGCCGATCGCTGCAACTCGCACCTACGCCGGACAACATCCGCTCGCCGGCGCGATCGGAGATTTCGACGGCGATGGCCACAACGATCTCGCGATCGCGAACGGCGACGCACAGCGCATCGGCGTGCTCTTCGCGACGAAAGCGAACACGTTTGACGCCGCGCTGAACTCGAAGATCGGCCGCTCGGTGAACTCGCTCGCTTGCGGCGATATGAACGGCGACAAACATCTCGACGTCGTGACGATCAGCGCGCTTGAGGGAACACTGTCCATTTCGCTGCAGAAAACGGGCCTATTGCAGGATAGCGTCGTGCAAGGACGCGCCGACGGCGGCGATTCCGTGCGCATCGCCGATCTGGACGGCGACGGCGCCAACGACGTGCTCTTCCTGAAGCGCCGAGCCGAGGCGAGCACCGTGATCGATGCGTATTTCGGCGACGGCCAAGGCCACCTGGTCCAGCGCGCCGAAGTGCGGCCGATGCATGTCGGCGTGAGTGCCGGCGATCTGCTCGTCACGGATCTCGACGGCGATGGCACATTGGAAGCGCTCGTCACCGATCCCGAGGGTGGTCGCGTCGTCGTCGTCGATTTGAAGCGTGTGAAGGACGCCGGTCTCGCGTTCGAGAATCCGCGCGGAATCCTGGTGGAATCAGGCCCGAAACGGCTCGCGCTCGTCGACGTGGAAGGCGATGCCAAGGCGGAGATCGCAGTCGCGCTCGCGGGTCCGGGCAAGACGCTCGGCGCGGCGCTGTTGCGCGTGAAGAAAGACAACGACGGTCGTCTCGTGCTCGAACTCATCCGCGTGCTGCCGTCGACGACACCGGTCACGGGCGTGGCTTCGGCCGACTGCAACGGCGATGGGCTCGGCGACTTGGTGCTGCTCGCGACGAAGTCCGACTCGGACAGTCACCTGGCAGTGCACTATCAACGAGCGGATCGCTCGTTCGTGAAGGCCGACGAAGAGTATGCGACCGGTGCGCGACCGTACGCGCTGCGCATGGCCGACCTCGACGGCGATGCGATTCAAGACATCGTGGTGACGGCGCAGAACAGTCATCACGTCAATGTGTGGTTGAACGGCGGTCCCCCGCCGGCGCCGGAGAACGCGCGCACGCCGATCCACTTCGCCCGCATCGCCGATTTCGGCGTCGGTACCGGTCCGCTCGACGTGCAACTCGCCGACATGGACGGCGACGGTCAAGTCGAGATAGTCGTGGCGAACGCGTTCAGCAACGACATCAGCGTCGTGCGCGTGCGCTGAAGTGTCCACTTGCGCAGGTTCCCTGTCGTTGGAACCTGAGCTGGTTCAGGCATCTTTCGGCTATCCATTCTAGTAGCGGTGAGTGGAGCTATCCTCCTCACACTGCCACTCGGGTGCTTTGCGCTCGGCGCATCAATTTGGTTATGACGCCAAATCTAGCTGGATTTCGAGTTTCAGTTGCGCACGAACCAGCATTCGTCCTGCATCTGTGGGCGAATGAAATCGCCCACAGACCCCTCGTACAGCACTGAGGCTTGGATGATCGTAGTCGTCATCACGACGCTAGGCTCTGAGCTACCTGGTTCAAAGCGTCTCTCCATGATCGTCGTCGGTCGCCAGGCATTGGTCGCGAACTGGCGATAGTTCGAGAAGTCCCTTCTCAACACCAGGCCACCGGTTGCATCCACCGTGTCGATGCGCGTCGGGTGCGGAATCGCGCCCGGCGAAAGTGTGTAGATCGTGGAGCCTGCAGGAGTCCCCTGCATCATGCCAGGATAGGTTTCCGTGATCGTGTAGATGCCCGTCGCTGGAGCCTGAACGGCGACTCGCTGGATTCCGGGCATCAGTGAAACCCAGAAGGGGTTGGAACACCAATCGACGAGTTCACGAAAAATAGGCGACTCGACGTTCAACATGAGACCCTGGTCGGCGCTGGAACTCCCCCATGCGTTTCCGTTCAGCGAGCCCTGCAGCAGGGTGAAGAAGGTCGCTCCGTCGAAGGCAATGAGGCTGACAGCGACTCCGGGCTGTCCATCGCCATCCGTCGTGCGGTAGGTCTTGTTGAGTTCAAATCGACCGGCAGATGAAACCCTTCCCTGAACTCGAGCAGCCCGATTGTTCGAGTTCGGTGAACCACCGAGATCGGGATAGACGATGCTGACCTGAGCTATCAGGTCACCAGCGCCAGCAATAGCAGGGTGATTTTCGACTACCGCCTGAAGACTGCTGGGCAAACTACTGAGGGGCGCACTTTCCAATGATCTTAGCGTCGTCAAAGTCGGGTTCGCCACAGCCGACGCCAAGTAGAGCGAGGGATCGCCAAATCTGACGAAGAAATGATCGCCATCGACATCCACTTGCTCCCCATCCTCACGGCCGGGCAATCTCTGACCGGTTGTGCAGTTCGAGATGCTCGCAGAGTTATTCGACTCAATTGTCACCGCGAGAGCAGCGCAGGCTGTGGCGGCACTGACTTGAGCGAGCGTACTCGGTAGCGTCGATGGAATTGTGGGGCACGGGGTGGCATTGACTGATGTTCTTACCTCGATCGTGTCGCCATTGGCTTTGCAGTGAATACCTGGCGCGGCTCCTAGGCAAGTGAAGATATCTCCCGTTCGTTGGACCATCGAAGAGACGCACTGTGGGGGGGATGCAACCACTACGCTCTGGCCGGCGATAGTCACGTTGAGTGACCACTGCCCACACTGCGCCGTTGTTTGGGCAGTGCCTCCGGATAGGAGCGTAGCTCTAGTCAGGTTGTTGCAGGCGTCAGAGGCAGCCTGCGCGCAGACGGATCGAACGTTGATAAAGAGCAAGCCAATCCACGCGAGAACGATGGAAGCGATTCGTTGCATGATCGAAGCCTTGGTTTGCGAGAGAAGTGACGGGTGTACCGGTCCTTTCGCGACGGTACCACCCGAAACTCAGGGGGGGGGGCCGAGAAATCTCTCGAACTTGCGAGACGCCGCGACCTATCACTTGGGCTTCGCAAGCGCGCGCAACATCTCGACCAAACTCGACAGCACGCGAATCGAACCGTAAGCGCTGTTCGTGCCCTGTTGTTCCTTGCGATCGAGCAGGAACCCGTACGGACGCTTGTACTGCTGCAACGTGCTGCGCAACACGGACGTGTACATCGCGCGGATTTCATCGGTGCGCAGACCGATATCCTCGGTGTAGATCGTCGCCAGACCCGTCAAGAGATTCTGCGGCGCACCCGACAGATCGCCGACGTGCAGCGACTTCGGTTGGAAGTCGAAAATCGTCACGTCGCCCCACGCGCCGTTCTCGTACTGCTCGCCTTTGAAGTGCGAGCGAGCAGCCAATCGCAACAGCGGCCCCATCGTCGACTTCAACGACGGATCGACACGCGCGAGATCGACGCCGATGCGCCAACAACGCACTTGATCGGCCGCGACGTTGCCACCGAAACGCAGGGCGTCGCGCCAGATCGGCTCGTAGTGCTTCCAACCTTCGAGCGCGAAGCGTGCGAAGTACTTCTCGTTCGGTTTCTCGCGCGCCGCACGCGCTGCACGAGCTCCGTAGTGACCGAAACTGTCGTCGAAACCGGGATCGATCTCATCCCACGTGCCGTGCCAGAAGTTCGTGAACCCGAGCGTCTCGAGCGGTTCGCGCGCCGCGGCAGCGAAGCGTTCGTCACCTGTCAGTTTCGACAAACGCACCAGTTGCAGCGGCACGTCGAGTCGCCGCAGGTGACTGACGTTCACGTTCGGCGCACCGCTCGCCGGCACGTAGCTCGCCGCGCAATTGCCGTCGGGCAACAATCCGTTTGCGAGCACGGTCTCGCCGATCTTCAGCGCTGCAGCTTTCGCCCGAGCACGCATGGTCTCGGGGCCGCGCTCGGCAACGTCGATCAAGAAGCCGAACGCGAGCGCAATCTCGGTCGGGCCGTCGTCGATGGCTGTGTCCGCGATCGGATTCCAGCCGCGCGGCAAGCCTGTCGTCGGATGCAGCTGCAAGGCGACGAAGTCCTCGAAAAAGGCTGCAAACGCTGCCTTCCACGTCGGTCGATCCTCGACTGACGAAGCGTCGAACAGCGCTTGATAGAAGCTCGAGAATCCGACCGCTGGCTGAGTTCTGCCCGGCGCTCCCGTGACCGCGTCGAAGTCGCGCACGAGAAACTTGGTCTGCTTCGGCCCGACGTCGTCGCCCGCGCGCGTGAACCACGTCGTGAAGATCGCATCGATCTCAGCAGCGAGTTCGGCGCCCAATGCGGCCTCGGTCGGACACGGCAAGTCGACCGACGCTTCCACACCTCGAGCCCACTCGCGCGGATCGGCGGAAGCCTCCTTCGTCGGCGCGACGAGCCGCAGTTCGAGCCGCGGTGTGAGTGGGAAGGCTGCATTCGACGACGGAGAGATCTCGCCGCCCGCGTTCGTGCTCGCCGCCAGATCCGACATGCCTCGACCACCGACCTCGAGCACTTGAATCATCCCGCCCGCTGCGACACCGCGTCGAATGCGCAACGTCGATGCGTACGGCGCGAAGAACGCGAGCGGCTGCGCGACGTATGCGCGCTCCTCCAGCGCCGTGTCGACGCCGGTCTTGAACAACTCGACAGGAGCGCGCGACGAACGCCACCACGGAATGTGCTTCACACCCCTCGCGTCGACGACGCTCTCGTTCGCTTCCGAGAAGTCCGCGTTGTCGAGCAAGCTGTAGCGGAACACCGGCTCGACGCTCGCACCGACATGTGCAGGGGTCGAGGTGGCACTGCGATCGCACGCAAGGAACCACGCGCCGCACACGATTATGGCCGCACAAACACGCGCTAGAGCCGCCGCCGCGCTCATTTTCGAGTCCTGATTCGCACGCTGCACATTCTGACGTGCGCGTTCTCGGTTACACTCATGGGCTCGCACCTTCCCACCGAATTCCGAGCATCCATGAAGACTTATCGCGTCGTCGAACTCCACGGAGACGGCATTTCTCCCGAGCTTTCCAAGAGCGTCCACTCGCTGGCCCAGTATCTCCCCTGCCGGCTCGAGTTCACGCCCGTCGATCTGTCCGAAGAAAATCGGAAGAGGAGTGGCACTGCGCTCTACGACGACGCCGCCGTGTTGATGAAGCAACACCGCGTGTCCATCAAGTATCCGACTGCGACGACCGTCGACAGCCCGAACAAATTCCTGCGGGACCTGTGCGATTTCGCCGTCATCCACCGGCCCGTCGCGACGATTCCAGGCATCGAAAACAACTTCAAGAAGACGCTCGACTTCGACCTGGTGCGCGTCGCGACCGGCGGCACGTACGCGGACCCGGGCCGTCGCATCAATTTCGAAACGGCCGTCAGCGTGCGCGTGATCGAGCGCACTCCGAGCCTTTTCGCTGCTCGATTCGCGTTTCGCCTGGCTGAACAACGGGGCACGCACGTCGTCTCGGCCAGCAAATACACGATCCAGCAAGCGACCGACGGTCTGTTCGAAGAAGCCGTCACCGAAGTCTCACACTCGTTCCCGAAGATCGCGCATCGCAAGGAGCTGTTCGATTCGTTGCTCGCCGGCATCGTGATGAAGCCCGAGAAGTACGCGGTCATCGTCACGCCGAACGAGTACGGTGATTTCCTCAGCGACGCGGCATGCGGACTGATCGGATCGGTCGGGCTCGGCGACAGCTCGTCGTACGCATTCGACGAAGTGGGCAACGTCACCACGGCGATGTTCGACCCGGCCGGCGGCACTGCGCCCGACATTGCAGGAAAAGACCTCGCCAATCCGACGGCCGCGCTCCTGTCGCTCTCGAACCTCCTGCGTCACGTCGGGGAGCTCGAAGCCAGCAAGCTCGTGCGCAACGCGATCTTCGATTCGATCCGCGAGGGACGTGCGACGCGCGACGTCGGTGGGAAGCTCACCTGCACCGAGTTCACGGCCGAAGTGACTCAACGCATGCTGGCGCGAGTATGAACGAGCTTTGATCCGCAGACGGGACGGAAGAAGTTTCCTCCCTGACGAGACCGTCCATTTCGCGGGCTGACACGCCGATATCTCTGTTCCCTGCTAACCGCTGCGCGCAGCTTCGTCCCCACGACGGAGTCAGCCAGCGCACGAGGCGAGAACGCGATGAACGACGTAACCAACGCGAACGTGCTCCCGCTGATCCTGGTCGTCGGCGAAGACGCCGTCGTTCGGCAAGACGTGCACGCCGGACTCGACGCCTCGAAATACGACGTCATCGACGGTGATTCGGCGGCCGAAGCAGCCTCGTTCACGCTCGACACACGCCCGGACCTGGTGCTCGTCGACGCGACGCTCACGGATGCGCACGAGTTGGTGCGCACGCTCACGATCGGCAGCCGCGCGCCCGTGCTCGTCATGACTTCGCCCTACGGCGTCGAGCGCGCTCTCGCAGCCGGAGCCAGCGACTGCATCGTGACACCGTTGTCGGCCGCGCTGTTGCGAGCACGAGTGGAGTTCGCGCTGCGCTGTTCGCGTGCGGAACGAACGGTCGAACGTTTGACGCGCTCCGCAGCGCCGTCGACGAGCGACGAACACCGCCACGGATTGCTCGCGTACGAAGGCTTCGTCGCGCGCCTCGAATCGAAGCTCGCTTCGGCTCGGGAAGGCAAAGGCCAAGTCGTCGTGATGCACTTGAGCATCGATTTTCCCGCAGCAGCGCCGGATTCACTGCGTACGCGCGCCATGCAGGTCACGGTTCAACGCCTCAAGGACGGTTTGCGCAGTCGCGACACCGTCGGCCGCACGGACATCGATCACGCGGCCAATGCGGCCCTGATCTCGGATCGCGAAATCATCGTCGCATTCGCAGGTTTGGAGCGCGCTCAAGATGCGTACAAGATCGCGCGACGATTGCAGCAGCAGATGTCGCAACCGATCGACATCGACGAACAACAGATCGCACTGCCGACGAGTTTCGGTCTCGCCATTCACCCCGACGACGGCGAGCGCGTCGATTCACTCGTCGATTCGGCGCGCGGCGCGATGCAAGGTGCGCGTGACGAAGGGCGCGGAGCGATCCGGTTCGCGCGACCTGAAATGAACCGCGTGATCTTCGAGCGCCTCACGCTCGAAGTGCACCTGCGGCAAGCGCTCGAGCTCGGACAACTGCTCGTGCACTATCAACCGCGCGTATCCATCGCCACGGGACAGATCGTCGGCGTCGAGGCGCTCGTACGCTGGAAACACCCTGATTTCGGCCTTGTTTCGCCCGGTCACTTCATCCCGATCGCCGAGGAATCGGGACTGATCCTCCCGATCGGCGAATGGGTCTTGCGCGAGGCGTGCACTCAGAACGCGCGTTGGCGAGCAGCAGGCATGGCGCCGATTCACATGGCCGTCAATCTGTCGCCCGCGCAGTTCCGGGAAACCGATCTCGTCGGCGTCGTGCGCAAAGCGCTCACCGATGCGAACTTGCCGGCCAATGCGCTCGAGCTCGAACTGACCGAAAGCATGTTGCTCGGCAAAGGCGACGGCACCGTGCGCACGCTCGAGAGTTTGAAAGCGCTCGGACTCGGCCTCTCGATCGACGACTTCGGCACGGGCTATTCGAGCCTCAACTACATCAAGCGTTTCCCGATCGACACGCTGAAGATCGATCAGAGTTTCATCCGCGACATGCTCACCAGTGAACAAGATTCGACGCTCACCACGTCGATCGTCTTGATGGGCAAAGGCCTCAACCTGACCGTCGTCGCCGAAGGCGTCGAGACGCGCAGCCAACTTGGTCTGTTACGCGTGCTCGGCTGCGACCAGGCGCAGGGCTTCCTCTTCAGCCGACCCGTTCCGCCCGACGAGATCGTGCCGCTCGTGGCGAGCGGTTTCGCCGCGTCGATCGACACGGGCACGGCGAGCAGCGCGCTACGCAATCTGCGATCGTGACGCTTCGCCCGTGCTGGGCAATGCAGGCGGAATGGACTTCGCGAGCCACGACAAGCACAGCTTGACGAGTTGATCGCGATCCGTGGGCTTGGTGACGTAGTCATCACAGCCGGCGGCAAGACACTTCTCGCGATCGCCGGCCAACGCGTGCGCCGTCACGGCGATGATCGGCGAGTGGTAGCCCGCGTCGCGCAACTCGCGCGTCGCCGAGTAACCGTCGAGCACGGGCATCTGCATGTCCATCAGCACGAGATCGAACGGGCGAGCAGCGTCCATCGACGCACGCACCATGTCGACCGCGACGCGTCCGTTCTCGGCGACTTCGACGTCCGCGCCGGCGCGGCGCAAGTAGAGCGAGTACAAGCGCTGAGTTGCGACGACGTCCTCGGCGAGCAGGACGCGGGCGCGCAAACTCGGCTCATTGCCCGAAGCTCTCGAAGGCAGCGCCGGAGCGGGTGAGATTTCGGTAGCGTCTTTGATCGGCATCGTGAGAGTGAAGCGACTGCCCTTTCCGGCCTGGCTCTCGACATCCAGATCGCCGCCCATGATCTGCGCGAGTCTGCGCGACAGCGCCAGACCGAGGCCTGCACCGCCGTGCTTGCGCGTCAGCGATCCGTCGGCTTGCGCGAACGCTTCGAACAACTTCGCGCGTTGCTCGGGCGAGATCCCGACGCCGGTGTCTTCGACGACGATGCGCAAGCGCATGTCTGCCGCATCGTCGGAAGGGTCGAGGCTCGCATGTAGCTTGATCGAGCCCTTGTCGGTGAACTTGATCGCGTTGCCGACGAGATGTTGGAGGACCTGTCGCAGACGAGCAGCGTCGCACGAGATCGTGCGCGACAGTGATTCGGTGCATGACGCCGACAGAGTCAACCCTTTCGCTGTGGCTCGTTGCGCGAAACGGTCGCGGACTTCGCCCGTCAAAGCGCGCACGGAGCATTGCGTCGTCTCGAGCGCGAGCTTGCCGGTCTCGCACGAGGAGATGTCGAGGATGTCCGAGAGCAGCGCCAACAGTTGCATACCCGACTCACGAATCGTCGAGACGTGCTCCTTACGCTCGTCTTCGCTCAAGTCGTGGTCACCGAGCAAGTCGGCATGCCCGAGAACCGCGATCATCGGCGTGCGCAATTCGTGGCTCATGTTCGCGAGGAACTCGGACTTCGCTCGCGCGGCGGCGACTGCGCCGGCACGCGCGGTCTCGAGCGCTCGATTCGTCATCACGAGCGAGGCCGCATAAGCCTTGGCCTCTTGCTCGGCCGTGCGCACTTCTTCGAACATCGCTTTCTCGCGCGCGCCGACGTTCCACTTCTCCGTCAACGCCGTGGCGATCTGCTGCACTTCGAGCGGATCGAAGGGCTTTTTCAGGATCAACAAGCGATCGCTGTGCCCGAGCTTCGCGACCATCTGGTCCCACGAGTAGTCAGCGTAGGCCGTGCACACGACGGCCTGCAAGCGCGGATCGACTTCCCACATGCGAGCGATCGTGTCGATGCCATCCCAACCCGGCGGCATGCGCACATCGACGAAGGCCATCGCGTACGGACGATTCTCGGCGATCGACTGTTTGATCTTCTCCAACGCCTCCTGGCCTTGGAAGGCGGACGAGAGTTCGAAGTGTGGACGCTCTTGCGACTGCTGCGTGGTGCCGAAGAATCCGGCCATCGCGTCGTTCAGTTGCGCGCCCTTCACACTGCTCTCGCAGAGGATCTTTTTGAAGTCCTCGTGGATCGCAGGGTTGTCGTCGATCAGCAGAATGCGTCGATTCGATTCGGGATTCATGACGTCACTCGATTGGCCGTTGGGACCATCAATGGAAGTTCGAGAGCGAATGTCGCGCCCAGTCCCTTCCCATCACTGTGAGCAGAGAGGTTGCCGCCCATTTCCGTGGCAGCGTTCGCGGATGCGTGCAGGCCGAATCCGTGGCCGTTTTTCTTCGTGGTGAAACCGTGAGTGAAGACACGCGCCAAGTTTTCGGGCGCGATGCCGACGCCGTTGTCGGCGACCTCGATGCGTGCACGCTGGTGTGGCAGCTTCTTCAAACGGATCGTCACACGCATGGGCGAAACGCCGGATTCGGTCACCGCTTGACGCGCGTTCTGGATGAGATTCACCAGGATCTCCACGAACTTGTGCCGGTCGACCGACACCGATTCGAACTCGTCGAACTCGCGCAGGATCTGGATCGCGCTCCTGGCGGACGTGGCCTGGCTCGTGATCGAGATCGCCGACTCGATTTGACTCGCAAGTGAGACCATTTCACGCACGCCCACGCGGCCGGCGTAACCCTGTTGCGATTGCACGAGCTGCTTGATGTGTTCGATTCCGTCCGTCAGCGCTTCCAGTTCGTGCACCAGCACTTGACGCTCGTCGGCGATGCGTTCGGCCAGCGAATCGAGCAATGGGTAGAGGTGTTTTCCGCGCGGATCGTTCTCGATGAATTTGCTCAGGTCGGCAGCATTCGGACGCAGGGTCTCCAGCACCATCTTCAAGTCAGTGGGAGACGAACCCTTGGCCTTCTCGACCGCGATGCGCGCCGAGACGTTCACGCTGTTCAACACGTTGCCGACGTTGTGCAGGACGCCGGTCGCGATCTCGGACATGCCGGCAGCGCGTGCGGTCTCGACGAGTGCGGCTCGCGATTCGGCCACCCGCTCGATCATGCCGTCGAACTCGCGAGCCAAGATGCCGACTTCGTCCTCGCGATCGGAACGAATGCGCTTCGTGAAGTCCTCACTGTTTCCGATGGCGACCGCGTGCTCGGTCAAGTGCCCCAAAGGCTCGAGCACAGTGCGCTGCACCATGTTGAGAAGTACGAGCATGAGCAACAGTCCGGCCGCGATCGTCGACACGAGCGCATAGCGCAGAGCGATACTGCCCTTGGCCGTGATCGGTCGATCGAAGCGAGCCTGCAAGGACAATTGCGGCTTCGCCTTCACGTCTGTCATGCACCAATACGCGTTGAGACTGTCCTCGGTCTGCTGGTCCTCGACGAGGACGGGCGAGTTCGGTTTTTCGACGCTGGATAGTTTTTCGCGCATTTCGGCGGGAGAATCCGGATCGTCCTTGGACCAGATCTCGAAGTCGACGCTCGTGCGAGTGACGAGTCCTGCCACGCGTTCCTGTGTCAAGAAGCGACCGACCACGAGCGTTCCGATCTGTGTGCGCGTCGGCTCGTTTTCTGACGAATCGTAGATGGGGTAGGACGCCACCATCATTGGTCTGCGTTGCGTCACGAGCAGTCCCTGGATCGGTTTAGGAGGATTCGCGACGAGCGCTTCCTCGACGAGACTGTCTCCGACGAGGAACCCGCGTACGAACGCGAGCTTCTCGCTCTGGCGCGGATCGACGACGCGCGAATGTTGAATCACACCCTTCGCTGCATCGCACACACACACCAAATCGATGGAGTCGTTCGCCAGCGAATCGGCCGGGAGCGCGCTGCTGAATTGCGCTGCATCTCGACTCTTCACCAAGCGGCGCACCACGTCGGATTTCGCCCGCATTTCGCACACACGCGCCAACATGGCGACCTCGCCGTCGATGGCGTCCCGCACGCGATCGAGGTCTTTTTTCACCATCGTTTCCTCGAGGTCGACGAAACTCTCGAACACGAAGATGCGCTGCATCACGTGATCGAGCCCCGCGTATGCGAGCACGACCGCCGACAGCAAGATCACGATCTTAGAGCGCAGGGACATGGAGCTTTGGCGAGGCTCACGCGGCCCGATCGAGGACGCGTGATTCGAGAACGGACTCTGCGTCTGCTGCCGGATCACTACGCGATTTGAGCTTGTTCACGGCCGCATTCAGGGTGCGGCAGAATTCCTGCAACTCGTCACCTTTGCGAATGCGGCAGTCGTCGACGCGCTCGCCGCGAGCGATCGCCTTCAAGTGCTGCTCGAAGCGGTACAGCGGCCCGGCGATGCGAAACGTGGTGAGGATGCCGACCGTGATCGTCAGCGGCAGCAACACGCACACGGTGATACCGAGGACAGCGAGCGTGAAGCTCGGGATGCGCTCGATCAGGATCGGACCGTCCTGCGGCAACTCGTCCGCAAGAGCGGACATCGTCGCTGCGAACAGCAAGAACTGCAGCATCAGGCCGATCAGCGCTACACCCAAGAAGGTGAGGATCAGGCGCATCTGCAGTCGGGGTTGGATGAGTTTCTTGCGTCGCTTGTTCTGCATCATGGCGGGACCGGGGAGGGGGACTCCGAACGTAATCGGATCGACCGGCGGCGCCCTGCACCTTGAGATGCGAAATTACTTCCCGCGCGATCAGCGCTGCGGGACGAGCGCGTCGCGGCAAGCGAGCGAATCTTCGGGCAGCTTGCGCTTCGTGATCGATTCGAGCGCTGCGTGAGCCGCCTTGGCGACCGTGGGACGATCGCCTGCGAGTGCGTCGATCAAGGCCGGGATCACGAGACTCGAATCGAGGCGCTGCAATTCACTGGCAGTGAGCGTGGCCACGTCGACGTCGGGATCGTCGAGTGCAATCGCGATCTCGCTCGACAAGCGATCACGCCACGCGTGCAGCCGCGAGACGACGTTGAGCACGGCCATCTTCTCGGCCTTCGAGCCCGACGTGAACATCGCGAAGGCGACGCGCGAATCTCGGCTCCACCAGTCGGCTTCGGACTCGTACCAGCTCGTCCAGGAGATCGGGTCTTCGCACAGCTTCAATCCGGTGATGTTGTGCAGAGCCCACAGCGCCTCGGAGCGCAGGCCGAATTCGCCTTCGCGCAAGCAGCGAATTAAGGCTGGAATGGCGTCCGAATCACCGAGACGGCCGATGCACAACACGGCGTCGCGCATCGTGACTTCATCGCCGTCCTCGACGAGCGCGCGCACGCTGGCGACGACATCGGAGGGCAGAGGTTTGTCGAGCGAGAGCGACAATCGCGCCAGGTGCGGCAGACATTCGGTGCGCATGTCGCGCCGCGTGTCGATCCAACGCGCCAGCATGAGTGCCGCCTTGGGCATCTGCGTGCGCTCGACCGCGCGCACCAGAGCGGAGCGCAATTCGGGCCTCACGGTGAGCACGGCGCTCTCGATCGTTCCGAACCCCGCGTCGTCGCGCTTCAATATCGACGTCACAGCCACGATCAAAGCGTCGCGACACTCCGCGTCGTGGTCCATGCCGGCCGCACGCAGGATCAGCGGCAAGTCTTCGGCGGACCCGGCGCGACCTGCGATCGCACAGACGGATCGGATCGCCCCTGCACCCGGCGCAGCATCCGTCTTCCCGAACAGCAACGGGCGCCACCGCGCGGTTCCCATGACTTCGAAGGTCGAGAGGAGAAGGTCGGCGCGCGCGCTCGTGAGTTCTGGCGCAACGCTGGCCTCGTTCACGAGTGCATCGAACAGCGGTCGCTCCGCGAGTGGACCGAATGCGACCAATTCTCTGGCGAGCGCGTTCGTGCGCAGAGCGTCCTTGTCGATCGCACGCGTCAGAACGCTTTCGATGCGCGAGTTCATCACGTCCAGCGCGAAGGCGCCGGGAACATGGAGCATCCAACTCGCGAGAAAAGCGAGGCTCCAAGAATTCGGGGACAACGTGGAACGGAGCTTCAACGTGATTCCATGTGCTCAATCATCATCGTCCTCACCCACTTCACGGTGTGCATCGCGTGCCTTCTGCGGCGTTTTGCCCTGGCGGATCAGATCGGCGAGCGCGTCGTAGCGGAGCTGGACGATCGCGACGTTGGGCAACTCGACGATGTGCCAGCCGAGAAGACGTGGCGTGCCGTTCGACTCGCTGCTCGTGGCGGTCAACGCGCGGTCGAAATGCAATTGTCCGCCGGCCTTCAGTGTCAGATCCTTCGCGACTACGGCGCCGTAGACGATGAACGACGACGGGATGCTGACGGCCGTGTTCGGCGCATAGATGCTGCCGTAGAAGTTGCCGTTCGTCTCGAGGGTGACGCCCTGCGTGCCTGCGACTTGGATCGAGATGCCGAGCGGATCGTTCGTGAGCGTGCCGAGGTGTGACGAGGCGGCCAGGTTCAGGCCCTCCTTGATGAAGACTTTCACCGGGCCCGACGTGGCATCGATCTTCAGCGCTCCCCTCGCCTCGAGTTCCAAAGAGTCGGCGACGATCGTGGTCGGTCCGTAAATGGTGAGCGCTCCACCGGACTTGACTTTGATCTTCTTCACTCCGTGGAGGCCGCTCGAAAGTGTTTCAGCGACACCCGATTTCACCGTCAGATCCGTGCCGGAGGCTACGACTGGAATCTCCACCGCCGGAAACGGAATGGTCGACGCACTCGGCGCCATCGATCCCGTGATGATCGAATTTGCCGAGCGAAACAGCGTGCCTTGCGGTCCCGGCTTCACGTCGCCGTAGACCTTCGCGGGCCGCAAGAGCGTGCCGAGCACGGTGATGTCCGCGTTGCCGCCGACCTCGGCGCCCATCGAGAGCAACGAACCGATGGGGGCGAGTAGAGCCTGGCCCGTGTACGGACCGGAGCGTGAATCGTAACTGTCGATCAACGCGCCGCCCTCGACCGTGATCGCTTGATCACCGAAGAAACCGAGCGCACCGATGCTGTCGGGCTGACGTTCGACGGTCATCGCGAGCGCCGCGCGACCGGCTCCGCACAAGCCTGTCGATTCGAGTTTCACGCGACCTTGCCCGAGTTCCGTAGCCTTCGTCCAGAAGATCCCGACGCCGAACTCTGCCGGCGTGTCCTCGGATGCGACGTTGCCGCTCTTGCCCAAGCACAAGCCGTTGAAACCTTCGGCGAGGCCGGCTTCGGCCATGTAGAACGCGCGCTTGGCGTCGACCGATCCGCGCTGTTCCTTGTTCTTCGCGAGGCTGACCTGCACGTAAACCATGCTCAAAGTCGCGACCAAGACGACGACGATGAGCGCGGGCAAGATCGCCGTTCCGCGGCGATCCGCGTTCGGATGCCGACGACTAGATTCGAGATCGTGTAGCTGTGACATGTTTCTCAGTTCCTGCACGTGACGGTTTCGTGGAGCTCGCGCGACACGACCGATCCGTCCGGGTTCGCGTGCCGCAGCGTCAACCACACCGTGATCGACTTGCCGTTCTTCGTGAACGAGAGCCCGGTCTCGTCGATGATCCCGTTTGCGTTGTCGTCCACACCGTTGGCGAGTTCGTCCTTCAAGAATTGCGGAATCCCTTTGCCGAGGATCACGCGTTTCTCATTGGATTGATCTGGGTTCTGCTTCCACATCACCTCGCCGCCTTCGGCGTTCGTCAACTCGATGCGCTGTTGATCGCTGAGTTGATTCTGGCCGTTCGCGTCGAGCCCGAGCGACTCTTTGTAGTTGAGGTACGGCGTGTAGCCGGGCTTGGCCGTCGGTGAAAACAGCTCGTCATCCGCAGCGCCGACGATGGCCATCGTGATCTTGTCCATCGTGCGTCGCGCTTGGCTGTCGATGTCGTACGCGCTGGACTGTGAACCCAGCGCACTCATCGATTTTTGGATGAGCCAGTAGACGTTTCCGATCACGACGGTGATGAGCACCAGCGCGATCACCATCTCCAACATGGTGAAGCCGCTCGCTTTCATCGTCGTGTGTCGGTGCATCCGTCAGATCCTCGCGTACATCGTGAACATCTCGAACTTGCGCACGGCATTGCGCGAATTCTTCGCGATCCACTGGAGTCGAATGCGTATCGGCAAGAGCATGTAGTCGGACGCGCGACTGTTCCCGTCGACGACACCGTCTGCGTTCAAGTCGCGCGGTGTGCCGAGTTCCTGGTCGACGGCGTCCTCGCGCAGCAGACCATCCTTCGTCGGGAACAGGATCGTGCCGACGATTCCGTCACCCGCGATCGACTGCAGCTCGGGGACAGTGAAGTTCGGCCCCGGTGCCGTTCCGGCGGCACCCGGATCGTCGTTCGGATCGTCGTTGTAGAGCGCGAAGAGTTCTCCGAACTCATGATTGCGCATCTCTTCGAGCACCGTGCGTGCAGCGCTCGCGGCGATCGCGCTCTCGGTCGCGACCGGATCCAGATTCTTCGACGATGCCATCGTGCGCGCGAACATCGCGACCGAAATCGTCACGATAGTAAGCATCACAGCCACTTCGATCAGCGTGAAGGCGCGTTGATGACGGTGCTCTTTGGGATGGAGACGCATGCGGAGAAGCATCTCTCCGGTGGAATTCCGAACCGACGCCGGAGGGGTCATCGGAAGGCCTGAGCGCAATCATTGACACGAAGACCGTGAATCTTCGCGATTCCGTAAGTGCTGCGGATCAGCCCCCGCATGAACTTATTTCACACGCTGAATCTGCTTCCGTCCGGCTCCCGAAAAATCACGACGGCTCACGCGAGTTGCGTGCGCGAGACTTCACTTTCTTCCGTGTCGTGCGTGTTGACGAGCATGTGTGCGCGGACGATGCGCGCCAATTCTTCGATGCGCGACTCCGGCAGTTCCGGATAGACCGGGACGTAGACGACGCGCGCCAAGAGTGCGCGCGCCTCGCGCGGCTCGAGTTCGGGTCTATCGGCGGGCGGAGGCAGCGCCGACATCGTCGCCACGCGCGTCGCATCGTATCCCGCCTCACGCAATGAGGTGACGAGCTCGTCGGGGCGATTCGAAAGCAGGGTGAAGACCCAAAACGTGTGCAAAGGCGCCGAAAAGCCCGGGATTTCGAGGCCTGAGCCGACTGCTGCGATCAGTTGTCGCGAGCGCTCATTGCGCTGCGCCACGCGCTTCTCGCTGCCCTTCACGAAACGTCGATGCATCAGCGCGAGCAGGGGCGGCGACGGGCGGTGGCGAATCTTCTGGAAGAAGTCGCCGCCTTTGAAACCGCGCACGGTGCTCTGGATGACGGCGTCGTGCGTCGTACCGAACCAACGGCACGCGCGCACGAACCCTGAGTACAGCAGCGGCTGGGTGATCGATTTCAAGAGTCCGTACTTGAGGATGCGCTGCGCGTAACCGCCGCGCGATTGCGTCGGCCAAGCGGCGTGCACGGCGAGCATGCGCTCACGAATCGCGCGATCTCTCACGCGCAAGACGGCACCGGCGAGAGCGGTTGCCGTCTTGATCGGCCCGAAGCTGAACATTGCGACGTCGGCGTCGGGATCGCCTTTGAAATCGGCGCCTGTGTACGACTGCGCGTTGTCTTCCAGGACCAAGATGCCGCGCTCGCGCTTCAATTCGACGAGCGGGGCGATCGAAACACGAGTGCCGAAGAGATGCGCGAACAGCGCCAGTTTCGTCTTCGAAGTCGCTGCGGCACGCCATGCACTGGGTCGCGGCGCCAGCGTCTTCGGGTCGATGTCGACGGGCACGGGCACGAGTCCGTGCCGTTCGATCACCTTCCACATGTCGGGAATCGTCAACGCCGACATCAGCACTTCGCTGCCCTTCGGCAGAGCGAGCATCTCGAGATACAGGTCGAGACCGCTGCGCACGGACAGGCACGCGAAGGCGTCGTCACCGAAATGCCGCTCGACTCGGGCGCGGGCGCGCGCTTCGTCGTGTGCGAAGGCGCAGGCAGCGAGCCCCGCCGCGAGGTCGCTCCAGCCGATGTCGAGGCGCTTGCGGGCGTACATGCGGGGTGCTCCTTCGAAAGTCGCCTTTGCAGTCGACGCTCTGGCGTTGCATGTTAGCGAACGCATCGGAGCTTGCGAGAGTTCTCGTTTTCTGCGGCGGAAACCGCGTCTCGACGACGTCCACGACGAACCCCATGAGCGCCCAAACGTCTTCGATCCCGCGTCGCGTCTGGGGCGGGACCGGTCTGCTGATCGCGGGGCGACTTTACGGATCGCTGTGCACGTTCGTCGTCTTGTACGTGCTCGCGCACCATCTCCCCGCCGAAGCGTTCGGGCGCTACACGTTCTATCTGGCCGTGTTCGTGTTGCTCGACACTTTGGCGGACTTCGGCACCGGGTCGATCGCCGTGCAACGCACCGCTCACGATGCGAATGCAGTGCCCGAAGTCCTCGCTGCGACGCGTCGTATTCGGTTGGGCATGGGCGCGATCGGCTTCGTGCTCGCGGGCGGCGGTGCACTCGTGCTCGGCGAGAGCGGCGCGTGGTGGATCGTGCTGGCCAGTCTCTACCCGCTCACGCACGTGTTCGAACTGTCGCTCACCGTGTTCAAGAATCGCATATCGTGGAGCATGCCCGTGCTCGTGCGCGCGATCGCGACGAGTGCATCCCTCGCGTTCGTGCTCACGCTCGTGCAACTCGGCGATCGTGAGCCGGCGCACATGCTGCTCGCTACAGCGCTCGGCAGCACGCTCGGCAACGGGCTCTTGTGGTGGGCGTGTCGCAAACATCTTCCGACACGCGCGGCCGAGCGCATTCCGCTGGCCGAGATGTTTCGCGCCGCGTTGCCCCTGGGCGTCGCCAGCCTGTGCCAGCAGGCGTATTTCTACATCGACAACTTGTTCGTGCGCGCGTGGTGCGGCCCTGAAGAACTGGGTCACTACAACATCGCCGTCCGCGTCCTGTCGATCCTGATCATGGCCGCGCTGTATGCCACGCAAGCCGCGATGCCTTGGCTCGTGCGCGAGCATCACGCCGGAAGATTGGGCGCGAGCGTGGTCAAGCTGGCGCAACCGTTGTTCGCGCTCGCCGGGTTCGGCTGCGGATTGTTGGCTCCGTGGACCGAGACGTTGTTGAGCCTTTTCGGTGAGCGATTCGCGGGTGCGGGGCCCACGTTGCGCTGGTTGCTCGGCGCCGTCACTGCGATCTACGCGGGCGCGGCGCTGATGACAGCTCTCGTCGCGGCTGGCCGCTCACGTTCGATTCTCGCTGTCGCGGCGACAGCACTCCTCGTCAACGTGATCGCCAATTTCGCGCTCGTGCCACGTCTTGGGATCGAGGGCGCAGGCATCGCGACCCTCGCCACGGAGTCATTCGTCGTCGTCGCGGGATTGGTGTTGCTGCGACGTGCACGCATCGACGTGTTCGGAGGTGCGCGCGCTGTCGCGTGGCTCGGCGGACCGCTCGGATTCGCATTCGGATGGTGGATGTCGGCGCAACTGCCGGTCTCATGAGGCGCGAGTGAGCATCCCATGAAGGTCGGCATCGACTATCGATCCGCGCTCGTCAATCGCGAGGGCATCGGGCGCACGACACGCGAGATCGTGCGCGCGCTCGTCGAACTCGGCCATGCGGAAGAGCTCGCGCTGTTCGGTTGGACGCTCGCGCCGATGAAGTTCACGCGCACCGAACTCGGCCTCGCGAATTCGGACGCACATCTTTCCCGCTGGAGATTTCCGGCGCGCTGGATTCCCGGGTTGTGCGAGCGCACACAACGCGGCACGGACGACTTGGTCGGCGGCTGCGACGTGTTCCATCACACGCAACCGCACTTGTTGCCCGTGCGCCGCGCCGTCGAAGTCGCCACGATCTTCGACTGCATCTACTTGCGGCCAAACAGGTTCGTCTCCCCCGCTGCGGCCGAAAAGATGACCGAGGCGGCGCGAGCGATGGTGGCGCGCGCGCGACACATCGTCGTGCCGTCGCAGTTCGTCGCCGACGACGTCGCGCTGCGTTTGGGTGTCGAGTGCGAGCGTATCCACGTCGTGCTGCTCGGCTGCGATCACGTCTTGCGCGAGGCGCGACCGGATGCGCGCACGATTGCGCACGACGCCATCGCCGTGACGGTTTCGCGCGTGGATTCCCGCAAGAATCACGTGCGGATGCTGCGCGTGTTCGAGCGTCTCGTCGCGGAGAAATTGCTCGAGCGCTGGATCGTGGCCGGTCCCGACGGCCACGGATACGAGGCGTTCGAGGCGGCACTGGCTACGTCTCCGGTGCGCTCGCGAGTCGAACGCCTGCACCACGTCGAAGATCGCGACCTGGCCGGGCTCTATCGACGCGCGAGCGTCTTCCTGTTCGCCAGTTTGGACGAAGGCTTCGGCCTGCCGCCACTCGAAGCGCTCGCGTGTGGAGCGCCCGTCGTCGCCGCGGACAATTCGTCTATGCCCGAAGTGCTCGGCGATGCCGTGTTGCTCGTGAACGCCGAAGACGAAGACGCGCTGTTCGCGGCTGCGAAACGTTTGATCGTCGAGCGTGATTTCGCGGACGTGTTGCGCGAGCGCGGACTCGCACGCGCGAGCGAACTCACGTGGCGCAATTGCGCTCAGTCGATGTGGGACGTCTACCGAGTCGCCGCCGAAACGCCGCGCGCCTGAGAAATGCCAGGGTCGATCGAGCCGCGCACAGTCAGTTACCGAAATGCCGGGTTCGATCGGTCCGCGCACACTCAGTCACCGACTCGTCGACGAATCGCCGCTTCGTCGACTTGATCGGACTCCCACAACGAGCGCCCTTCCATTCCGCCGGCGACGGTGACGACTTCGCCGCTGACGTGGCGCGACAAAGCCGGTGAGCACAAGAAGAGCGCCGCTTTCGCGATGTCTTCCGCTCGCGCGAGTTGTCGCAACGGCATCGTGCGCACGACTTTCGCGATCACGCCGGGCTGTTGCAGCGCCGCACGAGCCATGTGCGTCACCGTCCAACCGGGCTCGATCATGTTCACGCGCGCGAACGGATCGAGCTCGACGATCTCGTTCTTCAGCGAGCGCACGAGGCCGTAAAGGCCTGCTTTTCCCGCTGAATATTCAGCATGCCCCTTCTCGCCGAAACGCCCAGCTGTCGAGCCGATGAACACGAGCGATGCACCGACCCCATCGGTTCGCGCGCCGCTCTTCTCGAGCGCGCTCATGAACGCGCGCGCCGTCCACATCGATCCGAGCAGGTTGATCGTGATGTTGTCCCGGATGCGCTCCGGTGTCGCTCGGTGCGCGAGCGCGAACTCGGGTGTCCACCGACCCGCGTTCGCGATGGCAACGTCCACGCGTCCGAACTGCGCGCGCGCCTGTTCCATCGCCGCGTCGACTTGTGCCGGATCGGTCGTGTTGCACGCGAGCGCCAACATTTCCTTCGCCCGCGGTTGCGCCTTCACCCACGAGCGCAACGATTCGATCGCGTCGTTCCCCGTCAACGCGAGCTTCGCGCCCTCGGCAGCGAAGGCCTCCGCCAACGCCCGCCCGATTCCGCCCGACGCGCCCGTGATGAAAACGACCTTGTCCTTCAGCGCTAGATCCATGCGCGCACGGTAGCCGCGGTGTCGGTCGTGCGTCGAGCACTTGCTCGAACTGCCGCTGGATTCAGGCCGGAGTGAGGTCGACCCGCGCGCTGTACATCACGTTGCCGTCGCCCAGATCGGAGAGCTCTGGACTCGTGAGCGCATTCAATCCGGCTCGTTCTTCGATGTCGATCGCGCGCGGCAACCCGTCGACGCGCACCGAACCGCGCGACATTTCGGCCGAGATTTCCACGGGAAGGGTGAGCGTCGCGCGCTCGTTCTCGAGCCGAACGCGTGCGCCGCTCGAGAGACCGAGAGCTTTCGCGTCGTCCGGATTCATGTGCAAGCGCGGCGGACCGTTGCGCTTGCGATGGCGTTCGCTGTGACTGAACGTGCTGTTGTGTGTGTGCACCGAAGGCGCCCCGACGAGCCAAAAAGCACCGCGATCTCCGGCTGCATCGTCGGGCACGTAGGTCGCCATCGCCGGTTGATCGCGCTTCGCCGCGGCCGCGCTCACCAACTCGATCTTGCCGCTGGGCGTTCCCCAGCCCACGTACGCGCGATCGTGGACTTTCACGGGTTCGCCGGCGGAAAGCCGCGTCACTTCGTCGTCGGTCAATCGATCGCGCGAAGCAGCGATCAACGTCTCGCACAGACTCGTCGCCGTCACGTCCCAGACTTCGCGCGGCAGGTCCAAGCGACGAGCGAGCTCCGAGAAGAACTGCACGTTGGAGCGCGGTCCGTCGGGCGGCGTGATGGCGGCACGCGTCCAATGCATCGTGCGATGTCCGTACGTGCGATAGACGTCTTCGTGCTCGACGAACATCGTCGCCGGCAACACGACGTCGGCGAGCTCGGCCGTTTCGGTCAGGAAGTGATCGTGCACGACGGTGAACAAATCCGCTCGCGCGAAGCCGCGCTTGAAGCGATTGCTGTCGGGGATCGTGACGGCCGGATCGTGACACCACACGAACGCGGCGTGGAAGCGACCGGCTTCGAGTTCGCGCCCCAGTTGCACCTGCTTCACGGGTACGTCGTGACGGTCATTCGGCCTGAAATCAGGCCGAACCACTGCATTTTCGGCCAACTCGAAATGCGCGAAGCTCTCGAAGTGAACGCGGTCGCCGTGGCCGAGAACAGCAGCGAGCGAACACACCGCGCGCATGCTCATCGCACCGTTGCGACGGCGCGTCCAGCCAACTCCGGTCTTCACGAACGGCGAGCGAGCGACGCGCAACTGCATCGCCAACTCGAGGATTTCGGCAACCGACAAGCCCGTGATCGCGCTCGTCTCTTCGAGATCGAAGCGTGAGCGCACGTGTGTCTCGAACTCACTGGCGCCCAAACATTCACGCTCGAGGAAGCCGTGGTCGGCGAACCCGAGCTCGAACGCGATACGCGCCAAGCACAGCGCGAGCTGCGCATCCGTACCGCCGCTGATGACGAACGCGCGTCCGCCGTGGCGCTCGACGTCGCGCAACGTGTCGGTGCGCCACACGTCGATCGCGACGACGGGGACGCCGCGCTCTTGGCAGCGCTTCAAACGCGGCTGCATGTGTTGCACGGTGCGCGCGACGTCGGTCCCCCACAACACGACCAGGTCCGCATCCTCGAGCGTTTCCATGTCGGGCCCGAGGCAGCGACCGAGCACGCATTCGAATCCCGCCGTCGCCGCTGCATCGCAGATTCCGCCGTCGTGGAACGTCGCACCGAGCGCGTGCATCACGCGGTAGGGATATTTGCGCTGCACGAGCCCCATGCTGCCGCCGTACGAGAGCGCGAGAACGTCGGGGCCGGCGATCTTCGCGAGACGACCGACGATGATCTCGAACGCGCGCTCCCACGTCGTCTGGACGAGCACTGATCCCTCGCGCACCAGCGGAACTCGCAAGCGGTCGGGATGCTTCACGAGCTCGCCGTACTGCATCGTCTTGCCGCACAAGTGACCGCGCGACCACGTGTGCGCCGGATTGCCGCGCAGCTTCGCGAAGCTCCCGTCAGGGTTGCGCTCGACGAGAATTCCGCACGCGTCGGGACAATCGAGCGGACACGTGGCGGTGTGCACCGTCGTGTGCGTCGCATCCTTCATTCGACGACGTCCGGCCGGCGCTTGAAGGCCTTGCCGAGTTCGCCGAGCAATCCCGCGCGCACGATTCTCAGCTTCAAATCAGGCTCGAACACGAGCACGAAGCCTTCGAGCTTCGACGAGATGTCGTCGTAGTCGAAAGACGCGCTCGCTTGTTCGAACAACGGGAGACTGATCGAGAACCCGAGCTGCTTCTCGTTGGAACTGCCGTACGCGATCACGACCGCGTCGTTCACGCCCTCCCACACGTAGAGCGGCGCGCCGAGTTTCGCGAGCGCGTCGGAGAGGTCGCTCGTCCCGATCGCGAGTTCGTCGACAGCAGCGGTGGACACAGGCTCGTACGTCGAATGACGCTCGTACTTGAACGAGACGCACCCGGCAAAGAGCGGCAGACAAGCTACGGCGATGATGCGCATCGTCATGACTCAGTCGTGCACGTTCTGCCACGGCATCGCGTATTCGACGCGATCGGCTTCGAGCGTGCGGCCAGCGTACTGCAGCACCGAGTTCTCGTCGAAGAAGAGCCACGCGCGGTCGGCGCGCGCGTCTTCGTTGATGAAGGTCAGGATGATGATCGAAAAACCGGCCATTTTCGCTGCGCTGAAGTCGTAGCGCCAGGCCATGCGCTTGCCGAGCTGCACGACTTCGTTCGGCGCGCCCAAGGTGTTCGCGACTTCGCCAGCCGTGCTCGTGCCGGGTTTAAGGACTTCCATGCGCTGCGCTTGCAGCGGCTCGTTCGCGGTCCGTCGCGAGATGAAGCAGGAGGAGAACAGCGGAACGAGAAGGAGAAGCGTGAGCACTTTCATGCGCTCTTCGTACCGCATCGCGTCCATCCTCGCCACCCTGCGACGTCAGCGAAGCGGCGACATGTCGAACTCGTACACGCGCGGGATCCCGGTTCGGCGCGCCTCGTCCACGCGCGCAGGATCGACGCGCTCGACGTTCGTGGACGTGTGAAAGTCGCGCGTGCGCCAAAAGAGCTTCGGACCGCCGACACGATGCGCGTCGAGCATGTAGTCGAGGCCCCAGTTGAAGAGCGGAATGTCTCGTTCCGCACCGAACATGTCGGGCGGATTCACGATCGCGATCGGCACGTTCGCGGCTGTTTTCTCGCGCACTTCGCGCACTTCTTCGATCCACGCGGGAATTCTGCGACCCAGCGCGCGGAAATCACCAGCGTCCACGAGGAGGTCCTTCGCCCACAGGCTCGTGAGCGCGAGTACTGCGATCCAGACCGCGATCGTGCCGCGTTTCGAGATCCACATCCCGAGCCCGATCGCGACGAGCGCCGACGCACAATACGCGTAGCGCTGCACGAATCCGGTGCCGAGCGCCGGCAACCCGAGTTCGATCGCGCAGGCGAACAAGACGAAGCGCGCGGTCCGCGAGCGCCACGCGAGATACATAGCTCCGGCCGCGAGCAGTGCCGACACGATGCCCGCGACGACGAATGCAGTCCCACCGTGAGCACGAAACCCTTCGACGATCAGGACGCGCAAGTCCTCGGGCAACAGTGCTGTCGACGCTTTCACCACGTTCGCAGGCAGTGCGTCGAACGACTTCGCTTGGTGGTGGCGCGATGGACGCAGGAACAAGTACAGGACGTAGGCGACCGACGCAGCGAAGAACGCGACGAGCCACGGATCGCGCAGCGCGTTGCGCAATTGCGTCAGGCCGTCACGCAGAGTTTCCGCGCGCAAGCACACGATCCAGAGCACCAGAATCGCCGGCAAGATCATCGCGGCCTCGTGCCAAGCCAACGCCAGAGCGAACAACACGATCGCGCCGATACCGCGGCTCGCGCTCGGCGCGTCTAGCTGCCGCACGAGCACGAGCAGCGCTGCGAGCTCGAAGCACACGCGACCCGGATTGCCGATCGCGGCACTCCACGCGAAGGCCTTCACGTTCGGAAATGCCGCGAAAACGAACACGGCGACGTACGCGCCGATCGAGCGCGCGCCGGCCGCTCGCGCCAAGAAATAGACGAGCACACACGCAGCTGCGTGCATCGCAAACGCGCAGAGGTGCGCGACGAACGGCAGACCGACGCCGGCTGGATCCGCGCCGCAGTGACCTAGAACCCAGAAGAACGCGTGCTGAAACGGACGCAGCGGCTCGACGCGCGGATCGAGAGCCGCGAAGAACGAAGGCACGGTGCGCATCTCCTCGAGGTGCGTCCAGTCCTCGGAGATGAAAGGTGTGTACGCAAATGCGCTGAAGGCGCGTACGAGGATCGCGCACGCGAGCGCGACGAGCAGGACGTGCGGCGACAGGAAGCGCGATCGCGTCATCGCTGCTGCCCCGTGGCCGCGAGACTCTCGATTTCGTGCTCCAAGCGCGCGAGCCCAGTGGATTCGTCGCGATGCACGACCGACGCGTGAATGACGTCTCGATCGATCGATCGCGCGCGCACGCGATCGATCCAGAGTGCGAGTGCAGCCGTCAGCGCATCGATGTCGCCAGGACGCTCGATGACGCTGCCGCAAGTTTCGTGGACGGCCGCAGCTTCGCCAGCCGCACGCGTCGTGATCGTCGGGACGCCGCTCGCCAACGCTTCGAGGACGACGAGCCCGCTCGTGTCGCGCCATGTCGGATGCGCGCACACGTCCGCCGCAGCGAACAGTTCGGCCGTGTCGACGTCGGACAGGACTCGAACGCGGTCCGTAGCGAGTCCGGCCGAGCGCGCACGTTTGCGCCACTTCGCCACGTCGCGCGGACCCGCGACGACTAGCGTCCACGGTTCGCGCGCGAGGCGAGCGAGGGCCGCGAGGAGCACGGGCAGACCCTTCGTTGTCGGTTCGCGCGCGCAGAAGGCGATCAGGACCGAACTTTCGGAAAGACCGAGGCCTCGTCGCAGCCCGATGCGCGCTCCGACGCTATTTTGTGGCCGAAAACGTGCCAAATCGACGCCGTTCTCGATGCGCACCAGGCGCTCGCGACACGCCGGGAAATCGGTGGCGAGTTCGCGCTCGACCAGTTCCGAAACGCACACGATGCGACGCGCGCCGCCGCGTTCGAGCAGATCGCGCTCGAACTCGACGAAGGCTCGATGTCGTCCGCCCAGCTGCGCGGGCTCGATCGGAACAGCACCCTCCGGCGACCAAGCTTCCGCCGCTCGCTTGGCCGCGAGCGAGCGCGCGTGACTGCCTCCATGCGGCCAGTACAAGTCGACGCGCGCGAGATGGCGCGTGCCGACGACGACGTCGCAATCGCGCTCTTCCGTGGCCGCCGTCGCGCGAGCGGCGAACGTGCGCTCGCGGCTCGCGCGCGTGATCGACCAACTGCGCGGCACGAGTTGCACGCGGCCCGGCGCGTCGGCTGATGCGCGCTCCGTGAAGGCGATCACTTCATGACCGCGCGTCGCGAGATGCCGCGCCAACTTCGCGAGCGCCTGTTCGGCGCCGCCGCGCGACGGCTGCCAACGATCGATCACGAAGCCGATCCGAAGTGTGCGCTGTACGGCGATCAAGCGCTCGCGATGGTACGTGCTCCGCCACCTCGAATCACGTTCACGAGGCACCGAACGACGATTTCAGCCGTAAAAACAAGGGTCGCTGCTCATGCGGACCTCGCTTGCCGCCGACCAGCACCCTATCGTCTGCGCGCATGCGAATCGGTTTCGACACGTCGGTGCTCGTGCGCCCCTGCCCGAACGGCGTCGTGCGTGCGACGCGCGGGCTGGTCGAGGCTCTCGAACGCCGGCGTCGCATCGACGTCGTGCGCCTCGCACCACGGCCGTGCGAGCGCGTTTCGACGTGGCGACACTTCCGCATGTCGCGTGCAATGCGCGAACACGGCCTCGCTGGAATTCACTCGCCCGTCTCGGCGTTTCCGGTACTCGGCCGCGGCGCGCGCGTCGCCACGATCCACGAAATTCCATGGGCACGCGACGTCGACGAGAACTCGGATTGGAAGCATCGCTTGTGGGCGCGCGTCGGACCGTTGCGGGCCGATGCGATCGTGGTCCCGAGCGACGCCACGGCGTGCTTCGTGCGCGAGGGTTCGCCGCTCGCAGCGGACCGCGTGCACGTCGCGCCCTGGGGGGTCGCGGCAGAATTCAGCGCTGAGAACACACGTCACGACGAACACGTTCTGGCGCGACACGATCTCGCCCGTGTGCCGTTCGTGTTGCTCGCCGGCGCGACGCGACCGAAGAAGAACGCTTGGATCGCGCTCACAGCGCTCGCTCGGATGGAGCGCGACGTCGTGGTCGTCGTCACGGGTGCTCTGCACGCACACATTGTCGAAGAACTCGCGCGCTCCGGCGCGGATGCGCGTCGCGTGCGCTTGCCCGGCGAGGTCGACGATGCGACGCTCACGGTCTTGACTCGCCATGCGATCGCGTCGGCTCTCGTGTCGGACTCCGAAGGCTTCGGATTTCCGGTGGTCGAAGCGCAGGCTTCCGGCACGCCCGTGATCGTCCCGCACGGCTCGACACAGGCCGAAATCGCCGGCGCGGGCGCGCTTTTCATCGAGCCGCGCAGTTCGGAGTCCTTCGCGAACGCCGTCGCGCACGCACGCTCGAATCGCGGGGAGATCGCAAACTTAGGCCGCACCAACGTCGCTCGCTACACGTGGGATTCGTGCGCCGCGCGCATCGAACAACTCTGGGAATCGCTCGCATGAATCGCGCTCCGCACCTGCTCGTCTCCGGCGTCGTCCTCGGTCAACCGATGGGCGGCGTGCGTCGTCACAACCGCGAACTCTTGCCTCGACTCGCGCGCTTGCTCGGCGAACACGGCGGCTCGATGGCGGTCCTCGAAGGCAAAGACAAGATCGAGTTCGAGCTGCCCGAATCGATCGCGATCCTGCGCTCGAACGTGCCGATGCATCCCGTCTTGTTGCGCGCCGAAGCCGAGTCGCGCGCGCTGCGCAAGGCGTTGCGGACGAAGAGCGCGAGCGGCAAGCCGTTCGATCTCGTGCACACGGCGCACATGCCGGCGCCGCGCGGGCTCGAGGTTCCGTTCACGGTGACGTTGCACGACTTGCGCGCGATCTCCGAGACGAACGGGTCAGCGCCGCGGCGCGCGATCGCCAAGCGCGTGCTCGCCGATGCGATGAAGCGCGCGTTGCGCGTCTTCACGGTGAGCGGCACGGTCGCGACCGAGCTGCGGCGACACTTCGTGATCGAAGAGCACCGCGTCGGCGTCATCCCGAACGGCGTCGATCACTTCACTCCTGCGCCGCGCGACGTCACCGCCGATGCGCCGATCCGCTGCATCGGACACGTCGAGCCGCGTAAGAACATCGAGCTCGTGTTGCGCGCTCTCGCGCTCGACGAGACGCTGCCGCGTGTCGAAGTCTGCGGTGCTGGAAAAGGCGCTGAAATCGAGCGTTTGACGGCCCTCGCCGCCGAACTGGGAGTCGCGAATCGAGTGCACTTCTCGGGTGCATTCGACGAGGCTGATTTGCCGCGTTTGTTGGCGACGGCGGCGTGCGTGTGCATTCCGTCGTGGATCGAAGGGTTCGGGATCGTGGCACTCGAAGCGCAGCGCGCGCTCGCGCCGATCGCTGTCGCGCGCGGCAGCAGCTTGAACGAAGTCGCCGGCGACGGAACTCCGTCGTTCGCGCCGACCGATGCTGCAGCTTGCGCGAAAGCGATTCACGCCGCGATCGCGACGAAGCAGTCGGTGCTCGCGCACGCCCAAGTCCGCGCCGATCGCTTCACGTGGGACGCTGCAGCGCGCGCGTGGTTCGACGGCCTGATGGCGGCGCGCTGACGCGCGTCGCGAGCTACTTGGCTTCTTCGACGCTCTCTTCGATCGCCGGCGGATCGGTCGGCGAGCCGCGCAAGAGGATCACCGCGCGGAACGCGAGCCACGACACGCCGGCAACGACGACGAGCACGACGAGCAGGATCAGGAACTTGATCCACAACGGCTGCTGATCGAAATCGGACTGCATGAAGCCGTCGCGCGATTCGACTTTGCCGTACTGGAGCACCCCGCGCGCGCCGATCTTCGACTGCGTCGGCAAAGCTCCGGCAGCAGCGAGTTTTTCGGTCGCTTGACGGCGTGCGAGCGACGGCTGTGCTTGCTCGGCCGGCGCAGCGTGCGCTCCGAAACCGTGTTCGGTCGGTTTCGCACGCGGCGCGAAGGCAGTCGCCGTCGGGAGCACATTCGCGGCCGCCTTCGCGTCGTCCCACTCGCCTTCGAGGACGATCTCTTCGTCCTCGAGCGAGGCCTGCGCCGCAGTCGTGATCTGCGTTGCAGGTGAGGCGTAGCGTTTCGGAAGCGCACCGTCACGGAACTTCAGCACGACTTCGCCCAGCGTGAATTCGCGACCCTCTTCGAGCGTCACACGCTCGACGCGCTCGCCGTCCCAGAACACTCCGTTGCGCGACCCGAGGTCGACGACCGACCAACCCGCAGCGGTTCGCTCTAGGCGCGCGTGATGACGGCTGATCGAGGCGTCCTTCAGTCGCACGACGCAATCGTCGGCACGACCGAAGAGAGCACCGGCTTCCACGTCGCAGCTGTGGCCGACGTCGGGCCCGGTCAAAACGAAGATCTTGGGCATGGTCAAAGCGTCAGGAAGTCGCGTACGGTACGAGCCCACGATGGAACTTCGCAAGCCGACGTTTCATGCTCCACGCGTGATCGGAATCGTTCTCGCGACCGCTGCGGCAGCCTACGTGGCGGTGTGCGTCGTCGTGTACTTCGCGCAATCTCGCTTGGTTTGGTATCCGGGACCGCCGCCGGAAACGACGCCGCGGGAGAGCGGTCTCGCGTTCGAAGAATGGCGGCTCGCGACGGTCGACGGCGCGCTCGTCAACGCTTGGCGCATCCGCGCGCAAGACTCGCGCGGCGCGATCGTTTTCTGTCACGGCAACGCGGGCAACATGGCGTCGCGCATCGACAAGGCAGCGGCGCTTGCGGCCGGCGGTTTCGACGTCGTGCTCTTCGACTACCGCGGCTACGGCGCGAGCACCGGACGATTGAGCGAAGAAGGCACGTACCTCGACGCCGAAACCGTGTGGTCGAAGCTCGTCGAAGTCGGCTTCGCGCCCGAGCACATCGTCGTGTTCGGCGAATCGCTCGGCGGCGCTGTCGCGATCGAACTCGCTCGCCGCCGGCGCGTCGGAGCGCTCGTCGTCGAGGACACGTTCACGTCCCTCGCCGACATGGCCGCGCGCGTTTACCCGTGGCTGCCGGTGAGGTTGATCCTGCGCATCGAATACGCGTCGAAAGCGAAGGTCGGCGAGCTCGCGGTGCCGTGCCTCGTCATCCACAGTCGCGACGACGAATTGGTGCCCTTCGCGCAGGGTCGCGCCCTGTTCGAGGCTGCACGCGAGCCGAAGATCTTCCTCGAGACGACCGGGCCGCACAACGGGGCCGGTTTCACCGCTCGCGCGGAATGGCGCGCGACCGTGAACGATTTCTTGGGCGCGCATGCTGCGCGAAAATGACCGCGGGCCAAGTTCCGGTGTGACCGATCGCGGCGATCGGCGCAACGCTGTACCCGGTGGATTTCACAGCGCTCGTTTCGCCGCTCGGTGTGATCACGGCCGGCTCGACGTGGAACTTCCAGTTCATCTACACCAATCCGAATTCGATCGGCTTCGGCGTGAACAGTTCGAATGCGTTGAGCATCACGTTCGCGCCCTGACACCACCCTGCGCCGGTAGCGGGCTGGACCCGGTGCCGGCGAATCGAGCGCAACAACAGGCGCCGACGACGCTACGCTCTCTGCGATGTCATCGTCGGCACTGTCGTTTCGCGGCGCAGAACACGGCTATCCCATCCGCTTCGGGTTCGCGCGCAGTTCGGTCTTGCGCGGTGTCGACTTGGATGTGGCACGTGGTGCGACGCTCGGCCTCGCGGGACCGAACGGATCGGGGAAGAGCACGCTCCTGCGACTCGCGGCCGGCATCGACGCGCCGACGCGCGGGAGTGTCACGGTGCTCGGCGGCAGCGCCGGTGATCCCGCGATCCGCGAGCGAGTCGGATATCTGCCGGAAGAGGCCGCTTTTCCGCGCGAACTCACCTGCCGCGGCGCACTGCGTTTGTTCGGCGCGCTCGCGGGAATGCCGCGGCGCGATGCGCATCGACGCAGCGACGAACTGCTCGCGATCGTCGGCCTCGCCGGTGATGCGACGCGCACGTTGTCGCGCTGCTCGCGCGGCATGCTGCGACGGTTCGGACTCGCGCAAGCGTGGCTCAGCGCGCCCGATCTGATCTTGCTCGATGAGCCGACTGCAGGACTCGACGCACTCGGATTCGACGTGCTGACGGAGCTCTTGAACGAGGCGCGAGCGCGTCACGCGGCCGTCGTGTTGGCTTCGCACGTGCTGTCGGATCTGTCGGAGCGCTGTGACGACGTCGCGATCCTGTGCGAGGGCCGCATCGTGCAACACGGGACGCCGAGTGCGGTGCTCGCGGGCACGACACTCATGGAAATCTATCGTCGCCACGCCGGCGCGCGTCGCTCGTGAACAATCCGCTCCAGATCCGCCTCGCCCTCCTCGCAGCGCGCCGTACGTCGAGCCTTTTCATCGTGCTCTGGGTCCTCGTCGTGCTCGGGTTCGCCGCCAACACACACGCCGAGCACGCTCCGCATTTCGGCTTCGCGCGCGAGCACGTGTGGGCCGCATTCCTGCTTGCCGTAGCACCTCTACTCGTGCTGCGCGCAGCGCAAAAAGTGCCGCCGATGCGGAGTGACGACGTGGCCTGGCTCGCGACGAAGAGCGCTTCGAACGCCACGATCGCACTTTCGACGTGGGCCGGAGTCTGCGCGCCGTGGATCCTCTCGACGAGCGTGTTCGCGTTCTTCGGCGACGTCGGAGCGCCCAGCGAAGAACAGTTGTCGGTCGCGACGGGAACTTTCGAAGTCCCGACGGGCAGTTGGGCGACGAGCGCGGCTCCGTTGCGCTGGACCGCCACGATTCCCCCCCCCGCCGAATTCGAATCGGGCACGTTCGAAATCGGCATCGGTTCGTCGATCGGATCTGCGACGCTCATCCTTGTGCAGCTCCGCGATGCACGGGACGAATGGAGACACGTGAGCGGAACACGCGTGGGTTCGCGCGGCGAAGTCAGCCTGCGTTTGCACCACGTCGACGCCGGTCCGCACGAACTCGAACTCGTGTGCGCCGATCCGGGTACTCGAGCCGTCGTGCTGTCTCCGTCGGGAACGTTGTGGAGGCGCGCAGCATCACGCTTCGACGTCGGCCTGAGCATCGGGCTGCGCCTCGTTCAGGCCGGTGCCGCGTGGCTCGCGCTCGCACTCTGCCTAGCCTGTTTCGTCGGCGGAACGACGGCCGCATGCACCGTTCTCGCGCTGTGGCTTCCGCCGTGGCTCTCCGATTGGCCGCCGTCGACGACGCGCTGGATCCCCGGCGGCGATCTGTTCGAAGCGCTCGCCATCGTCGGAGCAGGTCGCGCGCCGCAGATGCCGTCGCTGCACGCGTGGGTCGGAGCCGGCGTCGCCGTCACGTTCGCGCTCGTCGCGACCGCGTTCGCGCTGCGACGTTGGAGAGTGTCGCGATGACGCAGAAGCGCACACTCGCGCTCGTCTGTTTCGCTCTCGCCATCGCGATCGGCGCGTGGACTGCGAGGCGCGCGCCGACGCACTCGGAACGGTCGCTCGCCGAGCGCTTGCTCGGCCCGATCGCCGGACTCGCGGCCGCGGCGGAATGGGTGCGCGCCGACGCGGCGTGGGCGCACGGCCGCATCGATCTGTACGACGCGCGCGCCGAATTCGCGCTCGCACTGGCACCTCGGGATCCGAACGGTTGGGCGTACTACGCGCACCACTTGGTGTACGACCGCGCTTCGCCGCGGCGCGCACGCCTACTGGAAGAGCGCGAGGTCTGGGTGCGCGCCGGGCTCGCGGTGCTCGAGCGCGGCGAATCCGTGTGCCGCGAGCCCGGCCGACTCGCGTTCCGGCGTGCGATCGTGTTCCTCTCCCTGGCGCAGGTCGACGACGCCGAACGTCCGCTCCCCGTCACGCGACGGGAAGCCTGGACGTCCGCGGCCGAAGCGTTCGAGCGCGCGGCAAAACTGGGCGAACCGCTCGCTGCCGAGGCCGCCGCGGGCGCACGCGCCGAGGCCGAAGCACTGAAATGAACGAGCGCGCCTCTGGGTAGGTCGCGCGCGACCCGTTACGATCCATCTCGTGTACCTCTTCTTCGCCGGATACTTCGCGAGGTCCTTCGAGTACCTGCAACAGTGGTTCACCGAGTTCCACTATCTCGCGCCGTTCATCGTGCTCATGCTGTGCGGACTCGGCGCACCGCTGCCGGAAGAAGTCACGCTGATCGGTTGCGGCCTCTTGTGGCACAAGGGACTCGTAGAGTTCTTGCCGATCACGCTCGTCTGTTCAGCGGCGATCCTGCTCGGTGACTCGATCCCGTACTGGCTCGGGCGACACTATGGACTCGCGGCGCTGAAGACGAAATGGGTCGCGAAGGTGCTGCACCCGGAACGCTTCGCGAAGCTCGAGCGACGTTTCGAGGACAACAAGAACTGGTCGATTTTCACGTGCCGTTTCTTGCCGGGCCTGCGCATCCCGGGCTACTTCGTCGCAGGCACGCTGCGCATGAGCTACACGCGCTTCATCATCATCGACGGGCTCGGCGTGCTCTTGTCGGTGCCGACTTCGATCTACTTGGCGAAGATCGTGTTCGACCAGTTCGGCGATCAGATCGAGGAAGCGCAGAAGCGGGTCTCGCACTTCAACCACCTGCTGATCGGCGGGGCGGCTGTGCTCATCGTCGGCTTCTTCGTGTGGCGCTGGATCCGCAAGCGCCGCGCGGTCGCGACGCTCCCGAGCGACCCCACGCCGCCCCAGAGCGGGATTTGATCGCGACTTGACGGGAGCTCTCCCTAGACCTCGAAATCTCGGCTATCATCCGGCCGTCTTCGGGCGGTGATCGCGGCCGGCATCCGCGCACCTTCGAGAGCCCGACGATTCACTGACTCGATTCCATTCCGGAGCGTTCCCCATCGAACCGAAGCAATTGGCGGCAGCCGCCGCCTACCTGGCCGACCAAAAAAAAGGCGCCGACATCCGCGTCTTCGACGTTTCCGAACACATCAAGGTCGCCGATTACTTCGTGGTCGTGTCGGGCACTTCGCGGCCACACGTCAAGGCGCTTTACGACGAGATCCACGTGCGCTTGAAGGCGCTGGGCGAGCGCCACTCGAAAGCCGAAGGCGCGGATTTGGGCTGGTGGGTGCTGCTCGACTACGTCGACGTCGTCATCCACATCCTGCAGCCGGAAGCGCGCGAGTATTACGCGCTCGACGCCCTCTACCGCGAGTGTCCGCAAGTCGACTTCAGCAAGGTGGCGCTGCCCGCCGGCATCGACGCGCCGTTGCGCATGGCCGAGTGAAGGTACCGAGCCAGGCTCGGGAGCGTCACGGCAAACCGAAGACGCGTTTCACACCGTCGCCGTGACCGATCAAGCGTCCGCCGCGCTCGAGATCGTGGAAAGCGCGGCGCGCGCGTTGGATGCCGATGTTGCGCGCTTTCGCGAACGCTTGGATTGTCGCGGCGCCGCCGGGATCGCGGCTCGAGCGATTGAACAACTCGACCCAGTCGAGCACCGAGCGCTGCAGCGGATCGACGCTTTTCGACTTGGTCTGAGCGCGAATCGAAGCGAGCGCGGCACCCGACGCGACGCGATTGCTCGAGCCGGCGCGCACGACGATCTCACGCGATTCATCATCGTGCACGACGGCGTGCGGACGCGCTGGCGACAGCGGCACCGAACACCACACGATCGGCAGCGCATCGATCTCGACACGTCCCAACTGCACGACGAGCGGCGGATCCAGGCGCACGCTCGCGATCGAGCGCAACGTTTCGAGCGTCTGACGCGGATGCGGCGCGCCGAGGACTTCACCGCGATCGCCGACGCCGATCAGCAGCAGTCCGCCGCGCGTGTTGGCGAACGCGCACAACGTCCGCGCCGTTTTCTCGTCGCGCGGCAGCCCGCGTTTGAACTCCGTGCTCTTGCCTTCACCCTCGAGGATGCGCGCGCGGATGTCTTCGGGAGTCGGTTGCATGCACGCCGCTCGCCATTCTTCGCTCGAGCGCCCGAGTACGCAATCTCCGGTGCACGCCGAATCTCTGTCGGTCTTTTTTCGTGATCGCGTCGCGCGGTGAGCCTAGCTTCTTGCCCGTGACGATCTGGTCGGAATGGAGTGACGAAGCGTTTCAGCGTGCACGCGAACGTCGTGCTCCCGTGCTGCTCTTCGTGCGCGCGGCTTGGTGCCGGTGGTGTCGCGAACTCGAGAGCACCGTGCTCGCCGATCCGCGCGTCGCGCGCGTTTTGGAAGAGCGCTTCGTGTGCATTCAAGTCGACAAGGATCGCCGGCCCGACATCGACGCGCGCTACAGCAAAGGTGGTTGGCCGACGCTGGCTTGGCTCGACGACGAAGCCGAGCTGCTGGCCGCCGACACGTATCTGGAGCCCGACGAAATGCTCGCGCGACTCGAATTGGTCGCCGACTACTACGCGAGGAATCGTGAGTCGATCAAGACGCGCATCGCCGAGATCGAACGCGAGCGCAAAGCGCCTCAGCCCGCGGCGCGCAATCGCGGTCGGCTCGGCCTCGAGATCGTCGAGCACGTCGCGCGCACGATCGTCGACACGGCGGATCCGATTCACGGCGGATGGGGTCGCGAACACAAATTTCCGCAAGCCGAAGCGATCGATTTCGCGCTGATCCGTTGGTCGCAAACGGGCGACAACGCGATGCTCCAACTCGCGACACGCACGCTGCGCGCGATGCAGGCGGGCGAAATCCACGACACGGTCGAGGGCGGTTTCTATCGCTATGCGACGCAGGCCGATTGGAGCGTCCCTCATCACGAAAAGATGCTCGACAGCAACGCTCAGCGGCTGTTCGCGTATCTCGAAGCGTGGCAAGTGTTGGGCGACGAGTCGTTTCGCGCGACGGCGCGCGGCATCCTGTCGTTCTTGTACGAGACGTTGCTCGATCCGAAGACGGGCACATTCAAAGGCAGTCAGGACGCGAATCCAGCGTACGCGCATTTGTCGACGCGGTCCGCTCGACGTGAATTCGGCTCACCGGCCTGCGACCCGACCGTGTTCACGAATTGGAATGCGATCACGGTGTCGGCGCTGTTCAAGTCGACCGCCGTGTTGGGCGAGCCGCGACATGCAGAGCAGGCGTTGAGGACGCTCGAATTCTTGCGCGCCGAAATGGTCGACGAGCGGCGCGGCGTCTACCACTATTGGGACGGCAATTATCACTTGCCCGGCATGCTGTCCGATCACGCTTACTTGTTGAGAGCGCTGATCGACGCCGCACAACACACTGGCGACGTGCGCTATCTGCATGATGCGCGCAAGATCGCCGACCTGTCGATCGAGCAATTGCACAGTGCGACCGGCGGCTTCTACGACATGGCTTACGACCCGAGTGCGCGCGGCGGGTTGAGACTGCGCAATCGCTCGATCCTCGAAAACGCGGTCATGGCCGAGGCTCTATTGCGTTTGTCGGCGCTGTTGCGCGTGGACGACTACGCCGATACCGCACGTGAAACGCTGGCTTCGTTTGCCGACGACTACAAACGCTACGGTCATTTCACCGCCGGCTATGCGCGTGCCGTGGATCTCCTGTTCCATTTGCCGATCCACGTGACGATCGTCGGTCCGCGCTCATCGGCTTTGGCCGTCGATCTGCAACGAGCTGCTTTGAAGCCTTATGTGGCCAGCCGCATCGTGCAGATCCTCGATCCGAGCGACGACGCCAGCCTGCTCGAACGCTCGGGGCTGCCGCATCCGAAGCCCGGTGAGTCCGCTCGCGCTTATGTCGCTCGCGGTCGCGAAAGTTATGCGGAAACGTCCGATCCCGCCCGTCTCGCCGCGTTGATGACGCGCGTCGAGCGGGGGGGCTGATCACTCGTGGCGCATCGCGACGGTCGGACGCATGAGCGCCGCTCGCAATGCCGGCCAGGTGCCTCCGACGAGGCCGAGCACCAAGGAATACCCCACCGCCCAAGACATGACCTGAGGCGTCACTTGGAAGGCGAACGCGACCTCGGTAAAGGTTTGGAAGTTCATCGTGCCGGTGTCGACACCGTTGATCGGCAGCGCGAGTAGACAGCCGACGGCTCCGCCCAAGAGTCCCAGCACCAAGGATTCAAACAGGAACGACAGGAAGATCGCGTACGGCCGGAAACCGAGCGCGAGCATGATCCCGATCTCGTGCGTGCGCGCCGCGAGTGCTGCGAACATCGTGTTCGTCGACGCGAACACCGCGCCGAAGCCCATGATGAACGCGAGCCCGACGCCCAAGCCGCGCAAGACGAACGACATCGCGGTCGTTTGCTTCGCGAAGTAGTCGCGCTCCGTCATGACCTGACACGGCACTTGCGGATCGTTTTCCATGCGCTCGGCCAGCGCAGCAATATCCGTCCCGGGGACGAGTTGCGCGATCACGCGGTTGAAGACGGGACGCTCCAACGCCTCCGACATCCGGTCGCGATCACCCCAGATCTCAGACTTGAACGGCCCATCGTGATCGAACACGCCGACGACGCGAAAGGGCGTCGTGTTCAATTGCAGGATGTCACCCGTCTTGCAGTTTTCGATGCGGTCGACGAGCTTGCTGCCGACGATCACCTCGTCCGTGCCGGGAGTGAAGCGTCGTCCGTCGATGATCGACAACTTGTCACCGATGATGTCGAACGTGCGCTGTTGGACGCCGCGGATCGGGACGTTCGTCTCACCGGCCTTGCCGATCTTGTCGCGGCGCACCGCGAGGTACATCTCGGCCGAAACCAGTGGCTCGCCGTCCGCCGGACGCTCGATCTCGGGCAACGTCTTCATCAGGATCGCAGCGCGCTCGCGGGTGAACACGCTGTCGCCTTCGTTCGTCGCACCTTGGCGCAGGAACACGATCACGTCGTCGCGTCCATTCTCGGTGAACAAGCGCTCGAAACCCTGCTGCAGCGCGAGCACTCCGCACAGAACGGCGACCGTCGCACCGATGCCGAGCACAGTGAGTAGCGTCGCCGAACGGCGCACCCACAGGCTCCTCAAGTTGTATGTCAGCGGAACGAGATTCATGTCCGGCTCCTATGCGGTTGCGCGCAACGCTTGGATGACGTGCATGGATTTGGCGCGGATCGCCGGCGCCAGGCCAGCGAGCAAACCGATCGCGAGCGTGACGACGACCGCCAGGATCAACGTGCTTTCGGTCACCTCGTAACCGGGAAACATCGTGCCCAAGAATTTGGCCATGCCGGGCTCGAACAGCTTCGCCAATCCGATTCCCAGCGCGCCGCCGAGTCCGCACATGACGAGCGACTGCGCCATCAAGAGTCCGAACACCGTTCCATCGGGAAATCCGAGTGCTTTGAGCACGCCGACGTCGCGCACCTGTTCGCGCGCCGACATCAGCATCGTGTTCAACGCTGCGAGCAGGATCGCGATCATCACGCCCGTGCCGATCGAGTTCACGAAGAGCGGCACATTTCCGACCATCGACACGAATTGCGCTTGGAATTCGGCCTCGGTGGTCGTCTGCACGACTTGCGGGCCGTTCTCGTACATCGCGTCGATCTCGGACATCATCGCCGTCTGATCTACGCCGGGTGCGGTCCTCAGCACGAACAAACCGACGCCTTGCGGTCCGCTGGCCTCGCCGGTTTCGAGCGACTTGTCTAAGTACTGCGTGTGGAAGAAGAGCGTGTTCTCGTCGACGTTCTTGCGCTTCGAGCGGTAGAGCGCGGCGACTTTGAAGTCCCACGCCGCTCCGTCTGCCCGCGGAAAAAGGGTCGCGATGATCGGAACGGTGTCACCAACTTTGAATCCGTACTTGTCCGCGGTGACCTTGCCGATGATGCAAGAGCGCTGATCGGCGAGAAACTCCTGAGGCGTGCCCTCGACGATTTCGATCTCCGGGTACACGTCGAGCAGTGCGTCCGCGTCCGTCGCGAACTGCGCGAAGAAGTTGGAAGGATCCTGGTAGTAACCGCCGAACCAATTCCAGCGCACGCTGCGTTCGACGCCCTCGACCTTTTCGAGCTGCGCTTTGTAGGACTCGGGCAGGTACACGAAAAGGCTGACTTTCGACTGCACCACGAGCCGATTCGAAGCGGCCTCACGCACGCCGGCGTCCAATGCGACGACGAGCGAACGCAGCGCGCACAGCAGGAAGATCGCGATCGTGATCGACGCGACGGTCAGGAAGATCCGCACCGGATGCTTCAGGAGATTCTTGAAGACGAGGCGTGTGGGAAACATGGCTGCTCGCTTTCAGTGCGAGAGCGCCGGACGATTGTCCGCGAGCTCGCCCAAACGACCCTTGTCCATGTGCACGATCTTCTTCGCGCGGTTCGCCGCGGCAGGATCGTGCGTCACCATCAAGATCGTCTTGCCGTAGCTCTCGTTGAGCTTCGTCAACAGATCGAGCACTTCGCCTGCTGATTTGCGGTCCAAATCACCCGTCGGCTCGTCGGCCATGATCAACATCGGGTCGGTGACGATCGCACGCGCGATCGCGACGCGTTGTTCTTGTCCGCCCGAGAGTTGCGCCGGTCGGTGGTCGCGACGATCGGTCAAACCGACGAGTCCCAGCGCGACCTCCGCGTGCTTGCGTCGCTCGGCGCGCGACAGCTTCGTGAGCAGGAGCGGCAGTTCGACGTTTTCTTGCGCCGTGAGCACGGGGATCAAGTTGAAGCCTTGGAACACGAAGCCGACGTTCGACGAACGCCAACCGGCGAGTTCCGCGCCGCCCATGCTCGCGATGTCTTCGCCATTGACGACGATCTCGCCGGCCGATCCCTGATCGAGTCCACCGATCAGGTTGAGCAGCGTCGTCTTGCCCGAACCCGACGGCCCCATGAGCGCGTAAAAGCCGCCCTTTTCGATGTCCAGATCGAGCCGGTCGAGAACGGTCAGCACTTCACCGCCGCGCTCGTAGGTCTTGGTCACGCCACGCAATCGAATCAACGGTGCGGTCATCACGATCCCTTTCCAGCGCCTTCGCGGCGTACGCGATCTTCGTTCTTGAGATTGGCCGGCGGCGAAACGACGATTTCTTCGCCTGCTTTCAGCCCTTCGAGCACCGCAACGCGGCCGGCGCGTTCGATTCCGAGCTTGACGACGCGTTCGCGCACGCGGTCTTGTTCGAGCACGAACACGAACGTCGTTCCCTCGCGCCGTTGGATCGCGTCGCGCGAGACGAGCATCTTCGGATCGTCCTTTTGCACGGTCGCATTCTCTTCGGCGAAGACGACTCGCGTACCCATCTCGGGCCGCAACTTGTCGTCGCGATCGAGGAAGACGACGCGCACTTCGACGGTCGCCTTCGTGCGATTCGCGGTCGGCCAGATGCGATCGACGCGTCCGGCGTATGGCTTTTCTGGATAGGCGTCGAGATAGATGCGCGCGTCACCGCCCACCTTCACGCTGGCGATGCTCGTTTCTGAAACTTCGGCTTGCACTTCGAGCGTCGCGAAATCGACCATCGTCACGACGGACCCGCGCGCGTTCGAACCGCCTTGCGAGTTGGGGCTGACGACTTCGCCGACTTCGGCGTCCTTCAGTACGACGATGCCGTCGAAGGGAGCGCGCACCTCGGTCTTGTCGAGCGTTGCTTGCGCCAGTTCGCGCGCGGCCTCGGAGGACGTGATGCGCGCCTCGGTCTCTTTCACGGTACTTTTCGCTGCAAAAACGCGCGCTTCGCCTTCGATCACGGATTGCGCGGCGGCGTCCCGTCGAGCGCGCGACCATGCAATGCGCGACTTGCTGTCGTCCAGATCGCGCTGTGCTTTGTCGACGCGTTCGACCGAATCGACCTTGGTCTCGAGCAACTTGTTCGCGCGATCCAATGACAACTGCGAGAGCTTCAAGCCGGCTTCGAACTGCGCGATGTCGGCGTCGGCAGCGAGGACTTCCGACTTCAATGCGGCCATGCCCTTTTCGGCGGTCACGACGTCGGCCTCGGCGCGCGCTTTCGACGCATTCGCGACCGCAATTTCGGCTACGGCTTGTTTCACACCCGCCGCGTATTCATCCGAGTAGAGGCGCGCGACGACTTGGCCCTTCTTCACTACCGAGCCTTCTTCGACGTTCAACTCGACGATCCGGCCGGGCGTGTCGGCGGATAGAGCGGCTCGCGTGCGAGCGACGATGTAGCCGTTCGCAGACGTGCCTGTCGCAGCTGCTACAGCCGAAGCATTGCGCTCGACGACGCGCTCGACTTTGACGGCGGGCGTCGACAGATTGTCGAAGAACGCGCGCAATTGAGCGCGAAACACGAATCCGACCGCGACGAGGAGTGCGACTAAGATCAGTAGCTTGGTCCAGCCCGACATGCGCTTGCCCCGCGAGCGCGAAGGGCTCGGACCACGATCGATTTTCAACTGTTCGAGTTCCACGCAACGCCTTTCCACCGAGTTCGGAGGGCGACCATTCTATCCGCGCGATCGTCGCGTTTGCAGGCGTGATTCGCCCGCGAACTCAGCGCCCCTGCATGACCGGCAATATCGTCGTCTCGAGTCGTTGGAACAGTTGCGACGTCGCACGCACGTCGCGCAAACAGTACTCGCCGATGTCTTCGATCCGTCCTTGTCGATAGACGCGCGCGACTTGGCTGCCGTCGATCGAACCCTTGGGGCTCTCCACGTCGAAGCGGCGGCACCAATACTCGAGCGAATAGCTGTCGCGCACGGTGCCTTGGAAATTGAACACGTCCATCAAGTCGCAATGGTCCGCAATTTCCCAACGTTTCGGGATCAGATTGCGCGACGGCTTCACGCCGAGTTGCGCCGAGCGAATCGTGAGCATCGGTCCGTCGTACGTGCGGCCGTTGTACGACACGAGGCGCGGCATCGAACCCGACTTCGGCAAGCGTCCGACTTTCTCCCAGAACTTCTCCAGCACCGCGCGTTCGTCGCCGCGGAAGATCTTCGAGTTGGGCACTTTCTCCCAGTCGTGTTCCTCGCTCGCTTTGCCTTCGAGGAGGATCATCCCGCGATCCTCGCGCACGAGCCACATGCCGATCGCGACGATCTTGCCGAGTCCGGGGAAGAGCCCAGTTCGTTCTGGCACGGCCTCGCGATCCGCCTCGGCCTTGGCGCGCGAGAGCAAATACCCGCGCGTGATTTCGTCGACTTCCTCCCACGGGAAGCCGGCGACTTCGATGTCGAATGCGATTGTCTGTTGTTGCGTCATGGCCGTCGACGCGTGCTGCGTCTTCGGCGTGAGGTTAGCGTGTGACGCGCTCGCGCGCGACGTCGGTGCGCGCGAGCTTCGAACGATCGCGGAGCCCGCGCAGCACGATCCAACCGAACGCCAAGAGGATCGCTCCGAAGTTGCCGACGTCGCGGAATCCGTCCCATCCGCTCGTCCGCGGACCCAACGACGCACAGCCGCCACCTCCGCCTTTCTTCGACGATTGGTACACGAACGCGACGGGCGCGACGGTGGCTTGATTCGAAAACGCGTCCTTCACGATCACGCTCTTCGACCCGCTGCTCGAGGCCGGTGAGATCACGCGCAACGTGTTCGCGTCGATGAATTCGAAACCACTCGCGACCGAACCGCCCATGCCCGTGTCGGCGTCGGCACCGAAGACGACGTCGCACGTCGCGGTGAAATTCGCGCCGTGGATCATGACGACGCTGCCTCCCGCGTCCATGCCGGTCGCCGGGTCGATCGACGTCACGAGCGGATCGGGATCGGACCAGTACATGTAGAGAGCGCTCGCGAATTCGCCGAGTGGATTCTGCACCTCGACGGTGTACGGACCGCCGGGAACGCCGGGCGCGGTATTCACGACGAGCTTCGTGCTCGACACGAAGTCGCTGGACGTCTGTACGACTCCGTCGATCGTGACGACGCAACCGTCGACGAAATCGGCGCCGCGGATCGTGACCTGCGTGCCGCCCGACGACGAACCGGACGAAGGGAACACGCTCGTGATGCCGGGCTCGCTCTCGAACGTGAATCCGTTCGAGACACGGCCTTCGACGCCGGTCGCGTCGATGACGACGAGGTCAGTGGCTCCGTAGTCGCTCGGCCCGGTGACGAAGTGAAGCGTCGTGTCGTCTACGACGGTGCAGCCTCCGGCGACGCCTTCGACGTAGACGCGCGAACCGAGCACGACGCGCGCTCCGCGCCTGAAATTCAGGCCCGTGAGCGTGACGAGGTCGCCCCCGTGAATCGAACCGCGCGCAGGGTTCATGTTCGTGAGCGACGGATCCGTCGGCGTGATCTCGAGTGCTGCGACGAGCGTGCTGCGCTCCCCCGCAGCGTTCACGACCGTGACGTCGACGTGCCCGATCGTCTCGTCCTGAGGCACGGTGATCTGGAACGAAACCTGCGTCCAGCTCCACGAGATCGGCACGATCGTGACGCTCGAGTCGCTCGACTCGAGAGTCGAACCGGGCGCAAGTCCGGCACCGTGCAGCACGGCCGTGCGCGTCCGACCGATCAAACAACGCACAGGCAGATCGTCGCTCGTGCGCCCGAGCCCGAGCGAGGTGTCGGCCTGCACGTTGAGGTTGCCGACATTGCGCTCTGTCGTCGTGGGCAGATTGAAGGTGCCCAAACTCGTGGTTCGGAAGTTCGTGTGGATGTCGTGTGCGCTGCTCAAGTTGTGCGCGGAAACGGGCGCGTCGAGCGGCGTCGCGTACAGCGAGTAGTTGCCGACGGGCAGCCCGCGGATCGCGAAATAGCCTAGATTCGAGCTCAAAGTCGCTCCGTACGGGCGACCTAGACCGTCGAGCGCGATCACGTGTGCACCCTCGACGAAGTCGTCGTTCGGATAGCGCACGAAACCGCTCAACGTGCCGAACGCAGCACCCGGATATGCGGCGCGCATCCCGCACACGTCGTCTTGCGACAAGCTCCTGTGCAGGAGGATCGTAGGATCGACGTACGGGTACATCGTCGCGCCGGCCCAGCCCGAGTGATCGAGGCCGAGCAAGTGACCGATCTCGTGCGCGGCCACGTCCTGGATGTCGTACGCGCCGTAGTCGCCGTCCGTGGTGAACGAAAAATCGCGACCGTTGAAGAGCACGTCGGCGTCGCTGATCACACCGCTCGCCGTGAACCACACGGGCGTGATGGCGACGATGCCCGTGCCCGAGGGGAAGTAGCCCGACGATCCGGTCTCGTCGAAGAGGACGAGATGGATGTTGTCGTTCGGCCAATCGGTGCGCGCGCGCTGTGCCGGGCTCGAGTTCTCGACAAGGCGCGCCGCAGATCCGGAGGCCGAATTCCAGGCCGAGATCGCGTTCTGTATCGCAGTCATGTGACTGCCGTCGGTCACGTCGTCGGAGCCCTGTTGATTCACGACGATCGAGATGTTCGCCGGTTGGCCCCAACGCAATTCGTTGCCCGCCGATGTCGTCAGACGAATGTGCGCCGTCGACGAAAGCGAGAGCGCGACGACGCATGCGCCGGCGCAGAATACGCGCGTGGACGTCACTTCTTGGCTTCCTTGATGCGCTCTGCGCGCGCCGCTTCGACGCGCGCGATCGTGGCTGCGTACGGCAGAGTTCCCGTCCGCGGGCCGCTCGCGATCGGACGCCCGCCCGCGTCGACGAAGTCCAGGTCGGCGAGGTCGGTGACGAGCGTCTTCACGCCGTCCGTCGCCGTGCGCACGAGGAGTCGGCCTTGGGCCAAACCGATCGGAATGCGCTCGCCGCGTGGATTTTCGGCGGAAAGGAACAGCAGAGCGCTCTCGCCGACGGCCAGCGTCGGCATGCCGGGCAAGTGCAGGCCGCGCCCGTCCGGCAAGGTGCCCCCGGGAATGCGCACTGTCCGCCGCATCAAGTTGGGACCAGTGAACGTGCGCTCGACGGTCAGCGCATAGTCGGTTGCGATGCGACCCGTCGTATCGAGCGTCGCGCTCTTCGACGTGACACGCGCCTCGAGAGCGAGGTCGGATCGAGTCGCCAAGTCTTCGATGCTCATCTTGACGACCGTGCTCGCGTCGACGAGTTCGCGCGAGGCCAGAATGCCGACGAGCACGCAGACGAAAACGGCGACGAGCGCTCGTTGGGGACGCATCATGAAAGTCGTTCCGGGGAGGACGATGCGAGCAACGGGGAGCTGCTCACGGGGAAGTTCGATCATCGTGCTCCGAGGCGATCGTTCTTGAGATCGTGTCGCGAAGCTCGCGGACTGGAAATCTCTGCCGGATCAAGATTCCGTCAGTCGACGCACGAAGATGTTGTCGTCATGACGCAGAACACTTTCGTGCTCCCCGAATCGTTCGCAATTCCGACGATGCCCGCCGTCGCGGCCCGCATCTCGAAAATGCTTCAGGATCCAAACGTCGGCCTGAAGGAGGTCGCACAGGTCGTCGCGCAAGACGCGCCACTTGCAGCAAAGGTTCTGAAGATCGCGAACAGCTCGTTCTACGGCCTGAGCGAGCGCTGCATATCGACGCAGCAGGCGGCCGCGATACTGGGCGTGCGCGTGCTCAGGACCGTAGTTTTGCAAGCCGCCGTCATGAAGCAGTTCGAGCATTTGAAGGGCGCGGGCATCGACTTGAACGAGATCTGGCGCCACTCGGTCGTGACGGCGCAAGCGTGCTCGTACGTGGTGCAGCGTGCGCAGAAGCGCGTCGGGATCACGAACGACGAGGCGTACACCTGTGGGTTGCTGCACGATCTCGGCGAAGTCGTGATGATCGACAACTTGAAAGATTTCTACGTCAAGTTCTGGGTGCGCGCCCGGGCCGACAGTGCGCCGCTCTTCATGGCTGAACAACACGCCCTCGGATTCACGCATGCCGACGTCGGCGGCCGAGTCGCGACGCAGTGGGGACTTCCGCATCAAGTCGTGCGAGCAATCAGCCTGCACCACGTCGCGGACGTGGACGCCACGACAGAGCCGGTCGCGGCGATCATTTCGCGCGTGAATACGATCGTCGAGCGCGTGGCGGTCGGCAACAAAGCCGGCGCGGCAGGCGTGTTCGCGGGTGCGGCGGGCGCCGTCCTCGGCATCACCCCGGATGTCGAATCCGCGACGATCGATTTCGTCTCGGACGCGCTGCAGAACGTCGAACTTTGACGGCAACGGGCGATTCGGCGCAATTCCTCGCGGCCCTGGTTCGCCTGCCCCGAGGACGTGGGATAGCCTTTTTTCGAGTTCGCCCAAACGACCTCGTCCCCACGAAACGCCTCCGATGAACCCCGAAGATCTCGTACGCGCGCTCTGCAATCGCCATGGCCTGCCCGAAGCAGCCGGCGCGCCGTACCTCGATCTCGTCACGAAGGCGTTGACGGCGTCGAACGAGGTGCGTGATCGGATCCTGAAAATGGTCGACGCGGGGTTGTCCGAGCGCGCGAAAGCGGGAGCCGTGCACAGGCGCGCACTTACCGAATCCGAGCGCGAAGTATTGATGGCCGTGGCGCGCGTGCTGCACACGTGGACGCCGTCGGGATCGATGCTGGATCTGGGTTCGACGCTGGGGCAGTTGGGGCAGGAGCCCGAAGCGGCTTAGTCGGCTGCCCTCGCGCGGCAGCGTGTGAACCGAGCCCGCATCGAGCGCTCGATCATTTGGGTTTCTTCTCGGCGAGCTCGAGCGCGAGCGGCGCACTCGTGCCGTCGTCTTTCACCACGAGTTCGGACTCGGCGCGACCGAGCACTTCGTGCCACACCTTCAGCTTGTAGGTGCCCGGCTTCAGGCCTTCGATCGAGAACGAACCGTCCGGCTTCGTGAGCGCCGCGAACGGCGTGTCGACGACGAGCAGCACACCGCTCATCCACGGATGGTAGTCGCAACCGATCGTCACTTTGTCCGCGTGGGCGAAGACGTATTCCTTCTCGGCCCCCGCCGCCACCGTGTCGTTCGAACTGTCGTTCCTCTGCGAGTAGACGTGCACGTTGTGCACGACGGTGTCACTGTTCTTGAACACGACTTTCGAGCCGGCGGGCACGATCGTGCAGTGCGGTTCGAAGACGCACGAACGTTGATCGACGACGATCGGCGTCTTCGACGGTTCGCATTTCACGTCCGGCACTTGCACCGTGACGAGCACGTTCGCGATGCCGCCTTTCTCGTCGATGACGAGGCGCGGATCCCTGGCGTCGACACTCTTGCCCTCCGGACAGCACCCCTTGGTCTGCTCGGGCGTCGCCGGGAGCAGCTTGCGCTCGGGGAGCTTGCCATCGAACGTCACTTTGCCCGTGACGAGCGGCTTCGCCGGCGGAGCGACAGGTTTGTCTTCGAACGTGAATGCTGCAACACAAACGAGAAGCGTGGCGACGGCGATGTTCATGCGATTAGAGCGGAAAATCCGAGAGGTGAGCGGTCTTCGGCAGCTTGCCGACGAGCGGTGACACGTAGTCGAGGAACGCGGGCGCGATGTCGTTCGCTCCCAGGATGAACTGTTCCTCGAGCCGGCGCGTGTTCTTCGCGACGCGCGACAGTTCGATCACGTCGTACGCAACTTCGTATTCCTTCTTGGCCTTGCGTCGGATCGCGATCGAACCGCTCTGCTGTTTCGATTTGATCGCAGCCTGAGCTGCGGCGCGACCGACTTCACGCGCTTCCGCCGCGTCGACATCCGACGCGAGCCCGGCGAAACAGCGCTGCAAGTATCCGAACGTGTCGGCGCGCACGCGCAACTTCGAACCGAGCTTCGCTTTGATCTCCGCTGCGAGGAAATCGCCGAGCGCGCCCGTCCCCGACAACTGCGCGTTGCCGTGACTGTCCTTCTCGCCTTCGACGACGAGTTGAGCTCCGCCTTTGGCGTGGATGCCCTCCGAAACGGCCACGATGCAGCGACCGAGGCGCTTGTACGTGCGCTCGACGTCGGCCAGGAAATCGTCCATCACGAAATCGCGCTCGGGCACGTACACGAGATGCGGTCCGTCGCCCTCGTGACGGCGCGCCAAGACGCTCGCGGCCGTCAACCAACCTGCGTTGCGCCCCATGATCACGTCGATCTTGATTCCCGGCAGAGAACGGTTGTCCTCGTTGTCGCCCATCATCGCGTGCGCGACGAACTTCGCCGCCGAGCCGTAACCGGGGCAGTGATCGGTGACGAGCAAGTCGTTGTCGATCGTCTTCGGCACATGGAAGAGATGCAGCTCCCACCCTTTTTCGCGCGCCATCTCGTCGAGCAGGTGAGCGGTCTCGGCCGAGTCGTTACCGCCGATGTAGAAGAACGCATGCACGTCGAGCGCTTCGATCTTGTGCAGGATTTCGCGACATTCGTCGGCCGTCGGCTTCTTGCGGATCGAGCGCAGCGCCGAGCTCGGCGTCTTCGCCACGGCTGCGAGTGTCTTCGGTTTCTCGCGTCCGAGGTCGACGAGATTGCCGGTGAGAATGCCCTGGATGCCGTGCACGGCCCCGAGGATGCGATCGATCTGCGCGCTCTCGCGGCACGTCTCGACGATGCCGACGAGGCTTTGGTTGATGACGGCGGTCGGGCCGCCGGATTGGCCGATCAAGACGTTGCCGAGACGGGATTTGGGCATGGATGGAGGTCGCTGTGGGGACGCGGAGCGGGAGCGCGAGCTTAGCGCGCGGAAGGCTTGCAGGGCACCGCTCTCGCCTCTATGCTTCCGCGCTCAAAACCTCACTCAGGTGCCCCGGTGGCGGAATTGGCAGACGCGCAGGCTTGAGGTGCCTGTGGGCTAAACACCCTTGCTGGTTCGACCCCAGTCCGGGGCACCATCTATCGAACGTTCGACGCCCGTCGGCGGCTGTGACCAGCCGTCGACGGGCGTCGAACGTTCGCGCAGGGACTATTGCTCCGCCGGCGTGAGCGGCGCCACCACACGAATCGACAGATCGAACGATCGCGGATCGAGCGACAACACCCCCACCAGTCCCGTCAACTGCTCCAAGTAGGTGATGAATCTCTCCTGCTTGGCCATGAACGCCGGCACTTGTTCCGAGCGCAATTTCTTCTCCATCGCGTCGATTTTCGGATCGACGATCGCATCGAGTTCGAGCTGTCGCTCCGGCGTCAGCGCGCCACGTTTCTCGCCGGGGAACTGCTCGCGCAGGACTTGATCCTCGAGCCGCGAGCGTTCGCTCTTCCAGTCGATGTTGGCGAACACCGCACTCCGCGCATCGTCCGCCGCGCGCGCGCGCAAGATCGGCGCGAGAGTCACCGGATTCAGCCACGCGAACACGTTGCCTTGCGCGAGCGCCGACTGCGTCAGGCCTTGGAACATGCTGTTTTCCGACAAGCGCGGGTACTTCGTGCCTCCCTGCGTGCTCGTTTTCAGGATGTGGCCGAGCATGCCCAGGCTGTTCGTCACGATCGTCAGATCGTGCGCGTTCGAGGTCGCGATCACGCCCGTGCCGTCGACGAATTCCGACCAGAACTCGCGCGTCTCGAAACCGGCTTCCATGTTGCTGAAGTATCCGAGTTCGCCTTCTTTGCGACCCTTGAGCCCGAACAACTGCCCGTTCTGCCCGATCACTTCGCGAAAGCGCACGATCGCTTCGACGTCCTTCGACCAGAACACTGCGGCAATCGCGGGCACCGGCACGTCGTTGTGCGGCGGACCGTTCTTGTCCGGCGGATAATCGTTCGGACGGATGATGATGACCGCGCGGTCTTTCAGCGCTCCCTCGATCTCCGTGATGACCGATTCGAGCGTCGGATACTTGCGCGTCTGGCGGAATTGATCTTCGACGTTGCGCCGTAAATCGGCCTCGGACGCGGCGAGCAACGAGCGGATCGTGTCGCCCAAATCCCCACGGAAATACGCGAACAGCGCCGTATCCGCCGGCGCCATCTGGGCCGCTTGGAACAAGAGCTCGTTCTGGTCGAAGTGGCGCGAGCGATAGAACTTCTGCATCTCCGGCGTGATCGTTTCGCTGGCGAATTCGCCGTGGAGATCGACCGTCAGACCTTCGTCGATGCCGATGACGCCGGCGACGTTCTTCACCGACGGCAGCTGGAACAATCGACCGAAGAACGCCGGCGAAAACTCCTGTGAGGCCGGATTCGGCAACTGCCCGCGCACACCCAAATTCTCGAGCAGCTTGCGCACGTTGACCCACACTTCGAACTCGCGCCGTTCCTTCGAGCGCGTCGCATTCTGGATATGGTCCAAGTACATCGCGCTCTGGAAGAACGAGTCGGCGTACGTGCGTGATTCGAGCTCGTGCACGGCCTTCGCCAGCTCCATCTTCGTCGCGACGACGACGACGTCCTTCTTGCGCGTGACGAAGAGCTCGCGTGGCAATTGTCCGCCCGACAACGCGACGATCTCGCCCGTGACGACGGCTTTGAGGCCCTGTTTCTCGAGCCCCAGCCACGACGGATGCAACGCGGCCGCAGCGGCCAATTTTCCGGCCCAATTCGCTCGTCCGTACGCGGCCCAATCGGAACGCGCGAGATCGTTGCCTTTGAAGTAACCGGCGAGGACGAGGTTCTCCCCGCCGAACAGTTCCAGCGGCTGCATTCCGAGCGGAATCTGCTCCAGCGCAGCCTTCAGTTGCGCGAGGCTCTCGTCGATCTTCATCTCGCGCGCGAGTTCGGCGTACTCCGGCGATCCGATCCACGTCTGCCAGCCCTTCGTCTTCTCCAACTCGTCCATCACGGCCAGACGCGGAAACGTTTCGAACGCCTCACCCAATTGAGTTCGCGACACGAAGAAATCGACGTCCCGAGGCACCAGCGCACCCGGCGGGACCTTCAGCGAGCCCTCCATCGGGTTGTAGAAGGCGGTCGTGAAAGCCAGGTACCCCGCGACGGCGAGGATGGCCAAGACGATCAACGTGATGCGCAGAAAACGAGACTTCAGGTTCATGGCGGATGGGATCCTACCGAACGCCGCTCCGACCACGATCTTCCGTCGAGCTTGAAGTCACGCGCACATCCGCGAGAATTGCACCCATGCGCTTGAACAAGAGAGTCGACGCGATCGCCCTTTCGACCACCCTCGCCCTCGACGCTCGCGCGAAGGACTTGGCTGCGTCTGGGCGCGACGTCATCAACATGGCGGTCGGCGAACCGGACGCGAACGCGCCCGAGGCCGTTCAAGTCGCTGCCGAACGCGCCGTGCGCGGCGGAAAAGTGCGCTACACGCCGGCTGAAGGCACGCAGTCGTTGCGCAAGGCGATCGCGGCACACTTGACGGAGACGCGCGGCGTCCCGTTCACGCCGGCGGAGGTCTCGGTGTGCCACAGCGCCAAACACGCGTTGTCCGGAGCACTCCTCGCGCTGATCGAAACCGGCGACGAAGTGTTGATGCTCTTGCCCGCGTGGGTCAGCTACGTCGAGATCGTCAAGTACGCGGGCGGTGTCCCGGTCGAAGTGCGATCGCGAGCCGATCTCGGCCCGGACTTCAGCGCGATCGAGCGCGCGATCACGAAGAAAACGCGCGGGCTACTGCTCAATTCGCCGTGCAATCCATCGGGCTACGTGATGAGCGAGAGCGAAGTGCGGCAGCTCGCCGCCATCGCCGAAAAGCACGATCTGTGGATCGTCAGCGACGAGATCTACCGTCGATTGGTGTACGAGGGCGCGCCGAATTTTTCGCCGGTGTCGATCAGCTCCGCCGTGCGCGCTCGGACCGTGATCGTCGACGGCGCGAGCAAGGCCTTCGCGATGACCGGCTATCGCATCGGCTACGTCGCGGGTCCGAAGGAACTCGCGTCCGCGGTCGCGCGCTTGAACAGTCAGCTCACCGGATGTCCGAACGCGATCAGTCAGGCTGCATTCGAAGCGGCGCTTCTGAGCGAGCCGCCCGAGGTCGCGCGCATGTGCGGCGAGTTCCAAGCGCGCCGCAATCTGATCGTCGCGGGATTGCGCAAGCTCGGCCTCGAAACGCCCGAACCGCGTGGAGCCTTCTACGCATTCCCGAACGTGAAGCCCTATCTCGACGCGCGCGGATCGGGCGGCTTTTGCGAAGATCTGCTCGAGCAACACAACCTGGCGGTGGTGCCGGGCTCAGCATTCGGTTGCGACGAATACGTGCGTTTCAGCTACGCGACGTCGATCCCGACCATCGAAAAAGCGCTCGAGCGCTTCGGCGCATTCCTCGCGAATCACGCGCGACGACCCACTCGGTCGCGAGCTTGAGTGCGCGCGTCGTCGCGACGCGCACTCCCGACCTCTACGGCAACCAGGCGACTTCCAACCCGTTCGTCAGGTTGAAAGTGGCTGGCAAGCAGAACGAACTGCTGTTGCGGTACCAGCCTTGGTAGAGCGCGACGCCGCCCGCCGGTGGGATCGCGCCGGCGATGTGTAGCAGAGGATCGCCCGTGTTCGGGAACATCGTCGTGCCGTTCGTCGCGAACTTCGTCCCGAGTCGAATCACGGTTCCGCTGACGCAGCGCACGCCGTCCCCGAAGGAAAGTCCGTACCCGCTCGACTGTTTCGCATCGCCCTGGAAGAACAAGATCGGCGCACCCGGCGTCAACCCGCTCACGAGCAGGCGCGCAGAATCGTTCGAGACGTCGGCGAAACCAGCGGCTTCCAATTTCGCGCCCGCACCCGTCGTGTTGCGGCAACCGCTCCTCGTGCCGACCGGCACCGAATTGCCGCACGGACACACGGTCGCCGATACGTTGTCCCCGAGACAGAAGGGATGCCCGGTCGCATTCAACGTCGTCAACGTGAACACACCCTGCGAACCGACGAAGCCCGACATGCGGATCTTGATCGTCTCGTTCAACCGGATCGGATACGTCAAGTACGCGTCGTGCGTGCCGTAGCCGCACGGCGATCCTTGCGGCGCGTCGTCGTTGCACGTGATCTGCACGATGGCCGAGCAGTTCGCATACAGTGTGATGCTCGTGTCGAAGCTCGAACCGCAGGTGTCGAGCGACAACAATCCCGCGCGCGTGGCGGTGTAGCTGTACCAGACGTCCGGCGTGAATCCGGAGAGACCGCAACCCGGGATGCTGATGGTCGAGCCGATCGTCGTGCCCGTGATCGTGCCGTCACCGATCGGGATCGCTTGCCAGCACTCGTCGTTCGTGACGGGCACGATCTGCGCGCTCGCCGCGGTAGCGAGGACGAAGACGGCGAGGACAGTCGAGAGAAGGCGTTGTGCGGCGATCATCGAGAGTGTGCCCAGGATACACGAGATCCTGAGACGTGCTATCGACCGCCGAACGTTCCCTCAGAGAGCCGGAATAGCCCTTTTTCGCCTCCCGCCGCTGATCAGCCAGCCTGGCCCTCGGCCACGCGCGCGATGTCCTCCAAGTCCTGCGAGCACGAAGCGACCCTCTTTTTCGCGGGAGGCCGTATCAAAATGCCCATCCACTTGGCGCCGAACTCGCGCGGTCGCGCCTGGAAACGGATCTCCATCTCGGTGCCTGCGCCGTGCGGCGCGAAGCGGAATGCGCTCGTGTGATGACAACAGTGGTTCGCACATTCCATCGTGAAGAAACGCAGAGGATCGAAAGCGGTGATCTCCATTTCCTCCGTGGCTTCGCGACCGAACATCCTGCACGTCTCGCGAAACCGGGTGCCGTTCCCGACCGGACCCGGTGTCGAGACATCCAGCTTCGTGATCACCCTCACGCGGCCGACGGCGTTACGCAGATCAGTGGCGACGGCGAACACCTGTGCGGGCGGCGCCGAACTGTCGCGCGAGCGCCTCATTTCGAGCATCGCGTCACCCTCACTTCGCTCGCGTGTATTCGATTTCGAAAACCTTCGTGTTCGTCTCGCCGATCGGCAGGTCGTGCACTTCCAGGATGAGCTTGTCGGCACTGACGAAACGCCACACGGTCTTGACCATCTTGTCGTGCTCGCCGGTCAGGTACTCGTCGAGCGTGCCGTACGAGATGAGCGACTTCTTGTCCTGCGTCAAGTCCCCCTCGAAGTGCAGCATAGCCGTGTCCAGCGACGAGAGTGCCGTGGTGACGTAGCTCTGTTTGAAGTTGTCGTAGCCGAGCAAGTAGAAGGACTGCATCGGTTGATTCATCATCGAACCGTTGCCGTTCATCTGCACGTAGCGGCCGGGCATCAGCCAAGTGAACTCGGCCACACCCTTCCCGCCGGGTATCGCCTCGGAGCCCATGAACATGCGCATCTCGCTGTCCCACTTGCCGACGAATTTTTCGAGCACCTTGTGAGGCTCGCCGGGCTGAATGAACTTGGCAGCTTGCTGCATCATCGCGGCCATGTCGGGGGCTTTGTCCTGGCTCGGAGCCGACGACAGCGCAGCACAGACGACGAGAGAAGAAACGACGGAAATGAGCGGGATCTGCATGGTTTTCTCCGTGTGAGAGGAGGCTTTTTCGGTCAGTCGCCGGCCGAACGATCGGCCGCGTGATTCTGTTGGGCGAGCTCTGTGAGCACGATGAAGCGCTTGCGCATGCAGCCCTCTGCCTCGGAGAAAGACGGCAGCGCGACTTCTTTCGCGCGCGAACCGAGCGGGATGCAGCACACGCACATCAGTGCGAACACGAGGCTCGGCAGGACTTCACGGCGCGATCGCGTGGACGCGCGCTCGAGCCTCTCGAGTCGCGCGCCTATCATCGAGCTCGCTCCTGCGAAAGCCGTGGTGGCGGCAACGACACCCGCCAATGGTCGCGCGAGTTCGACGAGTGTGCGTTGGTAGTCGCGCGCTCCGCCCACGGCGTGCTGTGCAGCGAACTCGTCGCACGCGAGCTCGCGCACGAGCGCAGCACGACGCGCTCCGATGTGGACGAGTGGGTGGAACCAGTACACGCAACGGGCGATCGTCCACGCAGCGGCGCGCAATCCGTCGCGACGCCGCACGTGCGCGAGCTCGTGCAACACGACGTGTTCGAAAGCGTCTGCGTTCACGAGAGATGTAGGAACGACGATGATCGGCGACCACAGTCCGATGGACGCTCCCCCACCCAGTGTTTCGGTCATGCGGATGCACGGGAGGCGCCTCGTTCCGACGCGCGCGGCTACGCCTTCGAAGCGTCGACGCACGAGATCCGACGCCGGCTTCGAGTCTGCGAGCCACTCGAGTCGCGAATCGCGCATGCGACGGATGGCGACCACGAAACAGGCGCCGCAACCGATCGCCCACACGCCGATCGCGATGAGTGCGCAGTCGTCCAAAAGCGTCTCACTCACCGGAAAGTACGGTTTCGCGGCTGTTTCAGCGTCGTTTTCGAAGAGTCGTGCCAGGCTCCACGGCGTCGTGAGACTCGGCGGGACGACGAGCTTGACGAAGAAAGCGCCCCACAAGGCAGCACGCAATCCGGCGCTGCCTCGGCGAGCGACGAGGAGGTCGAGCACGAGGACGAGCGCGAACACGGCCGCGATCTGAACCACTTGCGCACCGAACGCCTCGGCGAACGACCGCACGAATGCGCTCACGATCCGCGCTCCTTGCGATCGAACTCGGCCAGCATGCGCGCCAATTTTTCGCGCTCTTTCTTGCCGAGCTTCTCGCTCGCGACCATGTGTTGCACGAGCGAACCGAACGTGCCGTCGAAGGCCTTGTCGAGGAGCGACCGGACCGCCGTTTTGCGCGCCGATTCACGCGTGACGAGCGGTTCGTACACGCTCGTTCTTCCGTGCTTTTCTTCGTGCAAGGCGCCCTTTTCGACCAGGCGCGCGAGGATCGTCTTGACCGTGGTGTAGGCCCAGTCGGTTTCGGCGTGCACGCGCTCCAACACGGTGCGGGCACTGGCCGGGGAACTTTCCCACACGGCCTGCATCACGGTCCATTCGCTGTCGTTGAGCTTCATCGTCGTTGCACCTGCTACAAGTGTCGTAGATTGTGCCGAGCGCGCTCGATTCGTCAAGCCGTGTTCAGAAAGATTTCAGCGGCAGATCGAAACAGCGCTCGCAGCCGCCGCTCGCCCGTGTGTACTGCTGCGTGCACCGCGGACAGTAACCCGTGCACTCCGAATCGAGGCGCGGCGGGGACTCGAGCCAGCGTCCGGCCGGCACTCGCTGAGCTTCTGCGAAGTCCGCCAGAGCACCGGCCAACAGCGCCTGCCACGCGACGGCGGCGTCGCGAACGAGCAGATTCGAGCCTTCGCGCACCATCGGCAACGGATGCAGCGCGTCGCGCAACGTACGCTCGACGAGCGTCTCGAATTCCTCGCGCGGAACCAGAGCTTCTGCAGCGGCGAGTGGATGGAACTCGGCCAGCAAGTCGCGCGACAGGGCATCGACCGCGCGCATCGCGACCGGCGGCGACGTAGCGATCATGAACGCTTCCGATCGGCGTGAACGCTTCGCCGTCGGGTGCAGTCGACGATGTGCGCGGACGAAGCACCACGTGATGCACACTTGCAGCAACACGAGCGTGGTGAACAGCGGAATCCACGTCGACGCGAGTCCCAACCACAGTCCGGCTGCCGGCGTCACCGCGAAGACGAGCAACATTTGCGCGATGCACACGCCGCGCAAGAGCGGTGAAGCGCGCTCGAACTCCGCAACACGTTCGCGTGCAGTGGCTGCATCGAGGCTCGAACGCAGCCACTCGTCGATGCGTTTTTCGCGCTGGCCTGGATCGAGTTGTGCCAGTTCGCGCAGCAGATCCGCGATGCGGCGCGCGAGCCGCGTCGAGCCCGCGTCGACGAACAATCGGCCGTCGACGAGCACGCGTCGGGCTTCGACAGCGACGACGAACTTCGTGTCGAGCGCAATGGAACGCTCGACTTGCGGCGCCCGCGGCCCCGGGTTCTCCGCAGCCGACACGAACGACACGGCGACGTCGCGTGTGATCGAGATGGGCAGCGACTCGGTCAGGAACAGTCGTCCGAAAGGCGGCAGCGGCTGCGCGATCGCGACGCCGAAGCGCTCGTTCCCCGGCATCGCGTCACCGCGCACCACGCGCACACGACGCCACCACCACGCTCGAAATCCGACAGTGCCGCGACGCGTCCAATGCACGCAGTCGAACAGGTAGATTCCGGCGAAAATCGCTAGGAATTGCAGCAGTTCCTGCATGTCGCCGAACTCGGGAGCCGGCGTCAGCTACCGCCGGTTTCGCCCGCGTCCTTCTTGCCGATGCCGAGCATCTTCTTGATCCCGGAGAACACGACGGCGAGCCCCGCGAGGATCAGATACCAGAGCTTTCCGATGAAGCCCCAGAGCTTGCCGAAGAGCCCCGTCTTGAACGCGACGGCACCTGCACCCCCGGCGACGAGAGCCGCGAGCCCGTACTCGGCGATTTTGTCGCCCGGTTTGAACTGGGCGTAGCGATTGCCGTCGGCGTACGCGTAGCCGCCCATCAGATTCTCGAATTTGGGCATCGCAGCGTCGATCGACTCCGGTCCGACGACCAGGTCGACGTTCATCGTTCCCGTACGACCGAGGAGCTTCGTCGACCAGTTGATGGTGTCGTGGCCTTCGGACCGCAGGATCGTCGCCCAAGTCAGATCGTTCGTTTTCGGATCGTAGAACGGCGCCTTGTGCCAACCGACGATTTCGAGGGCTGCCCAACCGCGTTGCTTGCGCACTTCGTTGCCGTACTCGGTGCCCTGCTTCAACACATCCAGCAGATCGTCCGGGTCGAGTTCGTCCTTGTCGTCGTCCTTGACGTACCCCGATTCGTCGTAACTGAAGATGACGAACCAACCGACTTCGGGTTCGAGGACCATCCCGAACTCGGAATCACCGGTGGGGTTTTGGTTCAACGTGAGGAAGTCGACGGTGCCTTTGCGACCCGAGAAGAGCAGTCCGGCGGGCACGTTGATTTCGGCGTACGTTCCTAGATGTCCGACGCAGGGTCCGACCTCGAACTCGATCCCCGCGATCGTCGTCTTGCCGTCCTTGACTTCGTAGCCGAGCGGATCGGATTCGGCCTGCTGGGTCGGCGTCTCCGCCTCACCCTGCACGGAGTTGGATGCTGAAAATAGCGGCGAAGACAGGGCCAAAAATGCGAGCGGTGCGAGCGTGTAACGCATGAGGTCGTGCTTTCTCCGATACGAATGAGCTGAGGCGTTCGGGCGCATCTTACCGACGGCACCGGTGAACTCGAACGCGCGTTCGCGTCGAAACAAGAGGGCCTGAACGGTAGTCTCGCAACCTGTGCTCACCCTCTTCTCGATCTTTTTGGGCGCTCTCGCGGCGCAAGAGCGGAGCCTGAACACGCAGTCCGTGCCCGCGTCCACCGCAGCGAAGTCGTACGGCGAACGCATCCAAGCCGCCCACGATCACCTGAGCGCTGGTGAGTCCGGCGCTGCACGAGCGGAACTCGAAGCCACAGATCTCGCAGCGCGCGGATTCGAGTGGAAGCACGTGCATCTCGCGCTCGCGCTCGAACACGACGCTGGAGTGGGACTCACGCTGCGCGGCTCGCCGAAATCTACGACTCCACGCGTCGAACCGATCAGCACTTTTCTCGGACACACCGACACGGTTCGCGCACTAGCGTTCTCTCCGACTGGTGATCGCCTCGCGTCGGGCGGTCTCGAACAGGACATTCGTTTGTGGAACGCGCGCACCGGCGATCCGGAGCGCACGCTCGTCGGCCACACGGGCGCCATCGTCGGCCTCGTGTTCTCGAAGGACGGCGCACGTCTCGTGTCGGGATCAGCGGACGGCAACGCGATCGCATGGGACCTTCACGACGGTCGCGCTGCGATGACGTACCGCGCGAGCGGCGAGGCGCTGACCGCGATCACGTGGAGCACGTCGAACGAATGGCTCGCGACAGCGGACTCGACGCTCGGCGTGCGCGTGTGGAATGCGCTGAACACCGACGCGCGCTTCGTCGTGCGCGGACATGCGAAACCGATCACGAGCATCGCGTTCTCTCCCGACGGCAAGTTCCTCGCGTCGGCATCCGAGGACGGTTCCGTGCGCGTCGTCGACTCGAGCACGACGGACATCGCGCGCGTGTTCAAAGGCGACGGAACCGGCATTTCCAGCCTCGTTTTCGAGCCCGACGGCTCGTGCATCCGCATCTCGACCGTCAACGGTTCCCTGCGTCGACTCGACTTGAAGAGCGGTGCGCGCATCGATGCCAGCCCGTCGAACGGAGATCTCTTTTGGTCGCTGGCGCAGTCGCCGGACGGAACGCGTTTCGCCACCGGATCCGAGTTGGGCTTCGTGCGCATCTTCGACGCGCAGTCGAAGCTCGTATTCTCGGCGCAGCTTTCCAACGGGCCGTTCTTCGCGCTCACTTTCGATGCGACGGGTTCGCGCCTCTTCGCAGGCGGAGACACGCGAGCGATCCACGTGTTCGAGACCGACGCCGATCTCGCGCGAGCGGTGCAACGCGCGTCTCCGACTTCGTTGCCCGACGACGAAGTCGCCGCCGAGATGAAACCGCTCGCCGTCGATGCTCTGTGTCGTCGCGTCGTCGATCGTCCGGGGCTCACAACCGAACTCTACGTGCGCGCTGAAAATCTGGCGCGAGCCGCGAGTGACCGAGCCCCGGGCTTGGCGCAGATCCAAACGACGTACGGCGCAGCGATGTATCGACAGGCGCGGTACGACGAAGCGCTCGCGACGCTGTACGAGGCGGCTGAACGACGCCGCGGTTGGCCGTCCAACTTGGCGTTTCGCGCCATGGCACTCGCGAAGCTCGACCGCTTGGACGAGGCGCGCGGCCTGATCGATCGGCTCGCGATCCTCTTGCTCGAAAACCGCTGGAAAACGGCCGTCGAAGAGCGCGCTTTGCTCGAGGAAGCACGTTCCGTCGTCGCCTCGGCCAGACCTGCGCCCAAGTGAGTTTCGCAAGGTACGATCGCGCTCTGCGTCGGTGAGCCGAGCTGCGGAGAGAATTCCGCGAGAGACGACGCTTCAGCGAGCAGTCGGGTTGTAGACGTTGACCGCGCCGGCGAATTCGGCGAGCGCGACCTCTTGCACCTTCGCGAGCAAACTCGTGTCGCTCGTGTCGGCGAAGACGTAGAACTTCCACAAGTCGCGGTAGGCGCGCTCTAGATCGGCCAGGCGCGGTATGTGTGCCGAAAACGTCGACAACGGCTGCACGTCGCGCTGTCCCGGCCAGCGCACGTGCGTGCGCGCTTCCTTCAACTGCATCGCTTTCGCGGGGCAGTACACGATCACCTCGATCGAACGCCCCGTCGCGAAGCGCACCATGTCTTGGATGCGCGCTTCGGCATCGGCGCGCGCCTTCGCTCCACCCGGCGCGAAGTAACGCGCGACCAAGTCCTCTTGTGTCGCTGCATTCGCGTAGCGCGGAAAGACGCATGCGCGTTTCGGCAAGCGCCGTTCTTGAAAACGCGTCACGAGACTGGAGACGCGCGTCCTCGTCGCTTTGTCGCTCTTTTCCGTCGCATGCACGAGCATGTCGAGCACGCTGGCGTCGGTTTGATCCTGGAAATCAGCCTCTTTCACAGCGCCAGCCGCGAGCGCCGTCTCGACCGCGCACGCGATCAACGCACCGGCGGCGACCTTCGCGTGGTGGTAGTAGACGCGCTCGGAAAAGTAGTAGCGCGCTTCGAGCATGCGCACGATCTCGGAGACGATGTCCTCGCGCAGCAAGTCGTGCTTGGCGCAATCGATGAACAAATTCTGCGTCGCACGATCGATCTTGAAGTAGCTCGTGACGCGCGGATCGACGGACAGCTTCAGGCCGGTGAAGTACGCGTCTCGCGCCAAGTAGTCGAGGATGTCCGACGCGATCGTCCCGCCGACGATCTGGCGCCAATACGGCGGAATTCGCGCTGTTTTCTCGCCGGCTTCGAGCACGCCGAGCACGTCTTCCAAGACACCGAACTCGCGCAGCACCTTACCGATCTCGCGCGTCGGTCCGAACAGTTCCTGGAAGCGGTGCGGCGAGTCGTGGCGCCCGAAGATCCCGTCCTGGTCCTCGATCGAATGTCCGAACGGCACGTGGGTCGCGTCGTGAACCAACGCAGCGATGCGCACGACGCGCGCTTCTTCCTCGCCCATGCCGACGCATGCGCTCGAATCCAACTGGAACGACAAATTCACGGCTTCGATCATGCGCTGCGCCATGTAGAGGCAGCCGATCGAGTGATCGAAGCGCGTGTGCACCGCGCCGGGAAAGACGAGGTACGCGGTACCGAGCTGTTTGATGCCGCGCAGTCGCTGCATCTCGCGCGTATCGAGGATGCGCATCTCCTCGTGCGTCAAGTACACGTCGCCGTGTACCGGATCGCGGACGACGCTGAAACGCTTGCGGCCGGCCATGGGGGCGCAGAGTCTAGCGTGTGCGCTTCGATTGTCCTCGACGTGGTTTTGTGGCTGTTTTCACGGGCTTTTTCGTCTTCGACGCACGTGCGACCGTGAGCGCTTTTTCGATCCACGGTTTCAACTTGCGCGGATCGTCGAGCACGTCGGCGGGCAGCTCGAAGTAGGACATCGTCGATTCACGATCGGCGAACGGTTGGAATGCGCTCATGCCGCGCGCCTCGAAATCGGCGCGGTTCGTGTCGTCGACTTTCAGGTAGAGCACGTCGCTCGCGATCAGTGCGAAAAAGAACTCGCCGGAGTAGATTCCGACGCCGCCGAACATCTTGCGCGAGCGGACAGGCGTCACTCGGGCCAGTCGTTCGAGAATGTGCGCTTCGTGATCGGACGTCATGGCGCACGGAGTCTACGTGCAGCAGAGGGAGGAACCGCAGGTTGCGCAGGGCCCAGATCCCCTCCGCCGGATCGACGACGACGTGATTCAGGCAGGGAAACGGCGCATCTGGTGCTAACATCCGCGCGAAACGCCTTTTTGGACTCCACTCCATGAATGCAGCCTTGATCGCATTGTGTGCACTCGTTCCTCTCGCTCTGGGGCTCGTGACGTCGCAGGACGACTCCGACGCGGACGCCCAAGCCGACGGCGACAAGCTCATCGCTCTCGAACTTAAAGCGGATCACGACGCGCTGCAACCGGGTGCGACGATCACCCTCGGTTTGCGTTGCAAAGTCGAGCGCCGCTGGCACGTCTACTGGGGTGAAAACTCGGGTAACTCCGGTCTGCCGTTCAAGGCGACGATCACCGGTCCGGACGGCTATGAGATCGGCAAAGTGCGCTTCCCTTGGCCGAAACGTCACGAATCACCCGGCGACATCGTCGAGTACATCCACGAGGGCGAGCTGTACGTGCTCGCCGACGTGAAAGTGCCGGCAAGCGCGAAACCCGGCGACAAGGTCGAATTCGCGGTCGCGGCGAGCTGGCTCGTGTGCACCGAAGTGTGCGTGTCCGGATCCGGCAAGACGTCGCTGAGCATGAACGTCGACTCCAAGTCTGCGCTCGCGAACGAAGCGATCTTCACTGCCGCGCGCGCGAAGGAGCCGCGTCCGTGGAGTGAACTCGGCCGCGCGGGCGCGACCTTCGCGGGCGACGCAGCGGCGCCGAAGTTGAAGTTCGTCGTTGCCGGCATCACCGACCTCGAGTTCTTCCCCTACCGCTCGTCGACGACGACTCTCGTCGGCCGCAAAGTCGAGATCGGCAAGCAAGGCGGCACGCTCGCGCTCGATTTCGAATTCGAGAAGCGCAACGACGGCGACAAACCCGAGACGCGCGGTGTGCTGTGGGTGAAGACGGACAAGGGCGAGACGAGCTACTTGTTCGAGAAGTCGTTCAAGCCGTGAGCGCTCTCCGATCCATGCGTGTCGCGACGCCGCTCGCGCTCGTCGCGCTCGTCGCGAGTTGCGGTTCCACCGGCAGCGGCGCCGAGCTGCGCCCGTCGGCCACCACGGCCGCGATGCCGAATCCGAACGGCCCGAAAGCGTTCGTGCAGGGATCGCGCACTCCCGACGCGAACGTCGTTTCGCTTGCGAATTCCAGCGCTGAAGTCGGTTCACCCGCACCCGATTTCGAACTGCGCGATGCGACCGGCCGCTCGTTCCGACTGTCGCAGTTCCGCGGCAAACTCGTCGTGCTCGAGTGGTTCGATCCCGAATGCCCGTTCGTCACCTACGCCTACGACGACGGTCCGCTCGCCGAAATGGAGACGCGCTACGCGGCGACCGGCATCGTGTGGTTGTCGGTCTATTCGACGCGCGCCGATCGCAACGATCTGGCGCCTGCGATGGTGCGCGAGTTCTCGGATCGCCGCAAGTTGCGCGCTCCGATCTTGATCGACGCCGGCGGCGGCGTGGCGAAGACTTTCGGCGCCCTCACTACGCCGCACATGTTCCTCGTCAACGAGCGCGGCGTGCTCGTGTACTCGGGCGCGCTCGACAATGCACCGATGGGACGTGTCGAACGCGCGGCGTCCAAGACGAACTTCGTCGAGAACGCGATCGGCGATCTGCGGTCGGGACACGGTGTCACGACGAGTTCGACTCGTCCGTACGGCAGCCCACTGAACTACCCGCGTCCCTGAATCGGGCTCGGGCTGAATCGACCTGTTATCCCCGCAAGGGACGAAAGAACCGTGATGAGGATGTTTCGAACATTCATGCTCGGCGCGCTGCTCGCACTGGTTGCGGCCGGATGCCGCAGTCCGTCCGACACGGACGCGCATTCCGCGCCGACTCCGCACGCAGCGGCACAAGCCGTTTCGAAACCTGCAGCGCCCGCCCTGAACGTGCGCGCCGCGAAGGTCGGCGAAGCTGCACCGAACTTCACGCTGAAGGACTTGAACGGCAAAGTGCACATGCTCGCCCAGTACAAGGGCAAGACGGTCGTGCTCGAGTGGTTCAACCCCGGCTGCCCGTACTGCGAGTACGGCTACGGCGACGGAACGCTGAAGACGATGCCCGAGGCGTACGAGAAGGCCGGCGTGGTGTGGCTCTCGATCAACTCCGAGGACGGCAAGCGCGAGACGGCCGGTGCCGAAGTGAATCGTGCCTTCGTCGAAAAGCACGGCATGAAAGCGCCGCTCTTGATGGATCCGACGGGCGTCGTCGGGATGAGCTACGGCGCGAAAGCGACGCCGCACATGTTCGTGATCGATCCGAAGGGCGTGCTCGTCTACCAAGGCGCCCTCGACAATGCGCCCCTCGGCAAGACGGCCGACGGCGTCGCCATGATCGACTACGTCGGTGATGCCGTCGCGGCCGTGAAAGCCGGCAGGGCGGTGAAAACCCCCGAGACGAAGGCCTACGGTTGACGCGTCCATTATCCGAAGCCGTAGTTGACGGCTCCTTGCGGCGCGGCGCGTGCTCTCGAAGCGAGAGTGCGCGCCGCGTGTCATTTGTGAGCAGCGCCAGTAGACACCCGTCATTCACGGCATTTCAGGGACATTTCTTTCCACACGCGCGACCCCGGAGCACTGAGAGGCGCAGTCCTCATCACCCTATTCGGAGTCGTCTAGCCATGCAATTCACCACGAATTCGAGCCATTTCAGTGCTCGTCCCCTGCTCCTCTCGATCGCAGCCCTCGGCGCCGTCGCGACCGAAGCGCGCGCCCAAGTCGTGTTCTCCATCGACTACCGCGGAGCCTCGATAGGCACGCCCGCGACCGGCGGCGGCTGCATCACCGCGGCCGACTTGCTGATCACGCCGGGTGGCATCGGCTACGGTCCGCTGCCGGCTCCGGCGATCGCGATCAGCGGCGGATTCGGTCCGCCAGGTCCGGGGCTCGGGCTCGTTCCGCTCGCAGCGGTCTGTCTCTGTCCGGCGCCCGGGCTGATTCCCTGTGCGCGCGAGCTCGACGCACTCAGCTTCGGCAACGACGCGCGCATCAAGCCGATGCAGATGCCGGGCGGCACGTTCGTGTTCTCGGTCGACGCTTGTTCGATGAGCCCCGGCGGCTTGCTCGCGCCGAACGTCGCGTCGGAATTCCCGGTCAGCGATTCGGCAGCCGACGTGTTCCAGTCTCTCGTTCTCCCAGCAGCGCCCGTCGCGCCGTTCGTGGTCTTCCCCGGCATGGGCAACACGGGCATCGTCGACGGCAATGGATTCGTGAGCGGATCGGGAGCGCTCTACAAAGGCCTCGGCCTCGTCGAACCGCGCTTGCCCGGACCGGCGTTGACCGGTGACGACGTCGACGCGATCGACATCGGGCCGACGACCGCAGCTGCTTTCCCCGTGTATTTCTCGCTCGACGCTGCGTTCCCGAACATCTGCTCGGGCACGCCGAACTCGGGCTCGGCCGCGGCGTTCGGATTCCCCGCAGCTGCGATCCTCGTGACGGTCGCGGCTGGTGGACCGCCGATCGTGTATGCGCCGCCGGTGGTGCTCGGCCTCGATCTGTTCGGGCCCGGGACGGACGATGTCGACGCGATCGCGATCGCTGAGAACGGCCTGGCCGGATTTCAAGTTTCGCCGGCACCGTACGCGTGGATCGCGGGCGGCACGGACGAGCTGCTGTTCTCGGTGCGCCGCGGTTCGGCCGTCGTCGGAATGCCCGACAGCATCTTCGGGGCACCCATCGAACCGGGTGACATCCTGATTCCGCCGGTCGCGGGCGGTGTGTCGCCGTTCCCCGGCATCTTCATCGCAGCGGAAGCGCTGGGCCTGACCACGCTGCGCAGCGGAGCGAACTTCGCGGCCGAGTTGGACGCGCTCGACGCCGTGCAACAACCGCAGACGGGCATCCCCTACTGCTTCGGCACGGCGGCGGCCTGTCCGTGTGGGAATGCTGGAGCGCCGGGCAACGGTTGCGCGCACTCGAGCAATCCGGCGGGAGCGAACATCGCGGCGAGCGGTGTGGCGATGGTGTCGGCGGACACGGTGTTGTTGACGGCATCGGGCATGCCGCCGGGCAGTCCGTGTCTGTACTTCCAAGGCACGGCGCAAGCAGCGCTGCCGTTCGGTGACGGGATTTTGTGTGTGGGCGGAGCGCTCGTGCGGTTGGGCGTGAAGTTCAACACGTTGGCGGGATCGTCGACGATGCCTTCGGGATTGGATCCGGTGCTGTCGGTGATGGGTGGGGTGCCGGCGGGTGGAGGGTTCAGGTTCTATGCCGCGTGGTATCGGGATAGTGCGGTGTTCTGCACGCCGGCCACGTTTAATGTGACCAATGGGGTGGGCGTACTTTGGACGCCGTGACGGCGAATTCGCC
>Ga0163144_10000689_pt1 | contig 79895 bp, 71 predicted proteins | sample OliLak19BULKMAT1_FD_123175 | JGI IMG/M metagenome (GOLD analysis project Ga0163144, IMG submission 123175) | Freshwater microbial mat bacterial communities from Lake Vanda, McMurdo Dry Valleys, Antarctica - Oligotrophic Lake LV.19.BULKMAT1 | ecosystem: Environmental > Aquatic > Freshwater >... | reverse complement strand
TTGGTAGGCGCGATTGGACTCGAACCAACGACCCCCACCATGTCAAGGTGGTGCTCTAACCAGCTGAGCTACGCGCCTGAAGAGGCGAAATTGTAGCAGCGGCTCGGGCGCTCATTTGCGCCGCGCCAGGCGCACGCCGGCAATCTGTGTCACCTGGGTCAGCACCTGGACCAACCGGCTCGCGTTGCCGACTTCCACCGTGAAGCTCATCCAGGCCACAGCGCCGCCGCTGCCCTTGACGCTCTGGCTGTGCACCCCTGTGACGTTGACATCGGCCTTGGCGAACACTTCGGTGATGTCGCGCAGCAGGCCGGGTCGGTCACCGGCCTCGACCCATACGTCGATGGGAAACAGCACACCGTCCTTCGGCTGACTTCCCCACTCGACGTCAATCACACGCTCAGGCGAGCGGTCGCGCAGGTGGCGCAAGTTGCTGCAACTGCGGCGGTGAATCGCCACGCCCTTGCCGCGCGTGACGAAGCCGTCGATGGCGTCGGGCGGCGCGGGGCGGCAGCAACGCGCCAGGCTGGTCATCAGGGAGTCGACGCCGACCACCAGCACGCCGCCCCTGCCCTGCCCTTGCGTCAGCCGCGAACGCTTGAGCAAGGGCACCTCTTCTGCCGGTGCGGGAACGGCCGGCCGCAGCAACTGTTCGATCGTGCGCAGCGAGAACTCGTCCTTGCCGACCACCTCGAACAGGGCCTCGGCTTGCTTGAAACCCAGCCGTGCAGCCAGGTCGTCGTGCTTGAGCGCCGTCTTGCCCTCGCGCTGCAACAGCTTCTCGACCAGATCGCGTCCCTTGGCGATGGTCTGCGCCTGCGCCTGCGCGTTGAACCAGGCCCGCACCTTGGAGCGCGAGCGCGCACCCGCCAAGTAGCCCAGCTCCTGGTTCAGCCAATCGAGCGAGGGGCCACCCTCCCTGATCGCGTGGATCTCGACGGTTTGGCCGTTGGCCAGGGGCGTGTTCAGCGGCACCTGCACGCCGTCGATGCGCGCGCCGCGGCAGCGGTGCCCGAGGTCGGTGTGCAGCACGTAGGCAAAGTCGATCGGCGTGGCGCCCGCCGGCAACTCGATCACCGTGGCTTGCGGCGTGAAGACATAGATGCGTTCATCGCCGCTGGCGCCAGCCGTCGGCTCGGCGGCGAAATCTCGCTCCCAGGCCAACAACTGCCGAAGCACGGCCTTGCGCGCCTCGGCCACGCGTTCGTCGTGGCCGCTGTCGGCGCTGACACCGGCGTAGCCCTTGATGCCCGCCTCCTTGTAGGCCCAGTGCGCCGCCACGCCGAACTCGGCATGTTCATGCATGGTCCGGGTGCGGATCTGAATTTCGACCGGCGCCTGACCCTGGCTGCGCACGACCGTGTGCAGGGACTGGTAGCCATTCGGCTTGGGCTTGGCGATGTAGTCGTCGAACTGGCCGGCCACCGCGGGCCAGCGCTCGTGCACGCGCGCCAGGGCGGCATAGCAGGCGGCGAGGTCGTCCACAATGATGCGCACCGCACGTACGTCCAGCACCTGGGCGAAGTCGAGCTGTTTGCCTTGCATCTTTTTCCAGATACTGAACAGGTGTTTGGGCCGGCCCTGGACCTCGGACTCGATGCCGTGGGCAAGCAGATCGGCCGCCAGCACGGCGCGAAAGGCCTCGATGGCGGCTTCGCGCGCGCTGCGGGTTTCGTCCAGCCAGCCAGCGACCCGCTTGTAGTCGAGCGGCTGCAGAAAACGAAACGCCAGATCCTCCAGCTCCCACTTGATTTGCCAGATCCCCAGGCGGTTGGCCAGCGGTGCGAACACTTGTTGCGACTCGCGCGCCACCTGCGCCGGGCAGTCCACTCGCGCAGCCGCATGCCAACGCAAGGTTTGCAGGCGCGACGCCAGGCGCAGCAGCACCACGCGCAGGTCACGCGAAAAGGCCAGCAGCATCTTGCGCACGCGCTCGGTCTGCTCGCCTTGCGCCGCGGCGTCGCCGACGGGCGCCGCCTGGCGTGCCGCGCGCTGGATCTGCACCAGTTTTCGGGTATGGCCAACCAGGCCGGCGTAGCTCGGTCCAAAAGCCTTGGCCACCACCTCTTCGGGGCGCTGCAGCCAGTCGCCCGCATAGACAAGGTAGGCCGCCGCCTGCATCGCCGGCGCCGCGCCGATGCCCTGCAAGACGGCTGCGACCCCGTCGGCGTGGGCCAGAGCCTCCTCGCCGGTGTCGAGCTGGTGGCCGGCCAGCAGCGGCTCGGCGAACGCGCGTGCGCGCACCAGATCGGCCGCACCATGGTCGGCCGGCAGGTCGTCGGCCAAGCGCACGATAGCGGCCGTGGCGTGGGCCGCAGCGGCCGGGGTCTTCATGGGCTGAGCAGGAACTCGCGCACCACCTCGACCTGATCAGGCTGGACCAAGGTGGGCGCGTGGCCCACACCGGCAAACTCGACCAGCCTGGCTTGCGGGCCCCGTTGCGTCATGGCTTGCGCGGTGGTCTGCGAGAGCAAGTCGCTGTCGGCACCGCGCAGCAACAGGGTGGGCAGGCGCAGACTGTCGTAGGCCTGCCAGAGCAGGGCCTCGCTGGCCTGTGCTATCGCGGGCGTGGCCGCGCGAAAGGGCAGGCCGATCGCGGGGTCGTAGCGCGACCTGAAGCCGGTTGCGTCAGCCGTCAACTGCGGCGCCGTGAGGGCCAGCCACTGTGCGCGCGAGTGCGGCCCGAAGCCAGCGGAGATGGCCCACATCGCATCGGCCGCCTCGTCGAGCGTGGCCCAATGCGCTGGCACGCCGAGGTAGGTACCGATGCGCACCAGGGAGGCAGCCTCGATCGTCGGCCCGATGTCGTTCAGCACGAGACGGCGAACCGGCGAGCCGGCCAGCGCCGCCACGCCCAGGCCGATCAGCCCGCCCATCGAGGTGCCGACCCAATCGAGGGTGCCGGCGTTCAACCGCGCCACCAAGGTGACCATGTCGGCGATGTACTGCGGCACCTGGTAGCCGAGCGGGTTCTCAAGCCGGTCGGAGCGTCCGCGCCCGACAACGTCCGGGCACACCACTCGGTAGTGGCTGCACATCGACCGCGCCAACGTATCGAAATCGCGGCCCTGGCGCGTCAGGCCATGCGCACACACCAGCACCCGCGGGTTGGCCGGATCGCCCCACTCCCAATACGCCATGCGGTGCAGCGCCATGCGGGTCGGGCCAGGCGTGTCCACGCATTGGACGTGGTTGAGGCGGGGCTCGTCAGTCACAGGTGATCTCCCATTCGATAATCGATGCTACCAACGACAGAAGGATTGATTCATGCTGACAGGCAAAACCGCTCTGGTGACGGGCTCGACGAGTGGTATCGGCCTGGGCATCGCCAAGGTGCTGGCCACTCACGGGGCCAACATCGTGCTCAACGGTTTCGGCGATGTCGAGGCCGCCAAGCGCGAGTTTCGCGAGCTGGATGCCGAGATCGGCTACCACCCGGCCGACATGAGCAAGCCCGATCAGATCGCCGACATGTTCTCCTATGCGTACAGCACGCTGGGCGCGATCGACATCCTGGTCAACAACGCCGGCATCCAGCATGTGGCCAATGTCGAGGACTTCCCGGTCGAGAAGTGGGACGCGATCATCGCCATCAACCTGAGTTCGGCCTTCCACACCACGCGCCTGGCCCTGCCCGGAATGAAAGCCAGTGGCTGGGGCCGCATCTTGAACATCGCCTCGGCGCATGGCTTGGTCGCCTCGGCGGCCAAGAGTGCCTACGTGGCGTCCAAGCACGGCTTGATCGGCTTCACCAAGGCGGTGGCGCTCGAGACTGCCACGACCGGGGTCACGGTGAATGCCATCTGCCCGGGCTGGGTGTTGACAGCGCTGGTGCAGCAGCAGGTCGACGCCCGCGCCGTCACGGACGGCGTGGACGGCGAAGAGGCCAAGCGCCGCCTGCTGGCCGACAAGCAACCTTCCTTGCAGTTCACCACCCCTGCGCAGCTCGGCGAGCTGGCCGTCTTTTTGTGCTCACCTGCGGCCGACAACATCCGCGGCGCATCATTCAACGTCGACGGCGGCTGGGTCGCGCAGTAGGGGCTGCACCCCTGAAGCGGCTGCCGCGACAGTGCTCAGCGGGTCATTTGGGCTGCGCCGCTGACCGTGGCGGTGACTTCGCCTTTGCCGGCCTCGGTGGGCAGCGCTTCTTCGACGGACGCCGAGGCACGCGATGACTTCATCATCAGCGGCACCGGTTGCTGGGCGAAATCATTCGTTGCAACGTTGACTTCGCGCACGCTGTAGCCGCTGTAGCCGAACTGTTGCGACATTTGCGCCGCCTTGGCGCGCCAGCGGGCGATGGCCTGCGCCGTGACCTCGGCCTCGACTCTCTCGCGCGCCTCGCGCGACAGCGTGTAGCCGACGCGGGCGATGGTCATGCTCTGGATGCGCCCACTCAGCTGGGCGATAGCCGTGATGTCCTTGCCCTGCACCTGCAACTCGGCGCTGCCCTGCCAGCCGCTGATCGTCGGCTGCCCACCTTTGGCTGGGTTGCTGTAGCGCGGATAGAGGGAAAAGTTGCCGGTCTGAACCTCGACAGCGCCGGGCTTGGCGATCTTGCGGGCTTCTGCCAGGGCCGCTTCGAGCGCTTGCTTCAAGCCGCTCTGGACGGCCTGTGCGTCGCTGCCCTCGCGCGTGACGGTAAAGGTCACGGCCAGCACGTCCTTGGTGACTTCGACCGTGGCCGCAGTGCTCAGGGTCAGCACACCGCTGATCGGCGCAGGCACCGCTTGCGCGTGCGCCGTCAAGGCAAAGAGTGCTGCGACAAGGCCGCACGGCCAGGACATCCGGGGTTTCATTTCGATCCTTTCAATGACGCTTGCTTGCGCTCGAGGCGGCCAGTGTGCCCAGCCGCGTGTGAATAACGGCCGCGCTCCGCGCCGGACTCGCTGCACAAGGCGAAAGACATGTAACAGCGGGTCATAACACGGGTTAACCCGGCCCCAAAGCACCTTACTATGCCGCTGTTACATATTTGGAGTCTCGCCCATGAACGCCACTGCCAACGCCCGCCCTGATCGTGTCGTGGTTGTCGACGACGACGCCCGCATCCGCGACCTGCTGCGCCGCTACCTGACCCAGGAAGGCTTCGAAGTGCTGCTGGCCGAGGACGCCAAGGCGCTCAACCGCCTGCTGACGCGCGAGACCATCGACCTGATCGTGCTCGACCTGATGCTGCCCGGCGAGGACGGCCTGTCGATCTGCCGCCGCCTGCGCGCGGCCAACGACGCCACGCCGATCATCATGCTGACCGCGAAGGTGGAAGACGTCGACCGCATCGTCGGCCTGGAAGTCGGCGCCGACGACTACCTGCCCAAGCCCTTCAACCCGCGCGAGTTGCTGGCGCGCATTCATGCCGTGCTGCGGCGTCGCCCCGCGATGGAAGCGCCTGGTGCGCCCGCCAAGGACCAGCAGACCGTCACCTTCGGCCCCTTCGAGTTCGACCTGTCGCTGCGCCGTCTGACCAAGGACGGTGAACAGATGGCCCTCACCACCGGCGAATTCTCGATGTTGAAGGCCCTGGTGCGCCACCCGCGCCAGCCGCTGAGCCGCGACAAACTGGCTCAATTGGCACGCGGGCGCGAGTTCGAACCCTTCGATCGGAGCCTGGATGTGCAGATCTCGCGTCTGCGCAAGATGATCGAGCCCGACCCGGCACAGCCACGCTATATCCAGACCGTGTGGGGCGTGGGCTACGTGTTTGTGCCGGACGGCACACACTGATTTCATGCCGCGTCAGCCGGTCGGCCTGAGTCTCTTCTCACGCACTTTCTTCCTGCTCGCCTTGCTGCTGGCCGGCGGTATCTTTGCCTGGGTCCAGACGTTGCGGGCGTTGGAGCTGGAGCCGCGCGCAGTTCAAGCCGCTCAACAGATTGCCAGCCTGGTGAACCTGTCGAGGGCGGCCCTGCGCTACTCCGACAGCATCAACCGCGTGGCGGTGGTAAAGACCATGACGGACCAGGAGTCGATGCGGGTCTTGCCACGCGAGCCCGGCGACCGTTGGGAACCCTTCGAAGTCGATCGCTTCACCCGCACGGTGGGGGCCGAACTGCGCTCACGCCTGGAAGCCGACACCGTGGTGGCCAGCGCCGTCAATGGCCAGCCGGGCCTGTGGGTCGGCTTCAACATCGAGCGTGAACCCTACTGGCTGCAAGCCGACGCCACGCGGGTGGTGCCGCTGACGCCGGGAACCTGGTTCGTCTGGGTCGGCATCGCGCTGCTCGCCACGCTGGTCGGCTCGGTGTCGATCGCGCGCCTGATCAACCAACCCCTGCGCGACCTGAGCTTTGCCGCCAGCCGGATACGCGAGGGCGAGTTCGATTCCGTCCTCGACGAGAACATGCTGACCAGCGAGATCCGCGAGGTCAACATGGGCTTCAACCGCATGGCGCGTGAGTTGGCCAAAGTCGAGGAGGACCGCGCCGTGATGCTGGCCGGCATCAGTCACGACCTGCGCACGCCGCTGGCCCGCCTGCGCCTGGAAGCCGAGATGAGCGTCAGCGACGAAGAAGCGCGCCAGAACATGGCGCTCGACATCGAGCAGCTCGACGCCATCATCGACAAGTTCATGGACTACGCTCGGCCCGGCGACGCACGACTGGTGCCGGTGCACCTGTCGCCGCTGGTCGACAAGGAAGCCGCCACCTTTCGCGATCCGCGCGAGATTGTCATCACCTCCCGTCTGGCGATCGATCTGCGCGTCATGGCCGACGACGTCGAGCTGGGTCGCGTCTTCGGCAACCTGTTCGAGAACGCGCGCCGCTATGGCCGCAGCACCGACACCGGCATTGCCGTGGTCAGTGTCACCTATGTGCGGTCGGGCCCTTGGGTCATCGTCAGCGTGCGCGACCAGGGCTCGGGGGTTGCACCGGAAAAGCTCTCCCAGCTGACAACCCCCTTTTACCGCGGCGATGCCGCCCGTACCGCAGCCACCGGCGCCGGCCTGGGACTGGCCATCGTTGAAAAGGCTATGCAGCGCATGGGCGGCCAGTTCGAGATCGACAACGCGCCCGAAGGCGGGCTCGTCGCTCACATCCGGCTCAAACGCGCCCCCTGATTTGCTGGGGTCGTCCGCGCGGTTACGCGCGTGCCTGCAACAGGCACACCGCGCGGGTCTCGATGGCGCGGCCCTCACCTACCGGCCCCATCTTCTCAGCCGTTTTGGCCTTGACGTTGATCTGCCCGACGGCAATGCCCAGCGCGGCGGCCAACCGCTGGCGCATGGCATCGATATAGGGCGCCAGCTTGGGTGCCTGCGCAATGATGGTGCTGTCGATGTTGCCGATCTCGAAGCCTGCCGCGCGAACCCGCTGCATGGCCTCCTCCAGCAGACGCATCGAATCGGCACCGGCCAGGGCGGGGTCGGTGTCGGGAAAGTGGCGGCCGATGTCGCCCAGGGCGACGGCGCCGAGCAGTGCGTCGGTGATGGCGTGGGCCAAGGCGTCGGCGTCGGAGTGACCGGCCAATCCATGCGTGTGCGCAATCGTCACGCCGCCCAACACCAGGGGTCGGCCGACGACGAGTGCGTGCGTGTCCCAGCCTTCACCGATGCGCAAGTTCATGACGGGTTCCTGAGCAAGCGCTCGGCCAGCACGAAATCGGCCGGCCAGGTCAGCTTGAAATTGTCGGGCTCACCCGGCACGAGCAAGGGTGCGTGACCCAGTGCCTCGAGCGCACCGGCTTCATCGGTGACCGCGGCGCCGCTGCGGGTCAGTGCTTCGAGCAACCGGCCGAGGCGAAACATCTGCGGCGTTTGTGCCAACCACTTGCCGCCGCGGTCCAGGGTCGCACAAACGCGCGAGTCGACACCGGCTTGCTTGAGCGTGTCGGCCAACGGCAAGGCCAGCAAGCCACCAACGTCGTCGCCCTCACAGGCCGCGATCAAGCGTTGAACGGTCGCGGCGCGCAACAGGCAGCGCGCGGCGTCATGCACCAACACCCAGTCGTGCGCCCGCGCACCGCGCGCCGCCAGTGAGGCCAGCCCGCCGGCAACGCTGGCGGCCCGCGTCGGGCCACCGCAGCGCTCGACCCAGGCACGCGCCCCGCGAAAGTCCGGGGCCGCGGCTTCGAACGCCGCGTCGCTGGGCGCCAGCACCACCAAGGTGGCCGTGAGCTGCGGTACGTCCTGCAGCACCGCGAGGGTGTGCGCCACGACGCTGCGGCCGGCGAGCACGGTGTACTGCTTGGGGCCCTCCGTGCCGGCGCGGCTGCCATTGCCGGCACACGGCACGAGTGCATAACACTTGGCGTCAGGGGGGTCGAGAGCAATGGCCATTCGCGTGGATTCTAGAATCCACGGGTTCATGCAGCTGCCGATCATTGCACCGGGAAAGCGCTACACGTTGCCGCGCCCGGTCGGGTCGGCCGACGCGCTGCTGCTCGCGCGTATTGCCCAAGGCTGGGCCCGCCAGGGCCAGATCGGCGCCATCATCTCCGCCGATCCCGCCGACGCGCAGCGCCTGGCCGACGAGTTGCCCTTCTTCGCACCGGGTCTGCGCATCGCTGTGTTTCCCGACTGGGAGACCCTGCCCTACGACACCTTCAGCCCGCACCAGGACCTGATTTCGGAACGCCTGGCCACGCTGTGGCGCTTGCTCTCGCTGCATGACGTCGACGTGGTGCTGCTGCCGGCGACCACGGCGCTGACGCGTTTGGCGCCGCCGGCCTTCATGGCAGCCACGACCTTCCAGTTCAAGCAGAAGGACAGCCTCAACGAAGCCGCGTTCAAGTCGCAGCTCACGCTGGCCGGCTACCAGCACGTCAGCCAAGTGGTGTCGCCCGGCGAGTACGCCGTGCGCGGCGGCTTGATCGACTTGTTCCCGATGGGCTCGGCGGTGCCGTTTCGCATCGACCTGTTCGACGACGAGATCGACTCGATCCGCACCTTCGACCCGGACTCGCAGCGCAGCCTCTACCCAGTGCCCGAAGTACGGTTGCTGCCGGGGCGGGAGTTCCCGATGGACGAGGCGGCGCGAGTCACCTTCCGCGCGCGCTGGCGCGAGAAGCTCGAAGGCGACCCGACCAAGAGCCGGATCTACAAGGACCTCGGCGCGGGCATCGCCACCGCCGGCATCGAGTACTACCTGCCGCTGTTCTTTGCCCAGACCGCGACCCTGTTCGACTATCTCGGCCCTGGCGCCGCGGTGGTGCTGCACGGCGAGGTCGACGAGGCCCTGAGTCGTTTCTGGGTCGATACGCGGGAGCGGCACCGTTTCCTGCAGCACGACCCGGAGCGCCCGATCCTGGCGCCGGAGGACATCTTCCTCAAGGTCGAGGAGTTCTTCGCGCTGACCCAGCCGCACGCCACCCTGGCCCTGCGCGGTACCGCGCCGACGGATTGGGCCCGTCCGCTGCCCGACGTCGCCGTCGACCGCGGCACGACCGAGCCGCTGTCGCGGCTGGAGCGCCATCTCGACAGCACCGACGCACGCGTGCTGCTGGTGGCGGAGAGCGAAGGCCGGCGCGAGAGCCTGCTCGAATTGCTGCGCGACCACCGCATCGAGGTGCCGAGCGTCGCCACCCTGGCGGCGTTCGAAGCCGGCGACGAGAAGGTCGCGATTGCAGCGGCGCCCTTGGCGGCCGGTTTCCACTGGCAGCGCGAGGATGGCGCCACGCCGATCCAGTTCGTCACCGAGACAGAGCTGTTTGCGACCGCGCCGAGCTCGCGCCGACGCAGGAAGCAGGAACAGGTCAGCAACGTCGATGCGCTGATCAAGGACCTGTCGGAGCTGAAGGTCGGCGACCCTGTCGTGCACATCAACCACGGTATCGGGCGCTATGTCGGCCTGATCCACATCGACCTGGCGAATGGCCAGGACGGCGGGCCGTCGGAGTTCCTGCACCTCGAGTACGCCGAGAAGGCCACGCTGTACGTGCCGGTGGCGCAACTGCACCTGATCGGTCGCTACACCGGCGTCTCGGCCGAGGAGGCGCCACTGCACCGCCTGGGCTCGGGCCAGTGGGAAAAAGCCAAGCGCAAGGCAGCCGAGCAGGTGCGCGACACCGCCGCCGAGTTGCTCAACCTCTACGCCCGTCGCGCTGCGCGCGAGGGCCATGCGCATCGATACTCGGCCCACGACTACGAGGCCTTCGCCGCCAGCTTCGGCTTCGAGGAAACGCCCGACCAGCGTGCCGCGATCCATGCCGTGATCCAGGACCTGGTCAGCCCCAAGCCGATGGACCGGCTGATCTGCGGCGATGTCGGCTTCGGCAAGACCGAGGTGGCCTTGCGCGCGGCCTTCGTGTCTGTCATCGGTGGCAAGCAGGTGGCCCTGCTCGCGCCGACCACGCTGTTGGCCGAGCAGCACTTCCAGAACATCGTGGACCGCTTCGGCAAGTGGCCGGTGAAGGTGGCGGAGCTGTCGCGCTTCCGCTCGACCAAGGAGATCAACGTCGCGCTCGAGGGCATCGAGGCCGGCACCATCGACATCGTCATCGGCACCCACAAGCTGCTCTCGAAGGACGTGAAGTTCAAGCGCCTGGGCCTGTTGATCATCGACGAGGAACACCGCTTCGGCGTGCGCCACAAGGAAGCCATCAAGGCCCTGCGCGCCGACGTCGATGTGCTGACGCTGACGGCAACGCCGATCCCGCGCACGCTGGGCATGGCCCTCGAAGGCCTGCGCGACCTGTCGGTGATCGCCACGGCGCCGCAGCGCCGGCTGTCGATCAAGACCTTCGTGCGCAACGAGGGCCAGGGCACGATCCGTGAAGCCGTGCTGCGCGAGTTGAAGCGCGGCGGCCAGGTCTACTTCCTGCACAACGAGGTCGACACCATCGGCCATCGCCGCGACAAGCTGGCAGAGCTGCTGCCCGAGGCGCGCATTGCCATCGCCCACGGCCAGATGCCCGAGCGCGAGCTCGAGCGCGTGATGCGCGACTTCGTGGCCCAGCGCCACAACCTTCTGCTGTGCTCGACGATCATCGAAACCGGCATCGACGTGCCCACCGCCAACACCATCCTCATCAGCCGCGCCGACAAGTTCGGCCTGGCGCAGCTGCACCAGCTGCGCGGCCGCGTCGGCCGCTCGCACCACCAAGCGTATGCCTACCTCATGGTGCCCGATATCGAGGGCCTGACCAAGCAGGCCGCCCAGCGCCTGGAAGCGATCCAGCAGATGGAGGAGCTCGGCAGTGGTTTCTACCTGGCGATGCACGACCTGGAGATCCGCGGCGCTGGCGAAGTGCTGGGCGAGAACCAGAGCGGCAACATGATGGAGGTCGGCTTCCAGCTCTACAACGACATGCTGGCCGAGGCCGTGCGATCGCTCAAGGCCGGACGCGAACCGGATCTGCTCTCGCCGCTGGCCGCTACCACCGACATCAACCTGCACGCCCCAGCCCTGCTGCCGGACGCCTACTGCGGCGACGTGCACATGCGCCTGAACCTGTACAAGCGCCTGGCCACGGCCGCCACCCCCGAACACATCGACAACTTGCTCGAAGAGATCACCGATCGCTTCGGCAAGTTGCCGCCCCAGGGCCAGACCCTGTTCGACACACACCGCCTGCGCGTGCTGGCCAAACCGTACGGCGTGATCAAGATCGACGCGGCACCGAAACTGGCCGTCATCGCCTTCCGCCCCAACCCACCGATCGATGCGCTGCGCATCATCGAACTGGTGCAGAAGAACCGGCACATCAAGCTGGCCGGCAATGACAAGCTGCGCATCGAGCGCGATTTGCCCGATGCCAAGGACAGGGCCCAGATGATCCGCGACGTGTTGCGCGCGCTCGGCACGCCCAAGCAAGCCACGCCCGCATGACCGCCTCCGAGTTTGCCCCTGGGCTGATGCTGCGTGGCGTGACACCACCGTTGCACCTGGCTGACTTCAAGCTGATCGCGTTCGACATGGATTCGACCCTGATCAACATCGAGTGCGTCGATGAGATCGCTGCCGCGGCCGGGCGCAAGGACGAAGTCGCGGCGATCACCGAGGCGGCGATGCGCGGCGAGATTGCCGACTACAAGGACAGCCTGCGGCGCCGGGTGGCCTTGCTAGCGGGCGTGCCGGTCGAGGCCCTCGAGCAGGTGTGGCAAGAGCGCCTGCGGCTCAACCCGGGCGCCGAAACCTTGGTGCGGGCCTGCCAGACGGCGGGCTTGAAGACCCTGCTGGTGTCAGGTGGATTCACGTATTTCACCGACCGCGTGTGTGACCGACTCGGGCTCGACTACATGCGCAGCAACTTGCTTGAGATCAGCCAAGGCCAGCTCACTGGGCGGATGGTCGACCAACCCTGGGGCGACATCTGCGATGGCACGGAAAAGCAGCGCATGCTGCTGCAAACCTGCGCCCAGCTTGGTCTGCAGCCGCACCAGACGATCGCTGTCGGCGACGGCGCCAACGACTTGCCGATGATGGCCGTGGCCGGTCTGTCCGTGGCCTACCACGCCAAACCACGGGTGCGCGAGCAGGCCATGGTGGCTATCGACAGCGGCGGGCTCGATCGGCTGCTCGAGGTCCTGCGCCCCTGACTCTGAGGGCCCCGCCTTCTCGGGATGGTCAAGACCGGTCCACTCGTTAGACTCCCCGCGTGTTCTCCCATGCCTTGCGTCGCCCTGCCCTGCTGGCCCTCCTGGCTCTGCTGTTGACGCTGGGCCGGTTGCCAGTGGCCCGGGCCCAGGCCGAGGCCCAGGATGCGGTCGCCGCCGTCGCAGCGCGCAACAGCCCTCAGGCCGCGGCCGAGTTGTGCCGGATGGGGCGCCGCGGCGATGCCGACGCCCAGTACCAGCTGGCTTGGCTGTTCGCACATGGGCGCGGCGACGACCGCCGCGATGACTGGGCCGCTTACCTCTTTTTCGCAGCGGCGAGCCAGGGGCACGGCGATGCCAAACGCATGCTGCAATCGGTCACGTGGCCCGCAGCCAACGTGCCCGACTGCTTCACCCATGCCGTCATACCACCGGCCGCGGGCGCCTTGGTGGTGGTGACCGCACCGCCACAGATCGAGCGGCTGGTGCGCCGGCTCGCGCCGCAGTACCAGGTGGCGCCGCAGCTGGCCCTGGCCATCATCGCGGTCGAGTCGAACTTCAACGTGGCCGCTTTGTCGACGAAGAACGCCCAGGGCTTGATGCAGTTGATCCCGCAGACCGCCAAGCGCTTTGGCGTCGTCAACGCATTCGACGCGCAGCAGAACATCCGCGGCGGTATGGCCTACCTACGCTGGCTGCTGGCCTACTTCGAGGGTGATGTGGCCTTGGTGGCCGCCGCTTACAACGCCGGTGAAGGGGCCGTCAACCAGCACCGCGGCGTGCCGCCCTTCGACGAGACACGCGAGTACGTGCGCCGCGTGGTGGCCCGGGTGGGCACGGCAGCACAGCCCTTCGATACCCGCATCACAGCGCCGTCGCCGCAACTGCGGCAAATGCGCAAGCTGGCCAAACTAGACTGAGCTGAGCCGCGCTGCGCGGCCACGCCTCAACCGTCGATCTGGGCCCAGGCCTTTTCCAGGCGCTTCAGGCTCACCGGCTGCGGTGTGCGCAGTTCTTGCGCAAACAGACTGACGCGCAGTTCCTCGAGCAACCAACCGAATTCATCGAGCCGGCCGTCAGCGCTGCCACGGCGCTCCTGGATGCGGCGCAACCATCGCTGCTCGAGCGGCCGCAGATCAGCCAGGCGTTCGATGTCGCGGGCAGGCTCAACGCGCAGCTTGTCCAGCCGCATCACCACGCCGCGCAAGTAGCGCGGCAGGTGCGCCAAGGCTGCCCACGACGTCGTCATCAGGAAGCGTTTGCCGACCAAGCGCTGCAGTTGTGCGGCGACATCGTCCGCAACCTCCCTGGGCGGCTTGCTGTCCTTGAGTTTGCGCACGGCGTTGGCGTGCTCCTGCAGCACCGCCGCTGCGCTGCGCGCCACTTCCTGGGCGATCAGACTCAGGCGGCCGCGCCCGGCCTCCAGCCGCGAGCGAAAGCCCGACGCGTCTGTGGGTACACCGTCGGCGATGAAAGCGCGGTCCAGCGCCACGGCAATGATCTGTTCGCGCAGCTCCTCGGCGCTGCCCAGGGCCATGAACTGCGTGGCCATGCGCGGCAGATCCGGAATGTTCTTCTCGAGATACTTCAACGGCTCCTTGAGCTGCAGCGCGATCAGGCGCCGCAGGCCGGCGCGGTGCTTGGCGGCGGCCACTGCAGGCTCGTCGAAAACTTCGATCTCGACACCTGTGCCTTTGTCGATCAAGGCGGGAAAGCCCACCAGGGTCTGGCCTGCCTTGCGCAGCTCCATCAGTTCGGGCAGCTCGCCGAAGGTCCAGTCGGTGTAGCGGGCGCTGGGCGCAGCGACCAACGCGCCGGTGGGCGCGTTGGCTTCGGCGGCCTTGTCAGGCGTGCGCATGGCAGGCTCAGCGCCAGACGCCGGACCGCCGCCCAGGCTCAGGCCGGCCAGCGCCTGGAAGGCGGAGCGCGCCTGCACGCCGAGTTCGGCCTTCAGTGCGGCCAGGTTGCGACCCGTGCCGAGCTGGCGGCCGTGTTCATCGACAACACGGAAGTTCATCCACAAGTGGGGCGGCAGCATCTCCAGCTTGAAGTCGTTGCGTTGAAGCGCCAGCTGCGTGCGCTCGCGCACGGCCCTGAGCAAGACATCGAGCAAGGCGCCTTGCGCGAACGGCGTGCTGGCGCAGAACGCCTCAGCGTAATCTGGCAAAGGCACCAGGCGCGAGCGCGGGCGCTGGTGCAGGCTCTTCACCAGTGCCAGCACCTTGGAGGGCAACATGCCAGGCACGAGCCACTCGCAGCGCTCGTCGCTGACCTGGTTCAGCGCGTAGATCGGCAGCGTGACGGTCAGACCGTCCTTCGCATCACCCGGCTCGTGCAGGTAACTTGCGGCACAGTCGATGCCGCCCAGGCGGATCGTCTTCGGGAATGCGCTCGTCGTAACGCCGGCCGCCTCGTGGCGCATCAATTCGTCGCGCGTGAGCTTCAACAGCTCGGGCTGACGCTTGACCTCGTCGCGGTACCAGCGCTCGAGGCTGGCGCCGCCGACCACGTCGGCGGGCACCTGCTGGTCGTAGAAGGCGAAGATCAGCTCGTCGTCGATCAGCACGTCCTGGCGCCGCGCCTTGTGTTCGAGCTCCTGCACCTGGCGAATCAGCTTCTCGTTGTGTGCCAGGAACGGCAGCTTGGTCTCCCAGCCGCCCTGCACCAGCGCCTCACGAATGAAGATCGTGCGCGCGGCGGGCGCGTCGATGCGGCCGAAGTTGACCTTGCGGTTGTTGTAGATCACCAGGCCATACAGCGTGGCGCGTTCGAGTGCCACCACTTCACCCGCCTTCTTCTCCCAATGCGGCTCGAGCAATTGCGTCTTCAGCAGGTGCCCGCCGAGGCGTTCGATCCAGGTCGGCTCGATGGCCGCCAGGCTGCGGCCGAACAAGCGCGTGGTCTCGACCAGCTCGGCAGCCATCAGCCAGCGGCCGGGCTTCTTCGACAGGTTGACGCCGGGGTGGCGCCAGAACTTGATGCCGCGCGCACCGAGGTACCAGTCCTCGTCATCGGCCTTGAGGCCGATGTTGCCGAGCAGGCCGGCCAGCAGCGCCAGATGGATCTGCTCGTAGGAGGCCGGCGCGCTGTTCAGGCGCCAGCCCTGCTCGGCCGCCACCGTCAGCAGCTGCGAGTGGATGTCGCGCCACTCGCGCACGCGGCGCACGGAGATGAAGTTGTCGCGCAGCCGCTGCTCTTGCTGGCGGTTGGACAGCTTGTGCTCCTTGTGCTCGGCGTTGTGGCCGCGGCCGGCCTCGAGCCATTGCCAGAGCTTCAAGGTGCCACTGAACTCGCTGCGTTCGTCGTCGAACGGCTTGTGCTTCTCGTCGGCGACCTGGGCGCGTTCCTGCGGGCGGTCGCGCACGTCCTGGCCCGACAACGCGGCTGCGATGACCAGCACTTCAGCCAGTGACTGCCGCTCACGGGCCTCGACGATCATGCGCCCGATGCGCGGGTCGAGCGGCAGCCGCGAAAGCTCGCGGCCGATGGGTGTCAGGTCGTTGTGCTCGTCCACCGCGCCCAGCTCGCTGAGCAAGGCATAGCCATCGACGACGGCCTTCTTGGGCGGGGGCTCGAGAAAAGGAAACTCTTCGACCAGGCCCAGGCCCAGCGACTTCATGCGCAGGATCACACCGGCCAGCGACGAGCGCAGGATCTCCGGGTCGGTGAAGCGCGGCCGGCCCGCGAAATCGGCTTCGTCATAGAGGCGGATGCAGGTGCCGCCGGCGACACGGCCGCAGCGCCCGGCACGCTGATTCGCCGCCGCCTGGCTGATGGCCTCGACCTGCAACTGCTCGACCTTGTTGCGGTAGCTGTAGCGCTTGACGCGCGCCAGGCCCGCGTCGATGACAAAGCGGATGCCCGGCACCGTCAGCGAGGTTTCGGCGACGTTGGTGGCCAGGACGATGCGCGCTGCGCCGCCGGTTTCGAAGACGCGGTCCTGCTCGGCCTGCGACAGGCGCGCGAACAGCGGCAGGATCTCGCTGGCGCGGCGGCGTGGGTCATGCGCCAGGTGTTTGCGCAAGTGGTCGGTCGCCTCGCGGATCTCGCGCTCGCCAGGCAGGAAGATGAGGATGTCGCCGCCGCTGCCGCCCTGCCACAACTCGTCGACGGCGTCAGCGATGGCGACATTCAGGTCGCGCTCGCGCGTTTCTTCGTAGGGCCGCCAGCGTTGCTCCACCGGGAACAAGCGGCCCGACACCTGGATCACCGGCGCCGGGCCCTGGGCGGTGGCGAAGTGCTGTGCAAAGCGGTCGGCGTCGATGGTTGCCGAAGTGACGATGACTTTGAGGTCGGGCCGCCGCGGCAGGATCTGCTTCAGATGGCCGAGCAGAAAATCGATGTTGAGCGACCGCTCATGGGCCTCGTCGATGATCAGCGTGTCATACGCGCGCAGCAGCGGGTCGCTCTGAGTTTCGGCCAGCAGGATGCCGTCGGTCATCAGCTTGACCGATGCGCCGGGCTGCAGACGGTCCTGGAAGCGCACCTTGAAGCCGACCACGGCGCCGAGCGGCGTCTTCAGCTCCTCGGCGATGCGTTTGGCAACGCTCGACGCGGCAATGCGCCGCGGCTGGGTGTGGCCGATCAGCTTGCCGGTGTGGATGCGACCGCGCCCGAGGCCGAGTGCAATCTTCGGCAGTTGTGTCGTCTTGCCCGAGCCGGTCTCGCCGCAGACGATGACCACCGGGTGCGACCCGATGGCCAGGGCGATCTCGTCACGCCGCGCCGAAACCGGCAACGCCTCGGGGAAGGTGATCGGTGGGAGCGGGTTCGGGACGATGTCGGCGGGCACGGGACCACGATTATCCCGCTCCCTCACGCTTCACAGGGCATAGGCCATCACACGGGGCGCAGCACCCTGAGGTTCCTGGATCACGGCCATCCGACCGGCCCGCTTGACCTGCGTGACTGCGTCTTGCGCGCAGCCATGCTGAGCTGTTTGTCAACCGCACCGCGGCGATCCCTTGCCAAGCCCGCGCGAGCGTGAATGCTGCAACACAGCCTGCGGCACAATCCGGGCGCCATGAGCCTCGTCTTCCCTCACACCTTCGTGCCCTGGTTCCGCTCGGTGGCGCCCTACATTCATGCTTACCGCGGCAAGACCTTCGTCGTCGCCATGGCCGGTGAAGGTATCGCCGCTGGCAAGCTGTCGGCTTTTGTGCAGGACCTGGCGATCCTGCATGCCATGGGCATCAAGCTCGTCCTGGTGCATGGCTTTCGGCCCCAGGTGAGCGAGCAGCTGAGGGCCAAGGGCCACCCCGAGCACTTCAGTCGCGGCCTGCGCATCACTGACGAGGTGGCTCTGGATTGCGCGCAGGAGGCCGCAGGGCAGTTGCGCTTCGAGATCGAGGCCGCGTTTTCACAAGGCCTGCCGAACACCCCGATGGCCAATGCCACGCTGCGCGTGATTTCGGGCAACTTCCTGACCGCACGGCCGGTCGGCATCGTCGACGGCGTCGATTTCCGCCACAGCGGCGTGGTGCGCAAGGTCGACGCGGTCGCGATGCGGCGCACCCTCGACACTGGTGCGGTGGTGTTGTTGTCCCCGTTCGGTTTCTCGCCGACTGGCGAGGCCTTCAACCTCACCATGGAGGACGTGGCCACCTCGACCGCCATTGCCTTGCAGGCAGACAAGCTGATGTTTGTCACCGAGGTACCGGGGGTGCGTGAGAACAACGCTGATGACGCCAGCGACATCGACACGGAACTGGCTTTGGCCGAGGCCGAGCGTCTACTGGCGACTTTGCCGACGCCGACACAGCCAACCGACGTTGGTTTCTACTTGCGCCACTGCGTGAAGGCCTGCCGCGAGGGCGTCGAGCGCTCCCACATTCTGCCCTTCGGCATCGACGGCGCCTTGCTGCAGGAGGTCTACACCCATGACGGCATCGGCACCATGGTGGTGGATGAAAAGCTCGAGAGCCTGCGCGAGGCGACGAGCGACGATGTCGGCGGCATCCTGCAGCTGATCGAACCCTTCGAGCGCGACGGCACGCTGGTGCGGCGCGAACGCAACGAGATCGAGCGCGACATCGCCAACTACACCGTGATCGAGCATGACGGGGTGATTTTCGGCTGCGCCGCGCTTTACCCCTACCCCGAAGCTGCCACCGCGGAGATGGCCGCCCTGACCGTCAGTCCAGAGGTGCAGGGCCAGGGGGATGGGGACCGCATCCTCAAGCGCGTCGAGCAGCGCGCACGCGCGATGGGCCTGGCCAGCGTCTTCGTCTTGACCACGCGCACCATGCATTGGTTTATCAAGCGCGGTTTCCAACCGGCCGATGCCGACTGGCTGCCCGAGGCGCGCAAGCGCAAGTACAACTGGGACCGGCGCTCGCAAGTGCTGGTCAAGCATTTCAATTGAACCTCAACGGAGCCCCGACATGACCCGCATGGTGCAGTGCAGTTACCTCAAGAAGGAAGCCGAGGGCATCGCCTTTCCGCCCTATCCCGGCGACCTGGGCAAGCGCATCTACGACAACATCAGCAAGGAAGCCTTCGAGCTTTGGAAGAAGCACCAGACGATGTTGGTCAACGAGAACCGCCTGAACCTTGCCGACGCACGCGCGCGGCAGTACCTGGCTCGTCAGATGGAACAGTTCTTCTTCGGGGACGGGGGCGACAAGCCGGCCGGGTACGTGCCCCCACCGACCTGAGCTTGGTCAGTAAACGCGAATCATTCGCATTTATAGGTTAAACTCCGTGGCATCCCACCCCTGCCCCGGAGCCACCCGATGCGAATCCCCCAATCCCTGGCCACTGGCCTCGTCGGCCTTGTCCTGACCGGCGGCGCCTTCGCCCAGCAATCTGTCCTCAACCTCTACTCTGCCCGTCACTACCAGACTGACGAGGCCCTGTACGAGAACTTCACCAAGGCCACCGGCATCAAGGTCAACCGTGTCGATGCCGATGACGCCGGCATCCTGGCCCGGCTCAAGACCGAAGGCGCGGCCAGCCCTGCCGACGTCATCTTGTTGGTGGACGCCGCTCGCCTTTGGCGCGCAGACATCGACGGCCTGTTCCAACCGTTGAAGAGCAAGACGCTGGAGACCCGCATTCCGGTCCAGTTCCGCGGCAAGGATGACGGAGAAGGCTCCTCGTGGTTCGGTCTGTCGACAAGAGCACGGGTTGTGTTGTTCAACAAAGGCACGGTCCAACGCGAGGACGTCGACACCTACGAGAAACTGGCCGGTCCGAAGAACAAGGGCAAGCTGTGCACCCGCTCGGGCTCTCACCCGTACAACCTGTCACTGTTCGGCGCGATGCAGGAGCACCTGGGTCCGCAAGCCACTGAGACTTGGCTGAAGGGCCTGGTGTCGAACATGGCTCGAAGCCCAAAAGGCGGAGACACGGACCAGATACTGGCTGTGGCCAGTGGTGAATGTGGTGTCGCGCTCGCGAATACCTATTACCTCGCGCGGCTGATGCGCTCACAGAAACCCGAGGACAAGCTGGCCGTCGAGAAGATCGGCGTGGTGTTCCCGAATCAGAGCAGTTTCGGAACGCATGTGAATATCGCCGGCGCCGCGATAGCACGTAATGCCAAGAACCGGGCTGCTGCGCAGCGCTTCATCGAGTACCTGGCATCCGACCCGGCACAATCTTATTTTGCCGACGGCAACAATGAGTGGCCCGTTGTCGCAGAAGCGAAAATCACCAACCCAGCACTCCAGCAACTCGGATCCTTCAAACGGGAAACCATTCCAATCGGTGTGGTCGGTATGAATCAGATCAAGATTCAACAAATGCTCGACCGGGTCGGCTACAAGTGACTGGTTAACGGCGGGTGGTACATTCCCCCGACCGAAAACTGACCGGTTTCAAATCATGACGAAACTTCTGACCGACCTCTTGGCGCAGAAAGCAGCACTCGAGAAGCAGATCGAGCAGACCCAGCGCGACGAGCGCCAGCAGGCCATCAGCCAAATCAAGTCCGTGATGGCAGAGCACGGATTGACAGTGACCGACCTCAGTGGCCGCTCAGCGCCCAAGACACGCGTCACCAAGAAAGTGGCGGCCAAGTACCGCGACAAGACCTCGGGCCAGACCTGGAGCGGCCGTGGCCTGCAGCCGCGCTGGTTGAAGGCTGCTATGGCCAGCGGCAAGAAGCTCACAGACTTCAGCATCTGAGCAGGTGCCGCGCCGTTCGGCGCGGGACCCGAGCCGACGAGAACGCCGCCCGAGCGACGTTGGCTAGACTCCTTCGATGATTCCACCGGGCTTCGTTGCCGAACTGCTGTCCCGCATCGACATCGCCGAGGTCGTGGGGCGGCACGTACAGCTCAAGAAGGGGGGAGCCAACCTGATGGGGTTGTGCCCCTTCCACGGCGAGAAGTCACCGAGTTTCTCGGTCAGCCCGAGCAAGCAGTTCTACTATTGTTTCGGCTGTGGGGCATCGGGCGATGCGATCCGCTTCCTGACCGAGCACACCGGCGCCAGTTTCCGCGACGCCGTCACCGACTTGGCACAACAGGTCGGTCTGACGGTCCCGGACGACTCGCGCAGCGAAGGCGAGCGCCTCCAGGCCGCCCAAAGCAAGGCCCGTCACGCCACCCTGGCCGATGTGCTGTCCCGCGCCGGAGAGCACTACCGCAAGCAGCTAAAGGCCGATGCGCGTGCGATCGACTACCTCAAGGGTCGCGGCTTGACCGGCGAGATTGCCGCGCGCTTCGGTGTCGGCTACGCGCCAGAAGGCTGGCGCCCCCTGGCGAGCGGCTTTGCTCACTACGACGACCCGCTGCTGGTCGAAGCCGGCCTGGTGATCGTCCAAGGCGAGGACGGCGCAGAGCAGAAGCGTTACGACCGTTTTCGCGATCGCATCATGTTCCCGATCCGCGCGGTCTCGGGCGAGACCATCGGTTTCGGTGGCCGGGTGCTTGACCGGGGTGAACCGAAGTACCTCAATTCGCCCGAGACGCCGGTGTTCGTCAAGGGACGCGAGTTGTACGGCCTGTTCGAGTCCCGCGCCGGCATGCGCGCGCGTGGCCACGCGCTGGTCGTCGAAGGCTACATGGACGTGGTCGCGCTGGCGCAGTCCGGCTTCGACAACGCCGTGGCGACCCTGGGCACCGCCTGCACCGACGACCATCTGCGCAAGCTGTTTCGATTTACCGATTCCGTGGTCTTCAGCTTCGACGGCGACGCCGCCGGCCAGCGCGCTGCGGGACGTGCCCTCGAAGCGGCGCTGCCCCACATCAGCGACCTGCGCAGCGTGCGCTTCCTGTTCCTGCCCGCCGAGCATGACCCCGACTCCTTTGTCCGCGCGCAAGGTGCCGAAGCCTTCGAGCGCGCAGTGGCCCAGGCGGTGCCGCTCTCACGCCAGATCGTTGCCGTCGCCCGCGAAGGCTGCGACCTGGGCACGCCGGAGGGCCGCGCCCGCTTCGTCACTCAGGCGCGGCCCTTATGGGCGGCCCTGCCGGACGGCGCGCTCAAGCGGCAGATGTTGACGGAGCTGACCCGGCTGGCGGCCTTGCCCGAGGGCGAACTGCAGGCGCTGTGGCAGCCTGCGTTGAGCGCCACCGCGCCCAACACGCCCTTTCGTTCCGGCACCAGCCGAAGGCCGTCAGCGTCGAGCACCCATGCCGCCAGCCGCCGCGCGCCGCGCCGGCCCGAGGACCGCATCGTGCAATTGCTCCTGATGCAGTCCGGCTGGTGGGACCGCCTGACCGCCGAAGACCATGAACTGATGCATTCCCTGCCGGCGCCACACGGCGAACTGATCGCTTGGATCGAGAGCGATCTCACGGAGCACGGCGCGCGGCCTTGGGCAGCCTTGCGGGCGGCGCTGGGCGGCAACGAGCACTTGCAGGCCGTTGTCGCGCAATGGACCAACGACCACGATGACAACGAGTCTGACTTTGGCGACCTGCGCCGACTGCTGGACGGGCGTTTGCTCGAGGCACTCGGTGCCCAGCAACGTGCGCTGGCCGACACCGTGTCCAGCGACCCTCAGGCGCGCGCGACGTTCCAACGTCTGTTCGAGCGCATGCGCCTGTTGAAACAGCGACTCGGACCCGGCGCCGACGTGTCGCACTGAGGCCCGTCGATGGGCGCTGCCCGCGGCGCCAGCGGTATAATGCGGAGGTTGCTTGTGCGTCGGCACAAGCAGCAGCAGCACCTCCGGGCCCCGGCCACCCGCGACACGGGACCATTCATCGGCCACCTTCACCCGCAAGGACTGCACCGCGAAGTTTTCAGCCAGTAGCTCGCTGGATGATTGATTCCTGTCGGCTCAGCCCACCCCCAGACTTGCGTCGCGCTGCCCAGCGCTGCCATTGCTGTGGCGGCTGATACCGTTTGCAGGACGATCTTTCGGCAGCCTGACTCAGACCCTATTTCGTCACTCGAGCACCGCCCCGAGTGATGCCCCGCGAGGACCCGCATGACTGCCAAGAAGACTGCCGCCAAGACCACATTGCCCGCCAAGACGCCTGCCAAGGCCGCGCCGGGCGAGAAACGCGCGGCCCCCGCCGCGGCCGCCAAGAAGGCAGTCGCAAAGCCCGTTCCGGCCAAGCCCTTGGCCAAGACCGCACCCGTCAAGACCAGTGCAAAGGCTGCGGCCAAAGCTGCCGAGGAGCTGAAGACCAAGCCCGGTGCCAAGGGCAAGGCAGGCCCGGTCAGCAAGAAAGAGAACGTCCGCGACGAAGACTTCGTCGACATTGAAGCCGACATCGAGAGCGAGATCGAGGGTGAGACCGCTGAGGGCGCGGAGGGCAAAGCCAAGGCCAAGCCGCTGCGCATGAAAGTCTCGCGTGCCAAGGAGCGCGCGTTGATGCGGGAGTTCGGCCTGGACGAGACGCAGCTAACGGAAGAAGAAGTCGCCAAGCGCCGCCATGAGCTGAAGACCCTCATCAAGATGGGCAAGACGCGCGGCTTCTTGACGCACCAGGAAATCAACGATCACCTGCCCGAGAAGCTGGTCGACAACGAGATCCTCGAAGCCATTGTGTCGATGCTCAACGACATGGGCATTGCGGTCTATGAACAGGCGCCCGACGCAGCCACGCTGCTGATCGCCGGCGGCTCGACCACCACGGCGACGGAGGAAGAAGCCGAAGAAGCGGCGGAGGCAGCGCTGTCGACCGTCGATTCCGAGTTCGGCCGCACGACTGACCCGGTGCGCATGTACATGCGCGAAATGGGCACGGTGGAGCTGCTGACGCGCGAGGGGGAAATCGAGATCGCCAAGCGCATCGAAGGTGGCTTGCAGTACATGATGCAGGCGATCAGCGCCTCGCCGACCACGATCGCCGAGATCCTGGCGGTCGCTGCGAAGATTCGCGCGGGCGAGATGACGATCTCGGAAGCCGTCGACGGCTTCGTGGCCGAAGACGAGGCCGACGACTACGTAGCCGAAGAAGACTTCGACGAGTTCGACGCCGAGGACGATGACGATGGCCAGGGCGGCAGCAAGGCCCTGACGAAGAAGCTCGAGGAGTTGAAAGGCGCTGCGCTGGTCAAGTTCGACGCGCTCAGCGGCCACTTCGACCGGATGCGCAAGGCCTACGAGAAGGATGGCTACCAATCGCCGTCCTACAACCGCTCGCAGATGTCGGTCAGCGCTGAAATCATGAGTATCCGCTTCACGGTCAAGACAATCGAGCGGCTGTGCCACATCCTGCGCTCCCAGGTCGACGACGTGCGCCGCTATGAACGCGAACTGCGCAAGATCGTGGTCGACAAGTGCGGCATGCCGCAAGAGCACTTCATCAAGACCTTCCCTTCGAACTCGATGAACCTGAAGTGGGCGGAGAAGGAAATTGCGGCCGGCAAGCCATACAGCCTGGTGCTGGCGCGCAACCTGCCGGCTGTTCAGGAACTGCAGCAAAAGCTGACCGACTTGCAATCGCGCGCAGTGGTCCCGATCGAGGACCTGAAGCAGATCAACAAGAAGATGAACGCGGGCGAAAAGTCGAGCCGCGACGCGAAGAAGGAAATGATCGAGGCCAACCTGCGTCTGGTGATCTCCATCGCCAAGAAGTACACCAACCGCGGCTTGCAGTTCCTCGACCTGATCCAGGAAGGCAACATCGGCCTGATGAAGGCGGTGGACAAATTCGAATACCGCCGCGGCTACAAGTTCTCGACCTACGCCACCTGGTGGATCCGCCAGGCGATCACACGCTCGATCGCCGATCAGGCGCGCACGATCCGCATCCCGGTGCACATGATCGAGACCATCAACAAGATGAACCGCATCTCGCGGCAACACCTGCAAGAGTTCGGCTACGAGCCCGATGCGCCGACGCTGGCCGAGAAGATGGAGATCCCCGAAGACAAGATCCGCAAGATCATGAAGATCGCCAAGGAGCCGATCTCGATGGAAACACCGATCGGCGACGACGACGACTCGCATCTCGGCGACTTCATCGAGGACACCAACAACCTGGCGCCGGTGGACGCGGCGATGCAGGCCGGACTGCGCGATGTGGTCAAGGACATTCTCGACTCACTGACGCCGCGGGAGGCCAAGGTGCTGCGCATGCGCTTCGGCATCGAGATGAGTACCGACCACACGCTGGAAGAGGTTGGCAAGCAGTTCGACGTCACGCGCGAACGCATCCGCCAGATCGAGGCGAAGGCGATCCGCAAGTTGAAACATCCGAGCCGGTCTGACAAACTTCGCACCTACTTGGACAACCTGTGATGGCCCAAATGGCCCGGCATGTCCGGGCCTGTGAAAGTCTCGTGGCGAAACACGCACTTCATCGATGACGCGCATCGCCGAACGGACCGTGTTGTTTGCCGACCTGCGCGGCAGCACGTCGTTGTTCGAGCGCCTGGGCAATGTTGAAGCCACTTCGGTCATCACCCACACCGTGACCGAGTTGGCCAAGAGCGTCGTGGGCTGTGGTGGGGTTGTGGTCAAGACCCTGGGCGACGGCTTGATGGCCGTGTTCGAAGCCTCGGTGCCGGCGGCCCAGGCGGCTGGCCTGATGCAGGACACCTTGGAGCGGCTGGTCACGCGCGGCAGCGAACATGGCGCCTCTGCCGGTCTGCGCGCCCTGCGCCTGCAAGTTGCGCTGGCGCGTGGTGAGATTGTCGAGATGGGCGGCGACTGTTTTGGTGATGCAGTCAACGTCGCGGCCCGCTTGCTCGATCACGCTGGCGACAACGAGACCCTGCTCACGGATGAAGTTTTTGCCGGCCTGCCGCGTGAGCAGCAGGTGCGCTTTCGCAGCCTTGACTGGATGCACTTGCGTGGACGCGCCGAGCCAGTCCACGTACACCTGCTCGGCGGTAAACGGGCCAGCACCGATGTCGTCGCCACCGCTTTCGGCGCCGTAGCCCCCTCGGCCGAGCCCGACGGCATTCGCTTGATTTGGCAACGCACCAACCGTGTCTACGCCAGCCTGCGACTACCGGTCGTGCTGGGCCGCAGCCCGCAATCGGCCTTCTGCGTCGACGACTCGCGCGTCTCGCGCCAGCATGCCCGGCTGGATTGGCATGGCGGCGTCTTCTCGTTGGCCGACCTCAGCTACAACGGCACCTACGTCCGCTTTGCGAGCGAGGAAGAAGTCGTCAGCCTGCGCCGCGGCACCTGCACCCTGCATGGCAGCGGTGTGATCGGCCTGGGCGGCTCGCCCGCCGATCCGACCTCGGCGATGGTCAGCTTTGAGGTCGTGCACTCGGCCGACACGCAGCCCTACGACCCCGCCGATACCCTTTGAGCTTGCGCAGGCCCCGGCCTGCGGCCATCGCTGACAATCCTTGGCAATGACCTTCCGGCCCGAACCCGCCCTGCCCCACGGCACGCCCGCCTGCACTGCAATCCTGCTGGTCAACCTGGGCACCCCCGACGAACCGACGCCTGCGGCACTGCGCCGTTATCTCGCCGAGTTCCTCAGCGATCCCAGGGTTGTCGAGATTCCGCGCGTTTTGTGGTGGCTGATCCTGCATGGCGTCATCCTGCGGGTGCGCCCGGCCAAGTCGGCTGCGAAATACGCCAGCGTCTGGACTGCGGAGGGTTCCCCGCTGGCGGCCTGGACCAGCAAGCAAGCAAAGCTGCTGCAGGGCTACCTGGGCGAACGTGGCCAGCGCCCGCCCGGCTTGGTGGTGCGGTATGCCATGCGCTACGGTAATCCATCCGTGACCAGTGTGCTGGATCAGCTCAAGGCCGCCAATGCCACCCGCATCCTGGTCTTGCCGCTCTACCCCCAGTACGCTGCGGCGACCACGGCCAGCGTAAACGACGCGGTCATGGCCTGGATGCAAAGGCAACGCCGCCAACCGGAGCTGCGCTTCGTCAATCACTACCATGACGACACGGGCTACCTCGAGGCCCTGGCGCAACGCGTGCGCAGCCAGTGGCAAAGTCATGGCCGTGGCGAACGCCTGGTCCTGAGCTTCCATGGTGTGCCGGAGCGCTCTTTGCTGCTGGGCGACCCTTACCACTGCGAATGCCACGTCACCGCGCGCCTGCTCGGCGAGCGATTGGGCTTGGCCAAGGGCGAACTGGTGGTCACCTTCCAGAGCCGTTTCGGCAAGGCCAAGTGGCTCACGCCCTACACCGAACCGACGCTGGTGGAGCTGGCCCGCCAGGGCATCAAGCGCGTCGACGTGATGTGTCCCGGCTTCACTGCCGACTGCCTCGAAACGCTCGAAGAGATCGACCAGGAAGCGCGTGCCGCTTACCTCGATGCTGGCGGCGACACCTTTCACTACATCCCATGCCTGAACGACCAGCATGAATGGCTGGCGGCGCTGGCCGCGATTGCCCTGCGTAACTTGCAGGGCTGGCCGAGCATGACTGAGGCCGCCGGCGGTGCCCTGGCCGCCCAGCGCACCCGCGCGCTGGGCATGGGCGCCAAGGACTGATCAGGCGGCAGCGGTCCGGCGCAGCATCTTCGCGGCGCGCGGCAACACCAGCACCGCCACGATGACCATCAGGAGGGCCAGCGACATCGGGCGCTCAACGAAGACAGTCCACTTGCCTTCACCGATCGACATGGCGTTGCGCAGTTGCGCCTCGGCCAGAGGCCCCAGGATCATGCCGACGACCACCGGTGCCGTCGGAAAGTCGAAGCGGCGCATCACCACACCCAACAGGCCGATGATGTAGAGCAGCACCAGGTCGAAGGCCGACTGGCGCATGCCATAGACGCCAACCGTGGCGAAGATCAGGATACCGGCATACAGCGGCGCCTTGGGCAGCTTCAGCAGCTTGACCCACAGCCCGACCAGCGGCAGGTTGAGGATCAGCAACATCACGTTGCCGATGTAGAGCGAGGCAATCAAGGCCCACACCAGTGCGCCATTCTTGTCGAACAGTTGTGGCCCGGGTTGGATACCGTAGTTCTGGAACGCGCCCAGCAGAATGGCCGTCGTGTTCGAGGTCGGGATGCCGAGCGTCAACAGCGGGATCAGGGTGGCCGTGATGGCGGCATTGTTGGCCGCCTCGGGGCCGGCGACGCCTTCGATCGCGCCCACGGTGCCGAACTCCTCCTTGTGCTTGGACAGTTTCTTTTCCGTCGCGTAACTCAGGAAGGTCGGGATCTCGCTCCCCCCCGCCGGGATGCAGCCAAAAGGAAAGCCGATGCCCGTGGCGCGCAGCCACGCCGGCCAGGAGCGCCGCCATTCGGCACCGGTCATGTGGACCTTGGAGAGTTTGTTCTGCGTCTCGACAGGGCGGCCCTGATAGAGCACCGCGTAAAGGGCCTCGGCCACTGCAAACAGCCCAACGGCGATCAACACCACTTCCAAGCCATCGAGGAACTCGGGCACGCCGCCCGTGTAGCGCGCCTGACCCGAAATCTGGTCCAGGCCAACCAGGCCCATGGCCAGACCGATGGACAAGGAAGTCAAGCCACGCACCGTGCTCTTGCCGAGGACGGCGCTCACCGTGCAGAACGCCAGCATCATCAACAAGAAGTACTCGGGCGGTCCGAGCTTGACGGCGTACAGCGCAACGACGGGCGCGAACAGGGTCAACAACACGGTAGCGATGGTGCCGGCGACGAAGGATCCGATCGCCGCCGTGGCCAGCGCGGCGCCCGCCCGGCCGTTCTTGGCCATCTTGTTGCCTTCGAGCGCTGTCACCATCGAGCCGGCCTCTCCGGGCGTGTTGAGCAGGATCGAGGTCGTCGAGCCACCGTACATCGCGCCGTAATAGATGCCAGCGAAGAAGATCATCGACGCGGTGGGTTCGACCTTGAGCGTGATCGGCAGCAACATCGCCACGGCCGTGGCCGGTCCGATGCCGGGCAGCACCCCCACGGCCGTACCCAGGGTGCAGCCAAGCAGGGCCCACATCAGGTTGATCGGCGTTCCCGCCGTCTGGAAGCCCTGCCAGAGCAAGCCCAGGATGTCCATCACAACCACCCTGTCGAGGTCAGACCGGGCAGGTTGATGGCCAGCAGCTGCGTGAACATCCAGAACACGGGCGCGGCGATCGCAACCCCCGTCAACACGGTCACCACCCAGCCGCGCATGCCACCGCTGGGCAGCCCCTGTGCCAACTTGAATCCGCGCACCGCGAGTGCGAAGCACAGGGCGCAACTGAGCACGAAGCCGAGGGTGGTGAGCAGGGCCGCAGTCGTCAGCAGTCCGGCCGAGACCCAGGCAAAACCCTGCCAGTGGCCTGTGGCTGCGCCTTCGGGCGCTTCCATTTCGCGAAAGCCGCCACTGCCGGCTTCCCACAACAGGAACCCACCACAGACGATCAGGCAGACGGCAACTACCCACGGCAGGAAGTTCGGACCAACGCCACCGTAGCCGGCTTCACCCGAAATGCCCACCGCACCGACCGCCAGCAACGCGCCGATCGCCACCACCCCCGCGCCGACAACGAGCTCGGCGCGCTTGTCGCCCATCAGATCATTCCTGACTTGGCCATCACCGCCCGCAGGCTGGCGAACTCGTCGTCGACGAATTTATCGAAGTCGGGGCCGGTCATGAGGGCCGCAGTCCAGTTGTTTTTCTCGAGCGACTCCGTCCAGGCCTTGCTCTTGGTGGCCTTGACCACCAGCTCGGTGAGTTGCTTTCGCTGCTCGGGAGTGATGCCAGGGCCGCCGTAGACACCGCGCCAGTTGCCGATCACGACGTCGATGCCCTGCTCCTTCAGGGTGGGCACGTCCACGCCCTTCAAGCGCTTGTCAGAGGTCACTGCCAAGGGACGCATCTTGCCCGTGGTGATGTACTCGGCGAACTCGCTGTAGCCACTGCCGCCGACCGTCACATTGCCACCCAGGATCGCGGCGGTGGCCTCACCGCCGCCGCGAAAGGCGACGTAGTTGATCTTCGACGGGTCGACGCCCACGGCCCGCGCGATCATGGCCGCGGCAATGTGCTCGGTCGAGCCCCGCGAGCCGCCGCCCCACTTGACGCTGCCCGGGTCCTTCTTCATCTGTTCGACCACGTCCTTCATGGTCTTGAAGGGCGACGCCGCCGGCAGCACGAAGACGTTGTACTCGCTGGTCAGGCGCGCGATCGGCGTGGCCTGCGACAGGCTCACGGGCGGCTTGCCAGTGATGATGCCGCCCAGCATCACCGCCCCCATCACCATGATGGCATTGGGATCACCCTTGCTGCCATTGACGAACTGGGCCAAACCCAGGGCGCCGGCGGCGCCACCCTTGTTGTCGTAGCTGACGCTGGCAGCTGCGCCGGCGTCTTGCAGCGCCTTGCCGAGCGCTCGGCCGGTGGTGTCCCAGCCGCCGCCGGGGTTGGCGGGAATCATCATTTTCAAGTTGGCAGCGGCAGCGTACGCCGCTGAGGGCAGGGCTCCGGTGGCGGCCAGCGCGGCCAGGGACTTGAGGAAGGTATCGCGGCGCATAAGGGATCTCCAACGAAAAGGAAAGGGCTTGCGCACATCATGCCTGCTGCCGCCCCAACGCAGGTGGGCCAGGCCCCCGGGCAAACACGGATGCCGCCCGGTCGATAATGCTCGGCGATGTCGACGGCAATTGATCGAATGCGGCTGGACAAGTGGTTGTGGGTGGCCCGCCTGTTCAAGACCCGCTCGCTGGCGGCGGAAGCAGCGGATCGCGGCCGGATCGATGTCAACGGCCAGGCCGCGAAGCCAGCGCGCGAGCTGCGCCCGGGTGACACCTTGGTAGTGCGCTTGGAGGGTGGCGTGCAACGCAGCCTGGAGGTACTCGCCCTGTCTTTGCAGCGCGGGCCAGCGCCCGTGGCCCAGGCCCTGTACCGGGAGAGTGCCGCCAGCGTGGCTGAGCGCGTCCGCATCGCGGAGGCCCGGCGATTGGCGCCCGAGCCTGCGCAGAGTCTCGAGCAGGGCCGTCCGACCAAACGCGACCGGCGTGAGATCGAACGCAGCCAGGTGCAGTGGCAGCGCTGGAGCGCCTCGATCGACGACGACCCCGCCTGACCCTGAGGCAGGTGGCCGGCCCTTCGCGCGATCTCGTGACAAGACGTTCTTGAAGCCACGGAATTGATCCCCATCTGCCCGCATAACTCTTGCATCCCCACCCTGACCATGACGACCCCGGAGCCACAAACCGCCGCCGCCTTTGCCCCCGTTCTGGATGCGGATCTTGCGCAGCCGGAGAGCATGGCCGAAGCCCAATTGAGCGAACTGCAGGCCCGTTTTACGGAGGTCAATGACGCCTTCCTGCGAGCCCGGGCCGAGGCCGAGAACACCCGTCGCCGTGCCGACGAGGAGATGTCCAAGGCGCGCAAGTACGCGGTCGAGTCGTTTGCCGAAAGCCTGTTGCCGGTGATGGACAGCCTGCAAGCCGCCATCACGCTGCCCGATGCCGCCACCGCCCAAGTTCTTGAAGGGGTGCACGCCACGCTGCGCCAACTCTCATCGGCGCTGGAACGCAACAAGGTGATCGAGGTCGCCCCCCCCGCCGGCACCAAGTTTGACCCGCGCCATCACCAAGCCATCAGTGTGGTGCAGGCCGACCAAGACGCCAACACCGTGGTCGCCGTCCTGCAAAAGGGCTACCTGATCAGTGACCGCGTGCTGCGCCCTGCCTTGGTCACGGTGACGGCACCGAAATGATGCGTATCTGAAGCCTGGGCGGGCTTGAAAGCTACTGGCTCACCCACAACTCGAACACAACCAGATTTCACTCTCAGGAGCACAGAACATGGGCAAGATCATAGGCATCGACTTGGGCACGACCAATTCCTGCGTCGCCATCATGGAGGGCAACACCACCAAGGTGATCGAGAACAGCGAGGGTGCCCGCACCACGCCTTCGATCATTGCCTACCAGGAAGACGGTGAAGTCCTGGTCGGCGCATCGGCCAAGCGCCAGGCCGTGACCAACCCGCGCAACACGGTTTACGCCGCCAAGCGCCTGATCGGCCGCAAGTTCACCGAGAAGGAAGTGCAAAAGGACATCGACCTGATGCCGTACACGATTGCGGCGGCCGAGAACGGCGACGCCTGGATCGAGGTGCGTGGCAAGAAGCTGGCGCCGCCTCAGATCAGTGCCGAAGTGCTGCGCAAGATGAAGAAAACGGCCGAGGACTACCTGGGTGAAGAAGTCACTGAGGCCGTGATCACGGTGCCGGCCTACTTCAACGACAGCCAGCGCCAGGCGACGAAGGACGCGGGCCGCATCGCCGGGCTGGATGTCAAGCGGATCATCAACGAGCCGACGGCGGCAGCGCTGGCCTTCGGCCTGGACAAGCACGGCAAGGGCGACCGCAAGATTGCCGTCTTCGACCTCGGTGGCGGCACGTTCGACATCTCGATCATCGAGATCGCCGATGTCGATGGCGAGATGCAGTTCGAAGTGCTGTCGACCAACGGCGACACCTTCCTCGGTGGCGAAGACTTCGACCAACGCATCATCGATTACATCGTCACCGAGTTCAAGAAGGACCAGGGCGTCGATCTGACGAAGGACGTGCTGGCCCTGCAACGCCTGAAGGAAGCCGCCGAAAAGGCCAAGATCGAGCTCTCGAACTCGACCCAGACTGACGTCAATCTGCCCTACATCACCGCCGACGCGACGGGGCCGCGGCACCTGAACATCAAGCTCACGCGCGCCAAGCTCGAGTCCCTGGTCGACGAGCTGATCGAGCGCACGATGGAGCCCTGCCGCATCGCGGTCAAGGACGCCGGCGTCAAGCTGACCGAGATCGACGACGTCATCCTGGTCGGTGGCATGACCCGCATGCCCAAGGTGCAGGACAAGGTCAAGGAGTTCTTCGGCAAGGAGCCACGCAAGGACGTCAACCCCGACGAGGCCGTTGCCGTCGGCGCCGCGATCCAGGGCCAGGTGTTGGGCGGCGATCGCAAGGACGTTCTTCTGCTCGACGTGACACCGCTGTCACTCGGCATTGAAACGCTTGGCGGCGTGATGACCAAGATGATCAAGAAGAACACCACCATCCCGACCAAGTTCGCACAGGTGTTCTCGACCGCCGACGACAACCAGCCCGCGGTGACGATCAAGGTCTACCAGGGCGAGCGCGAGATGGCGGCTGGCAACAAGTCGCTCGGCGAGTTCAACCTGGAAGGCATCCCGCCGGCCGCGCGCGGCCTGCCGCAGATCGAAGTGGCTTTCGACATCGATGCCAATGGCATCCTGCATGTGCACGCCAAGGACAAGGGCACCGGCAAGGAAAACAAGATCACCATCAAGGCCAACTCCGGTTTGTCGGAAGACGAGATCCAGAAGATGGTCAAGGACGCCGAGCTCAACGCCGACGAGGACAAGAAGAAGCTCGAGCTGGTTCAGGCGCGCAACCACGCCGACGCCATGATGCACAGCGTGAAGAAGAGCCTGGTCGAGCACGGCAAGGAACTCAGCGACGACGAGAAGACGAAGATCGAGGCGTCGATCAAGGAAGTCGAGGAGGCGCTCAAAGGCGACAACAAGGCCACGATCGAGACCAAGACCGATGCCATGATGGCAGCCAGCCAGAAGCTGTCAGAGAAGATGTACGCCGACGTGCAAAAGGCCGCGGCGGCACAGGGCGGCAGTGCCGGCGATCAGCCGCAGCCAGCGGCGGCCAAGCCCGACGCGGCCGCTGACGACAACGTGGTCGACGCCGAGTTCAAGGAAGTCAAGAAGTGATGGCGCCGGCGGGCCGCCGGCCCGCTGCCGCACCGCGCCGCGTTCGAGTTGATGCACCCCGTGCGTTGCTCGACGCGGCGGTTCCGTTTGTGATGTACTGAGAGCGTTCATGGCCAAGCGCGACTACTACGAGACCCTCGGCGTTCCGAAGAATGCGCCCGAGGAAGACATCAAGAAGGCCTACCGCAAGCTGGCCATGAAGCACCACCCCGATCGCAATCAGGGCGAAGGGGCCAAAGGTTCGGAAGAGAAGTTCAAGGAGGTCAAGGAAGCCTACGAGATGCTCTCCGACGCGCCAAAGCGGGCCGCGTACGACCAGTATGGGCATGCCGGCGTCGACCCGAACATCGGCGGCTTCCGCGGCGCGCCAGGGCAAGAAGGCTTCGGCGGCTTCGCCGAAGCCTTCGGCGACATCTTCGGCGACATCTTCGCCGGCGGCGGTGGTGCATCGAACGGTCGCCGCGGCGGCGGTCAGCAGATGTTCCGCGGTGCCGACCTGTCTTACGCGCTGGAGATCACGCTGGAGGAAGCCGCGCACGGCAAGGACACGCAGATTCGCATCCCGAGCTGGGAGAACTGCGAAACCTGCAGCGGCAGCGGCGCCAAGGCGGGCACGAGCGCCAAGACCTGCCCACAGTGCAATGGCAACGGGACGGTGCACCTGCGCCAGGGTTTCTTCAGCATCCAGCAGACCTGCCCACAGTGCCGCGGTACCGGCAAGATCATTCCCGAGCCCTGCATGACCTGCCACGGCGCCGGCAAGCTGAAGAAGCAGAAGACACTGGAAGTCAAGATTCCCTCCGGCATCAACGAAGGCATGCGCATCCGTTCGGCTGGCAACGGCGAGCCGGGCGCCAACGGCGGGCCCGCGGGCGACCTGTACATCGAGATCCGCGTTAGCCAGCACGGTATCTTTGAGCGCGATGGCGACGACCTCCACTGCACAGTCCCTGTCGGCCTGGCCACGGTGGCGCTCGGAGGAGCGATCGAAGTACCCACCCTGTCCGGGAAAGTGGAGATCGAATTGCCGGAAGGCACCCAGCACGGCAAGACGTTCCGGCTGCGTGGCAAGGGCATCAAGGGCCTGCGGTCAAGCTATCCCGGCGACCTCTACTGCCATGTGTCCGTCGAGACGCCGATCAAGCTCACGGAGCACCAGAAAAAACTGTTGCGCGAACTCGACGAGTCGCTGAAGACAGGTGGTGAGCGGCACTCGCCGGACGCCAAGAGCTGGACCGACCGGGTCAAGGACCTCTTCAAGTAGGCCAACGCGCGCGCAATGCTTGGCGCAACCGCCAAGCGTCGATCTAGAACAGGGTGCGTCGCGCCCTTGCTGGCTCCACCGCCGGCGGGCGACAAAACCTGGACAGATCGAGTTCGATTCGCTCGCGGCTCAAGCCGACACGCGCGGTCGCCTTCTCAAAGCGCTGCGCCAGCAGGTGGGCCCAAACGCCCTGCCCGCGCATACGCTGGCCAAACTGGCCGGCGTTTTCACGCCCGGCGCGCAGATCACGGACACGTGCCATCACACGCGCGGCGCGCTCGGGAAAGTGGGCTTACAACCACTGCTGGAACAGCGGGTTCACTTCCCACGGCAGGCGCAGCACGGTCGCGAATGCGCTCGTCGCTCCCGCATCACGGGTTCGCTCGAGCACTTGCTCGAGCTCGGGCTCGTTCAAAAAAGGGATCAGCGGCGAGAGTTGACGCCCACTGGAATCCCTGCCTGCGCCAGGCGCTCGATCGTGCGCAGACGCCGTGCAGGCGCTGGAGCCCGGGGCTCCATCGCACGGGCGAGTTCGCCATCGAGCGTAGGGATCGAGATGTAGACGCAAACCAGCCGCTCGCTTGGCAGCGGCGCCAGCACGTCAATGTCGCGTTCGATGCCCGACGACTTGTTGGTGATCGAGAACGGATGGCGGTGTTCGCCCAGGACCTCGATCAGCGACCGTGCAATGCGCAGGCGCCGCTCCGCAGGCTGATAGGCGTCGGTCGCCGAGCCGATGTTCAAGGGCAGCGCTTCGTAGCTGCGTGAGGCGAAAGCCTCGCGCAATCGCTCCGCCGCGTTGATCTTGGCGATGATCTTGGTTTCGAAATCCAGCCCAGGCGACAAGTCCAGGTAGCTGTGCGTTGGCCGGGCAAAGCAGTAGACACAGCCATGCTCACAGCCGCGGTACGGGTTGATCGACAGGTCGAAGGGGATGTCGGGCGAGTCGTTGCCGGACAGGATCGACTTGACGCGTTGCTCGATGATCTCGGTCTGCGGCAACACCACCTCGTCCCGCGCCGACTGATCGAGCAAACTCCAGGCCGTCGTCGACCGGCTGGTGGCGTTCGCTGGCGAAGCGGTGCTCAATGGCCCAGACCGTGCCACGGCCCTTGGCACTGGCGAGTGGCATGACCAGCGGGTTCGCAGGTGGCGCCTCTGCGCGGCTGGGGGTGTCTTGACGAATACTGTAAATATATACAGCTTTGGCGAAAACACAAGCCGCACTTGCAGATCAATAGTGCTCGCTGCCAGAGCTGCCCGGGGCCAAGTTCTCAAACCTCGTCAGGGGTTTCAGGAACGTCAGCTTGACGGTGCCGGTCGGACCGTTGCGCTGCTTGGCGATGCCGATCTCGGCCACACCCGGTTCCTTGCTTTCCTTGTTGTAGTAGTCGTCGCGGTAAATGAACATGATGATGTCGGCGTCTTGCTCGATCGCCCCGGACTCGCGCAGGTCACTCATCATCGGCCGCTTGTCAGGGCGCGACTCGACGCTGCGATTCAACTGCGACAACGCGATCACAGGGCATTGCAACTCCTTGGCCAGGGCCTTCAGGCCACGCGAAATCTCGCCGATTTCAGTGGCCCGGTTCTCGTCTCCCGAGCTGCTGCCGCTCATCAACTGCAGATAGTCCACCACCACCAGGCCGAGCTTGCCGCACTGACGGGCCTGGCGCCGGGCGCGCGCGCGCAGCTCCGATGAGTTGAGCGCCGCGGTCTCGTCGATAAAGACGCTGGCCGTCTTCAACTTGTCCACGGCCTCGCTCAGACGACCCCATTCGTCGTCGCCAAGCTTACCGGTACGCAAGTTGCTCTGGTTGATGCGGCCAAGCGAGCCGACCATGCGCAGCGCCAGTTGCGAAGCGCCCATTTCCATCGAGAACACGGCCACCGGCAAGCCTTCATTGACAGCCACGTTCTCGGCGATGTTCAAGGCGAAAGCGGTCTTGCCCATCGAGGGCCGCGCTGCCAGCACGATCAGGTCGCCGGCCTGCAGGCCGGCCGTCAAACGGTCCAGGTCGAAGAAGCCGGTGCGAACCCCGGTCACCTCTTCGGCCCCGTTCTCATGCAGTTCTGTGACGCGGTCGATCAGCTGGACCACGAGCTGGTCCATGCTCTGGAAGCCCTGCTTCGTGCGCGAGCCTTCCTCGCCAATCTTGAAGATCCTGCCCTCGGCTTCGTCGAGGATCTGGCTCACCGCTCGCCCTTGCGGGTTGAAGGCGTTGGTGGCGATCTCATCGCTGGCTTCGATGAGTTTCCTCAACACGGCGCGCTCTCGCACAATCTCGGCGTAGCGCCGCAAATTGGCCGCACTCGGAACACTCTGAGCCAAGGCGTTCAAATAGGCGATGCCACCGCACTCTTCGGCCTTGCCCAGGCTCTGCATCTGCTCGAAAACCGTGATCACGTCGGCCGGCTTGGTTGCGTTGACCAGTGACCCGATCGCCGCGTAGATGACCTTGTGCTCGTAACGATAGAAATCGCTATCGGTCAGCAAGTCACCAGCGCGATCCCACGCACTGTTGTCGAGCAACAGGCCGCCGAGCACACTTTGCTCGGCCTCGATCGAGTGAGGCGGCACGCGCAGACGCGCAACTTCCTCATCACGTGGGGCGCTGCTGTCGCGGGAAGAAAAGACGGTTGACATCGGTGTGAGCCATCATAAGACCCAGGTCGGGCCACGCCTGTGGGCAAGCCTGTGGATGAGCGCTGGGCATCTCGGTATAAGTCCGCCGGCACCGGCCTCTCCAGATCAGCGCCGGCGGCCCACGAGAAGAAGCGCGCTGCAGAAGTCCAGAACCAAGTAAAAAGGCCGGCGATGCCGGCCTTTTGGGCTGGGCTGGCAGTCCGCTCAGTCGACTTCGCCCACCACAACGACCTTGACCTCGACAAGCACGTCGGTGTGCAGCGAGACCATCACGGCCTGCTCACCCACGGTCTTGAGCGGGCCGTTGGGCATGCGGATGCCGGCCTTCGGGACCTCGAATCCGAGCTTCTTCAAAGCCTCGGCGACATCGGCATTGGTGACGGAACCGAACAGGCGGCCGTCGACACCGGCCTTTTGCGAGATCGTGACCGTCTTGCCACCCAGTTTCTCGCCGAGGGATTGTGCGGCCGCCGTCTTGTCGGCAGCGACTTTCTCAAGCTCGGCACGCTTGACCGCGAATTCCTTGATGGCGGACTCCGTGGCACGTCGTGCCTGGCGGGTCGGGATCAGGAAGTTGCGCGCGTAGCCGTCTTTTACCTTGACGACGTCACCCAGGTTGCCCAGGTTGGCGACTTTTTCCAGCAGGATGATTTGCATGATGTATGGCTCCTCAACCCTTGTGCTGGTCGCTGTAGGGCAGCAGCGCGAGGAAGCGCGCGCGCTTGATCGCGGTCGTCAGCTGGCGCTGGAAGAAGGCGCGGGTGCCGGTCAGGCGGGCCGGCGTGATCTTGCCGTTCTCGCCGACAAAGTCGCGCAGCGTGTCGACATCCTTGTAGTCGATGTGCTCGACACCAGCGACGGTGAAGCGGCAGAAACGTTTGCGGCGAAACAGCAGGGACTGCGTGTTGCGCTTGGGTTTGCGGTCCTTCGAGAACCGGCCTTTACCACGTGGCGGGGGCATAGTGTGATCTCCTGAGAATCTTGTGTACGAACAGGTTTGCGAAAGCCTAGACGGGATCGATCGCTGTGATGTGCAACACCAGTCCGCGGCCGTTGCGGGTGGCGCCCAGGAAGCCGGCGAATATCGCCTGACTGCCAAGAGCCGCCGCACCGACAGGCCGTGTGATCGCCCCAATCGCCACCGCTCGAATCTCCAGAGAGACCTTGCGCGGCAGACCGTCTTCACTGACCTCGGACTCGTGCCTGAGCACCATGTCCAAAGCCGGCAATCCGGCAGGGGTGTAACGCACGGCGCCGCGTTCGACCAGCGTGGCGGCCAGAACCAGTCGGTTCATGGCGCAGCGATGATCAGCGCGGCCTGGGTGCCAGTCAGGCGGTCGCCTCCTGCGCTGGCTGGTGCTGCTGCGGCGCGGGCGTCTTGCGCGCTTCTTCGCGCTCGACGTGCTTCATCATGGCCGAGGGCGCGATCTCCGCCTTCTCCTGGGCCACCGTCAGGTGGCGCAGCACGGCGTCGTTGAAACGAAAGCCGGTTTCCAACTCGACCAGGGTCTCGTTGCTGCACTCGATGTTGAGACACAGGTAATGCGCCTTGCCGAGTTTCTGAATCAGGTAGGCCAGCTGACGCCGACCCCAATCCTCGACCCGGTGCACCTTGCCGCCGGCGGCCGTCAGCAGGCCCTTGTAGCGTTCCAGCATGGCTGGAACCTGTTCGCTTTGATCCGGATGGATCAGCAAAACGATCTCATAGTGACGCATTTGTGGACTCCTTATGGTTTCCAGGGATGGAAGCCGTCCTGCAGCGTCGTGGTGCAGGTACGGCAAGGGAAAAGCCTGCTAGTGTAGCAGCGCGCGCCGCTGGCCTCAGCGCCGAGCTGCCAGGCGGCGCCAGGTCTCGACCACCGAGTCGGGATTGAGCGAGATCGAGACGATGCCCTCCTGCGCCAACCAATCGGCAAAGTCGGGGTGGTCGCTCGGTCCTTGGCCACAGATGCCAACGTACTTGCCGGTGGCGCGGCACGCGCTGATCGCGCGCGAGATCAGCGCCTTGACTGCCGGGTCGCGCTCGTCGAAGTCGCCGGCCAGCTGCTCCAGGCCGGAGTCGCGATCCAGGCCAAGCGTCAACTGCGTCAGGTCGTTCGAGCCGATCGACATGCCGTCGAAGTGTTCCAGGAACTGTTCGGCCAGGATGGCGTTACTTGGCACTTCGCACATCATGATCAGGCGCAGGCCGTTGACGCCGCGCGCCAGTCCACGTTCAGCCAGCATCGCCACGACGCGCTCGGCCTGGCGCACCGTACGCACGAAAGGCACCATCAATTCCACGTTGCTCAGCCCCATGTCGTTTCGCACACGCTTGAGTGCCTCGCACTCCATGCCGAAGGCGTCGGCAAACTCGCCGCTGATGTAGCGCGACGCGCCGCGAAATCCCAGCATCGGGTTCTCTTCGTCGGGTTCGTAGCGCGCACCGCCAATCAGCTTGCGGTACTCGTTGCTCTTGAAGTCGGACAGGCGGACGATCACCGGCTTGGGCCAGAAGGCCGCGGCAATGGTGGCCACGCCTTCGGCAATCTTGTCGACGTAAAAGGCGCGCGGACTCGCGTGGCCCCGCGCCACAGACTCCACGGCCTTTTTCAGCTCGGGGTCGACGTTCGGATAGTCGAGGATCGCCTTGGGGTGAACCCCGATATTGTTGTTGATGATGAACTCGAGCCGCGCCAGGCCGACGCCAGCATTCGGAATTTGGGCGAACTCGAAAGCCAGTGAGGGGTTGCCCACGTTCATCGTGATCTTGATCGGGCAGTAGGGCATCTCGCCACGCTGCACCTCGCTGACTTCGGTGTCCAGCAAGCCGTCATAGATGAGGCCGGTGTCACCCTCGGAGCAGACCACCGTGACCAGTGCGCCTTCATGCAACGCGCTGGTTGCGTCGCCACAACCCACCACCGCGGGAATGCCGAGCTCGCGCGCGATGATGGCGGCGTGGCAGGTTCGCCCCCCGCGGTTGGTGACGATAGCGCCTGCGCGCTTCATCACGGGCTCCCAGTTCGGGTCTGTCATGTCGGTGACCAGGATGTCGCCGGGCTGCACCCGCTCCATCTCGGCGATCGTCGACACCACCCGTACCGGGCCGGTGCCGATCTTCTGGCCGATCGCGCGGCCCTCAGCCAGGACTGCGCTCACGCCCTTCAACTTGTAGCGGTGCTCGACCTGTCCGGCAGCCTGGCTCTTCACGGTCTCCGGCCGCGCTTGCAGGATGTAGAGCTTGCCGTCGAGACCGTCACGGCCCCACTCGATGTCCATCGGGCGGCGGTAGTGCTTCTCGATGACCAACGCGTACTTGGCCAGCTCGGTCACGTCGGCGTCCGTCAGCGAGTAGCGATTGCGCAACTCGGGTGGGTTGTCCAGCGTCTTGACCAGCTTGCCGCTGGTGGCCTTCTCGGAGGCTGTCGTGAACTCCATGCGGATCAGCTTGGAACCCAGGGTACGCCGGATCACTGCCAGCTTGCCCGCCATCAACGCCGGCTTGTGGACGTAGAACTCGTCAGGGTTGACGGCGCCCTGGACCACGGTCTCGCCCAGACCATAGCTCGAGGTAATGAAGACCACGTCCTTGAAGCCACTCTCCGTGTCGATGGTGAACATCACCCCCGCCGAACCGACATCGGAGCGCACCATGCGTTGCACGCCGACCGACAGTGCCACGTCTGCATGTTCGAAGCCCTTGTGTACGCGGTAGCTGATGGCACGGTCGTTGTAGAGCGAGGCAAAGACTTCGTGCATGTGCTGCAGCACCTCGTCGATACCGTGCACGTTCAGAAAGGTCTCCTGCTGGCCGGCAAAGGACGCATCGGGCAGGTCCTCGGCAGTTGCCGATGAGCGCACCGCAAAGGTGGCGGCCGCATCTCCGGCGACGAGGCCGTCGAATGCCGTGCGCACCGCCGCCGCCAGGTCAGCCGGCAAGGGCGTCTCGATGATCCACTGGCGGATCTGAGCTCCTGCTTCGGCCAGCGCACGGACGTCGTCGGTGTTGAGCGCTGCAAGGCGCGCTTGAATGCGTGCGGCCAAGCCCTGGTGCGCCAGGAAGCGCCGAAACGCGTGTGCCGTGGTCGCAAAACCGCCCGGGACCCTGACCCCGGAGGCAGCGAGTTGGCTGATCATCTCGCCGAGGCTGGCGTTTTTGCCGCCAACCGCCTCGACGTCGGTCATCCTCAGGTGTTCAAACGGCACGACCAGGGCGGTCGCCAAATTGGCAGAAGACATGGGAAAGCTCCGTGAGGGTGGAATACCGGGGCATTCGCTGGTGGCGCCAGCGCTCGGACTTCCGCCTGCATCAGGCGTTGCTCATGGCAGCGGAAGGAGCGCATATCAGCCAGTCCGTCGAAGGGATTGGAGGAGATTCTACGGGTGGGGACCGCGTCTATCATGCCCAGGTCTTCGCTCTGGGCGCGCCATGACAAATCGCACCGTGTTCTTCGTCTCGGACGGCACCGGCATTACCGCCGAGACTTTCGGCAACTCGATCATGGCCCAGTTCGGCGCCAGGCCACGGCATGTTCGTCGACCGTTCATCGACAGCGTTGACAAGGCCGTCTCCGTGGTGGCTGAGATCAACCACACGGCTGAACAGGAGGGGCGACGGCCGATCGTCTTCATCACCTTGGTCAACGACGAGGTGCGCAGCATCCTGACCAATGTCGATTGCAAGGGCCTGGTTCTGGACATGTTCAGAACTTTCGTCGAACCCCTCGAGATCGAGTTCGGGGTCAAGAGCAATCACCGCATCGGCCGCTTCTCCGACGCCGCAAAGAGCGCCGAGTACAACGATCGCATCGAAGCCATCAACTTTTCTTTGGCCCATGACGACGGCCAGAGCGCAAAGAACCTGGCCAGCGCCGACGTGATCCTGGTGGGTGTGAGCCGTAGCGGGAAGACGCCAACGTCGCTCTACCTGGCCATGCAGCATGGCATCAAGGCCGCCAACTACCCATTGATCCCGGAGGACTTCGAGCGCGGCCACCTGCCGTCGTCGCTGTCACCGTACCGGAAGAAGTGTTTCGGCCTGACCATCGACCCGGAGCGTCTGGCCCAAATACGCCACGAGCGGCGGCCTGGCAGCAAGTACGCTTCGCTGGAAAATTGCCGCTATGAGGTCAACGAGGGCGAGCGCATGATGAAGCGCGACGGTATTGCCTGGTTGAGCTCGACGCACAAGTCGATCGAGGAAATTGCCACCACGATCCTGCGCGATATCCGTCCCGACCGCCTGATCTACTGAGGCTGGCTCGCGCAATTCGTTAACGGCGGGTTGCCGGGCCGGCGACGTAGAAGCCGCGCGTCTCGCGGTTGAACACGATGCGATGGCCGTTATCGCAACCCGCGCACCACCATACCGCCAGCGCGCCGTCCGGCTCCAGCGACAAAGCTGCGAACGCCGTGCCGGGGTCGGGCACCTCGACCAGGAAGCGCACACGGGTACGCTGCCCGCTGGGTTCGACGATGGCCACAAACAGGCCGCGCTCGGCGTCGCAACGCCGGTATGCGCCAACAAAGGCTGTCTGCAGCTTGCCACTGCCATCGAAGCTTGCGTCCAGGGCGAACGCCATGCCCGCGAGCGGGTTGCCTGCGGCCGCGCCGAGCAATTCCTCGCCGAACAACGCTGACGTGAAGGCCTCTGCCGCACACCACGCTGGCTCAAAACGCTTGATCGACAGTCCGCGAACAACAGTTGCCCTTGGCGTCAGAGTGGCTCGCTGCCACCACGGCTCACGCGCCGGCTCTGCCCGCACGCTCACCACCGGCGCTGCAGTGGAGGGTGTCGGGGCCTGCGCCCAAGCCGCTGTCGCCAACCAAGTGCCAGCACAAAGAGTCAAAGTACGCACTGAAGTCACGGCGAGGCTCCGGCGCGCCGAGTGGCGTAAAGGCAAATCGCGGCGGCGGCAGCGACGTTGAGCGACTCTTCGCCGCCAGGCTGAGGGATGCGCAAGGTCTGGCTGCAGCGGTCGAGCAGCTCCTGCGCGACACCCTGCCCCTCGTTGCCAAAGATCCAGACGCACGGGAAAGGCACCAAAGCCTCACCCAATGAGACTGAAGCGTGCGAACTGCCGGCCAGCAGCGGCAGCCCCAGGGTATCGAGCTCGGTGCTTGCCACACCCTCGGCCAGATCCAGCGCAAAGTGGGCGCCCATGCCTGCCCGCAACACCTTGGGCGACCACAGTGCTGCGCTGCCCGCTATTGCTGCAACCTGCGTGAAGCCCAGCGCAGCGGCGCTGCGCAAGATGCTGCCCACGTTGCCCGCGTCCTGCACACGGTCCAGCACCACGGTGGCCACACCCGACCGAAGGCTGCGCGCCGGCGCAGCCTCCATGACGAAGCCGATTCCGGCCGGTGAGGCAAGGCTGCTGATCGACGCAAAAAGTGGATCCGGCACTCGGACCACATTGGGCGCCCAGTAGGCCAACGCGCGCAAGGCCGGTTGCTGCCATGCCGAGTCGCTGATCAAAGCTTGCGCCGCAACGCGCCCGCGTGCGCGCAAAGCACTGCAGAGGTGCTCGCCTTCAAGCCACACGGCACCGAACTTACGATAGTCACCGGGTCCCCGCGTCAGCCTGCGCAGGCGCACCAGCAGGGGGTTGTCACGGGAGCTGACTCGCACGGGCTCAACCATCACGCCGTCCTGTCGATTACCGCCCGGACCGGGGCAAAGCTGCGACGGTGCGCGCTGCAGGGGCCGTGTGCAAGCAGAGCCGCCAAGTGCTGGGCAGTCGGGTAGCCCTTGTGCGCTGCGAACCCATAAACCGGGTGCAGGTCGTGCAACACGGCGAGCAGGCTGTCGCGGTGCACCTTGGCGACGATGGAGGCCGCCGAGATCGCGGGCACCTTGCTGTCGCCTTTGACGATGGCTTCAGCAGGGATGTCGAGGACGGGCAGGCGGTTGCCATCGACCAAGACCCGCATCGGCAGCAGGCGCAAACCGTAGACTGCGCGGCGCATGGCCAGCAGCGTGGCCTGCAGGATGTTCAAAGTGTCGATTTCCTCGACGCTGGCCAGCCCGATGCTGCAACACAGCGCCTTGGCGCGGATCTCGACAGCCAGGCGTTCGCGGGTGACAGGCCCGAGCGCCTTGGAGTCGCGCAGCCCCTTGATCGGCTGGAGCTCATGAAGAATCACGGCCGCCGCCACGACCGGGCCGGCCAGCGGACCGCGGCCAGCTTCGTCGACGCCGGCCACCAAGCCCTGCACTGCCCAGGTCAGATCCAGCGGCTCAGTCTTGAAGGATTTTCTCGATGGCATCGGTGGCAGTGCGCGCGGTGTCGCGGCGCAGCAGGTGATGAAGTTCCGTGAAGCGTGACCTCAACGCGTCGGCGCGGGCCGGGTCATCCAGCCAGGCCAGGACATCGGTCGCCAAAGTGACGGGGTCGGCGTCACCCTGGATGCGCTCGGGCACGATGAAGTCGCGGCACAGGATGTTGGGAAGGCCGACCCAGGCTTGATAACGCATGCGCCGCATCATCTGCCAGCTCAGGCCGTTCATTCGGTAAGCAATGACCATCGGCCGCTTGAACAGCGCGGCCTCGAGCGTGGCCGTGCCACTGGCAATCAGCGTCACGTCGCAGGCCGCCAACACGTCATGAGAACGGCCGTCGATCAAGCTGATGGGCGTCGATCCAGCGTGTTGACCCACCATCGGCGCCAGCAAGCTGCGCAGGCCCGGCGCAAGGGGCAGCAGAAAACGCAGCGCCGGACGTTGGCGATGCAGGCGTGCAGCCGCCTGCAAGAACAGCGGAGCGATGTACTCGATCTCGGAGCGGCGACTGCCCGGCAGCAAGGCCACCACACTGTCGTTGCTGGCCAAGCCCAGCGATTGCCGGGCTGCCGCCCGGGGCGGCTCGAGCGGAATCGCGTCGGCCAGCGGATGGCCGACGTAAGTGGCCGCAATGCCATGCCGGGCCAGCATGGCCGGCTCGAAGGGGAACAGGCACAAGACGTGGTCGACGCTCCTGGCGATCTTGGCCACGCGCTCACCACGCCAGGCCCAGATCGAAGGACAGATGAAGTGGATCGTCTTGGTGCCCGCAGCCTTCAGGCGGGCTTCGAGATCGAGGTTGAAGTCGGGTGCGTCGACGCCGATGAGAGCGTCCGGCGGATCGGCGAGCAAGCGAGATGTCAGATCGCGGCGAATGCCGACGATCTCGCGGTAATGCCGCAGCACTTCGACGTAGCCGCGCACCGCCAGCTTGTCGCTTGGCCACCAGGGTTCGAACCCCTGAGCGGCCATCAGTGGGCCGCCAATGCCCATCGACGACAGCCCCGGCCACCGCTTGTTCAAGCCCTTCAGCAACAGACCCGCCAGCAGGTCGCCTGAGGCTTCGCCAGCCACCAGCGCCAGGCGCATGGTCTAGCGGGCGATGCCGCGGGTCGACGCAGCGAGGAAGTCGAGCATCGTCTGGACGTCGCTGCCGCTTTCGGTCACGCCGCCTTGCAAGGCCCGGATGGCGGCCGTGGCCTGCTCCAGCGTGAGCCCATCGCGGTAAAGGAGACGGTGAATCTGCTTGACCTGGGCGATGCGCTCGGCGCTAAAGCCACGCCGCCGCAACCCCTCGGCGTTGAATCCGCGCACCGCCAATGGGTTGCCGACCGCCATCATGTACGGCGGAATGTCCTGCGAGACATGGCTCTGGAAACCGGTCATCGCGTGCGCGCCGATGTGGCAAAACTGGTGCACTCCCGTCAACCCCCCTACGATTACCCAGTCGCCGACATGCACGTGGCCAGCAAGGGTGGCGTTGTTGGCCAGGACGGTGTGGTCGCCAAGTTGCACGTCGTGGGCGATGTGCACGTAGGCCATGATCCAGTTGTCGTTACCGACGTACGTCACGCCACCCGCCTGCGCGGTGCCGCGGTTGAAGGTGCAGAACTCTCGAATCGTGTTGCGGTCCCCGATGTCCAGGCGCGTCGGCTCACCGCGGTACTTCATGTCCTGGGGCGCCCCACCGAGGCAGGCGTGTGCAAAGACCCGGTTGTCGCGGCCGATGCGGGTCGGACCCTCGATCACGGCGTGGGCGCCAATGGTGCTGCCCTCGCCGACTTGCACCCTGGCGCCAATCACAGCGTAGGGGCCAACGGCCACCGAAGCCGCAAGTTCGGCACCTGGGTCGACGATCGCGGTAGCGTGAATCAGGCCCATGGGCTCAGGTGATCTTGCGCATGGTGCACATCAGCTCGGCCTCGACTGCGGTATGACCTTCGACACTGGCGCGGGTCTTGTACTTGAAGATCCCGCCTTTGGAGCGTTCGATGGAGGCCTCGAGGATCAGTTGATCGCCCGGCTCCACCACACGCTTGAAGCGCGCACCGTCGATGCCGACGAAGTAGACGACGGTGTCATCTCCCGGCTCGTCGCCCGCGCTTTCGAATGACAGCAGGGCTGCTGTCTGGGCCAAGGCCTCGAGCATCAAGACCCCCGGCATCACCGGCCGCGCAGGGAAGTGGCCCATGAAGAAGGGCTCATTGATCGTGACGTTCTTCAGCGCCTTGATGCGCACACCGAGCTCAATCTCGAGCACACGGTCGACCAACAGGATCGGGTAACGATGCGGCAGCTTCTTCAGTATCTTGTGAATGTCGAGCACGGGTACGGTCATGTTGATTTCTTCTCCAGCGCCCGCAGGCGGTCACGCAGGGCGTGCAACTGGCGCAGCGTCGCGGCGTTCTTTTCCCAGGCGGCATTGTCGTCGAAGGGATAGACGCCGCTGTACTGGCCCGGCTCGCGGACGGATCGCGTGATGGTGGTCGCGGCAGACACATGCACGTGGTCCGCCAGTTCGAGGTGACCGAGCACGATGGCACCGCCACCCAGGGTGCAATGAGCGCCGATGCGGGTGCTGCCGGCGATGCCGACACAGCCAGCCATCGCACTGTGCGCGCCGACGTGCACGTTGTGCCCGATCTGCACCAGGTTGTCCAACTTGACGCCGTCCTCGATGACAGTGTCATCGATGGCGCCCCGGTCGATACAGCTGTTGGCGCCGATCTCGACGTCGTCACCGATGCGCACGCCGCCCAGCTGCTCAATCTTTTCCCAGCGGCCCTGGACTGGCGCGAAGCCGAAACCGTCGGCCCCGATCACGGCCCCCGGGTGCAGGATGCAGCGCTGACCGATGTGACACCCGTCACCGATGACAACGCGGGCGCCGACGCGACTCGCAGCACCCACGGTTGAGCCGGCGCCGATGCTGGCCAGCGGACCGATGCTGGCGCTGGGATCAACGCGCGCGCTCGGATCGACGATGGCACTGGAATGAATCCCGGCCGGGACCGCGGGCCGCACACTTTGCACCCACCATTGCGACAAACGGGCGTAATAGAGATAGGGATCTTGCGTGACGATCGTCGCTCCGCGGCGCGCCGCCTCGTCGCGCAATGCCGGCGCCACGATCACGCAGCCAGCTTGGGTGGTCTCGAGCTGGGCGCGGTAACGCGGGTTGGCAAGAAAACCAATGGCGTCGGCCGTCGCCCCCTCGAGCGTGGCAATGCGTGTGATCGTCAGCGACGAGTCGCCAACACACTCGCCGCCCAAACGGCCAACGATGTCGGCAATCGTCAACCGCATCGCGAAGCCCTCAGTCGGGCAGGTGCAGGGCGAATGTCGCGATCACTTGCCTGCATTCAGCGCATCGATCACCTTCTTGGTGATATCGACACGCGCACTCCAGTGCACGGCATCTTGAAGAATCAGGTCGTACTTCTCCGCGTCGAAGATTTGCTTGATGACCTTGTTCGCACGCTCGACGACGCCTGACAACTCTTCGTTCTTGCGCTGATTCAGATCCTCCTGGAACTCTCGGCGCTTGCGCTGGAACTCGCGGTCCTGCTCCACCAGATCCCGTTGACGGCGCGTCCTCTCGGCGTCGGACAAGGTTGGGCTGTCCTTGTCGAGCTTGTCGGCCGCGGCCTTCAGCCGGGTGGCTACGTCAGCGAGGTCCTTCTCGCGCTTGCCAAACTCAGCCTCGAGCTTGGCCTGTGCGGCTTTGGCCGGATTGGCTTCCTTCAACACCCGCTCGCTGTTGACGTATCCGATCTTCAATTCCTGGGCCAGCGCGCCCGTCGTGGCGAGCACCAACATCGCGGCCGCAGCGAGTGTCTTCATCATGGTCATCAGAAAGCAGTCCCGATCTGGAATTGAAACTTTTGGATTCTATCGCTCGGCTGGCTACGCAAGGGCGTGCCCCAGCTCAGCTTCAACGGACCGACCGGGGAGATCCAGGACAACCCGATACCGGTCGATGCGCGCAAGGTGTTGCCAGTGATCTTCTCGTTCTCGCCCCATACATTGCCTGCATCCAGGAAGCCGAACAGGCGCAGTGACTTGTCGTTGCCACCTCCAGGAACGGGCAGGTACAGCTCGGCGTTGACGTTGAGCTTGCGGTTGCCGCCAATGTAGTTGTTGGTCACGTCGACGATGCCGAGCGAGCCCTGTTCGAACACACGCACGGACCCCAGGCCACCACCGAAGAAGTTCTTGAAGATTGGATAAGGCTTGTTGCCCAGGCCCTTGCCCCAGCCGAGTTCGCTATTCAGGCCCAAGGTGATGCGATTGGTGATGGGGAAATAGTGCTGGTACTGCAAATTTGCGCGCAAGTAGCGCACGTCGCCGGCGATCGACCACTCCAGGTTGACGCGCTGATAAATGCCCACCGTGGGGGAAATGGCACTGTCGCGGCTGTCGCGCGACCAGCCGAGCGTCAGTGGAATCGCGGTGCTGGACGCGCCGTACAGTTCGCGGTAGTCGCGGTAGCTCTTGTTCGTGACATTGCCGTCGATGCGTGTGGATTCAAAACCGAGGCCGACGAAAACGGTGTCGAACTCCGAGAATGGCACGCCGAAGCGGACCGTGGCACCTGGCGTCACCAATTGGTACGCCTCGCCCTGGCTGTTGATCGGCTTGGTGGTCCGGTAGAACAGGTCGATGGCGCGCGAAATGCCGTCCACCGTGAAGTAGGGATCGACCGTCGACAACACCAGGGTGCGGTTCGATTTGCTAGTGTTGAGTTCGATGCCCAGGTAGTTGCCGGTACCGAAGACGTTTTCCTGCTTGACCGACGCTGTGAACGAAACCTTGTCGCTGCTGGAATAGCCTGCGCCAATGAGCAGGTTGCCGGTGGGCTTCTCGGTCACCTTCAGTGTCAGGTCGACCTGATCCGTCGTACCGGGTACTTCTTCGGTCTCGACTTCGACATCCTTGAAGTAGCCAAGCCGGTCGACCCGGTCACGTGACAGTTTGATCTTGCCGCCGTCGTACCAGGCCGACTCGAACTGGCGGAACTCGCGCCGAACGACCTCGTCGCGGGACTTGCTGTTGCCAGCGACGTTGACGCGGCGGACGTAGACCCTTCGCTGCGGCTCGGCGACCAGCACAACCGCCACCTGCCCATTGATGCGGTCGATGTCCGGGCGGGCCTGGGTTCGGGCGAAGGCATAGCCGTACAAACCATACAGGTCGCCGAACAGCTTGGTGGTGGCAGCCACATCCTCGCTACGGTAAGGCTCACCGGGCTTGATGCGCACCAAGCGGCGAAACTCGTCCTCCTTGCCAAGAAAGTCGCCCTCCAGCTTGACCGCCGTCACGGTGTAGCGCTGGCCCTCGCGCACGGTCACCGTGATGCTGATGTCCTGCTTGTCCGGCGAAATCGTGACCTGTGTCGACTCGATCTCGAACTCCAGGTAGCCGCGGTTGGTGTAATACGCGCGGATCGTTTCGAGGTCGGCATTGAGCTTACTGCGCGAGTAGCGATCGGTCTTGGTGTACCAGGTCAACCAGCCGCCGGTGGTCTGCTCCAGGAGGCCCAGCAATGTGCTCTCTGAGAACACCTTGCTGCCAACGATGCGGATCTCCTTGATCTGCGCCGCATCGCCTTCGGTCATGGTGAAGCTGACATTGACCCGGTTGCGTTCCAACGGCGTGATCGTCGTCACCACCTCGGCACCGTAGAGGCTGCGTGTCAGGTACTGCCGCTTGACCTCTTGCTCGGCACGGTCGATCAAGGCGCGGTCGAAGGGCAAGCCTTCACCGATCCCGGAGTCCCGCAGGGCCTTGGCCAGCGTGTCGTTGTCGAACTCCTTCAAGCCGACGAAGGTCACCGCGGCGATGATGGCCCGTTCCTCGACCACGATCACCAGGATCTTGCCGTCGATCTCGATGCGCACGTCTTTGAACAGGCCCGTGGCGAACAACGCGCGCAGGGCCGCAGCGCCCTTGTCATCGGTGTAGGTGTCACCCACCCGGAACGGCAGCGACGCGAAGACCGTCCCTGGATCCGTGCGCTGCAAGCCCTCAATGCGAATGTCGACAACAGCGAACGGGTCGGCGGCACGGGCCATCGGCGCTGCAGCGAGCGCGCCGAGGGCCAGAACGACAGCAGCCACCGGTCGCAGTGGATTGGAAACAGAAGAGAAGTGCATCGAGGGGAGCGCAGCGCGTCAGTGCAGGCCCAGCAGGCGGGCCACGTCGTTGGAAAGGGCGAGGGACATCAGCAGCAGCATGATCAGCGCGCCGCCGCGCTGGAGCCACTTGAGCCACAGGTCGGAGACCGGGCGGCCTGTCACGGCCTCGAAAAGATAATACATGAGGTGCCCCCCATCCAGCATCGGCAGCGGCAGCAGGTTCAACACGCCCAGACTGACGCTGACCAGGGCCAGGAACCCAAGGTAGTAAGCCAGGCCCAATTGCACCGACTGGCCCGCGTAGTCGGCGATCGTCAACGGGCCCGACAGGTTCTTCAGGGAAGCTTGGCCAATCAGCATCTTGCCGAGCATCTTGACCGTCAGCACCGACACCTCCCAAGTCCGCGTTGCGCCCTTTACCACGCCGTCGACCGGACCGAGTTGCACCGTCACCATCTCGGGTGCGCGGCCAACGAAGGCATCGACACGGCCGAAGCGTTGGCCGCCTTCGCTCATCACCCTCGGCGTCACGCGCATCTCGAGCACGGCGCCGTTTCGCTCGACCTGCCAGATCGCTGGCTTTGCAGTGCCGTCCGATGCCAGGCGGCGAATGGCCTCGCGCATCTGCTGAGCGTCGACGACGGCCACGCCGTCGGCGCGCAGCACGCGGTCCCCCTGCTTGAGGCCTGCTAGATCGGCTGGGCCACCTGCCTTGACAACGCCAATCTCTGCCGGGCTGTAAGGCGCACCCAGACCGATGCGTTGCATCAAGGCGGAGTCGACTTCGCGGCTGTCGATGCGCGCAAGATCCAGCGTCACCTCGCGGCTGCCATGGCCGGTGGCGTCGCTGGTTGTCAGGCGCAGCGACTCGCCTTGCAGCACCGCTTGCGTCACCTGCCAGCGCAGCTCGGTCAGCGACTGCAGGTCCTGCCACTGCACACCGTCGCGCGACCAGGCACGCACCCAGTCGCCAGACCGCATGCCGGCCCGCTCCGCCGGGCTGCCGGCCACCGGCGCGCTGAGCACGGCCTTCGGCTCATCGACGCCGATCCAGTGAGATATGGCATAAAGCAACACCGCGAGCAACAGGTTGGCTGCCGGACCCGCAGAAACGATGGCCGTGCGCTGCCACAGTGACTTTCGGTTGAAGGCCTGATCACGCTGCGCTGGCAGCACGAGGTCCTCGCGCTCATCGAGCATCTTCACGTAACCGCCGAGCGGCAAGACCGACACAACGAATTCCGTGCTGTCGGGGGTGGCTTGACGGCGCCAGATCACGCGACCAAACCCGACCGAGAAGCGCAACACCTTCACGCCACACCAGCGCGCAACCTGATAGTGACCCCACTCGTGGATCACGATCAACACGCCCAGCGTGACCAAGAAAGCCAGGACGGTCGTGATCACTTGATGCGCTCGCGGATCAGCATCTGGGCATGGTGGCGCGCACGCTCATCCAGCGCCAGCACGTCGCTCAAAGCGGGCTCAACCGGCAAGTCGGGCAGGACGGACGCAATCGTGTCGGCATTCACGCCGTGAATCTCGGTGAAACGAATCTTTCCCGCCAAGAAGGCGGCGACCGCTTCCTCATTGGCCGCATTCAGCACCGCTGTGCTGCCGTCGGGCGCCCGCAGGGCATCCCAGGCCAGATACAAGCCAGGAAAGCGTGCCCGATCGGCGGGCTCGAAACTGAGGTCCTTCAGGGTCTCGAAATCTAGCCGCGACGCCCCCGAGACGATCCGCTCGGGAAAAGACAGGCCATAAGCAATGGGCACGCGCATGTCGGGCGTGCCGAGTTGCGCCAGCACCGAGTGATCGCGGCATACCACCATCGAGTGGATGATGCTCTGCGGGTGGATCACGACCCGCACTTGCTCGGGCATCAGGTCGAACAGCCAGCGGGCCTCGATGACCTCCAGGGCCTTGTTCATCATGGTGGCTGAGTCGACCGATATCTTGCGCCCCATGACCCAGTTCGGGTGGGCCACGGCCTGCTCCGGCGTGACGTCGCGCAAGGTGGCCGGGTCGCGGCTGCGAAACGGGCCGCCCGAGGCGGTGAGAAGGAGATGGTCGATGTGCTCACGCCAGCGGCTTCGGTCCTCGGGAAGGCATTGGAAGATCGCCGAGTGTTCGCTGTCGATCGGCAGCAGAGTGGCGCCACCAGACCGTACCGCGCTCATGAACAAGCTGCCCCCCACCACGAGGGCCTCCTTGTTGGCCAGCAACAAACGTTTGCCGGCATGGGCTGCCGCCAGGCACGGCGCCAGACCCGCGGCGCCAACAATGGCCGCCATCACCGTGGTGGCCTCGGCATGAGATGCGAGATCACACAGCGCCTTCGCGCCACACAGGACCTGTGTCACCGAGCCCTGCGCCCGCAGTCGACGCTGTAGTTCGTTGGCCTGCGCCGAATCGCCCAGGACCGCAAAACGCGGCTGCCACTGCAAGCACTGGGCTTCGAGTTCGGCAAACCGATTGTGGGCCGTCAACGCGAAAACCTCGAAGCGCTCCGGGTGGCGCGCGACCACGTCGAGCGTGCTGACGCCCACCGAGCCGGTGGCGCCCAGGATGACCAAGCGTTGCTTCACGAGGCTCCCGCGGTGGCCAATGCCATGGCCAGTGGCAGCACCGGCAACAAGGCATCCACGCGGTCGAGGACACCGCCGTGTCCCGGCAGCAGGCGGCTGGAGTCCTTGGCCCCCGCGGCACGCTTGACCAGCGACTCGAACAGGTCCCCGCCCACGCTGAAAGCGGCCAGCAACAAGGCCAGCGGCAGCAAACCCGACCAACCCACCTGCGCGACCAGTCGGCTGTAAAGGCTGGTCGAGTCCACAGGCCATTGACGATCGATGACCAGCACCCACAGCGCCGCGAGCGCCAGGACGCTGAACACGCCACCGACGACGCCTTCCCAGCTCTTGCCAGGGCTGATCGTCGGCGCCAGTTTGTGGCGTCCGAACGCACGACCGGCGGCGTAAGCGCCAATGTCAGCCGCCCACACCAGGCAGAGCACGGAGAGCAGGAAGTTCACACCGACGGTGCGCGCCTGGGCCAAGGCCAGCCAAGCCACCCACAGGGCAAGCAGCCCCACGGTCAGTCGAAGTACCGCTGGCCACTGCAGCCAGACGCGAGGCCCGGCGCGCAGAGCCGCCGCGCCGATCAGCAGCCAGCCCACCGAGGTGACCCACCAAATTGGCGCCGGGACCAACGCCACGCTGCCGGTGTGGATCGCCCACAGGCCGGCCAAGGCCAACAGCACGCCCGGGCCCATGGCGGCCAGCGTTGCAACACCATTCAGTCGGGCCCACTCCCAACCGGCTGCGGCGATCAGCAGCAATGTCAGCAGCGCAAACGGCCAGGGCGACGCTGCCCAAAGCGATGGCAGCAACAGTGCAAGTAACACCGCTGCCGTGATCACGCGCTGACCTAGCATCCAGGCCTGCCGATCAGGCGTTCACGACCTGAGGTACAGGATCGGCAGGCACCGAACCAAAGCGGCGATCGCGGGCCTGGAAGTCCGCCAAAGCGGCATCCAACTCGTGTTCGTCGAAGTCGGGCCAAAGACACTCGGTGAAGTAGAGCTCCGAGTAGGCCACTTGCCAAAGGAGGAAGTTGCTGATGCGCACCTCGCCGCCAGTGCGGATGAACAGGTCAGGATCGGGCGCGTAGCTCATCGCCATGTGCTGGCCCAGCGTGGCCTCGTCGAGTTCATCCGGCGGCACCCCGGCGGCCAGGGCGCACCGCGTGGCCTGCACCACGTCCCATCGACCGCCGTAGTTGAAGGCCACCGATAGCGTGATGCGGCGATTGCGTTCAGTGGCCCGCTCGGCCTGCTCCCAGGCATCGCGGACCTTATCGGACACCGCACTGCGGTCGCCGACGATGCGGATGCGCACGCCCTCCTTGGCCAACTTCGTCAGGTACTTCGACACCGCCACCAGCACCAGGCCCATCAGGCCTGAGACTTCGTCGCTCGGGCGCTTCCAGTTCTCGGAGGAGACGGCGAAGACCGTCAGGTACTCGATCCCACGGTCAGCGCAGGCCTGCACCGTGCGCACCAAGGCGTCTACGCCCTGCTTGTGGCCGAAAAAGCGCGGCATGAAGCGCTTCTTGGCCCAACGGCCATTGCCGTCCATCACGATGGCCACGTGACGTGGCGGAGCAGAGGCATTCAGCACGCTGGGAGGTGTCAGACCGCGAGGATCTCGACCTCTTTGGCGTGAATCAGCCGATCGATCTCGGAGATGACGCGGTCAGTGAGCTTCTGCACTTCTTCCTGGGCGCGACGCTCTTCATCCTCTGTCGCCAGCTTGTCCTTGAGCAACTTCTTGAGATGATCGTTGGCATCACGCCGAAGGTTGCGCACCGCGATCTTGGCATCCTCACCGGAATTGCGCACCACCTTGGTCAGGTCCTTGCGACGTTCCTCCGTCAACGCGGGCATGGGCACGCGCAAAAGGTCGCCCTGTGGCGCAGGGTTCAGGCCGAGATCGCTCTCGCGGATGGCCCGTTCGATCTTGGCGCCCATGCCCTTCTCCCACGGCTGTACGCTGATCGTGCGGGCGTCCAGCAGGGTCACGTTGGCAACCTGGCTGATGGGCACCAGCGAACCGTAGTAGTCGACCTGAACCTGGTCGAGCAGACCCGGGTGAGCGCGACCGGTACGCACCTTTTGCAGTTCGTGCTTGAAGGCCTCGATGGACTTGCCCATCTTGGCTTCTGCGGTCGCCCTAATTTCGGAGATCGTCATGATGTCCTCGCGTCCTCAGGTTCTCAAACGTGCACCAGCGTGCCTTCGTCACTGCCCATCACCACGCGCTTCAACGCGCCGGGCTTGTTGATCGAAAACACCTTGATCGGCAGCTTCTGGTCTCGGCACAAGGCAAACGCCGTAGCGTCCATGACCTGCAGGTTCTTCGCGATCGCCTCATCGAACCCGATGTTCGTGTAGCGTGTCGCCGTCGGGTCCTTGTTGGGATCAGCAGAATAGACACCGTCGACCTTGGTCGCCTTGAGCACGATTTCTGCACCGATCTCGGCGCCACGCAACGCCGCCGCAGTGTCTGTCGTGAAGAATGGGTTGCCGGTGCCTGCCGCGAAAACCACAACCTTGCCTTCTTCGAGGTATTGCAAGGCCTTAGGACGCACGTAGGGCTCGACCACCTGTTCAATTCCGATGGCGCTCATCACACGCGCCGTCATACCTTCCTGGCGCATGGTGTCGGCCAAGGCCAACGCATTCATGACCGTGGCCAGCATGCCCATGTAGTCGGCCGTCGCGCGATCCATCCCCACCGATCCCCCGGCTACGCCGCGGAAGATATTGCCGCCGCCGATGACAACGGCCACCTCGACGCCCAGCTCGGTGATCTCCTGTACTTCGCGCACCATCCGCACGATGGTGGCGCGGTTGATGCCGTAGGCATCGTCACCCATCAGGGCTTCGCCGGACAGTTTGAGCAGGATACGTTTGTAGGCCGGCATGCGGCAAGTCTCCTCAGACAAACAACGGGCTGGAGTTTAAGGGCGTCACAACAGCAATACCCCGCCCGGGCAACCCATTACGAGGACTTGGCGGCCGCCACCTGAGCCGCAACCTCGGCAGCGAAGTCGTCGACCTTCTTGGCGATGCCCTCGCCCACCACATACAAGGTGAAGCCTTTGACGGCGGTCGCCCGTTCCTTGAGCATTTGCTCGACGGTCTGCTTGTCGTTCTTCACGAAGGTCTGATTAAGCAATGACACCTCCTTGAGAAACTTTTGCACTGAGCCTTCGACCATCTTGGCAACGATCTCGGCCGGCTTGCCCGACTCGGCGGCCTTCTCAGCAGCAATCTTGCGCTCCTTGTCGACCAGCGCTGCGGGCACATCGGCCTGAGACAGGGCTGCGGGTTTCATGGCCGCCACGTGCATGGCCACGTCCTTGGCAGCGACCTCCTCGCCCTCGAACTCAACCACCACGCCGATGCGCGTGCCGTGCAGATAGCTGGCCAGCTTGCCGCCGCCGCTGTAGCGCTGAAAACGGCGGATCGTCATGTTCTCGCCAATCTTGCCGATCAAGCCCTTGCGCACGTCTTCCAGCGTCGGGCCGAAACCGTTCTGCGCGTAAGGTAGCGCCGAGAGCGCCGCCACGTCGGCAGGGCCGTGCTCGGCAACCAACTCGGCGCAGGCCTTGGTGAAGGCCAGGAACGCGTCGTTCTTCGAGACGAAGTCGGTCTCACAATTGACTTCGACCATCGCGCCTTTGGCGCCATCGATGGTCGCACTCACGACCCCCTCGGCCGTCACCCGCGACGCGGCCTTGCCGGCCTTGTTGCCAAGCTTGACGCGCAGGATCTCTTCGGCGCGCTCGGCATCACCTTCGGCTTCGGTGAGTGCCTTCTTGCACTCCATCATCGGGGCATCCGTCTTGGCGCGCAGTTCGGCCACCATGCTTGCGGTAATTGCGGGCATTTCAGATCTCTTTCAATGTCTGGAAAAAAGGGGCCTGTTTCAGCCCCTTCGACTCACTCAGTCCGGGGGGGACTCGATCAGGCGTCTTCACTGACCTCGACGAACTCGTCGCTGCCGGCAGCCACTGCCTTGGCCGCGTCCTGGCCGGAATTGGCTTTGCCTTCGAGAACGGCGTCCGCGATCGCACGGGCATACAAGGCCACAGCCTTGGCCGAATCGTCATTGCCAGGAATGACGTAGTCGATCCCGAGTGGCGAATGGTTGGAGTCGACGATGCCGATCACAGGGATGCCCAGCTTGATGGCCTCGGCCACGGCGATCTTGTGGTAACCGACGTCGATCACGAACATGGCATCGGGCAAGGCGTTCATGTTCTGGATGCCGCCAATGTCCTTCTCGAGCTTGGCGATCTCACGCTGGAACATCAACGCTTCCTTCTTGATCAGCGGCTGGGTTCCGGCTTCGACCTGGGCTTGCATTTCCTTGAGCTTCTTCAGCGACCCCTTGACGGTCTTGAAGTTGGTCATCATGCCGCCGAGCCAGCGCTGGTCGACGTACGGCATGCCGGCGCGCTGCGCTTCCATCGCGATCACGTCGCGTGCTTGGCGCTTGGTGCCGATCATCAGCACCGAGCCGCGCTTGGAGGCCAGCTGGCGCACGAACTTCAGCGCGTTCTCGAAGAGCGGCAACGTCTTTTCGAGGTTGATGATGTGGATCTTGTTGCGATGGCCATAGATGTACGGGGCCATCTTGGGGTTCCAGAAGCGGGTTTGGTGTCCGAAGTGGACGCCGGCTTCCAGCATTTCGCGCATGGTGACAGACATGGGTAACTCCAAAAAGGTTGGGTCTAGAATCCGGCGCGAATCGCCTCGAGAGTGCCTGTTCGGGGCTGAGTCTCGTTGGCGACACCTTTTGATTGCCGGCTTCGCGTGTGGTTTTCTCCGACGTGATCCGCGACTGACCGTTGGGCCGGCTGCGACGCCGAATTAACCCCTAGAGTGTAGCAGCAGCGCCACCCATGCCGATCGATCTGACCCACGCCGCCGCCGAGATCCGCGCTGGCCGGCTGAGCGCGGTGGCCGCGCTGGAGCAGACGATCGCGCTCGGCGCTGAGCCAGTCAACCGCCACGCCTTCATCCGACGCTTTGACGCGACGGCGCGGGCGACAGCGGGCGCTATCGACCAGTTGTACCGGGCAGGCGCACCCGTGCCGGCGCTGGCGGGCTTGGCTGTCTCGGTGAAGGACCTGTTTGACGTCGCCGGCCAGCCGACCACCGCGGGCTCGCACTCGCTCCGCGACGCGAGTACCGCAGCCGCCGACTGCCCCGCAGTGGCCCGGCTGCGCAGCGCTGGCGCGGCCCTCGTGGGTCACACGAACCTGACCGAGTTCGCCTTCTCCGGCGTCGGCATCAACCCACACCATGGCACTCCGGCCAATCCGGGCACGCTCGCGCTGGACAGCCAGACACGCATCCCCGGCGGCTCGACCTCGGGCGGCGCCGTGTCCGTAACCACGGGAGCCGCCTGGGCGGCTCTGGGTTCCGACACCGGTGGCTCGATCCGCATTCCGGCCGCGCTGCAAGGCCAGGTTGGATTCAAGAGCACGGCGCGTTGCGTACCCAGCGCCGGCGCGATCCCGCTATCGACGACGCTCGACACCACTTGCGCGATCACGCGCACGGTGCGAGATGCGGTGCTGCTGCATGAAACACTGGCTGCGCATCGCGTCAATCTGGATCCGCGCCCGGTGCGCGGCTGGCGACTGGCGGTCCCAAGCACGGTCATGCTCGACACGCTGGAGCCGCCTGTCGCCACGGCCTTCGAGCGCGCACTGCGCGTCTTGCGCCAACATGGTGCACACATCGAGGACATCGACCTGCCACTGCTGGCCGACACCGTGGCACTGCAGCGTGGCGGCGGTTTGGCGGCCGCAGAGAGCTGGGCATGGCATCGGCGGCGGCTGGCCGAGCGAGGGGCCGAGTACGACCCCCGCGTCGCACTGCGCATTCGCCGCGGCGAAGCCATCAGCGCGGCCGACTACATCGATCTGCTGCACGAACGCCGATCGTGGATCGCGCGAACCGAGGCAGCGATCGCCGGCTTCGATGCCCTGCTCTCTCCCACCGTGCCGATCGTTGCACCGCGACTGCAGCCGCTGATCGACAGCGACGACGCCTTCTTCAGCGTCAACACCTTGTTGCTGCGCAACCCGTCGCTCATCAACCTGCTCGACGGCTGCGCGTTGTCGCTGCCCTGCCACCGCAACGGCGAGTGGCCGGTCGGCCTGATGGTCTGGGGACCGGCAATGGCCGATGACCGCGTGCTCTCAGTCTCGATGGCGATCGAACGCGTGTTGCAGGCTGTGCCCTGATGCGGATTGCCGTGATCGGGGCCGGCATCGTCGGCGTCACGACCGCCCACGCGCTGCAGCGCGACGGGCACCAGGTCACACTGTTCGAGCGCCGCGGCAGCGTGGCGGTCGAAGCCAGCTTTGCCAACGCCGGTGTGCAGGCGCCCGGTTATGTCACGCCGTGGTGCGCGCCCGGCATGCTTCGAAAAGTCCTGGGCCAATGGGGCCGCCGCGACGCGGCTGTGCGCCTGGCGGGCTTGCCCGGTCCTGCCCTGTCGGCATGGTTGTGGCGCTGGTGGCGCGCCAGTTCGGAGCCGATCTACCTGGCCAATCGCGCCGCCATGGCAGCCCTGGCCGAGTTGAGCCAGCGGCGCACCCGCGAGCTGGTCAGCAGCTTGGCGATCGAGCACGAACAAGCACGCGGCCTGTTGGTGCTTTTGCGCAGCGAGCAGGAGCTGTCGCAGGTGCGCACCGGCTTGAAGCTGCTGACCGAATTGGGTATTGGCTTTCACCTCGTTGACCCTTCGGTATGCCGCCGCATCGAGCCCGCCCTGAGTGAGTCGGCTGCCTTGCGCGCGGGCATCCACATGCCGGGCGCCGATGTCGGTAACTGCCGTCAGTTCGCACTCGGCCTGAAAAGCGCGCTGCAACGCCAAGGCGCCGAGTTTCGTTTTGGGCACGCGGTTCAAAGCCTGCGGCCCGGTGCGAGCGTCGAAGTCGAGAGCCTGGCATTGGCCAACGACGCCGAATCGACCTTCGTCGGTTCTGGCGACAAGGGGCAGATCCACCGCGAGTGCTTCGATGCGGTGGTGGTTTGCGCGGCACTGGAGAGCCGCGAACTGCTGCGGCCACTTGGGTTGAGCCTGCCCTTGCAGGCAGTGCACGGCTACTCGATCACGCTGCCGGTCCGGCATTTCGAAGCTCACCCCGATGTCGGGCCGCGCGCGGCGCTGATGGATGAACGTTTCAAGGTTGCCATCAGCCGGCTCGGCGACCGGGTGCGTGTGGCCGGGGGCGCCGAGCTGGGTGGCGCCCCCGGCCACCTGTCAGCCGCGCCGATCGCGACATTGCACCGGGTGCTGCAGGATTGGTTTCCGAGTGCCGCACGCCATGCCAAGGCGCAGACCTGGAAAGGCGCGCGCCCGATGTTGCCCGATGGCCCGCCAGCCATCGGCCGCACGGGCACGCCCGACGTATGGGTCAACACAGGGCACGGTTCGAGCGGCTGGGCCTTGGCCTGTGGCAGCGCCCAGCTCGTCGCGGACGCAATCGCCGGCCGTGCGCCTGCTTTGAACCTTGATCAATTCTCGCCCCAACGCTGGCGCTGAACCATGAACCACCCGCTTCCCGTGCAACTGCCAGCCCATCCATGGCCCCTCCATGGCGCGCTGGGAAGCCGACACCTCGAGGCGCAAGCCGCAGCGCTGCTGTCGCCCCACACCTTGATGCAGCGCGCAGGACTGGCCGTGGCCAGGCTGTCGTTGGCCATCGCGCCGCATGCCCAGCGGATCTGGATTGCCGCGGGGCCCGGGAACAACGGCGGCGACGGGCTCGAAGCGGCCATCCATCTGCATCGTGCGGGTAAGCAGGTCTTGGTGAGCTTGCTCGGCGCACCAAAGCGCCTGCCGGCGGACGCTGCCGCCTCGCTGACCCGTGCGCAGGATGCCGGTGTGACGATTGCCGGTGGGTTGCCGGGCACGGTCCAGACCGACCTGGCGATCGATGCCCTGCTCGGACTCGGCTTGACGCGCGCCGTCGAGGGCGATCTCGCCGCAGCCATCGACCGCCTCAACGCCTTGCCCGTTCCGAGGCTGGCAGTCGACCTGCCGAGCGGTCTTGATGGTGACAACGGCGTCTGTCGTGGCCAGTCCGCTGTCAAGGCCACCCACACCCTGGCCCTGCTCAGCCTCAAACCGGGGCTGTTTACCGGCCTGGGCCGCGACCATGCGGGTGCCATCTGGTTCGACGACCTCGGCCTGGCGGCGCTGGCAATTGCGCAAGCACCCGTCGCCTGGTTGGGCAGCGCGGCAGTTGCCTGCCTGCCAAGGCAGCCGCGTCAACACGCCCAGCACAAGGGCAGTTTTGGCAACATGATCGTTGTCGGCGGTACTGCCGGCATGACCGGAGCAGCCTTGCTGGCAGCTCGAGCCGGCTTGGTCGCGGGCGCCGGTCGGGTCTACGTGAGTGCGCTCGATCCGGACGCTCCTGCGCTGGACGTCGAGTGGCCCGAGCTGATGTTCAGGCGCGGCTTGTGGCGTGAAGAGGGCAGCGCGCAAGACGCCACCGTGGTGTGCGGCTGCGGTGGGGGCGACACGGTGCGTGAAGCCCTGCCGAGCTTGCTCGCGCGCGCGCCGCGCCTCGTGCTGGATGCCGATGCGCTCAACGCGATCGCGGCTGACAGCGCATTGCAGCGGCAATTGACAGCACGCTCTTCCCGCGAAGGCCAGGCCACCGTGCTGACACCCCACCCGCTCGAGGCCGCGCGCCTGGCGGGTTTGGCCGATGCCGCTGCGGTACAGCGCAAGCGTCTGGCTGTGGCAGAGCAACTGGCTACGCGCTTCGCGTGCGTGGTGATCCTCAAGGGCTCGGGCAGCGTGATCGCCGCGCCGGGTCAGGTGAGCATCCTCAACCCCACTGGCAATGCACGGTTGGCCAGCGCCGGCACAGGCGACGTCCTGGCGGGCTGGTTGGCCGGCCTGTGGGCGGTGGCACAGGCATTCCCGCAGCCGCCGCCGGCAATGCACCTGGCAGCGGCTGCCGCTTGGAGCCACGGTTTGGCTGCAGAGTTCGAAGAAGGCGGGCATGCTCAGGGCGCACTGACTGCGTCTGCCCTGATCCGACGCCTGGCTGCGCCGGTCTGATCAGCGCCGCTTGCCGCTGCGCGCTGTCTTCGCGGCGCTGGGACTTGAGCGCGGTGTCGGCGCCGCCTTACCGCTTCCGACGCCGTCCTGGCGCTTGCGCGTGGCGCGCTTGATGGCGCGATCCTTGTCCTTGACGGCCGCCAGCTCTTCCACCGCATTGGCCGGCTTGCGCCGCAGCGCTGGCCTTTCGCGCTGTGCCTTGACAGGCGAACGCTCGTCCTGGCCGTCCGCGATCAAGCGGAAGTCGATCTTGCGCGCGTCCAAGTCGACCCGACTGACTTGAACGCGCAGGCGCGCCCCCGCGCCATAGCGCACACCGGTTCGCTCGCCTCGCAATTCCTGGCGCGCTTCGTCGAAGCGGTAGTACTCGCCGCCCAGTTCGGTGATATGCAACAGGCCTTCGACGAACAAAGCGTCGAGTTGTACGAACAGACCGAAGCTGGTCGCTGCGGTGACGGTGCCCGCAAACTCCTCGCCAAGCCGGTCGCGCATGAAGCGGCACTTGAGCCAGGCTTCGACATCGCGCGAGGCCTCGTCGGCACGCCGCTCGTTGGCGCTGCAGTGCGCCCCCGCCGCTTCCCAGTACTCGCCCTCCTGGGAGTGGGCCTTGGGTGCCTTGCCGCCCTTGCGTGCGGTGGGGGTCGGCTCGAGCGCGCCGCTGTCGATGTGATAGCGCTTGCCATGCAGGATGGCCTTGATCACGCGGTGAACCAGCAGGTCGGGGTAGCGCCGGATCGGGCTGGTGAAGTGGGTGTAGGCGTCGTAAGCCAGGCCGAAGTGGCCGGCATTGGTGGCGGTGTAGATCGCCTGCTGCATCGAGCGCAGCAGCATGGTGTGGATCTGCAGCGCGTCGGGCCGGTCCTTGGTGGCCTCGGCAATGGCTTGAAACTCGCGCGGCTTGGGGTCGTCGCTGACCGCCAGGCCCAGGCCCAGGGCCTTGAGGTAGTTCTGCAAAGTGACTCTCTTCTCCGGCGTGGGCCCCTCATGCACGCGGTAAAGCGCCGGGTGCTTGGCCTGCGCGATGAAGTCAGCTGAACAGACATTGGCCGCCAGCATCGCCTCCTCGATGAGGCGGTGGGCTTCGTTGCGCGTGCGCGGAACGATTTTCTCGATGCGGCCGTTGTCGTCACAGACGATCAGCGTTTCGGTGGTCTCGAAGTCGATGGCGCCGCGCTGAATGCGCTGCTTGAGCAGCGCGCGATAGGCCTCGTGCAGGTGCACCAGGTGCGGCACCAATTCCGCTCGCCGTGCCGCTTCAGGCCCACGCGTGTTCGCCAGGATGGCAGCCACTTCGGTGTAGGTGAAGCGCGCGTGAGAGTGGATGATCGCCGGGTAGAACTGGTAGCCCTCGATCTCGCCCAGCGGCCCTATGACCATGTCGCAGACCATGGACAAGCGGTCCTCGCCAGGGTTGAGCGAGCACAGGCCATTGGACAGTTTTTCTGGCAGCATGGGAATCACGCGACGCGGAAAATACACCGAGGTGGCGCGCTCGTACGCATCCGCGTCGAGCGGCTCTGCCGGCTTGACGTAGTGGCTGACGTCGGCAATGGCCACGATCAATCTCCAGCCCGCCTTCTTGCTGCGTCCCCGGCCCACTTCGAGTGGCTCGCAATAGACCGCGTCGTCGAAGTCGCGCGCGTCCTCGCCATCGATGGTGACGAGCGCGATGTCGGTCAAATCGATGCGGTGCTTGCGGTCAGCCGGGCGCAAGCGCTCGGGCAAGGCGGCTGCCTGCGCCACAGCTTCGGCCGAGAAGCGATGCGGCACCTCGTACTTGCGCACCGCGATCTCGATCTCCATGCCGGGATCGTCAATCTCACCGAGCACCTCGGTGACCCGACCCACCGGCTGCGAGAACATCGAGGCAGGCTCCGTCAGTTCGATCGCCACGACCTGCCCAGCCTGGGCGTTGGCCGTCGCGTTCTTCGGTATCAGGATGTCCTGTGCATAGCGTTTGTCCTCAGGCGCCACCAACCACACGCCGCTCTCGTGCAAGAGGCGACCAATGATCGGCGCCTTGCGGCGTTCGAGGATGTCCAGCACATGACCTTCCGGTCGACCGCGGCGGTCATAGCGGACAACGCGCACGCGAACCCGGTCCCGATGCAGGACGGAGCGCATCTCTTGGGGTGACAAGTAGACGTCGGCGGCACCACGCTCGTCGCGCGTCACGAAGCCATGGCCGTCACGATGGCCCTGCACCGTGCCCTCGATTTCGCTCATCAGCGCAGCGCCGAGCACGGCGGGGGTCTGGAGTGCAATATTTTTGATGATAAAGTCTCGCGTCCTGAGATGCCCAGATGGCGGAATTGGTAGACGCACTAGTTTCAGGTACTAGCGGGTAACTCCGTGGAGGTTCGAGTCCTCTTCTGGGCACCAAAATGAATGTCGGAAGAATAGGGGCCGGCACGGTGTGTCGGCCCATTTTTTTGGCGCCCAGGCCTGCGCCGGAACGTCGCGGCACCGACGCAGTGCTGCCCGGCCAGCGGGTCTGACACCAGCCTGCGGCAGCGCTCTCAAATCGAAAACTTCTTCGCCAAGGCGGCTGGGCGCAGGTTGTCGTACTCCTCGAACGGCTGGTGAATCCAGGGGCTGCTCGGCAGCATTTCCACGAAGTAGTCGGGCGTGTAGCTCGAGGCCCCTTTGGTCCACAGCACCGCCGAGCGCAGTTCCGAGATCGACGGCATGCCGCGAAGCCGATCGACAACCGCCCTGAGCGTTACACCGGAGTCCGCCAGGTCATCGACCAGAAGCACACGACCGGCAAGTTCGCCTTTGGGCAGGGTGATGTACTTGGCCAGGTCCAAGCGACCCTGGATCGTGCCAGCGTCGGCGCGGTAGGAACTGGTGCTCATGATGGCAAGCGGCTTATCAAACACACGCGACAAGACATCGCCCGGCCGCATGCCGCCGCGCGCCAAACACAGGATCTGGTCGAACTCCCAGCCGGAATGGGCAACCTTGAGCGCCAAGCGCTCGATGAGCATGTGGTACTCGTCCCAGGAAACGTAGAGGTGTTTGCCGTCGTCGGTGAGCATGGGTCGGGTGTCCTCAGTTCTTGTAGGGGTGGCGCAGCAGGATGGTCTGTTCTCGGTCCGGGCCGGTCGACACCATATCGATCGGTGCATCCATGCACTGTTGGATCCGCTCGAGGTAGCGCCGCGCGTTGAGCGGCAACTGGCTCCATTGCGTTAGCCCTACCGTCGGCTCGGTCCAACCGGCGAAGTGCTCGTAGATCGGCCGGCAGGCAAAGATGTCATCGGCATCCAGCGGCAGGATGTCGACGCTCTGCCCGTGCAACTCATATCCGACACAAATCTTGATCTCGGGCAGGCCGTCGAGCACGTCCAGTTTGGTAATGCAAACCCCCGAGATGCCATTGATGATCATTGATCGCTTGAGTGCTGCCGCGTCGAGCCAGCCACAGCGACGCTGGCGGCCGGTGACCGTGCCACGCTCCTGGCCGATCGTCGACAGGTGGTGGCCAACCGTGCCCGGCACGTCCATCGGCAGCTCGGTCGGGAACGGGCCCGAGCCGACCCGTGTGGTGTAGGCCTTGGTGATGCCCAGTACATAGTGCAGCTGGTCGGGTCCGACCCCCGCGCCCGCCGCCGCATTGCCGGCGACACAGTTGCTCGAAGTCACGAAGGGGTAGGTGCCGTGATCGATATCGAGCAGGGTCCCTTGAGCGCCTTCGAACAACAGGTTGGCGCCCGCCCGCTGAGCCGTGTGGATGCGGTAGCCGACGTCGGCCATCATCGGCCTGAGTTGCTCGGCGACACGCATCGCGTGGTCGAAGATCGGCTGGTACGCAACAGGCTCGGACCTCAGGTAGCCACCCAGTGCAAAGTTATGCAGCTCGACCAGGTCGCGCAGCTTGCCCGCAAACCGCTCGGGGTGCTTCAGGTCCTGCACCCGCAACGCTCGCCGCGCGACTTTGTCTTCGTAGGCCGGCCCAATGCCCTTGCCCGTGGTGCCGATCTTGCCGGCCCCACTGCTCTCTCGCAGCGCCTCGCGCGCCTTGTCGACTTCGACATGGAAAGGAAGGATCAGCGGGCAGGACTCGCTGATGAAGAGCCTGGAGCGCACTTCGACGCCCATCTTTTCCAGCCGCTCAATTTCGCTCAGCAAATGCGTCGGATCGACGACCACGCCATTGCCGATGTAGCAGGCCACTGCGTCGCGCATGATGCCGCTGGGAATCAGCTGCAACGCCGTCTTGACGCCCTTGATGACCAAGGTATGGCCTGCATTGTGGCCGCCCTGAAATCGAACCACGCCTTGGGCGTGGTCGGTGAGCCAATCGACGACCTTGCCCTTGCCTTCATCGCCCCATTGGGTGCCGACGACGACGACATTGCGGCCGCGGCCGGTGCTTTGCTGCATGGTGATGGTGGTCCTCGGTCGGGCTGCTGATTCAAAGGGCGCGCAGGATCCACTGACCGTTGAGCTGGATCAGCTCGCGGTCGCAGTCGTATTCCTGCTCTTCATGTTCATGGCCAGGCAACGTGCAGACCACCATCTGCCCCTGCTCACGCAGGCGCCGCACGGCAGCCCGCAGGCCGGGGTCCTCGCTCCATGGCGCGCGAATCGCCGCCACGGCAGGCCGCGTCACCGCCGCGATGGCCAGCGCTTTGACGTCCAGGCTGAAGCCGACGGCCGGACGGTTGCGTCCGAAAACAGCGCCGACCTCGTCGTAGCGGCCGCCGCGCGCCAAGGCGGCATTCGCGGCCGTGCCGTAAAGCGAGAAGCGCGGCCCACTGTAGTAGGCGTAACCGCTGACGTCAGCAAGATCGAAGCCGACGCGCACCGTGGGGTGAGCCAACTGCACACGACTGGCGAGCCAGGTCAGATCGCTCAGTGCACGCAAGATACCAGGGTGGGCAGGCAGCAGGCGCCGGGCCGTCGCCAAGACCTCGGCGCCGCCATAAAGCCGCAACAGCGCGTTCAGGCCCTGTTGGACGGACAATGGAAACGCACGCGACAGATCAGACAACGCCGCTGCGTCCTTGTGTGCCAAGGCGTCGATTACGGCCTCGTCGGCGACAGCCCCGTCGAGCACGGCTCGCATGACGCGTGCGTCGCCGAGATCCAGCAAGACGTCGTCGACGCCGGCAGCGTGCAATCCATCGAGGGCCAGATCGATGACTTCAAGGTCGGCCTCGAGACCTGCATGGCCATAGATCTCGGCGCCGAACTGCAGTGGCTCACGCGTGCTTTGCTGGCTGTCGGCGCGGGTGTGAACCACTGGCCCGCAATAGCAAAGCCGTGCCACCCCCTGGCGGTTAAGCAAGTGGGCATCGATGCGCGCAACTTGCGGCGTCGTGTCCGCGCGCAGCCCGAGGGTGCGGCCGGACAACTGATCGACCAGCTTGAAGGTTTTCAGATCCAGCGCGTGGCCGGTGCCCGACAACAGCGACTCGAGGTGCTCCAGCAACGGTGGCATTACCAACTCGAAGCCGCAACTGCGCGCGCCGTCGATCAGGCTGCGCCTCAACTCCTCGATGCGCCGGGCCTGGCTCGGCAATACATCGGCGATCTGCTCTGGCAACAGCCACGCACGCGACATGGGAGAAAACGCAGCGTTGTTGAAAGCGGCATTGTACCGACCGCCTGGGGCCACTACCCGCGCCAGATCGCCAAGAGCAGCAGGCCCGCGACCACACTGCTCAAGCCAATGAAGCGGATCTGCCCATCGCTCAAGCGCGTGGCTCGCTCGAAGATCTCGCGCCAGGTGGCGGGGCTGGCGAAAGGAAGCAAGCCCTCGAAGACCAGCATCAACGCCAAGGCGCCGAGCAGCACGTCGCCCATGGTCGCCGGCGAGCTCTACTTCTTCGCAGGTGCTGCCTGGGCGGGTCCGCCGCCGCGCATGGTTCGGAAAAACTCGCTGCTCGGGTCCAGCACCATCACGTCGTTCTTGGTCCTAAAGCTCGCCCGGTAGGCCTCCAGGCTGCGGTAGAACTGGGCGAACTGAGGGTCGCGCCCAAACGCCTCGGCATACAAGGCCGAGGCCTTGGCATCGCCCTCGCCTTTGACCTTCTGGGCGTCACGGTAGGCCTCGGCGATGATCACCTCGCGTTGCCGGTCGGCGTCGGCACGGATCTTCTCTGACTCGGCGCTGCCCTGCGAACGCTGCTCGTTGGCCACGCGGTTGCGTTCGGACTGCATGCGCCGGTAAACCGAATCGGTGATGTCGGCAACGAAGTCGACGCGCTTGACGCGAACGTCGACGATCTCGATACCAAAAGCCTTGGCTTCGTCGGCCAGACGGTTGCGCACATCCTGCATCACGTTCTCGCGCTCCGTAGCAAGCATGCCGCTGACAGTGCGCCGCGTCACGACCTCGTTGAACGCGGCCTGCACTACCGGCGCCAGTCGGTTCTCAAGATTGCGCAGGTCCACACCGTTGTTACGGATGAACTGGCGCGGCTCAGAAATGCGCCACTTCACCAGCCAGTCGATGATGAGACTCTTCTTCTCGGCCGTAAAGATCGGCCGGGTTTCGGGGCTGTCCAGGGTCTGGATACGCTTGTCGAGGTAGACCACATTCTGGAACGGCGGCGGCAGCTTAAACTTGAGCCCCGGTTCGGTGATCACTTCCTTGATTTCACCCAGGGCGTAGACAACAGCGACCTTGCGTTGGTCGACGATGAAGAGAGTCGAGGCGGCAAGCATCAGCGCGAGCAGCACGCCGATCGAGATAAGGCCAATACGGTTCATGTTCTTGTACTCCTGCGCTCAACGGCTGTCGCGGTCACGGGTGCGTGCGCCTTCACGCGAGCGAGGATCGGTCGGGGGCGTGCCGACCGACTCGGGGGTCGCCACCGACCCCGGCGCCGGCGCCGCCACAGCGGGCGCGGCCGTATTCGACTGCTGGATCAGCTTGTCGAGTGGCAAGTACAACAAGTTGGACCCACTGCGGCTGTCAACCATGACCTTGCTGACGTTGCTGTAGACCGACTGCATGGTCTCTAGGTAGAGGCGGTCCCGGGTCACTTGCGGCGCCTTCTGATACTCGGTGAGGATGGAGCGGAAACGTTGGGCGTCGCCGTCGGCCTCGGCCACCACCCGCGAGCGGTAGCCTTCAGCTTGTTCCTTCAAACGCGAGGCCGTGCCCTGCGCCTTGGGAATCACGTCGGCGGCGTAGGCCTGCCCCTCGTTCTTGAAGCGGTCGCGATCGGCCGTGGCCTTGACAGCGTCGTTGAATGCCGCCTGCACCTGTTCAGGGACCTGAACGTTCTGCACATTGACGTTGGCAATGACGATGCCCGCGTTGAGCCTGTCCAGCTGAACCTGGATCGACTTCACCAGATCAGCGGCGATGGCGTCACGCTGCTCGTAGAGCACCTGGTCGACCTTGCTCCGGCCGACGATCTCGCGCACCGCCGTCTCGCTGGCCTGGACCACGGCCTCCTCGGGATTGCGGTTCTCGAAAAGGTAGGCACGCGCATCCTTCAAGCGGTACTGCACCGTGAAACGAATGTCGACGATGTTTTCATCCTGGGTCAACATCGACGAGTCGCGCAGACCGGTCGATTGCGCCACGGTGTTGCGGCCGACCTCGGCCGAACGCACCTGGGTTACTGCGACGGTCTCGTGGGCTTGAAACGGGTAAGGCCAGCGGAACTGCAGGCCGGCGTCGCGGGTCTGGCTGTAGCGGCCAAACGACGTCACGACCGATTGCTGACCTTCCTGAACGATGAACACGCCGCTGCCCAGCCATACCAGGACGGCGACGCCACCGATCAGCACCAAGCCGATACCGGCACTCTTCATGTCGGGCTGGAACCCTCCGCCCCCACCACCACCGCCGCTGTCGCCGCCGCGTTGGGGCGCTGGGCCGCCACCCTTGCCGAACAGGCCACCCAGCTTGCGGTTGAAGTCGCGCCAGAGCTCGTCCAGGTCGGGGGGGCCGTCGTTCCGATTCGCGTAGACAAGACCGTCCTCGTTGGCACGCATGCGCGGTCGGCGCAATGGCCCCAATGCGGCGGACAACAAGGCGGCAGCTGCGTGGCGCAGCTCGGTCAGGCGCAGTCCGAACGGGGCGGGGGCGTCGGGCTCGAAGCGTGGGGTCATGCTGGCAGGGCTCGCTGGGTTCAAGTTTCGGAAAAGTGAGCGTCGACGATAGTCAGCTCAGTGCTAGCGTCAAGCAGGGGGCTATTTTGGGGCGCCGCAAGGACATTCAAGCCGCCCCCGGCAACTTGCTCGGCGATCACCCCGCGCAGCAAGTCCAAGCCGCGGCCGTCTCGGGCACTGACGAAGAGCCGCGGTGTGAGCACGCCGGGCGAGCGTTCTACGGCATCGCGCAGGGCTCGCGGGACCTGCTCGTGGCCAAGCAGGTCAAGCTTGTTGAAAACCAGGATCTGAGGGATGCGGTCGGCGCCAATCTCGGCCAGGACCCGCTCGACTTGCTGAATCTGCTCAGCCGCCAGCGGACTGGCCGCGTCGACCACGTGCAGCAGCAAATCGGCGTCGGCCGTCTCCTGCAGAGTGGCCCTGAAGGCGTCGACCAGCTTGTGCGGCAGATCCCGAATGAAGCCGACAGTGTCGCTCAAGGACACCTGGCGCCCCGCTTCCTGCAACCACATCGACCGTGTCGTGGTGTCGAGGGTCGCAAATAACTGATCGGCGGCGTAAGCACGCGTCTTGACCAAGCCATTGAAGAGCGTGGACTTGCCGGCATTGGTGTAGCCGACCAGTGAGACGCGAAAGGTTCCGCTTCGCTCGCGCGCACGCCGTTGGGTCTGGTGCTGGCGCTTGACCTTTTCCAGACGCGCCTTCACGGTCTTGATGCGCTCACCGATCATGCGCCGGTCGAGTTCGATCTGCGCCTCACCCGGACCGCCGCGCAAGCCGATGCCCCCAGTCTGGCGCTCCAGGTGGCTCCAGCGCCGCACCAGGCGGGTGGCCTGGTACTGCAACCGCGCCAACTCGACCTGCAGCTTGCCTTCATGACTTTGCGCACGCGCGGCGAAGATGTCGAGAATCAGTGCAGTACGGTCTGCCACCGAGACCCCAAGGTGCTGCTCGAGGTTGCGTTGCTGCGCCGGCGACAGGGCCTGATCGAAGATCACGCCGTGCGCCCGCTCGGCGAGCACCAGAGCCTTGATCTCGTCGGCCTTGCCGGAGCCAACAAACAGCGCTGCATCCGGCGCCTTGCGCCGCGCAATCACCTTGGACACGGGCTCGTCTCCGGCCGAAATCGCCAACAGCGCGAGCTCGTCAAGCGTGGCGTCAAACGACGAGCCCGGACCCAGATCGACACCGACCAGGACCACACGCGACGGGCCGGCGGCGGTTGCCTGGCCGTCGAACTCGGTATTGGATGAACCCAAGGGGAAACTCGCTCCGAAGCTGCTCAATCGGTGCTCGGGTCGCTGGGTTCCTGGGGGTGGAAGTTGACAGCGCGGCCCGGGACGACCGTCGAGATGGCATGCTTGTAAACCATCTGGGTCACCGTGTTGCGCAGCAGCACGACGTACTGGTCGAAAGACTCGATCTGGCCCTGCAACTTGATGCCGTTGACCAGGTAGATCGACACCGGCACGTGCTCCTTGCGCAGTAGGTTCAGAAACGGGTCTTGCAGGAGTTGGCCCTTGTTGCTCACGATATTCGCTCCGTGTTTGAAATTCGCGTCCTGGACACGTTATCACAGGGTCGGCCCCTATGGCAGACGCGGTCTTTGCACTCCTACGAGCCCTTGTCATCGAAAGGGTTCCGCGACGTCTTGATCTCGATGCGCAGCGGCGTCCCGACGAGCTTGAAGTGCGTACGGATACGCCCTTCGAGAAAACGCTTATAGCTGTCGGTCACGTGCTCGAGCGAGTTGCCGTGCACCACCACGATGGGCGGGTTCACGCCGCCTTGGTGGGCATAACGCAACTTCGGTCGGAAGTGGCCGGCGCGCTTGGGCGCCTGATGCTCGACGGCCTCGAGCAGCAAGCGGGTCAGGACCGGTGTGGGCATCTTCTTGATCGCAGAAGCGTGCGCATCGGCGACGGCTTGCCAGAGCGGGCCGAGCCCCTGACGCTTCAGCGCCGAGATGTGCAGGCGTGTGGCGTACTTCAAGAAGGCCAGGCGCGATTCGATCGAGCGCTCCAGCATCTCACGCTGGTAGCTGTCGATCGCATCCCACTTGTTGATGGCGATCACCACCGCGCGCCCGGCATCCAGGATGTAGCCGGCGATGTGGGCGTCCTGATCAGTCACGCCCTGCGTCGCGTCGAGCAGGAGCACCACGACGTTGGCATCGGCAATGGCCTGCAAGGTCTTCACGACGGAGAACTTCTCGATCGCCTCGAAGACCTTGCCTTTGCGCCGCAGGCCGGCAGTGTCGATCAATTCGAACTTCTGCCCGGCCCGCTCGAACGGCACATGGATGGCGTCACGCGTGGTGCCGGGCAGGTCGAAGGCGATCAGGCGTTCTTCGCCGAGCCAGGTGTTGATCAGGGTGCTCTTGCCGACGTTCGGCCGACCCGCAACGGCAAGCCGGATCGGCCGCTCGACGCCGTCGCCGAAACTGTCCTCGTCGTCGCTGAAGTCGAAACCGCCCAGTACGGCATCGACCAAACTGCGGATACCCTGGCCGTGTGCCGCGGACACCGGATGCGGCTCGCCCATACCGAGTTCGTGGAACTCGGCCAACTGCGGCGAGTCGCTCATGCCCTCGGCCTTGTTGACCGCCACGAAGACGCGCTTATTGGCAGTGCGCAAGTAACGCGCAATGTCATGGTCCTGGCCCGAGACGCCGGTCCGGACATCGACGACAAAAATCACGGCATCCGCTTCTGCCACCGCCTGCTTGGTCTGCTTGGCCATTTCGGCCACCACACCAACCGGCTTGTCCGGCTCGAAGCCGCCGGTGTCGACAACGATGAAGTCGTGCTCGCCGAAGCGTGCGTCGCCGTAGTGGCGGTCGCGCGTCAGGCCAGCGAAGTCCGCGACGATGGCATCACGGCTTTTCGTCAGTCGATTGAAGAGAGTGCTTTTGCCGACGTTCGGCCGGCCGACGATGGCCACGACGGGTTTCATCGCAGCCGCGTGCCTTACTCGGGCCGGAAAGCGAACAGACCGCCGTTGCGCGTCACAACCAGGAGGGTGTTGCCGGAGCGAACCGGTACGCCCACCACCGGCGAACCGTCGGTGGGCAGTCGCAGCAAGGTCTTGCCGTCGGTGCGGTCGAGGAAGTGCACCTGACCCTCGGCATCGCCGAAAATTACCGTGCGCCCCAGCACCAAGGGCCCCGACAGGCCGCGATAGCGCAGGCTCTCGTTGTTCCAGGCCAGGTCGCCATTGCTGGCTCGCCAGGCGGTGATGCGGTCGCTCGCATCGGCGCCTACCACCAGATCGGCGTCGCCCCCAACCGCCTGAACACCGCCAACCGACTTGGTCCACAAAAGGGTGCCCAGTTGCGCATCGGCGCAACCCACGCCAACCTGAAACGAGCGGGCGCAAACCATGTTGCCGACGCGCAGCGCTGGCCCTGTCAGGTCCGACAGCCGTTCAACTTCGTTGGTGCCACGCGGGTTGGCCAGCGCGACTTCCCAGCGCACCGTGCCGCGCAGTGGATCCACGCCGGTCAGGCGTTGACCTTGTCCGACCAGCAGGGTGTCCTTAAACGCCGCCACCACGCCAGGCTGCGACAACGTCAAGGCCTCGCCTGGCCGCTGCAGCGTCCAGAGCAGTCGGCCATCGACGGCATCGAAGGCAGTCACAACACGGTCGACACCCATCACGAAGACCCGCTCGCCGGCCACCAGGGGCGGCGTTGCGACCCGCGACGCCAACCGGGCGCGCCATTTGACACTGCCGCGCTCGAGCACCACCACTTCGTTGTCCCGCGTCACCACGGCGGCGTAGCGGCCGTCGCTGCCAACGCCCGCACTCAGGCGCACGCTGGTGGCGCCGCGCCAGATCTCGCGCCCTGTATCGGCCTGCAACGCGACAACGCTGCCATCGGCCGCCGCGACGGTGAATTCGCCCTCGCGTGAGGTCACGATCAACCCGGGCACTGCGCCGTCAATGCGCGCACTCCAGACCATCCGACCGGCGATCTGCGGCGTGATGGCTTCCAGCGGCGTCGGTTTGGGCCTGTCGCTCGAACACGCGCCCAGCAGCGCGGTCAGGGTCAGCGCAACACACCCGAGGATCCGCCTCATTTCGCTACTCCGGTGGGCGCCGAAGCCGCCAGGGCAGCGATCGGCGGTGCGCCCAGGGCCGTCAGCTTGGCATCGATCAGGCGCCGGTAGTCGATCTTCTCGTCCATCGCCTTGTAGGCGGCCTCGAACGACTTGCGCGCGTCGTCCTTCTTGCCTTGGGCCAGGTAAACATCGCCACGGCGATCTGCCAGCAGGGCCTCGAACTCCTTGGCGCCCTTGCCGCTGGCTGCCGCGTCGAGCTGGGTCAGTGCAGCGTCGTACTGCTTCTTGTCGATCAGGAGTCCAGCGGCGCGCAGGCGGGCAATGGTGCGGACCTCGTCTTCGCCGGCGTTGTCTGCGGCCCACGCAAGACTGGCCAGGGCAGCATCGGCCTGGCCCTTCTCGGCCTGTACCTTGGCAGCCAGCAAGGCACCTTGTTGCGCGTAGGCGGTGCGTCCGAAGCGCTCTTTCAGGTCACCAAAGACGCGGCCGCTGCGCTCGGCATCACCGGCCTGGGCGGCCCGCTCCAGTTCGTCGAACATGGAGCTGGCCTTGCTGCCCTGCTCGCGCTGCCACCAGTTCCAGCCATTCCAGGCGGCAAAGCCTCCGAGGGCAAGGATCAGCGTCCAGGTGATCAGGTTGCCGTACTGCTTCCAGAAGGCTTTGAGTTGATCGACTTGTTCCTGCTCTTGCAGGTCGAGTGGGGTCGCCATTGGGGGGGTTCTTTTCGAGCGAAGGCGGGATTATGCGGTGCGCAACTCGTGCGCCCACCCGGCGGCCTGCGACAAGGGCCGACAAACCTGCATGCCTTGCGGTTCGCGCAAGGACTTGATGGCCACTTCACCGCGCGCGAGTTCGTCGTCGCCAAAGATCAAGGCGTGGCTCGCGCCGCTGTTGTCGGCGCGTTTGAACTGGGACTTCATGCTGCCGCCGCCGGCATGCATCAGCACCGAGACACCGGCGGCGCGCAAAGCCTCGACCGTTGCCATCGCCCGCGGCAGGGACCCTGCGCTGGGCACGATGGCATAGGCCACCGGCATCACCGCCGGCGGGAACAGACCCAGGTCGTCCAGAAGCAAGACCACGCGCTCCATACCCGACGCGAAGCCCACAGCGGGCGTCGGCTTGCCACCGAGCTGCGCGAACAATCCGTCGTAGCGGCCGCCACCGCAAATCGTTCCCTGGGCGCCGAGGCGGTCGGTGATCCACTCGAAGACCGTCAGGTTGTAGTAGTCCATGCCCCGCACCAGGCGCGGGTTGACGGTGTAGGCCAGGCCCACGGCATCGAGCACCGCCCGCACGGCGTTGAAGTGGGCCAAGGACTCAGCACCCAGATGATCCAGCAATCGCGGCGCCGCGTTGACCATCGCCTGCATGGCCGGGTTCTTGGTATCGAGGATACGCAGCGGGTTGGTGTGCAGGCGCCGCTTCGCGTCCTCGTCGAGCAAATCGGCATGGGCCTCGAGGTGGGCAATCAATGCCGCACGGTGAGCCTGTCTCTCGGCCGGCTGACCCAGACTGTTGAGTTCCAGACGCACGTCGCGACCTTCGACCAGGCCCAGCTCATCCCAAAGGCTGCGGCACATCAGGATCAACTCGGCATCGACGTCCGGCCCAGCAAAGCCGAGCGCCTCGGCACCGAACTGGTGAAACTGTCGAGAGCGACCCTTCTGCGGACGTTCATGACGGAACTGCGCGCCCGCGTACCACAGGCGTTTGCCGCCGTCGTACAGCAGCGAATGCTCAACCGCGGCCCGCACGACGCCCGCCGTGTTCTCCGGACGCAGCGTCAACCTGTCGCCGTTGAGCGCGTCTTCGAAGGAATACATCTCGCGCTCGACGATATCGGTGACCTCGCCGAGCCCACGCACGAAGAGTGCGGTTGGTTCGACGATCGGCGTGCGGACGTTGGCGTAGCCGTAGCGCGCCATCAATACGCGCACCTTGGACTCGAGCCACTCCCAGCGCGCCGAGTCCGGCGGGAGAAGGTCGTTCATGCCCTTCACCGCGGCCAGCGGCTGCCGATCAGCCTTGGCGGCACTCAACTTGTCATCTGGCATGGTGAGGTGGCGCCCACAGTGCGGGCGCGAGTCAATGCGGGGCGGTCGCCGCGACGCCAAAGCGCCGCTCGATGTAGTCCTCGACGAGGCGGTGGAAGTCGTCGGCGATGGTCTCGCCACGCAGCGTAAGCGCCTTCTCGCCATCGATGAACACGGGCGCCGCGGGGGCCTCGCCCGTGCCGGGCAGGCTGATACCGATGTCGGCATGCTTGCTCTCGCCTGGCCCGTTGACGATGCAGCCCATCACGGCCACTCTGAGGCTCTCGACGCCAGGGTACTTGGCCTTCCAGACCGGCATTTGCGCACGCAGGAAATCGTCGATCTGCTTGGCCAATTCCTGAAACGTCGTGCTGGTCGTGCGGCCGCAGCCCGGGCACGCCGTAACGCTGGGGTTGAAGGTACGCAAGCCGAGCGACTGCAGAATTTCCAGAGCCACCGCCACCTCCTGGGTGCGCGCCTCACCCGGCTGGGGCGTCAGGCTGACGCGAATGGTGTCACCGATACCCTCCTGCAGCAGCACCGCCAACGCCGTGGCCGAGGCCACCGTGCCTTTGGTGCCCATGCCGGCTTCGGTCAGGCCCAGATGCAGCGCGTAGTCACAGCGTGCGGCGAGCGCGCGGTAGACCGAGATCAGGTCCTGCACCCCACTCACTTTGCAGCTGATGATGATGTTGTCGGGGTTCAATCCGACCTCGCGGGCGTACTCGGCCGACTGCAGCGCCGACGAAATCAGCGCGCGGTACATCACCTGCTTGGAGTCCCAGGGCTGAGCGCGCTGGGCGTTCTCGTCCATCATGGACGCCAAAATCTCTTGGTCTAGGCTACCCCAGTTGACACCGATGCGCACCACCTTGTCATAGCGTGCGGCGGCCTCGACCATCATGCTGAACTGGCGGTCACGCTTGTCGCCTTTGCCCACGTTGCCGGGATTGATGCGGTACTTGGACAAGGCCTGCGCCATCGACGGAAAGTCCGTCAGCAGGCGGTGGCCGTTGTAATGGAAGTCGCCCACCAGGGGCACATCGATGCCCATGCGATCGAGCTGATCGCGGATCGCCGGCACCGCCTCGGCGGCCTCGGGCGTGTTGACCGTGATGCGCACCATCTCGGAGCCAGCGATGGCCAGCTCCTTGACCTGGATCGCGGTGCCGATGACGTCGACCGTGTCGGTATTGGTCATCGATTGCACCCGAACCGGGGCGTCACCGCCGACCGTGACAATGCGACTGCCCCAGATCACCCGCGCTTGGCGGGTTCGCCGGCGAATCGGCTGGCTGGCGGCAATGACATCCATGTCGCGGTCGTTCATGTTGGCAATCTCACGGCAGTTGCAGGCGGGCCACGTTATCGCGGGTGTTGGCAGACAAGTCAACCGGCTGGCCGCGAAACACCAGCTGGGTCACCGCCGCGTTGCCGATCGTCACACGCAGCGGCAGCGCCCCGTCCAGGCCGACCGACTCACCCCGCTGCAGATTGCGCGACAGCAGGGTCTGACCGCGGGCGTCCTGCACGTCGATCCACGACTCGGCTGTGGTACGCAGCGACAGCACCCCGGCGGCGTTCGAGGCGGCCGCCTCCGGCGCATTGGCGAGCGGCGCCGAGGGCACCATCTCGCCCACGGCGTAGGGAACAGCCGCAACCGCGCTCGCAGCAACCGTCGCCGGAGCCGTCGCCGCAACCGGCGCCGCAACCGGCGCCGACGCGTCGATCGCAGGGGGCACGACCACTCTGGCCGCGGCCAGCGCAGACGCGCCACTGGCGCCGACGGCGGACGCCGCAACAGCACCGCCCGTGGCCTGCGCACCTTGCCCATTCCAAGGGATCCAGCGATCGGGCAGGAAGGCCAGCGCCGCCGCGCCCGCCAGGACCAACAGCGTGGCCCAGAACGCAGGCTTGCGATGCAGGCTGAACTCGCCCGGGTCGCGGCTACCGGGAGCGCCGCGGAAGCGCGCATTCAAGCCGCCGCCGACCTGCGCCAGCTTGGGCATGTCGCCGGCCTGCGGCAGCTTGGCCAACACCGGTCCGGGATCGAGCTTCAATGCACGGCACACGGTGTGTGCCAAGGCGCGGGTGAAGGTCAGGTCGGGCAACTCGGCATAGCGGTCCGCCTCGAGGGCTTCGAGCTTGCGCGGTGACACCTTGATCGCAGCAGCCAGGGCAGCGACATGCAGGCCGCGCTTCTCGCGTGCAGCGCGAATCAAGGCGCCGGCACTGAGAGCATCCAGACCGGCCACCCCGATCGGCGATGCCGACGCGCCATCGATGTCACTCATCGAAACGCCCTCGTTCAAAGGCCAGGGTCTCGGCCGCCTGCGGGAAGCGATTGCGCAACTGCCGCCCAATCTCTTCGACCGTACCGCGGCTGCCGATACGGTTCTCGATGCGCACGGCCAGCCACAGCGTCTGGGCATTGGACAGTTCTTCACGCTGGTTGACGCGACGGATATAGAAGCGTGCCCGTTCGTACTCTCCACGCCGGTACAACACCTCCGACAGGTTCAGGGCGGTGGTCGGGTTACTGGCCTCCAGTTCGTGGGCGCGGGACAGCTTACGTTCGGCCTCATCGAGCTTGCCGGCACGGGCAAAGCAGACGCCCTGGGCCATGAGCGTGCGCGGCACGTCGCGGTACTGCGGCAGCGTCAACGCTTGCTCGAACCAGCGGTCGGCATCGGCGAACTTGCCTTTTTGGCACAGGAACCAGGCGCGGTTGTGCATCGCGTCGGCATCGCGTGGATTGATCTGGAGGGCCCGGTTGAAACTGTCCTCGGCCAAGGCGTCTTCGCCCATGCTGGCGTAGACCAGGCCGCGCAGGCTGAACGCGGCACCCAGGTCGGGCTTGGCCTGCAGCGCCAACTTGATCTCGTCGAGTGCGGTCTCATACTGCGCCCGCCCGAAGTGCAAACCGGCGAGTTCCATGCGCACTGCCGCACGCCGATCCGCGTCGGTCTGGTCGGACGCCGTGCGCAGCTCTTGCTTGGGGCTTGCCGCCGGCACACCACCCGTCCCCACACAGGCCGAAAGCAGCACGGGCAGGCAAAGAGCAAGGAATCGGTTCGCTACGAACATGGGCGTCAGACGCGCTGCGTCGGTTGCAGGACGGCGATTGGAATGCGCCGCATGCGCTCGCCTACCCGGGTACGGTCCTGCACCTCGCCGGCCAACTGACCACAGGCCGCGTCGATATCGTCGCCGCGCGTCTTGCGCACGGTCGTGACGATCCCAGAAGCCTGCAGTCGCTGGGCAAAGGCCGAC
>Ga0163144_10000687_pt1 | contig 79958 bp, 72 predicted proteins | sample OliLak19BULKMAT1_FD_123175 | JGI IMG/M metagenome (GOLD analysis project Ga0163144, IMG submission 123175) | Freshwater microbial mat bacterial communities from Lake Vanda, McMurdo Dry Valleys, Antarctica - Oligotrophic Lake LV.19.BULKMAT1 | ecosystem: Environmental > Aquatic > Freshwater >... | reverse complement strand
GTAATGGTGATGGATTTACCTAAGCATCAACGCAAAAAGGCATTGCGTTACGGCATTATTGGTGCGTACGTATTTAGAGGCTTATCTTTATTTTTTATATCGCTACTACAACAAATATGGTGGATAAAACCGATCAGCGGAATATATCTTATGTATTTGGCATTCAAGTACTTCACAGCAAAAAATAAATCTGATGAAGAAATGTTGACAGAAGAATCTCCAAAGAAAATATGGTTATACAGAAACACAGTCGGTTTCTTGGGTCCATTTTGGGCAGTTGTGGCTATGGTAGAGCTTATGGATTTGGTATTCAGCGTGGACAATGTATTTGCAGCAGTTACTTTTTCTAATAATATTTATTTAATTATGACAGGGGTATTTATTGGAATACTTAGTATGCGATTGGTCACTCAGTTCTTTGTAACCCTGCTTGATAGATTTCCATATATTGAGGTATCTGCCTATATTGTTATTGGCTTACTGGGCATTAAGCTGTTTCTAGACTTGCCTTGTCACTTTTTAGCAGAGACTAAGTGGTGTCAATTTACTGAAACAGAGAGTTTAAATACCATTACCTCTATATTAACCATCACCATATTTGCATTGCCCATACTTTGGGATTTAATTATAAAAAGAAAAAGCAAACAAGCCTAGTCTTGTTGCCAATAATGAATTAGATATAATACATTCGTATTACAGAATTGACCAACTGAATAAACGATGCAAAACTCAGATAAAGACTTTAAACACATAGCCATAGCAGGCAACATAGGGGCAGGCAAGACCACCTTGACCACTTTACTGGCAAAGCACTACGGTTGGGAACCACACTTCGAAGAAGTAGAGAGTAACCCTTACATAGATGACTTCTATAAAGAGATGGAGCATTGGAGTTTTCATATGCAGATTTATTATTTGAATCAGCGCTTTCAACAGATTTTAGTCATAAAGGGAGGGAGTAATTCTGTGGTACAAGACCGAACCATATTTGAAGACGCCCGCATATTTGCACCCAATCTTCACGCTATGGGGCTAATGTTAGATCGTGAATTTGAATTGTATCAAAACCTTTATAACACCATCAGCGGACTAATTGCCCCGCCAGATTTACTTATATATTTACGTGCCAGCATCCCAGCATTAGTTACTCAAATACAAAAGCGTGGCAGAACATTTGAGGACAATATAAGATTGGATTATCTAAAGAAACTGAATGCCCGATATGAGGAATGGATAGCAGAATACAAAGGTCCTAAACTGATAATAGTTGACATTGATACGATTAACTTTGATGAAAGACCGGAAGATTTAGGTAAGGTGATACAAATGATAGACGCTGAGAGAACAGGTCTATTTTAGTAAGTAGATGTATAGTTACACTTTCATTCCAATTATCGCAATATTATATTTGCCCCTATGGCATTTAAACCAGTAGTAGTTAGTGGTACCAGACCAACTGGTCATCTTCATTTAGGCAATTACATTGGTGCAGTTAGGCAATATGTGTCGATGCAAGAGAAATTTGACGATTGCTATTTCTTTATTGCCGACCTACATTCACTAACTACTCACCCAAACCCAAATGATTTAAACAGCAGTGTCTATACTGTGTTGGCAGAATATTTAGCTTGTGGACTAGACCCTAATAAGATAACTCTGTATCGCCAAAGCGATGTGCCTGAAGTAATAGAACTTTACTTGGTACTAAATATGTTGGCCAAAGTCGGGGAGTTAGAGCGTGTAGTAACCTTTAAAGATAAGGTACGCCAACACCCAGACAATGTAAATGCAGGACTACTAACCTACCCTACCCTAATGGCAGCCGACATTTTGATACACAAAGGAACCCTAGTACCTGTGGGTAAAGATCAAGAGCAACACTTGGAAATGACCCGAAATTTCGCCCAACGATTTAACGATACCTATCATCAAGAAGTATTGCCAGAACCACAAGCTTATAGTTCACAGGAAAACCTAATAAAAGTACCAGGACTGGCTGGTAGTGGTAAAATGAGCAAGAGTGAAGATGCCAATTCTGCCATATTCCTAGCAGATGAGCCAGCATTAACCATAAAGAAAATAAAAAGAGCTGTAACTGATGCTGGGCCTGTATTAGGTGCGCCGATGTCTGAATCTATACTTAATTTATTTACTTTGCTAGGTCACGTATCTACGCCAGAAGTAGTTGCAGACTTTACCGCGCGCTATGGTGATGCCAGTATAAGATATGGCGACCTGAAGGGGCAATTGGCAGAGGATATGGTTACTTATTTAGCCCCCATCCGTGAAAAAATTATTGTATTTTCTGCTGATAAAGTTATGCTTGACAAAGTACTGGTAGATGGTGCAGAACGTGCTAGGCATAGCGCACAAAATGTAATTAATGAGGTGCGAACTGCTATTGGATTGAAGGCAATTTACGCAGTATGACCACTTCTCTCAAAAATTTAAACACCTTTGGAATAGAGGTTTTTACCGACAATTTAATTCACATATTCACACAGGAACAACTTATTGCCTTAATCCAAGCTAAGGAATTGAGTAGGATGCAACCGTTTTTTATTTTGGGTGGTGGTAGCAATGTCCTATTTACCCAAGACTGGAAAGGAAGCGTTTTGCTAAATGAAATAAAGGGCATTAGCCACCAGTTTGTTAACGAAAACACTGTCTGTGTTACTGCGGGTAGTGGTGTGCTGTGGCACGACCTAGTAATTCATACATTATCAAATAATTGGGGTGGACTGCAAAACTTAAGTTTAATATATGGAAGCGTAGGTGCTGCACCTATGCAAAATATTGGCGCCTATGGGGTAGAAATAAAAGACTGTTTCAATTCCCTAACGGCTGTTCATATAGCAAGTGGAGATTTAAAAGAATTTTCGGCAGAGCAGTGCAAGTTTGGCTATAGAGAAAGCGTATTTAAGCACGAATTAAAGGGGGAATATTTCATTACCGCAGTTAGCTTTAACTTAACTACAGACAAGCATAGCCTAAAAATGGATTATGGCGATATAAAAGCTTTGTTGGCAGAGGGCAACATAAATAGACCCAGCATTCAAGACATAAGCAATGCTGTGATTCAGATAAGGCAGAGCAAATTACCAGACCCTGCAGAATTGGGGAATGCAGGTTCTTTCTTTAAAAACCCTGAGATAGATACGCAACAGTATCTTGAGCTAAAGCAGGAACACCCAGATATGCCTGGCTATGAATTAGATAACGGCAAAACCAAAGTCCCCGCGGGTTGGCTGATAGAGCAAACTGGCTGGAAGGGGAAAAGAATTGGCAATACAGGCTGTCACGCCAAGCAGGCCTTAGTCTTAGTCAACTATGGTGATGCAACAGGAACTGAAATATTCGAACTAGCCAAAACCATAATAGATTCTATCCACAGCACATTTGGAATTAAACTCAGTCCTGAGGTTAATGTGATTTAGAGGGACTTATCTAAAGAGCATTACACTTTCAATCTCTTCAATCCTTTCCTGAATTTTACGTGTCTCAATCTCAGGATTTCTCCACCAATTTGTACTCCATATTCTATAAAATTTAAAGCCATAGCCTTCAAGCATTTTTTGCCTAAATACGTCCCAGTTATATGCTTCGGTAGAATTATGGAATCGTTTTCCATCACATTCTATAGCTAAAATTGGCTTAGTTAAAGACTCGTTGAGTATTACAATATCTATTCTAAAACCTCCAATCTCATATTGACACACGATTCTACCTGATGGTAAGAAATTGCAAAGGTGTCTTACTACCTCTTCTTCAAATGGCGACTCTGTAAGAGTAAGTTTATCAAAAACATCTTTAGTATTTGGCAAATTGCCTGAGCTTTGTCTTGCTAAGTCACTCACAATCCTATTTACATCATCCCTGTTATTATTACTTACAGCTTTAGCATAGGCTAAATAAGTGTAAAAAACAGCTTGACCAGAATTACTTTTCTTTACTTGCAAAACAGACAAATAATTTGAAATAATCTCCTCAGGTATGCTGGTAATGACAACCATTTTGTGTTTAGCCCTAGTAATTATTACATTAAATAACCTATAACCTGTTGCTGTAGAATTAATTGGGCCAAAGCCTTGAGAAAACTTTACTTTATCTTTAAATTTCATTTCAATTTTTTCAAACTCTACATCTCTAGGTTTGCCTTTGGGCTTTACAGATTCCATATAGGCTTTGCGGTCAAGCTTATCGGATAATTTAGGTCCGTATGTAGTACTTAAAATGATTATATCCCTTTCATCACCTTGTATGTTTTCCAAATTTTTTACAAACATTGGTTCATCTGGGTGGCTCTTTAATGTTTGAATTTTGTCGTTAAATTCAGCATTGCATTGACACTCCTCCAATATTGCTTCATTTATAGCTGCACGTTGGGGTAAATTAAAGGTTGCAATACCTACTGTAGGATACTCTCCACTTACTTTACCTAATCCAACTAAATACTCAACTACTTTTAAGGCTTCTTTTACATTAATAGTATCTACATTGTACCCTCCAACATTATGGTATTCAATGCAGATATACTCATTTTTAGCAGGCATTGGTATTAGATTACCTCCATAGAATGCGTAATTACTAAATTGAATTAAATCAGGATGTTGGCTTCGGTAATGAACACGTAACATTAACGATTCAAATCCAATTTTACTGGAGAAATCTAGCAACGACTCTGAGTCTAAAATTCTATCTAATTCACTTTTGGTAGGTTTTGCATTTGTATCTGTTTCAGCACCATCAACTACTTCTTCCACATCATCTTCATCCTCATCGATCTCTACATCTATAGAAGCGCCAAAATAATTACTAGGTGGCATCTGCTGGCTATCACCAGATACTATTTTATACTTGCCTCTCAAAAAAGCAGGTATAGTATCTTGTAGATTCAATTGCGACGCCTCGTCAAACACAACTAAGTCAAATATATCTTGCTTCATTTCAAATAGTGTACTACAAGTAACAGGGTTGGTCATTATAACTGGGAAAATATGAGTAAATAACTCAAAATTTTCACGAACTATGTTTCTCAATGTTGTCTTTTTACGCTTTTGACTACTACTTTTCATAAATATCGCCTTTACAGTAGACTGAGTAGAATTCTGCTGTTTTATCTTTTGAGTTTTTTCAACATTCCAGTTATGATTTATTTGGTCAATTATCCACTTTGTTAATTCCTCATTGATATTATTCAAACTAAATGCGTGGTCATAATCAGCTGGCCACTGATTCTTATCTAATTTAGATAAATACTTTCTGATATAATAGTTCATAAAGTCAATTTCCCAGTTTTCGCTGCCCAACTCTATCAGACTATTAACTATTAACTTATTGTCTTCAGTTAGCTTATTGTGCGATACGTTCCACACCATAAACTCTCTAAAGTGCTCCTCCTGCTTATTTAGTAGGACCAGTAAATTTTTAATAGCAACTAATGAAGCTGCCGTTTCTTCCTCTTTATAATCAGAATGGAATACTTTAGGATCAATTATTTTTTTCGATACTATTATTTCATCAACTAGTTTATATAAAGCATTTTGATTTGCCTGAGCAATTTCAAAATTTTCTGCATCCCATTTGCTATTATTTTCCAGATTTATTATACTACTATGGTGGTCTGCAACTAGATCCGACAGCTGTGAGTTAAGTTCTTTAGTATTTCTTTTCAGTTCAGATATTACATTTTCTATTCCACTCCAATTAACCTGATATGGTACGTTAACAAACTTGTTTATTATTTCATTTTTAGATTGAAGCTGTAATTCATAAAGGGCATTATTTATTTGCATCTTCTCTTCTTGTACCTGCTTTAGATTTTTATCTATAAGAATTCTAAGTTTTGCTAAAAATACCTTATCTGCAGGAACTGCATTTTTCACTTGTATCGCATTCTCAAAATGCTTTTCTATCTTTTCAACTGTGGTGGTAAGTTTATCAACATTCAGTTGTAATTCTTTTTTAAGCTTTTGTTTAATATCAGCTTTAAAAAACTCAAATTTTTCCAATTCAAGATCAATTTTCTTTACTAGAGTTAATATTTGATTACTTAAATTATCCCAAGCTTCAGACGGGCTCTCATTATTAAAAACTTCTTTATCTAGGGTCATTAACATATCGTTATTAATGTCTGTTTTATGAAACTGCTTGTTAAGCCCTAATAAATTGTCCTTAATCAGGTTGCTTTCACTTGGATTAAATTTGAAATCAATCTGAAATATCTTATCGCTTAGTCCTACAATTTTAGACTCTCTTTTATATTTTAAGTAACTAGCAATTGTATTAGATAAAACTTCATCACCAATTGTCGACATTTTTAAGTTCTCTTCATAGTTATTACATATTGCTTTTTGAGTTTCAAATTTTGACACCAACTCTTTAAATTTTGTGGTGTTAAAGTTTGGGATGGGCAAATTTTCCTCAATATGGCGTACTTTATCTACTATTTTCCGCCTGTCTGCCTCAGCATCTTCTATTATTACAATGTGGTCACTTAGACCAAGTTTAGAAAGCCGTTCATTTAAGACATCTAAAGCAGTTCTTTTCTCACATACTACTAGAACCCGCATCTTATTACTCATCGCATTAGTAATTAGACCAGTCAGGGATTGACTTTTACCAGTTCCTGGGGGACCCTCTATAATAAAATCAGATTTATCTAACCTATCAATAACACTTTTTTGAGAGGGGTCTAAGGTGATGGCTGAATTTTGGTGAATTGATGCCCCAGCTCCGTCTCTAGTCGATATATTAATAATGGGATTTTCCTCTAAAAAAATCAAATCCTTTATTAGAGGTTCTTTCTGCAATTTAAATATTCCGAAGACGCCGGCATTGGCTACAATCGCATCTATATTTTCTACTTTGCTTATAGATTCTTTTGCTGTCTCTAGACTCACTAAGCTGCTATGATACCTGTTTTCGGCATTTAACTCTTTAGCTATTTGATCACACTCTTGATTTAATTCTTCTTTACTTACTACTCCATCTTCCAGAACATAATCTGAAAGCACTTTGATAGTTGTATTTGAGTCATTTCGAATGAAACTAATCAATACATTATTGTTTTCAACAAAATCATCTTCAGTACGACTTATTACTAAAGAATGAATCTTCTTTTTATCCTTCTTTAAAGTCAGCCGCCAAATTGCCATAGGTGCACAAACCACCGCACCCTTTTTCAATTGTTGTTTTAGAATTAGCGTAGGAAAACCTAATGCGAATGTATTTACTCCCATTTCTTGTTGCAATTCATCCACATCAGCTAAAATATTCATCAGTTTTTTCCTATTATGTATCAACTTGAGAAATTTTTCATCTTTTTCATCTAAATTTTGACTAAAATCTACTTGTAATTCAAATTTTCCCTCTGTATGCAAATATTTAATCAATTGGTCGTAAAATCCCGGTATTAAATCATTGATATCAGAGATATCAATTCTATTTCTAGACCTACCTGGTACTGAGTTTAGTTGAATATCAGCTGTGCTACCTACTTGCTGTTTTTTTCTAAGAGCTTTGTAAAAATTTTTGTCAAGTTTTGTAGCCATTTTATTAGTATTTTATTTCAAATCTATAAAAGTATTTGTATAGAAATTATTTAATTACATATTTGAGCGTCCTATCTTCGTCTTAATTCATTACTATTATATTTATATGTCTGTTGATCTGTCATTTATACAAAATCTTGGTTTAAATACTCATAATTCTGGTACTGCTATTGGTAATAATTGGTTGGATTCTGATGAGAAAATTGAATCCTATTCCCCCGCTGATGGGCAATTGATAGGAAGTGTTTCTGTAACTACAGCACAACAGTTTCATAAAGTCGTAGAAACGGCACAATTAGCATTTCACACTTGGCGGAATATGCCTGCACCGCATAGGGGCGAAATAGTAAGACAAATAGGACAAAAACTAAGGGAATATAAAGAACCACTTGGCAAATTGGTGAGCTATGAAATGGGCAAAATATATCAAGAGGGATTGGGTGAAGTGCAGGAAATGATAGATATATGCGATTTTGCAGTAGGACTTAGCAGGCAACTATATGGACTAACCATAGTAAGTGAGCGCCCAGAGCATAGAATGATGGAGCAATGGCACCCACTAGGTGTGGTTGGCATAATATCAGCTTTTAATTTCCCAGTCGCAGTTTGGTCTTGGAATGCAATGTTGGCAGCAGTATGTGGTGATACCTCTATATGGAAAGCTAGCGAAAAAACACCGTTATGCTCTGTAGCTGTGCAACATATAGTGAACCAAGTAATGCGTGAAAATGATTTGCCAGACGGAATATTCAATATAGTAAACGGAGACTACAAGATAGGTGAGTTGATGAGTACTAACCTAAACATACCCCTTGTTTCTGCAACTGGCAGCACCAGAATGGGGAAACAAGTGGGTATAAAAGTTGCTGAAAGATTGGGTAAAAGTTTGCTAGAATTGGGGGGAAACAATGCTATAATAGTAACAGAAAGTGCCGATATAGATATGGCAATATTGGCTATAACATTTGGTGCTGTAGGTACTGCTGGGCAAAGATGCACCACAACTAGAAGGTTAATTATTCACGAAAACGTGTACGATAAGCTGATTGCTAAATTGGTGAAAATATACGCCAGCATACAGATTGGTCACCCACTTGAGGTAGATACACTGGTAGGTCCTCTGATTGATAATGCTGCTGTAGAAATGTATGAGTCAGCTATCAAACAAGCTGTTGAGGCTGGCGGCACCCTACTTACAGATTCTGGAAGATACACAGTAGAAGGCATAGCAGGTAACTACGTAAGACCTGTGCTGATAGCCGCAGAAAATGATTGGCAAATAGTTCAGCACGAAACGTTTGCCCCAATCACGTATTTAATGAAATATAATAATCTGACAGAGGCAATAGATCTACAAAACAATGTACCTCAAGGCTTAAGTAGCTCTATATTCACACTGAATGTAAGAGAAATGGAGAATTACCTGTCTGTAAATGGTAGCGATTGCGGTATAGCTAATATTAACATAGGTACCAGTGGTGCAGAAATAGGTGGTGCATTTGGTGGAGAGAAAGAAACTGGCGGCGGTAGAGAGAGTGGATCTGACAGTTGGAAAGCCTATATGCGCAGACAAACTAACACCATTAATTACGGAGCTACATTACCTTTAGCACAGGGGATTCACTTTGATGTAATATAGATTATAACTCGATTAACCTATTTGCAATACGACTGAGCCTCCCATTGGTAGGTCAAAAGTTTTATCGCGAGTATCTAATGTATTGGTACTGGTAGCTGGTCTGTATACGACCATATATCTACCTGCTTGTAATACTATGGCCTCTAGGCTATTATCGGTGTCCCCTGTCAGGTCTAGTACCCATATCATTTTTCCGTTTTCTAATTTATATATACTTCCTATTACAGGTCTATTGTAGTTTAACTGTAGGCGTCCTGGTTCTGGTATGTTTAGTTGTAGTGTTTTGCCAGGCTCTATATTTACCTTAACTGTATATCTAGGCAGGCAAAGTACCTCTGCAGTATAACTACCCGCCAAGTAGGTTTGGCTAGAATTATTCATTTGAGTATTAATAATCTCAGGTTTACCCGCTTGCCTTATGACAATAGGTAGGGTTTGATATTCTCTAGCTGATTTGCAAAATATATTTAAGTTGCCTTGAGGACTGGGTATGCTTATTACGTTATGCGCCCCCTCTTTTAGCTTAACCTTAAGCTTTTTCAATTCAGGCACCGTTGTTACTATAACATTATATATTAGTGATGCATCTACGCTAAAGGTATCTACCTTATTACCAGACTGTAGGCTGTGCATATAGGCATATTCAATTTTAGCAGATTTAGAATTAGTTAGATTAAATGCTACATCTGTTTCTAATGGTTTACCGTTTCCATCTAATAATTCTAAGGAAATGGTCGTATTGCCCAGTGCTTGACCTACCACATTATTAATGACTGCTTTTAATTCTTTCTCGTTAGCAGCATCATAATATTTACCTACACAGTCAAAGAATTTTGCCTTATCTATACCCAATCCGACACCTACTATATAGGGTTTTAGAGTAATGTTTTTAGTTTGCAACTTCATACTTACTGCACACGGGTCGCCGTCACACTCCTCTATACCATCTGTAATTAATATAATGATGTTTATGCCAATTGTATTCGGAAAATCATTAGCTGTTTGGCTCAAACTATAGGCAATTGGAGTATATCCTGTAGGTTGTAAACCTTTTATTGTACTTATTATTTGCTTAGCATTCCCTCTAGAAAATCCCACTTCAAGTTTTGTATCCTCACAATTATGATCTGCAACTGTGCTAGTGTGTCCGTAGCACCTTAGCCCCATTTCTACATTAGGAATATTCTTAATGCTATCTACTAATCCTATTAGTATAGACTTGGCACCTGTCATTCTATCAGACTTGCCCCACTTAGCCAGCATACTATAACTACAGTCAAATACAAATAAAATTCGTGTTTTTTCCTTAGGTCCCTTAGGTGGTGAAGCAGCTTTAGCGATTGAAGTAAAGCATAAGCAAACTATTATGACAACTATAAATGATAAAACTTGCCGACTGTAAATAGTTTTAATATTGCCCATTATTTTGATGTGATAAGCAGAATAGGCAATTACCCATTCTAATACAAATAACGTATATGCGTGCGAATTATGTTATTACGCATTCATTATCAATTGTAACTCATTTTCTGGCGAAGTATCACCACACCATTCTGGTCTATTGTTGTGAATTCTATCATTTGTCCCTTTGCATTATAGGTATAGTTGCTAGCAGTATGATAGTTAGGGTTACTGCTTTTTGTAGTCTGCTTCTGCAATAGTCCCTTAAAATCATATACATAGGCAGTAACATCGGTATGTAGGGTGTCATTTTTGCCCTCTTTAGCCTTAATATAAATGCTTGTTTTCTCTAATAGTTGTCCCTTATTATTATACAAATACATATTTCCCAGCTTATTCTCGAAATCGTCTTGTAAGGGTGTTACGAACATCTCACCAACCATATCTCCAAAATTATTGTAAATCAACCCACGTTTGTTAATTAACTTATATGAAGTATCTACTTTTACATAGCTGACTAATTTTTTATCATTTTCTGCTAGATAAGTATAAGTAGCTGAGTAATCGTTTTCTAATCCCTTTTTGCAGTTCTCGGTCATTACTTTAGTCTCGGGGTTATAGCTATAACTATGTGCAATGTTGTTATATTTTATCTCTTTTGGCTTGTCATATTCATCATATACTACCGTTGTCATCTTCACTTGAAACCTATAAGCACCAATGCTATCCGTAATTTTTACCAATTGCCCTAATTCATTATAGTCAAACCATTGTCTTTTATTAGCATAAACTATCCTATTTAACCTGCCATCTTTATTAAAAAACTCTACTTTTTCAGGAGTTAATGCCCCATCGCCACGTTGTACTTGATAAGTTTTTTTTAATACACCATCTTTTTTTGCACTTATTATATCTTCTTTAGTCTGTATGTTTAGCAAATCAAAGTACTGAGCATTAGCAGTGAATGCAACAAGCATAAAATTGAAAATTAAAAATATTCTTCTAGACATTTGTTCCTTATTTAACTCAAAAATAAGAAGATATGGGTTCAAGTAAGGTTATAAATAGGTATTGTGGGCAATTAAACTACAATCCATTATTATCCCCAATTTAAATGAGAGTGATTTAGAAAATAAATAATAAAAAACAGTAATTGATAGTAATGTTAACTTAATGTTAATTTTTTGTAACTAAATCAATATCTTTGCTGTTTACATATTGTAATATATATGCGGTTAAGAGCCGCGAAACTTTAAAGAAAATGAAATACCGCCTAGCCATATTAATGCTGGGCTTGCTGATTCAATTAAATTGCAGCAAGGTGGAGGGAAAACATAAAAATGATTCTTCTCATTCATTCACCATATCTTATTTTCAATCAAGACTAACATTTCAAGGGCTCGGCATTGTGCCCATTTACAATGGTAAAACTGACAGTCCTTTTGCTGACTTATACACATACTACTACAAGACCCGTAGCGAAGAGTTTGAGAAACTAACTTCAGAACTATTAGCAGTAAAAGATAGCTTGCAATTAAATGACTGGATGTTCTTCTCACTTGTCAGTTCTGTTTCAAACTATTTGTACGTTGGCACTGCAGATTCCAATGTTTGGAATAAAGAATTGTTTAATTGGGCTATTATGTCACAATCAGGTTATAACGTGCACCTACTGACAGACGGGGCTAAACCTTATATATATTTTGCCACCAATCAATTAGTTTACAATATGAATTATGTTCAGCTGCAAGGGCAGTTGTGCGTTCAGTTACGGGAAACAGGTAAATTAAGTCAATCTAATGGCAATAAATCTCTACTACAAACGGCGCTTTATCAAAACCCAGATGGTAAAATTTTTGACTTTAACCTAAATTATATTCCTTATTGGTTGAACTATCCGAATAGATTAACGAATATAAATTTTGAAGCTAATAACTTAGCCTTCAGTATTTCGTTAGCTTATAATCATAATTGGTACGAACTGTTGTCCAATTACCCCAGATTAACTTGGGATACATACCTTAGACTGCCAAATTCTGAACCTACAACTCAATTGCTTTCTCAGCTAGAGTCACAAATAAAAGGAATGAGTTTAGAGAAAAAGATTAGGTTCCTATTGTCATTTACTAGGACGGGCTGGAACTATAAGTCAGATCAAGAAGCAATGAACATAGACAACTGGTTGTTGAGCCCAGATGAAATGCTTATAGCTAAAAACTCAGATTGTGAAGATAGATCTCTTATGTTTCTCTATTTATGTAAAAAAATACTTAATGTAGATGGCATACTACTTACCTACCCAGATCATATGACGGTTGGGATATACATCCCCGGTAAATATAAAAATCAAATAAAGAGTGGCGATAAAATATACACAATATGTGAGCCTACTGGACCGCAAGATTTTCTAGAAATAGGTGAGGTTGCCCCAGCTCAACGTCGAGTTTTAGCGCAAATATTAGGCGAATAAGCCTTACATTCGGATGCTCATTATATTTGTAATATGTTGAATCCATTAAATCTTCCTGAGGTAGAATCTTTTTATCAAGGTAAGATTAGAGACGTTTATACCTTGAGCGACGGACGGTTAGTGATGATTTCGTCTGACCGAATCTCTGCATTTGACCATATACTACCTGTATTAATACCAGCTAAGGGAGCAATACTGAATACTTTAGCTGCAAAGTTTTTGCAAAATACTGAGTCAATTGTTCCGAATTGGTTACGAAGCATTCCAGACGCAAGGGCAGCTATTGGAATAGCCTGCCAACCTATAAAGATAGAAATGGTAGTTAGGGGCTACCTATGTGGACACGCATTAAGGCAATATCAAGCTGGACACAGAAGCCTGTGTGGTGTGATACTAAAAGGCGGAATGTCACCATATCAAAAACTAGATACACCCATCATAACCCCAACAACTAAGGCAGATAAAGGTCACGACGAAGACATAGATAGAGACAGCATAATAGCAAGAGCAATAGTGAGTAAAGAGGTATATGAGCAACTAGAAGACTATACCTACAAACTGTTTGAAGCTGGTACAAACTATGCTGAAAATAGAGGACTAATACTAGCCGACAGCAAATATGAATTTGGCATACACGAGGGTACAATTCAATTAATAGATGAGGTGCATACACCAGACAGTAGTCGATATTATTACACTGAAGGGTATCAACAACACGTTAATAATCACACAACTCCACGTCAACTTAGCAAAGAGTTTGTGCGTGAATGGCTAATGGAAAATGGATTTCAAGGCAAGGAAGGTCAGCAAATTCCAGAAATCAATAATCAAGTAATAGAAATGATTCGAGCCAGATACCTAGAACTATTTGAGGTAATAAGCGGTGAGAAGTTTGACAATAATAATTTAGCTACCACCGAAGAAGAGCTTTGCAATAAAATAATAGCAAGTTTATAAGTTAAATGTTATAATAAAATTAAACTTTTCATACTTTTGAGAAATTTTAATTCTACTTATGAAAAAATTTCTTCTATGCCTAGCTTTAAGTCTAGCATTTATTTCTGCAACCGAGGCTCAAGTTTTGACCACAACACCATACGCTGGTTCAGTTTCCGGATCATCTAGCAGCAACTCACCACTTAGTGGCGCTAAATTCAATTATCCATTTGCGATAGCTCAAACACCACAAGGTGAAATATACATTACAGATAGAAATAATAACTATATAATTTTAATTACTAACGATAAATATTATATCAGATCTGGCGACTTAGCTGGTGGTTTTAAGAATGGTAAAGGCGCAGGAGTAGGTAAATTAATAGAACCCACGCAAATAGTTGCCGATGAATTAAATAATGTTTATATTAACGACTTTGGGAATAATGCAGTAAGAAAGTTGGATGCACTTGCAAATACTTCTTTGTCTCAAAACCTATCTACTATAACTGGGGGGGGGGGTAATGATGTAGCTGGCAATGCAGGAAAAAGGGGCTATGAAGACGGGGCAAAAGGTGTTGCATTATTTGATGATATTATAGCAATGGTATATGACCCTACTAAGGGTACTGGTGGAAAAGGAATTCTGTATATAGGGGACTATAATAATAATTGCGTACGTACTTATGACTTAGGTACTAGTTTAGTTGCAACCCTTGCAGGTAAGCCAGGTATATCAGCTAATGTAGACGGAGCATTTACTATTGCAACTTTTGGAGGAATCAGCTCAATGGCATTGCGTAATGATACGTTGTTTGTAGCTCAAGATGATGGCAGCATTAGGATAGTTAACTTAACTAGTAAAAATGTATCTAGCCTAATAAAAACCTCTCCATCAATTGAAGGTACCTTATCAATGTTACCTATGGGGAATGATTTGTATTTAGGGGGCTTTAGCAATATATATTCAGTTAATTTAAAATCTAAAGCTATAGTAAACGTCGCTGGAAGTACTACTTTAACAGGCTACGTGGAGGGTAAGGGTACCAGCGCAAGATTTAGCTATATTTCAGACTTAAAGCTAAGTACAGATCGTAAATTTATTTGGGTTGTAGATCAAGAAAATAATAGAATTAGAAAAGCAACTTTAACAGCTGGAGTTGGTATTAACTCAATTAAAGCAAGTACTAATTTTATAGAAGTGTATCCTAACCCAACTAGAGGACATATAAACATAGAAGCAGGAGCAGATGCTGGCAGCTGTCAACTTAACCTAATAAATACAAATGGTAAAATAGTATGGTCAGATTCTAAAAACATAAATGCTGCACAAAGACACAGTGTTGACTTACCTTTGGTAACACCAGGCGTATATATTTTGCAAATAGCTAATGAACAAGGTGTAAATACCTTCAGATTAGTTTTGGAATAATTTTAACAAAACTCAATGATATAGAAAAAGGCTGTGGATTATTTTATTCACAGCCTTTTATGTTTTAATTAACTTAAAATTATGCACTTACGTTATTACATACTACTTTTATTCACTTATATTTTACTTATATCTGGTCAAGGAATTGCACAGGGGTTTGTCAACATCGACCTAGTTGGTAGTATTCCTGGTCAAAATCTCAGCTCTAAATTTGGAAGTTATGGGTTAGGTGTACGCTTAGCAGGCTTGTCTAATAATCTACTAAAGTCCAACGAAAAGATACTATTTAATGTTGGTGGATATTTTGACTATATGAATGTTGGTAGTCGTAGAGAAGAGGGTGCCTACTACAGGAATCAGTATTATACTGACGTAATTATAAATCAAAATCTATATGGCTTTGGACCTCTCCTACGAATTATGCCAAACGCAATAGATAAATGGAAAATAGTACCCTCACTATGTGGAAATGTTGGGGGTGTGATACTAAATCAACGGGTAGTAGATGAAGTATTAAGAAACTCTGATAATAGTAGCGAAAACAATGGATATTCGATTTCAAGGAGATTTACTTTAGACTATGGTGTGCGATTGTACCTCAACTTTAAGATAGACGATGGCGCCTATTTAGGCATATTTGCAGGGATACAGGGCTTTGGGCCAGCTAGAGTAAGTTCATTTAAAGGGACTAGCCTAGATCAAGATGGTATTATATATCCTGGATCTTCATTTGATATTATTGGACGTAATTTAATTGTGTTTGGGATATCTACTTCACTTATAGCAGACTAAAAGACATAAAAAAACCCTTCTTGCGTGAAACAATTAGGGTTTCATTATTACAACTAATAGCGACGTGGTGGTAAAAGTTGTTTCATAAATTAATCATAGAGTTTACTAATATTAGGGTACTAATTAATAGTATAACCTAGCTAGGTCTCAACAGGAATAAATTAGATATATTTTATCTAGTCCATTTGAGAATCATCAATTATAATGATGATGTTGTCAATCTGAGGTTGGAAATCGTGCAAGATTTGATTCACTTGAATCGGATTGACTCTGATTGCCTCAATCTGGTTGTGATACCTAATCCTATCACGTTGAATTTCAGATGAAGTGATGGTACTTGGACTTGCAATTACTTGTAAGTATAACAAAATTCCGATAATTGTATTCATTGTAGTAAATGGGTTGAGTTGTAAAAATTAATCCTTGATTATAATACTGCTAAATTGAGGTTTTTTTTATTAACACTATGTATCGTTTTCAACATATTTGTAACAACCTAAAAAGGTACTTATACTCCAATTATAACTACTAAATTATTGATAAACAAATTTTTATAATAACTTAATTCGTTATAATTGTAACAATATTAGCTAAAATAAAAATATTTTTTTTTATGGAAACCATCAAAGAGTTGCTAAAAGTTATTGAGGACTATCAATTATATGACTTTTCAAAGTTGGACTTATACAATGTAAAGAAAAAAAAAGGACGATTAGAAGAGTTTGCAAATCAAATAAAAAATGGGTTTGATAAAAGTACAAAAACAGAGAAATCTGAATTGGGAGATATCAATTTTAGAATGCTTCGCTCTCGATTAAAGCGTAAGCTCTATAACAATATATTGTTTTTATATAAGGCTGATAAAGATTTGGGCTATTATCAAAACTATGCTGAACTGTATAGGCAGCTAACTATTGGCAGATTTCTATTTGGTGTAAGTGCCAAGATTGCTGGTACTGAAATACTAACCTCTATAAACAAAAAAAGTAGGAAGTACGAGGTATTTGACATAGTCGTGCAAAGTGCAATCATATTACGAAGACAAAATATGTTGGAGGGGGACATCAAAAAATTTGAATACTTTACAAACCAAATAGAATATTATAATGATTTAATTATAAAAGAAATAGAGTGTGAGACACTACACTATCGCATACTGCTGTATTTAAATAAATCTACAGCTATAAGTCCAGACTTAAAACGTGATAGCGAAAATGCCATCATAAGAATGTTAGAAATAAGAAAAACCTACAACACCTTTAGAATTCAGTTTCTACTACACGAGCTTCAATCCATATACTTACAAATGATTGGGGACTATGAAAGTGCATTAATCAGTTGTCAAGAGTTTGAAGAATACTTGCAGCATAATGAAGTATTTTATACCAGTAGTAGAATGGCTAGCATATATGCTACGCGAATAAGTTGCAACCTACACTTAGGTAAATATGATGAAGCACTAAAAGAAGTAGAAGTAACACTACCATTGTTTAAGAAAGAAACCAACAATTGGTTTAGTATTCAAGAAATTCATTTCTTAGCCCATCTAAATAAGGAAAACTTAAAACAAGCAGCCCTAGTATATATAGAAGTAATGGGATACGTAAAAGGTGGGCAATTGCTTAAAAATCAGCAAGAAAGATGGCATATATTTGGTGGCTATCTGTGGTTTATGATTAAGTTTAAGAAAAATAATGAAGTTATAAAGCTACTAAATGATAATAACCAAACCTTAAGAATAAGTAGAATACTAAACGATATACCCTTGTTTAGCCGTGATAAAAAGGGAGCTAACTTAGCCGTACTAATATTGCAAATTTTAATACTACTACAAGATAGAAATTACACAGAAATAATAAGTCGTACACAAGCTTTGCGTTCATACTACTATAGAAATATGAAAGACGAAGACTATATAAGAAATTACTGTTTTACCAGTATGATGGTAAAGTTACAACAAACCGATTTTGACGTAAGTAAATTGCAGGTTAGCAAACTGTTAGAACAAATGAGCCAAACCAAGCTTAAATACACCAGTACAGCAAATAGGTTAGAGATTATTCCCTATGAGAAGCTTTGGGAGATAACTTTGTCTCTTAGTCGTCAATATTAAACAATGATTTACTGGAATTCAATGTTTAAACATTAATAACCGTAACTTGCATTCATATAAATTTAACTAAGAGAATACAATTACAATTTAACATCGTAAGTATTATGAGCCACGTATTTAAATCATTCATCTCAGTAGGTGTGATAGCAATCATATCTATAACTACTGCCTGCAATAGTAAGAAAGTGCAAACCTCGCAAAAAAGCATTCTATACCAATATTCTAAAGAGGCAAAGCAAATGTCATTTGCAGCAGATGTGGTACCTTTACTTAATTCTAAGTGTACTTTCTCAGGATGTCACGGCGAAGAAAAGAGCAAGAAAATAAAATTATTAACTTACAATCAGGTAGTTGCAGAAGTAGTGCCAAAAGATGCAAGCAAAAGTGAAATAATTGATAGAATAACCAGAACAGGATTTGGCAAAATGCCGTTAAAAGGAGAACTTTCTATAGACGAAAAGGTTACTTTATATGCTTGGGTGCAACAGGGTGCATTAAACAATTAATAAAATGAACATAGTAAAATCAATTCGAATTATCGTTTTAGCTGTATCTGTAGTTTCACTAGCCACTTGTACCTATAAAAAATACGATGAAATAAAACCCGGTGGTTGTGAAGTTACAAGCATAACGTATGAGAATACAATAAAAACCATACTTAATAACAAATGTGTGAGTTGCCACGGAAGTTCATCAGCAATTGCAAATGTTCGTCTACATAATTATTCCGAGGCAATAATAACAGCTAGAGATGGCAGACTAGTTAGTTCAATAAAAGGGATAAATGGGTTTCAAAAAATGCCCCCAAATGGCGATATGACCGACTGCCAAATAAAGCAAATAGAAGCCTGGATAGCACAAGGCTCGAAAGAAAATTAATTTATAATGTTCCCAATTTTTATGTATAGACTTTACTTATCCCTACTATTTTGCCTATTCACATTACCTATATTAGCGCAAGAAGATAGTAGTCTTTTAAATGAATTAATGCTTGATGCTAAACCTGGCAGCAAACGAGTTGATTACACATTTAAAGATACTAGGCTAATTAACTTTCATACTACGGAGGTGTTGGGTGCTAGGGAATTAGACTTTCGCATATCGCACAGGTTTGGTAACTTAAATTCAGGAGCAGATGGCTTCTATGGTTTAGATGGAGGAGCAAGTATATTGATAGGTTTAGAGTATAGTTACAACGGTAGATTGATGGTAGGCTTGAATCGTAGCAACATAAATAAAATGGTGTCTAGTTTCTTAAAATACAAATTGCTGTATCAAACTGAAGATAATAGAATGCCTGTATCAGTTAGTTTACTAGCGCAATCTGGTATAACCTCTATTCGCGACCCGCAAAAAACTGAGTTTTTTAATACCTCAGATAGACTTAACTATGTGTACCAAGTTATGATATCGCGAAAATTCAATGATTGGTTAAGCATTCAATTGAGCCCCACTTACATTCACTATAACATAGTTCAACGTATCGACCAGAGTAATGCAGTATTAGCTACCGCATTTGTGTCTAGGTTTCGATATAATGTTCGTAGCGCAGTTACATTAGAATACGGGGCCAGAATTAATAGGTTTCTACCTGAAACAAACACCAAGTTTGATAAATATACCAATAGCCTAAGCATTGGCTGGGAAAAAGAAACTGGTGGTCACGTATTTAGTATGCATCTTAGCAATAGTTTGGGAATTAATGAAGCTACCAATTTCGCCTACACTACAGACAAATGGTCAAATGGTGGCATAAGAATTGGTTTTAATATTCGCCGAGTATTTAGCTTATAATTTTTATTTCTCTATAGGGTATGCGCTATAGTTTAAGTAAAATGGGAAAGAGAATTTACCCATTAAGAATAGTCCTGAACCCACACCTGGCCTAAATCCTGCCTCAGCGCCGTAACTGATGGTTGGGTTGTTTCTACATACGTCAAAACCAGCACGAATGCCCACAGGTATTTTGCTTATGTTGCTTACTGCAATAAATGTGGCGTCGCTTATGTAACCCCCTATCTCTCTACTAGATATTAGTGGTGAGTAATATACGAACGGTGTAATCATTAGGTCAGCGTAGTACCTTAATCTTCTTATTACTTTTTTCTCACCAAATGGGGTTAAAGTTGCCGTAACATTTATGTATTTGGTCTGACTTACACCAAGATATATGCCTTTATATGAATTTGCAATTGGTCCACCAACGGCGCTGCCTGTTTTCGGAATACGACCACCCCCACCCATTGGGTCTTTTATATTTACTTCATAGTCTAACTGAACATTCTCACGGGGTTGCCAGCCTGCAGTTAATCCTCCTCTAAATCCTAATACAGTAAGTTCTGTACATCTAGGGTATGCTAAATATTCAATGCTACTGCCATCTAAGTTGTGTTTTTTTGACAGGTTTATTTTTCTCTTAACTTGTTTCTCCGATGTTTTGTAGTTGTAGTCTGCACCTAGGTTTATGAAAAACGGTGTGTAACCAGCAATTTCTAGGCTACCCAAATAAGCATAACTGTAACTAAAGTCAAAGTGAGCTACAATTTTAGGTTTTGCACGCCAGTCTATAGCACCGGCAATACCCAGACTTGAACCATTACTAATATCAACATACATAGGCGTAGCCAATATCACAATGTTAGGAAACATTTGCGGAGCATCTTCCTTAATGGTGGTTAGTACACTGTCCTTTTTATTTTTAGACTGTGCCAAGACCAAAATTGGCGATAACAATAGTAGAATGCAAATTATATTGGTTTTCAATTTCATATTATATGTCGTCGGCTGATATTAATACAAATATGCACAAAGATTTGATTTGATATAAAAAGAAAAACCCCAAGAGTAAATAACTAATTTACAATTGGAGTTGATAATTGATATATGTTGGAAATCTATTAGTCCTCTATTGGAGTTGTGTTATTTGATCCGCCTTTTCCTTGCAATTCATTTTGAAATGCATCCTTCTCAACTTCTTTATACCCAACTAGATTAAAATCAGAAGCTGATACTTTATCAGAGAAACTAAAAAACTTTATGTAAAATGAACTTAACTTAGATTTCAAGGCAGGGTCTTTCATATCACCTTCTATTAGAATTGGAAAAGAATTTGTAAAAGATACAGGAGTCTTTCCAAATACATCTTCTAACATCCTTACTATGTCAGCTTTATTTATCTTTTGCTCCTCGGTCATATTTCCTTGCATATTTTTAAAGCTTAAATTCTTTACATCTTTAGTTAACCAAAATATTACATCTACTTTATTACTACTTAGCACAGTTTTATAGGCAGTATAACCATCTATTTTTTTAGTTTCATTGGTATTTATCCATTCAAATGTGACTCCTTGCTTATTCATAGTTTCCTTTAATCCTTCAAACACTTCTTTCATTTTACTAGGGTTATACTTTTCATTTGACTTATCTAGTTTAGTTACAGACTTAATTTTCTTGCCTTCTGGAGTAATAGTCGCCATTGTCATTACCTTGTTCTTTTGTTCGATTATCACCTTTAGTGCATTTGTAGAAACACCTTTAGAAAACATTTCAGGTATTGCTATATTATCTATCATAGCTATTCCTTTTAGATATGATATTCTCATACTCATCTCAATAGGTTGGGCAGCTTCGCCCATATTCACCCCAAATAGCATTCTAAATTGTCCTGTATATTCAACTTGTGCAATAGCAGAATGGCAAAAACTAAGTGCAGAAATTAGTAAGAGTATAAAAATTCTTTTCATTGTTAATTATTTTAAGGCTCAAATTTAGAAGTTAGGTCATATAAATTGGTCTAATATGATCAGCATTATATTTTCTAAATTATTTGGCTGGAATGCAGAATATTGCGAATTTCGCACCTCACTAAAATTGTGAACTAAAACCCATTGCCCCCATATTGTCCTATTGGCTTAAACATAAAGCGCACATTCCTTTACTTATTAATTCGGCTATGCTTTGGGATTTTTTCTTAAAGTTTGTCAAGTTCGGTATTGTCGGGTTTTTGTGTATGCTTATCGACTTTGGTTTGACCTATTTTGTAAAGGAAACCTTGAGGCTAAGTCGCTATGTAGCAAATAGTACTGGTTTTATTATATCTGCAGTTATTAACTATTTCTTAAATAGGGCTTGGACCTTTAGAAATCACGATCCCAATATGGCGCAGCAGTTCACTATATTCATCATTGTGGCTACACTCGGACTTTTGTTTAATACTCTGGTACTTTACTATTTTCATCACAATAAGAAATTAAACTTCTATTTTAGTAAGTTTCTTGCCACAGGGGTTACTGTTATTTGGAATTTTTTAGGAAATAGATTCCTAACCTTTGGTGATTGGGGCAATCAGATTGTCAGTTTTATTGGGCTGTAGTCTTATAAATTTTAAAATCTTCATTTTCAAATACTAAGGGTAGTTTTATAATTGCTGTTTCAGTTTCGTGCTTATTAAATACGATAAACTTTAGCCCGAGATTTACCAGCTCAACTTGTTTGCTGCTATCTGCCAATGCTGCACTTGTATTTGTCCAACCGTTGCGATGAGCAAAATATAGCAGCTGGGGATTATCTCCAGTATTTGTTGCTATTAAGTCCTTCCTTGTAGAAAATCTATCTAAAGTATTCTCAATCTGTAGCTTGTATAGTTCTGTACGTCTATACATAAATTCTGGTCTACTATTTATTATCGTTTCTGTAAATAATATTACGATTAAAGAAGCAATTAACTTTCTATTGTTTAATTGAGAAAGTCCATAACCTGCACACAATGCCAAAACGGGCACGAATGGAATGATATAATAATTATGATGGTAAAAGGCATAACCGGCCTTACTTGCAAATGCAAATATAAGTAAGAAGCTAATTCCCACCGTAGTTATTAACTGCCATTGGCGATGTCTAACAGCGAAATAGATGCCGAGTAAGAAAAAGGCAAAGCCTGAAAAATACATAGCTGAATAATAAAATCGCTCAAAAGTTTGCGGCAAGTGCGTAATAATTTCGTGAAAACCTAAGGCTAAATCTTCACCCATATAGTAGTGCCAAAACCCAAATTTTTGCACCAAATGCGGCACCCATTTAAAATACCACCACCCTACTGGAATGGCAATGACTATAAAACCCACTAGGATAATCAGCCTTCTGCTGAGAGTAAACTTGCTATTGAGCAAAAGAATTGCAAACAATGCCAAAGCAAAGGCTGAGGGAATTTTGCACAATACCCCTAACATACTTAGCAACACAAACGGAGATAAGTGTGCCCACCTGCCAAACTTTAAATAACTATACCCATAATACAAACCACCCAATACCAACGATATAGAAAAAGTGTCTGGCATAGTCTTTCTAGAGTAGGCAAACCATATAGAGTTTAACAATACTAGCGCAGATAATAAGGCCCATTTGGAATTGCTAAAGGAAAGTAGTATAATGCGATAAAACCAATAAACACCTAGCGAAGATACCAGAAGATTGATGAGCCGACCATACCAATCTGCCCAACCAAATACCCGAGCAACTAGGTAAATTAAGTAGTTGTAAATGGGAAATTCTGTACCCGTAATCCCCGTTTTCTCTCCTCCATTATTTAGCCGAGGATACATAATGTTGGCATCCACTTCATAAAAGTTTCTAGCCACCATCAGACCAGTACTTTGGCGCCAGCCGTGTGCAGTCTCTAATGGAGGCGCAGTAATAAATGCTAGCCTGAGTAAAAAATATACAAATAGGTAAAGTCTAACATCGTATAACAAGTGCTTGTATATGCTGAACATAAAGCTGAGGGTAGCTAGGCTTAAAATTACAATTCAATGATAGGGATTTAATACTTTAATCCAATATCGCACATTTTGTTAGTTATTTGGGTTTACATTTTATATAAATGAAAATGGGAAACGTAGAAAAAGTTTTGGTGATAGGTGCCAGTGAAAATCCAGAAAGATACGCCTATAAGGCTACCAAAATGTTGACTGAATTTGGGCATAATGCCATAGCATTTGGATTAAAACCAGGTAAGATTGGCGATACAATTATAACCACTTCTTGGCCTCAAGATGTTAACATAGACACAGTAACTATGTATGTGGGTAAAGATAGGCAAGCAGACTTGATACCTAAAGTATTGGCGTTGAAACCACATAGAATTATATTTAACCCAGGAACTGAAAACAAAGATTTTAAGAAATTAGCAGAAGTACAGGGTATTAAATGTGAATATGCCTGTACCTTAGTTTTGCTCGCTACTCAACAATTTTAACAAATTTGTAAAAGTACAAATACTCTAAAATAATTGACGGTTAACCAATACTTTTGTACCATCATAATAAGGGTACACATATTTGTGCTTTTATTTCCAGATTTTACCCAATCATAACAACGAATAATGAAAGCAGTAATTCCGGTAGCGGGCATTGGTTCAAGACTTAGACCACACACACACACTCAGCCTAAGGCATTAATACCTGTAGCTGGCAAACCCATTTTAGCACACATTATTGACAGCCTGATAGAAGCAGGGTTTACCGATTTTGTTTTCATTATTGGCTATTTAGGTGAGAAAATAGAAGAATATGTTCAGTCTAAATATCCCCACTTGAATAATGAGTTTGTGGTGCAAACCGTACGTGAGGGAATTGGACACGCACTATGGATGGCAGGAAAATATATAGAGAATGAAGATCAATTGCTGATTGCCCTAGGCGATACTGTATTTGATATGGATATGAAAGAGTATATGAACCAGCCTTACAGTTCATTAGGTGTAAAAAAAGTTGAAGACCCACGCAGATTTGGTGTTGTGGAGCTAGACGAACAAGGATTCATAAACAGAATGGTAGAGAAACCAGCAGTTCCTGTTAGCAATATAGCCCTAGTCGGAATATATAAAATTAAAGAAGTGCCTGCCCTAATGGAGGCCTTGAAATACAATATTGACAACGACATCAGAACCAAAAACGAGTATCAACTTACCGATGCACTAATGCGTATGATTAGCTTAGGTGGAAAAATAGTAACTTACAATGTTGAAAATTGGTTTGACTGCGGTAAAAAAGACGCCTTACTAGAAACAAATGCTGTTCTACTACAGAAGCCTGAATTTACGACTGTTGCAGTAAATACTGCCAGTACCATCATCATTCCTCCTGTTAATATAGACCCAACGGCTGTAGTAAAAAACAGTATAATAGGACCTAACGTAAGCATTGGCGCTAGAGCCATAATTGAAAATACCATTATAAAAGAAAGCATTATAGGTCCAGATGCTGAGATAAGAAACAGTGTACTGCACGATTCACTAATAGGTAATGAAAGTGCATTAAGGGGTTATAGCCAAAGCCTAAACTTGGGTGACAGTACTGAAATTGATTATCAATAAAAAATAAGTCCGCTTATATGAAGGTCGTTAGCTATAATGTGAATGGCATACGCTCTGCTTTAACCAAAAACTTTACCGGTTGGCTGGCAGAAACCAAACCAGATGTACTGTGCTTGCAAGAAATAAAAGCAAAGCCAGAGCAGTTTGACAAGGCTATATTCGACTTTACAGGTTACCATCATTATTGGTATCCGGCTGATAAGAAAGGTTATAGTGGAGTTGGCATTCTATCGCTGCAGAAGCCAATAAAGATAGAGTATGGCTGTGGCAATGATTTATACGACTTTGAGGGGCGTGTAATGCGTGCAGACTTTGCTGATGGCACCAGTGTAATGAGTGTATATCACCCCAGCGGCAGCAGTGGAGACTTACGTCAATCTTTTAAAATGGAGTGGCTTACTTTCTTTAAAGCCTATATACTAGAAGTTCTAATTGATCACCCTAAATTAATTATATCGGGCGACTTTAATATTTGTCATCAAGATATTGACATACATAACCCTAAGGGACTAAATGGCACCAGTGGTTTCACCCCCGAGGAGCGCTTGTGGATAAGTGAGTTTTTAGAAATTGGTATGATAGATTCGTTCCGATACATAAATTCCAATCAAATAGCCTACACGTGGTGGAGTTTCAGGGCAGGTGCTAGAAAGAATAACAAAGGTTGGCGAATTGACTACAATATGGTAAGTGCCGCATTAAAAGACACTATAGCAGAAGCCTATACCCTGCCCGATGCATTGCATAGCGACCATTGCCCAGCTGTAGTTGAGTTAAATATCTAAGGCTTAATGTAGTTGAATTTTAACTTATCGCAAATTAGGGTATTCTGAAAATTCTCATTTACTTATAAGGAATTAAGCATTATTTATAATTGGTTTGTTTCAAAACTTAATCATATATCTGTAGCTTAATAATCAAGGTATTACTACTTTTGCATTTTATTAAAAATTCGTTTTTACCCCTGAATATACTCTGATTATAGAACAAATGTTTAATTGTGCAAAATTTTTAGTTTTTGGTTTAATTCTCATTTTTTTAGGTGCTGCAAAAGCTAAGGCGCAAACTGCATTAGATTCACCAAATAAAGTAATTGTAATACCTGCTCCTGGGCAACCTAACTATAACGATACCTCTTCTATTAAGATTGATTCCCTGCATCTAAATGATAGCATACAAGGGTCACCCATACGTCAGTCTCCAGTTATTAATCAAGATATAGATAATCCTAAAGATGAAAAAAGGATAAGTGATAGTATAAAAAAAGCAAAAGATATAGATAATAATCAGAAAAAATCTAAACCAAATAATCCAAAAAAATCTAAACCACAGATAAAGGCTGACCCTAAGAAAACCAGCCCACAAAAGAAAAAAGAAAAACTTTCCCCAGTTGTAAAAAAGCCAAACCCTGTCATAGACAGCAGTTTGCTAAAACAAGATACACTTGCTAGACCTATGCAATTAGATTCAGCTAAAAAAGTAAATAAACTTAAACCAACTACTAAAAAGAAAGGAGTTGCAAAACCGTCTGCTAAAAAACCAATCACTGCCCCAATCAAGGCAAAAATTACAAAGCCAGATACTACGGCTATTAAAATTGATACTAGCCAATTGAAGCTAGCACAAGATACCGTACCGAAAATTCCAGATAGTTTGCTAAGTAGTTTTGGCCCGTTACTATGTAGTTTAACCAATGCAACTGGTCATATACTTGCAGATGATGGTAAATGGTACAGCAGCCCAAATAGAATACCCTATATGAACCCTGAGTTCAACAACAAATACTATGAATTATTTAAAATAGGGACCGAAAACTTTACACACATAGATGCAAGACGTATGACTCTTAACGGTCACAAATGCTATCTAATAACACTTGAACGCATAAAGAGTAAATATGGTGGGGATGAAGGTACACCGACAAAGTTTTACAGGGTGACAGACTACTATTGTATAGATTCTGGTAAATGGCAATTACTACACCCCAAAGGGGTTATTGGTTTGCCAAAACAACCCTACGCTGTGAATATACCAATTATGTTTTCTGGCAGTATTGCCTATTACAGTACAGAGCCAATGATGTTTGAGTTTATACATAAAGATATGAATTTCAATGTGCGAAAAATGCACCTGTATGATACTTCTGTTCACACATACTTACAGTTAATAATGTTACCTAAAAAAGGTAAGGACGGTGGCTCTATTCGATTTAATACTGCCCTAAGCTATGCCAAACACGGCACCGATATACCCAATGATAATTTGATTATATTTGATTTACAATATTTTAGCTTGCCCTACGCTAGCTTTAAGATTTGGGATGATTGTTGGAGTCAAGTACCAACTATGAAGGCTCCAACCAAGCCAAAACCAAAACCTAAGAAAAAATAGTCTTAATTCACAATTAAAGCGCCGTGTATAGGTTTCACAGACCAAGCTATTGCCTGAGTTTGAAACATTGCCTTTGTCTCGCGCCAGGTATCGGCAAATAGTTCACTTTGCCTGTAGTTCTGTAGTGCGTTGTCATCATCCCAATGGCTAATGGTCATAAATACTGCCTCATCATCAGCCTGCTGTACAAGTGTTACTTGCCTGCACCCTGGGAAATTGCTAATGAAGGGATAGACTTGAGTAAATAAATTTTTGAAATTCTCAATCTCATCTACTTTAAACTGCATTTTCACTATTCTCACTAACATTTATCCCTTTATGCTTATTTCAAATTTTGACTTCATACCCAAACCCAAGAGTTCTGATGCATTACCGTGCTTAATGCAAATCTGCAAATAGTCGCCCATACCATAGCTTAAATATTGCTCGCCACTAGGTATGTTTTGCGCATTATCTACCAGATCTTCTATTATCTGTCTATTTCTATAGGTCAATTGTATGGGTTTGCCTAGGCTATAGTTCAACATTACGGTTCTACTTAGGTTAGTTATTACATTTCCCCACTGGTCTATGTGTATAGCCTCACACACTATGCCCGATTCGTCAATATAGACACTGGGAAATCCCCCTTTTATATAATCATTAATGGGAATGCCTGGCGGGTCATTTAATTGTCGTCGAAACACTTCAACCGAATAGTTTGCATAAATATCTTTGTGTGGGGTGCTTAGTTGCCAAGGCTCTACATCAAACCTACGCACCCAATCTGCCTGTTGTCCCATTAGCAGTAAATCTATTACGCCATTATCCTCTAACATAAATCTATGTCCATCTTTACCAGCTAGTAGAAATCGCCTGTGGCTAGAATCTTTTGGTTCCTCTATTGGCAATAAATGCAGAGTACCCTCTGGAAACTCAAACCAACAAGACCCTAATACAAATCCTGCTGCATTTAAATCATAGCGCTTTATGCTGTGGCTAATATCAATAATTTTAACCTCCGGTAGTCTAGACAATATATGGCCCTTCATTACGGGAATCATATATCCATCTGCACCCGTATCTGAGGTTATGGTTATTATGGGATATTGCATAAATTGCAGGACAGCGAACAAAAATATACTTAATTTCTGTTCCTATTAAAAGATACTATATTGAGCGAATTAAAATTATCATTTGAGGAAATACATCCAGCTGCTATACTTGGTGTTAACAATCAGAATTTAAGACTGATACAGACTGCTTTTCCTAAGTTAAAAATACATTCACGTGGTTCAGACATTACTGCCATCGGCGATGATGATGAAATAGCCAGATTCAGAACCATCTTAGACAAAATAATGCATATGACGCGGAAGCACGGCATTAGCGACGATAAGTTGGTGGACTTATTGGGAACTGCGCTAGGCTATGTAGAGACTGTAGATGACCTAACCAAAGACAGTGATGTATTGCTGATAGGCAACGATGGACAACCGATACGTGCTAAGACTGCCAACCAAAAAGTATTGGTGCAATCTGTATTAACTAACGATTTAACATTTGCCATAGGACCAGCCGGTACTGGTAAGACATACACCAGTGTGGCACTTGCCGTTCGGGCATTAAAACGTAAGGAATGCAAAAGAATCATTATAGCCAGACCTGCAGTAGAGGCAGGTGAAAACTTAGGCTTTTTGCCAGGAGACCTTAAGGAAAAAATAGACCCATACCTAAGGCCCGTATATGATGCACTTGACGATATGATAAGTGCAGACAAGTTGAAACAATACTTTGAGAGCAGAACAATAGAAGTAGCACCTTTGGCATTTATGCGTGGGCGTACCTTAAACAATGCTGTAGTAATACTGGACGAGGCACAAAACGCCACCCATAGCCAATTAAAAATGTTTCTAACCCGTATGGGTCCAACAGCTAAATTTATAATAACAGGTGACTTAACTCAAATAGATTTACCCAAACAAGGAGCCAGCGGCTTGCTTAATGCCATTCACCTGCTTAAAAACATTAACGGCATCAGCATCGTAGAATTAAGCGTACAAGATGTAATTCGTCACCGATTGGTACGCGACATAGTGAATGCCTATGAGAAATTTCAGAAAGTAGAATAAGAGGTTAACTTTAATATTAACTTGTTTCAAGTTTGTATAAGTTAAAAGTTAATCAAAATTTTAATTAATTAACGATATGTTAACATAGGTGGGGGTAAATATCAACTTTTCAATAACTAATGAACATAATTAGTTTAATGAAAAAAGTATTTCTAACCCTGTTTTTAGTTTTAATAACAAAGACACCGCAATCAAAATTATAAAGCGTGAAAATTTTGATTTAAACTTTTTAAAATCATATATAAATGAGGATAGTGACATCATAATACCTACATCTATAATGCCCACACCTCATAGCAAAGACTTTTGCTATGCTGTAGCTATTAATTCTAAGATATTAGAACACAAGTATTTAAGCCTGACTGGCAAAAGGCTAAATTTACACTAACAATGAGAGGCTGCAACTTTACTAATGGGTGTCTTTCCTCTTATTATCCTTTCGGAATCATAAATCTAAACACAGGTAAATTTTCCAAATTAGATACTTTCAAGGCTTACTCTATTACTGGTGGAAAACTTGGCTCTGAAAATGTTTATAGCATTTCAGATGCATATAAAATTAAAAACTGTGCAATTACTAGGTCAAACAGAATAAAATACGTAAATCTTGGGCTTTACCCCGAAATTCAAAAAACATACATTTATTTTCATAAAGAATATACTTGGTTTGTAAATAGATACAGGCAATTAGTTGCATTGCCGTTTATCCTATTTTGATGTAGTAATATTTAGAATATTACCTTCATAGTTAAATTATCTAACTCTTTCTTTTCAGTTATTTTGCAGAACTACTTATATAGCCTGAAAGTAATTTTTATGTTAAAAAAAGTTAACTAACTTTTAAGTAATAAGGCAAATAAAATTAATCCAATCACCTATACTTCGTTTTACTAATTATCTATATATTTGATATATAGAATTCAAAATCTATGAAAAAATATCTGACACTCTTGTTACTTTGTTTTAGTGTTCTTGCTTCTGCACAGTCTGGCTTTGACAAGAATTTAACTACTTTTTTTATGAAGGAAGGGGACAAACCTAGAAATGTTGTTAAGTTGATAAATAAATTTAGTTTAGAGTCTGGATTTTCATTTGACTATATGCGACCAAACTCTCAAATCAATTCTTGGAATGCGTGGCTAGTGAATAAGCTGCAAGCAAACTTTAGAATAAATGATGAATATAGCATAGAGGCACTGTATGGTACTGTAAATAATGCATTTGCAACAGTGAGGGAAGAAAACGGTGCATTCTCTCAACCTAAGACTTATATATATTATAAAGAAAAAGGAATTGTCCTAAATAGTTCTATTTGGAAAAAAGCTGGGCAGAGTGTCAGCATCGGTTTTGGTGCCAAAATAAGAAATGGTGTTGATATGAATACCGTCAGTTCCTCAGAACCTGAGAAAAATGTTTGTTTGAGAAGTGAACACACATTTGTTTTGCTAAATAATGATTTTGGATTGAGCATCAGACCATCATACCAGATTGACGTTACTGGACCTTTTTACTTTAAAGTTTTGGTTGACTATAGCAGATATTTTAACAAGACAAAAACTGCTACTGATTTTAGAGGTCAAGATTTTTTTGAACATCGACCAATAAATTCTAATTTAACATTAAATCTTAATTTTGGGATTAGACTTTAAAAAAATTCAAGATAATTGGCATTTAAATACTTTTTAAATCTATTCTATCTTACATCTTTTGCAACTTGATGTGATAATTTAAATGTTGTCCGATTATTTCCACAACATACATACCTGCAGGCAGTGCTTGTATATCAAAGCTTTGTGAATTGGTTGTCTGTGTATTAAAACTTCCCAGCCTAGTACGTGCACCAATTGAGGAAATAATATATACTTGGTAGGGCTCTTTATTTGACTGTATAGCCTTTATATTAATTAACCCAAAGCTTGGGTTGGGAAAAACTTGAAATTCGTTACTTGCTTGCGGTGTTACTAATATTCTAGTTCCCATAACCGTGATGCTTGAATCAAAAGTTATTTTGCAACCACCCTTACTTGTTACAACCAATTGAACTAGGTAAAGTCCGTCAACTAAAAATAAATGATTTACGGTATCGCCCAACTTGCTCGTATTATTTATAAACCAACCAGCAGATGTGATATTAGAATCTAAAGCAATGAATCTAAAATTTCTTCCATTCACTGCATTTGCGCGCCATTTTGCAGTCGGTTGACTGTAAACCGTTATTACTTTCTCTGTTGTATCACCGACTCCCAATTCATTTCGCACTATTAGCCTAACCATATAATTGCCTGCCTTGGCATAGGTTAGCCCTTTTGGAGTTTTGTCTATTGATTGAAGCCCATTACCAAAAGTCCATATATAGCTACTTGCGTTGGTAGTTGCATTTAGAATTATTACCTCCCCACCTACACAGACATCGTTAATAACAAATGCTGACACTGAAGTTGGGATAACGTCAATTAACAAGCTATCAACTTTTTGACAAGAAATTGAAGCGTCTAATTGCCTAATATATAGTATTGATATTCCCTGTTTGCTAAACCTAATTAATACAGAATCAGGCGTTTGTTTTAGCAATTCTATGTCTTTGCCAAACCACTCTACTTGAAATACTGATTTAGCTGTCGTCTTAAACCAAGCTGTTTGTCCTATTGTAATTCTCTGTGGGCCAACTATCTTAGCTTGTGCTATTTGTACTAGTGCAACACTAATAGTTGTAGAATCAATACAATTAAAACTATCAATTGATACACTAGTTAGACCACCAGATTTTTGCCAAACTACTTGTATGGTGTCTCTACTAATAGGTGATGTAATCTGCCCACCAACTATGTGCCATTCTAACTGACCGGTAGTTGGCATTAACGTTCTAATATAGGTATTTGCAGTAAGTGTGCAGGCTTTACTTGCTCCATTTATAACTACAGTATTTGGTGCTTTTACATAGATATTTACTGTGCTAGAGTCAATTAGTCCATATCCATTAGACTCAACTAGGGTAATGCTATGTTTTGGAGTATTATCCCATACTACTTTTACACTAATTGAATCAATCTTTGAAATAATTTTACCACCTACCACACGCCATTTATAGGTATTATTTATAGACTTTGCAACATAATTGCCAGTATCAGTTTTACAAAAAGTAACTGGTCCAGATATATTGGCCTTTACTGAGCTAGGTGTAATCTCTAAAACAGTAACAGAGGCTGCTGGTAACAACAGGTAGGCAGATTCTCTGGATATGTTAAAGAAAGTTTTCTTTTTGAAACTAGGGTTTTCGTCTTTTATACCAGTCCCCCTATATTCATAAACTGTAACTACTTTGTTTACAGGATAGTTTTTTATCTGGACAGTTAAATAAGTGCTAACAGTGTCTTTATTAAGTATATAGACATATTGTACATTTTTTACAGAATCATAACTTGCAAAACTCCTAATCTTGGTGGTACTTGTACTGGCTTGCATTCTATCGCCAATATACCTACCCCAAATAGCGAGTGATTTACCAGATGCACTTAGATTACCGTTTTTGTTTACAGCATCATACAGTTGGGTTGAGCTTGCATTATTCACCCATCTGGTATTCCAAAAGCAAGAGCTTGCCACTTTAGGATTATTCAATTGGTCGCCCATCATTTGAAAATTTACCAGTGCGTGGCCGACATCGTTTGCATCTTTCCATTGGGTTGACCAATCTATTGCATTGTATTCTGATACTATTATCCTAATTCTATTTCTATCTGCAGCGTTTGGCAACAATGCAATATTATTTACAGCTTGCTTAATGACATCAGTTAAATCTGGCGTGGTGGTTAAATAAGTGCTGTACCCATTTTTATATTGCCATACTGGGTAATTGCTAATGGCTAAATAATCAACTAAACTTGCATTTTTAGCCAATACTGTATTCCACCAATTGTAATTATCTCCATTTATTACAATCTTAATATTTGGATCAACAGCTTTCATTTTGTTGGCAAACTCAAAAACATCATCTCTATACTGTGTACCGGTTACATAACCATTGTAGGATCCATTGTTATAGCTTTCATTGCCTATGGTCCAGTATTTTATGCCATATTTTTTGGTAATGTTGGCATATCGTACCCATTCTTCAGCATTTTTTATCAATTGCCTCTTATTGGGTATGGTACCCCCAGTTGTAGCAGCTTTATACATTGCATCATAAGGTACCACTATTAGCGGTTCTGCCCTCAGGCTAATAGCCATCTTCATAAACTCATCAAAATCTAATGTACTAGCCTTAGGTGTTGCATAATCATTCATAATAAACCTTGAATCACCTGCAGGCCATTCTTGTGGTCCAGTTCTGTTTAGTCTGGGTCTGATACTTGACCAAGGAGAATCTGTAAACATATAAGAGTCAGATTTTTCTCCCCCTGGGTATCGTAACAAATGTACCTTCATAGAGTCTAGCGAATACTCTAGACCAATATTTGGATTGAGATAGGTATCATCATCCATTAGGTAGTTAAGATTCATACCAATTGGATGAGAATTTAGCCTACTAATTACGGAATCAGTATAAACAGTAATGCTCTGCCCAGCAACATAGTGCGATAAAGAAAAAAATATAAATAGTAAAATAAAACGCATTGTGCAGTAGCTTTCAATTACTTATATCAATAATAGATACCTCACTATCAAATATAAAGACAAAGTCAACACAAAGTATCGATTAAATGATATTTAGCTGTTCCAAAATAACTATCTGCTGTGCTCCTGCATTTGATGCAGATTTTGGTAAATGCCGTTCGATGCTAATAGTTCAATGTGGGTACCCTTCTCTACCAATTCACCTTTTCGCATTACCCATATTTCATCTGCGTGGTGAATGGTGCTGAGTCTGTGTGCAATAATGATTATCGTCTTACCCTGCATTACTTCTTTAATAGACTTCTGTACCAATGCTTCACTTACATTGTCTAAGGCACTTGTCGCCTCGTCCAATATCAATATTTCTGGTTTACGTAGGAATGCCCTAGCTATGCTTATTCTTTGCCTCTGCCCTCCACTTAGTAGTCCTCCTCTATCACCTACAAATGTGTTATATCCGGCTTCATTTTCCATAATGAAATCGTGGGCATAGGCTAGTTTTGCAGCAACGGTTACTTGTTCTGGAGTTACCCCTTGCAAACCAAATACAATGTTGTTGTAAAAACTATCATTTACCAAAACTGGGTCTTGGGTTACTACGCCCATTAGTTGCCTCAATTCACTTTGTTTTACCTCTTTTATATTTAGGTTATCTATCTTGATACTGCCGCTATCTACGTCATAAAAACGCATAATGAGTTCGACTAGGGTACTTTTTCCGCTGCCACTGGTTCCTACTATACCGTAGGTTTTCCCCTTTTGTATGTTTACGCTTAGGTTAGTTATTACCTGTTCACCCGTACTGTAGGTAAAGTCAACATTTAGTATTTGAATAGATTTATTAAAAGTTGATATTGATTTAGCATCAGGTTCATCTACCACTTGATTAGCCTTATCAATCAATGCAAATACTCGATCTGCACTAGCAACCCCTTTAAATATATTAGAAAAAGCTTGCCCCAAACTTTTTGCTGGTCGGCTCAATACAAAAAACAAACCCAAATAGGCTATAAATTCACCTTTACCCAATTGCCCGCTAAATACCTGTCTGCCACCAAACCACAATACCAAACCAACTACCAGTACCATTGCACTCTCGCTAAATATTGGAACCAATGCTCGTCTATGCCACTGCCGTCTAGTTATATGGCTGTGTTTAGCATTTATGGTATAGAATATATTTTTAAGATAATTAATAGCATTAAATGCCAAAATGACACGAATGCCACTTATTGTTTCTTCTGCTACAGTCATCAATTGCCCCAACATAGACTGAGTTTCTTGGGCTTCCTTCTTTAATTTTTTTGTAATTCTGCCTATAAAGTAAGCTGATACGGGCAAAATTGCAAATATGAATAAGGTTAATTCCCAAGATTTATACAGCATTATGGCTAATACGTATATTATAGTAATTGGGTCTCGAATTAAACCCTCAAGGCTAACGACGATACCATACTCAATCTCTGTAATGTCTGATGTTAATCTGGTAAGTAAATCTCCTTTTCTAGAGTTTTCTAAAAATGCGACATCTTTACCAATCATAGTATTATACGAATCTGACCTTATGTCTTGAATAATTTTTGTACGTAATGTTCCCAAAAAATACGAACTAAAAAACTTAAATACATTACCAAGTAGATTGCATACCACCACGATAATAGTTACAAACAATAGTGCTTGGGTAGGCGAATGCTCAGCCTTAATGGACATTGCAGTATTTTGAATAAATGCCATCAGGTTGTCTAAACTACCTAACAACCCAGATGCAGATTGATTGTAATTACCCTTCTCCTCAAACAAAACCTCTAACAGCGGCTGAATCAATACAAAGGTCAAAGTAGTGAATACCACACTAAATATTGTTGCCAGTAGGTAGGCTATTATTTGACGTTTATAAGGTATAGCGTAGCGTAAAATACGCCAATATGTTTTCATTTAATATAATTCCAATGCAGACATAGGTCTCACAAAGACCTAATATATTCTATAACAAAGATAGATTTTACCCTTGTGCCATAACATCTATCCAATAATTATACATTTGAATAAAATATGACAATGCTACTAAACATATTTTGGGTGTTCTTAGGCAGTGCAGTTGGGGGTGTATTTAGATATTTACTTAGCACTATTGTCTTAGTACCAAATTACAACCAAATCAATACTTTGATTATCAATATAATTGGTTGCTTTTTAGCAGGATTATTGTTTGCGGCTTTTAATCAAGGGCAGCTTTCAGAAAAGATTCGCCTAATTGCTCTCATTGGCTTTTGTGGTAGTTTCACTACTTTCAGCACCTTGTCTTTGGAACTAGTCAATCTATTACAAGTAAAGGCAATGATGTTAGCCATTTTCTATTTATTCTTATCTATTAGCCTTGGACTTTTGGCATCAGCATCTGCTATTGCAGTGTACAATAGATATTATTAATAACGTTTCTATCGCAACTGAGTTATCTTTGATTACAGTAATTTTAATTTTTTATGGGTGTAATATTAATCATTATAGGGATGGCAATTTTAGCTATCAGATTCTTTTTAACAAAAGAGTTTTTGTATAAAAACCCAAATGCCAAACGCAGCTTTATTATATTGGGTTTGGTGTTATTTACCTTGGGTGTTCTAGTCAAATCAACAGTTCAAATTGAACCAGGTGAGGTGGGTGTTATCGTACTATTCGGTAGCGTAAGTAGTTATCAAATAGACAATGGCTTGCACCTAATAAATCCCCTAGCAGATGTGGTCCATTTCAATGTAAAAGCGCAAAACTATACTATGAGTGGTGTGCACGACGAGGGTGAAAAAACAGGAGATGATGCCATTAGAGTTTTAACTGCTGATGGGCTTGAGGTAGAGTTAGACTTAACCATTATTTATCAAGTCATTCCTAGTTTTGCCCCTAGAATTTTGCAAGAACTTGGGACAGACTATAATAATAAAATAGTGAGACCTGTTAGCCGTACCAAAGTAAGAGACAACGCTGTCTACTACGACGCTATAAGTTTATACAGCAGAAAAAGAGATGAATTTCAAAACAGGATATTTAAAGACATAGAGGTTGACTTTAAAAAAAGAGGGATAATGTTACAGCAATTACTGGTTAGAAATATTACGCTTCCTATTAGCGTTCGCCAAACCATTGAGGGTAAAATAAATGCTGAGCAAGAATCGCAAAAAATGCAATTCGTATTACAAAAAGAGCGACAAGAAGCTGACAGAAAACGTGTAGAGGCACAAGGTATAGCCGATTATCAAAAAATAATAAGTTTAAATCTTACTGACAAACAATTGCAATATGAGCAGATTAAGGCTCAAAAAGAAATAGCAACATCACCCAATAGTAAAGTTATCATAATGGGTAACAGCAGAACGCCCCTAATCTTAAACGAAGGCAAATAGAGATATTTAACATTTATTTTTAAAATGAGCCTTTTGGCTTGATTTGTGTTTAAACAATTGATGTTATAACGTTAATTGTTATTAAATTACTTTTACTCATTTAAAACATTAGGCAATTTACTATGGAAAATCAAAGCAACAATACTTGGTCATTAGACGCAAGTCACAGCAATTTAGACTTTACAGTTCGTCATATGATGGTAAGTAAAGTGAGAGGTCACTTCTCTGAAGTTGAATCTACAATAACAACAACAACGGGTGAAAATTGGGATGGCGCCTTAGTTGATGTCAAAATCCCAGTGAGCAGCATCACTACTGGCAATGCAGATAGAGATGGGCATTTGAAAAGTCCAGATTTCTTTGACGCAGATAACAACCCATATATTACAATCAACAATGCACACTTGCATAAAATTGATGAAACAAATTACACTCTTAAAGGTGATATGACTGTAAGAGGTGTAACACTACCACAAGAGTTTAAAGTTGAAAACATAGGCGTAACTAACGATCCTTTTGGAATGGAACGTACTGGCTTTGAGTTAAAAGGAGAATTCAATCGCTTAGACTATGGTCTTAATTGGAATTCACTATTAGATAGCGGTGGAGCAATAGTAAGTAAAGAAGTTAAGCTAGACGCAAACCTTGAGTTTGTACGTCCACTAGCCAAATAATTAAGTTCAAATAGTTAATGCCGGCAATTTGACTCAACACGATTGTCGGCATTTTTAATAATTTTACATTTAAGATGATACTAAACAACTGGGATAAATATAGAAACACAGGTTTGTTGGTACTACGCCTAGGTATAGGTTTTATGATGCTAATGCACGGTATGCCTAAAATAAGTGGTGGATCTGAGAAATGGGTGAAACTAGGGTCTGTGATGGAGAACATTGGTATGAGTGCTGGCTTCGCCTTTTGGGGTTTTATGGCATCATTTGCTGAATTTGGTGGAGGTATATTGTTGATGCTTGGCCTTCTTTACAGACCTGCAAACTTATTACTGCTACTAACTATGGTTTTTGCCGCAGTTATGCATTTTAATAATGAATTAGAACCTAGTGAAAGTCATCTAATGGATGCTAGTCATAGTATAGAGTTAGGAATATTATTTTTGTCACTTTTACTAATAGGCCCAGGGAAATTTAGTTTAGACTATCAAATACAAAAATTGACTAATGAGAATAAAAAATTGTTATAGATGAAAATTGAAGATGAAATAAAGCAAACAAAACCTTTTGCCAGTCCTTTTATTAAACTTGCTGTAAATGTATCATACACCCACTTCTGGTTTCAAGAGTTACAAAAAGGGGCTTTAGAATCGTATGACATTACTTTACAACAATTCAATATTTTAAAAATACTTAAGGGTCAATATCCAAAACCTAGCAGCATTATCCTTATTAAAGAAAGAATGATTGATAAAGGTTGTGATGCCAGCAGAATAGTTGAGCGACTCCGTGCAAAGGGCTATGTAGAGCGTGAACGTTGTGATGAAGATAGGCGTTTGGTAGAAGTGCTAATAACTGAGGAGGGTAAAAAAGTACTTGACTCTATAGACGAAAAGAATAAAAATGGAATGCCAGTTGAGCTTTCTTTGACAGAAAAAGAAGTAGCCAGTTTAAGCAATTTATTAGATAAACTAAGAGACTCTAAAATATACTTTACGATAGATGCAACCTTGCTATAATGTAAAACATCTTACTTATGTTTTCGTGTTTTTTGTGTAGTTGATATCCTAGTGAGGATGTCAGTTTCTCTATTTTGTTGTACGCCTGATTTCCTTTTCGGATTTCAGGCTTTTTTATTTTATATTACCAGTAGATTATTACCTAATTATCTTTGTTAAGAATTAGACTACTATTATAACTTCCCAATGCAAATTAACAATTCTCACTATAGAACCATTTGGCTAAAACCCGATAATAAACACGTAGTGCAAGTAATTGATCAAAGACACTTGCCGCACGAGTTAATTATTAGAGATTTAACTACTTTTTCTGAGGCTGAATCTGCCATAAAAGATATGATAGTGAGAGGTGCACCTTTAATAGGTGTAACAGCAGCCTTTGGTTTGTATTTAGCCAGTTTGCACGCACCTAAGCATTCAGTAGGTGCATTTGATGGATACATACATAATGCAGCTGAAATATTATTAAGCAGCAGACCGACAGCAGTAAATTTACAGTGGGCAATTGAGCAAGTACAATCAGCATTAGCAAAGGCAAATAATGTAGAAGATAAAATTGATGTTGCACTAAATACCGCTATAAGAATAGCTGATGAGGATATAGAAACTTGCTTTAAAATCGGTCAAAATGGATTGACAATTATTAAAGAATTATTATTAAAAAAGACATATAACGAACCTGTTAACATACTGACACATTGCAATGCAGGTTGGTTAGGTTGTGTAGATTGGGGCACTGCAACAGCACCAATTTATTTAGCACACGATCAAGGATTGCCTATTCACGTATGGGTAGATGAGACCAGACCTAGAAATCAAGGCTTTAACTTAACTGCTTGGGAACTTAGCCAACGGGGTGTTCCCCATACAGTAATAGTTGACAACACGGGGGGTCACTTAATGCAGCACGGTATGGTGGATATGGTAATAGTTGGCACTGACAGAACAACAAGACAAGGCGATGTTGCCAATAAAATAGGGACATACTTAAAGGCCTTAGCTGCAAAAGATAACGATGTGCCTTTTTATGTTGCACTGCCCAGCACGACTATAGATTGGACTATGAACGACGGTCTTTTAGAAATTCCAATAGAGGAAAGGGATCAAAACGAAGTAAAATACATTCAAGGGTATTATCAAGGGCAATTACAAACGGTACAACTAACACCAGAGAGTAGCCCTGCAGCAAATTACGGCTTTGACGTAACCCCTGCACGGTTAATTACAGGATTAATTACAGATAGGGGAATCTGTGAAGCAAGCGAAGAATCATTACTTTCATTATATCCTGAGTTTAGTCATATTTCAGCATAAATTTATACAAAACGTTTTGAGACAACTACTTACATTTTTCCTATTTACTTGCCTTTTACTAGGAGCAGTAAACGCTTTTGCTCAATGGCCAGATTACAGCCAAGTCAGGTACCATTCTATAAAAAATTCTGGAAACTCTAGGCATTTGGTAACTTATGATTCTATTCGTGGTGAATGGTATTATGCAGCTAGAGAATCGTCATTTACAAAATTTGGGATTGATTCTTTATTATTTGATAACAGTACATTTAATGAATATTCCTTTTTAGCTGGTTTCGATAAGGCAGGTAAAATTAAATTTACCAAAATCCTTACATCGGATAAAGGTCGCGTTGAATTTAATGTAATTCAATATAATTATAAAACTGAGGAGTTGATTATTTCAGGTCGTGACTCCTGTACTATCTTCAAGTATGGTGATACTGACATAATAGTAAAAAACCCAGGATTACATCAATACGTTTTATCCGCAGACTCTAAAACTGGTAAATTAAAAAAATACATTGATTTCAAGACATTTGATAAACAAGATATCCCTAGAGCATTAATTATAAATGGTAACACTTTATATTTATATGGCACTTTTATTAATAAAATCCTCCCCTTTAATACAAAAGACACTGTAAAGGGTACTGAAAATAGACAAAATCTTTATATGCTAAAGTTTAATGAAAAACTGGAAATAGATACAAGTTTTAAATTTTTAGTTGTGCCTGGTTTAGATTTTAATAATGTACTTGCTACAATAGTATCTGAAAGCCCAAATACTGCCACTTATACAAATAACAAGATTTATATAACAGGACATTATTTTGGTAATCCTTTAGTAAATAATCAGTTTACTCTCCCAGGAACGTTATCCTTTGGTGGTAATAGGACATTCTTGATTCCTATTAATCCAATAAATGGCTCTGTGGATAGTGCGAATACTTTGTCAATACTCTCTGCATTGCTTAACCCATTAGACATAAGGCGATCTGGCAATGAACTTCTATTGTCAGGTATTGGATATTCTAAGCCAAATGAAGTAGCAGACAATAAAGTATATTATTTTCAATTACGCACAGACTTAAATGCTAAATTATTGAGTTTTAATGAAGGATTTACAAAGAAATTCTTCACAACTACAGAATCTAGATTTAATTTAACTTGGGATAAACGCACAAAAAAATACTATTTAGCTACTGTAATTGATAATTCAGACACACTGTTAGCGATTATTTTCGATCAAAATTGGAAAGTTTTAGGATTTGATAAAACCACCAATAAAGCAAGACCTAAAGGTATTCCATTTTCATTTGCAATGAATATTGATAATCAATTATCTATGTTTTCACCAGCGTCATATATTGACACGTTCTGCAACATTGAGCAAAGGGCTTTTGGTGAAAACAATATGTTGATAGCTAACTATAACAATCCCCTTAGTGTAACAAAGACTCCGTTTGGAAAACTAAAATATCAACTTTACCCAAATCCTTGTAATGAAGTGCTAAATATTTCTGGGCTGAAAAGTCTAGTAAGCTATCAAGTTGAAATTATGGATATGCAAGGTAATAGACTAGAAAACTTCACGTTAATTAATAAAAATCAAATTGACATTCGTCATTTAAGACAAGGCAGTTATACAATAACTATCAAATCATTAAATGATTTTTACGTCAACAAATTCATAAAGATTTAAGCTTCTTCGGATTCTATACTTGCAGCTGGCTTCATTTTCTTTTTAAGGAAAGAACTGTTCTTTCTATCGAAACTAACTAACAATGCAGGAATTATAAAAATATTGGTAAATGTAGCAGAAATGATAGTAATAGCCATCAATGCCCCTAAAGCTACTGTGCTGCCAAAGGTGCTAAAGCAAAATATACCAAATCCAAATAACAAAAGAATTGAGGTATAGATAATGCTGGTACCCGTTTCCTTTAAACTGTTGCTTACAGTTTTAGCTATAGTCCAATTGTGCATTCGCATATCATTACGATATACAGCTACAAAGTGAAAGCTGGTGTCAACTGCTATACTAAAGGCGATACTAAACACCAATACACTACTAGGTTTAAGGGGTATATTTAAATAACCCATAATGCCTCCTGTAATAGTTAATGCTAAGAAATTTGGCAAAAGGATAATCCACAACAATCGCAAACTCGGAAACATAATTACAATTACAATCATAACTGCTAATACGGCAAATACTAGACTGGTTGCTAAATTCTCAATTAAGTAGCTGTTACCCTTTAAGAAAATGCGACTAAAGCCAGAGAACTGATAACTAACGACGTCTTTACCAAATATGGAAGGAATAATTTTATCTAATCGACTAATTATTTGTTTCAATCGTTCACTACCTACGTCAGCCATTTTTGTAGTTACCCTTGCTACACGCTGGTTACTGTCCATCAATTTAAAACCTACGCCATTTCCTGCTGCAGTATTTAGGTTGAAAGACTTAGTGTATCTAGATATTTTTCTATACTCAGATATTCCAGGCAATCTATACATTTCTGGGTCACCATCATAATAAGCTTGAGTAGCAAATTTTGCAAGGTTTGCAATACTGATAGTCGTTGAAAACTCCTTCATAGTAGCAATAGAATCCTGAAGTTGGTCCAATTTATTCACAAAGTCAGGGTTTATAACACCCTTATCTTCCTTAGTGTCTATAATAATTTCAAAAGGCATTACCCCTCTAAAATTCTCTTCAAAAAACATTAGATCAGAATACAACTTATCCCGCTTTGGTATATCATCCATTATGTACCCGACAGCGTTTAACTTAGTGATGCCATAGACTCCGCCAATAAATAGTAGTATACTAAAACCATATATCAATTTGCGTTTATGCAATACAAGTTTTAATACCCAGCCAATAAATGAGGTCATACTCCTATTTTGCATATAGTTTATATGCTTCGCATTAGGGGCTGGCATATAACTAAGTACTACTGGCATCACCACTAGTGTAGCAAAGAAAGTAGCCGTAATCATAAAGAAAGCAACAAGCCCAAATTCTTTAAGTATAGGACTATTAATAAAATAAAGAACCCCAAAGCCTATAGCTGTAGTTAAATTATTTAAAAATACTACTCGAGCTATACCGTTCACCATCATCATAATAGCTCGAAGCTTATTGTTATATTTACGGTACTCCATATGATACCTATTCTGAAAATAGATAAAATTAGGTACTGCTATGATTACTATTAAGGGTGGTATTAGACCAGTTAATAGGGTAAGTTTATACCCCAACATTGATACAAACCCAAGTGACAATATGATTATAATCGTAATTATAATCAATGGCAACAAAACTGAATAGATTGACCTAAAAAATAGATAAAGTATTAGTGAAGTAATTAATACTGAAAGTGCTAAGAACAGATTTAATTCCTGCTGAATTTTTCCTGCAAATATGGTTCTGATATACGGTAAACCTGTGTAGGCAAGATCAATGTTGTGCTTCTTTGAGAAACCCTTTGATACCTCCTCTGCTTGGTGTATGAGTTCTATTCTATCTTTACTTCTCAGCACTCGTCCATCAAGTTTAATGGCCATAAGTGTGGCGTGAGTACTATCGTTATAGAACAGATTCCTGTAAAATTGAAGATCTAGTATTACTTGTTTAACACTGTCAGCCTCTTTTTGGTCCCTGCATAATCTATCGTGTATCGGTGTTATTCTAAATCGTTTTGTAGCTGTATCTTTATCTATTACTAATAAATTATATACACCTGCCACGCCTGTAACGCCTGGCAATTTTTTTAGGTCTTTGCCTAGCAAATACCAGTCATTATATAAATCTTTATTAAAAACTTCCTTCGATTTAAAGCCTAGAATTAATAAGTCGCCATCTTCTCCAAATACCTTTTTGAACTTTTCGTAGTAGATAAAATCTACATCGGTAATTGGTATGACTTGGGGGAAGTCATAACTCATTTTTACATCTTTAGCCTTATATCCAAAGAATATTGTAATTGCTAAAATACTTAGTAATGCAACGAATCTGTTCCTTATAAAAAAATTGGTTAGTCTAACCCACATTATGTATCGCTTCTATTCTAAAATAATTGAATTTGAAAATACCATTCAAAGGTACGAACCATTGTAGTTGCTTATTAATAGTTTCAACTATTAGATTGTTTATCTATTTGAAGGATTAATTGGTATAATAAACAAATGCCACCCCAAATAATGAAGTGGCATAGCATTTAAACATTTGCAATAAAACTAAGCAGTTGCCGTCTGTTTTTTACGACGGTTACGCTCATTTTCATCTAAATATATTTTTCTCAATCTGATGCTTGCTGGTGTTAACTCTACGTATTCGTCACCTTGAATGTATTCTAAAGCTTCCTCTAGGCTAAATTTAACTGCTGGCGCAATTCTGGCATTGTCATCAGTACCACTAGCACGCATATTTGTCAATTTTTTACCTTTAGTGACGTTGATACTTAAGTCATCAGGTCTATTATTTTCACCAATTATTTGACCACCATAAATAGTATCTCCTGGATCGATAAAAAATATACCTCTATCTTGTAATTTATCAATAGCATAGGCAGTGCTGTCACCATTATCCATACTGATTAATACGCCATTCAATCTGCCTGGCAAACCACCTTTGTAGGGTTCATATGCCTTAAATCTATGTGCCATAATGGCCTCACCTGCAGTTGCAGTCAGTACATTGTTTCTCAATCCTGCTAAACCACGACTGGGAATATTAAACTCAAGGTGTTGAAGGTCTCCTTTTGGCTCCATTACCAATAGTTCACCTTTTTTCTGACTTACTAATTCTATCACTTTACCTGATGACTCCTCAGGAACGTCAACTATTAGTGTTTCAAATGGTTCAAATTTTTGACCATCTATTTCTTTTATAATTACTCTCGGCTGACCTACTTGTAACTCGTACCCCTCACGACGCATTGTTTCAATTAAGATACTTAAGTGTAGTATACCACGGCCAAATACTAAGAAAGAATCTGCACTGTCGGTTTCTTCAACCCTCATTGCTAAGTTCTTTTCTGTCTCTTTCATCAAACGATCTCTAATTTGACGACTCGTAACGAATTTACCCTCTTTACCAAAGAATGGTGAGTTGTTAATGGTAAACAACATACTCATCGTCGGTTCATCAACATCAATTGGAATTAACGCTTCAGGATTTTCAAAGTCTGCGATGGTATCACCAATCTCAAAGTTTTCAATACCAGATACGGCACATATTTCACCTGCTTTTACTTCTTCTACTTTGGTTCTTCCCATTCCTTCGAACGTATAAAGCTCCTTAATTCTATTCTTTTGAATAGTACCATCTCTTTTTACCAAACTTACAGGTTGGTTTAGTTTCAAAGTACCTCTAAATAATCTACCTACTGCAATACGACCTGTATAGCTACTATAGTCAATACTAGTTATTTGCAATTGGGGTGTGCCCTCATTGCTAGGGGCCGGAGGAATAAACTCAACAATACCATCTAATAACTCAGTAATGTCATCAGTCTTTACATTATAATCTTTACTCATCCAGCCGTTTCTACCAGATCCGTAAAAAGTAGGGAAATCTAACTGATCTTCTGTAGCCTCTAGGTTAAAAAATAACTCAAATACACTTTCGTGTACTTCGTCCGGGCGGCAGTTTTGTTTATCTACTTTGTTTATTACAACAATAGGTTTTAAGCCTTGTTGTAATGCTTTTTGCAATACAAATCTAGTTTGAGGCATAGGCCCTTCAAATGCATCGACCAATAGCAACACTCCGTCTGCCATATTTAATACACGCTCTACTTCACCACCGAAGTCTGAGTGACCAGGAGTATCAATGATGTTAATTTTGGTGTCTTTATATCTTATAGATACGTTTTTAGCTAAGATGGTTATACCACGCTCGCGCTCTAAATCGTTGTTATCCATAATCAAATCACCTGTTTCTTGATTATCTCTGAATAATTTTGCCTGATGCAACATTTTATCAACCAAGGTAGTTTTACCGTGGTCAACGTGCGCTATTATGGCTATATTTCTAATATTGTTCATATACTGTTTTTATATCCACGTCTAATTTATTTGCTAAAATTAGATGCTAATAAGTAACTAGAATGTAAATGGTAAATGCAGGGGCAAAGGTAAGCAGAATATGAGCCTATATGTGGTTTTTTTTGAATATAATAGCATTATTGCAAATAAAAAGTGGTGTTATGTTAAAGTATAGCTTTGTGATAAATTGAACTGGACCAAAATACATTTCAGCAGAATTCAGCTATATATATCCTTTGCTGCATTCATTCAGGCGGCTGCAGGATTTACGTTACTTAAAGTACAGATTGATTGGCAATACAGTCTAGCCTGTGCCATCACAACCTGCATAATATATACTTTGTTTCGAAGTACTTACTTAGTTTATAGATTAAGAATGGGTATTCTAGAAATCCTTATTTGCTTGGGTGTGGTCTTTCTATGGGTCTGTTTAGCACCACAGTATTTACTTCCTATTTCTGTACTGGGTATTTTGGTATCGCTGTATGCACTTCCTATTCCTAAAATTGGAATAAGCCTGAGACAAATTTTAGGACTTAAAATCATAATCATCAGTTTCATTTGGTTGAGCATTGGCTATTTATTACCAGCCTTGGTGTTAGATCAAACTATTGATTTTTTTTTAGTTGCAGCTAAATTTATGTATTTCTTAGGGCTTTGTTTTGCTTGTGATGCGGTAGATTTAATACAAGATCAGAGAAATGAACAACACAATGTTGCGTCTTATTTATCTTGGTCTGGGAATAAGATTGCTTTGATAGCTATTTGGGTTCTAGCTATAGTAATATACTCACTTTCATATTTCTTAAATAATTTAAATGGTTATGAATTAATGGCGAGATTTAGTGGACCATTAATGTCTATTGTATACATCATCGCAAGAAATCAAATCCCTACCAGACGAACTATTCAAATTGCATTAGATGGAAGTATAATCGTACAAGGATTTATGGTGATTTTGAGTAGTAATATCGAAATAGTTTCAAATTATTTTAAATGAATATTATCTAAATTAAATCTATCATTTAAACAAAAATCTAAGGTCAATCCTTTATATTTGTGTTAGCCACCTTAATTAGATTATTTAACTAGCATAATGTTATATCTTGATAAAGTAGACTTTGGATTCAGTTGGGAGTTACTTGCCTTACTGTTACTAGTATATTTCGTCATTACACCCCTAGTAGCAGGTCATTACGCTGACACACACGGACACTCATTTTGGCTGTGGTGGGGCTTAGGTTTGGTACTTCCAGTTGTTAGTATTTTCATTTTGTTGTTCCTACCTGATAAATCTGAATTAGGTAAAATGGAGCATCGTAAAAGGATGCTTAAGAAAAGAAAACGAAGAGCTACCATACCAGAACAAATTATGCTTGAGGTAGATTTCATATTGAAATACCACAACACCAAGCCAGAAGAAGAGAAGAACAGTGTAGAGGAATTTTAATACTCAGTCTCTTTAGCCTTTTCCCCTCTATTTAAACATTAAATTTGAGCGGGATTTTTCCCTTTTTTCATTTACCGTTCTAACAATACTTATATGTTAACTCATATAGAGCAATCCATAGCAGTTGCAACTCAATCTGCATTAAAAGATCTATATCAAATAGTTGTTCCAATAGCTGATATTCAAATACAGGAAACTAACGAAGAATACCTTGGGGATTTCACATTAGTATTATTCCCATTCATAAAATTACTGCGCAAAGCGCCTGCTCTATTAGGTGATGAAATAGGCAAATCATTGATTGCATTAGTTCCGCAAATGCAAAGCTTTGTAAGAGTACAAGGCTTTTTAAATATTACGCTAAAACCCGCTTACTGGAATAACTGGCTGTACAAGAACCCCTTGCAAATAAGGCTTGTAAATGAAAGACAGAAAGTAATGGTAGAATATAGTAGCCCAAACACTAACAAACCTCTGCACTTAGGTCACATTAGAAACAACCTATTGGGATACAGCGTTAGTCAAATTCTCAAAAAACAGGGTCACGACGTAATTATGGCAAATCTGTGTAATGACAGAGGAATACATATAAGTAAGAGTATGGTTGCCTGGACCAGATGGGGAAATGGAGCAACACCAGAATCAACTGGTAAAAAGGGTGACCACCTAGTGGGTGATTACTATGTAATGTTTCAAACTGAAATGAAAAAGGAAAGAAACATTATAATGCAAAATGAAAATATAGAAGAAACTGCTGCTGATAATAAAACGCAAATGATGAAAGAATGTCGTGCGCTTCTATTAAAATGGGAAGCTGGCGATGAAGCCGTAAGAAGTTTGTGGGAAACTATGAATTCTTGGGTATATGCTGGCTTTGACGAGACGTACAAAAGGCTAGGCGTTCACTTTGACAAATTTTACTATGAAAGCAACACATACCTATATGGTAAAGAAATAATACAAGATGGGCTAGAGCGTGGTGTATTTTATAAAAAAGATGATGGAAGTGTCTGGGTTGATTTAACGGATGAAGGCCTTGACCACAAAATACTACTAAGAAGCGACGGTACCAGTGTGTATATGACGCAAGATTTAGGCACTGCCCAGCAACGATTTGATGAATATAATTTAGACAAAATGATATATGTAGTTGGCAATGAGCAGGATTACCATTTCAAAGTTCTAAAATTGGTATTTAAAAAACTTGGCAGAACCTGGTGGAACAATATATTTCACCTAAGTTATGGAATGGTAGAACTACCTACTGGCAAAATGAAAACTAGAGAAGGGACAGTGATAGATGCAGATGATTTGATTACAGAAATGGAAGTAACTGCTGCAGATGAATCAAATAAAACCGGTAAAACTGAAGACCTAACGGCAGAAGAATCTGTAAAATTAGTGCATCAAATAGCACTGGCTGCCATCAAATTTTTCTTACTAAAAGCTGGTCCAGCTAATGCGATTATATTTAATCCAGCCAAAAGTATCGAGTTCCAAGGCTTTACTGGCCCTTATTTACAATATTCACACGCCAGAATTAAGAGCATATTGCGAAAAGTTGAAGAAGTAGAAATAATTAAACTATCGGCTGAGGAGATAGAGAATTATGATATGGTGATTGAAGAGAAAAATCTGATTCAGCAGTTACATAAGCACGAACAAATTCTTAACATTGCCGCAGATAACCTTAGCCCTGCTTCCTTATCTAACTATTTATTTGAATTGGCTAAATCTTTTAGTAGTTTCTACGATAAATGTAGCGTATTAAGAGAAGAAAACTTAATAAAACGCGCCTACAGACTAAAATTAACCAGCATAACTGCAACATTACTTTTTGATTATTCCAAGATATTAGGTATCGATTTACCCGAGAGAATGTAATATATAGCATAAATAAATATTTTAATTTCAGTACTTTCGCATCTTATATTATTATAAATGTCAACTACATTTTTTCGATTATTTAGCTTAGTATGCATTTTAGGCATAGTAGTAAGCTGCAAACCCCAATCAGTGAAAAGCAAAACCACTGGAGGATTAAATTACGAGATTTTCACCTCAAGTAATGGTAAAAAAATAATTGCAGATAGCTCAGCCGTTGAAATTAGAGCTTATGCTTTAAATGACAAAGACAGTTTACTACCAGGTAGTGCAGCCAATTCAAAACCAGTAACGGTGTTGATAAGCAAGTCTAGTTTGCCACAAGATTTTGTTGATATGTTTACTGCAATGACAGAAGGTGATAGTGCCGTGTTATACATCCCAGCTGATACACTTAAGGCTAGAATGGGTGGTAAAATGCCAACTGAATTAGGTAATAGCACTGAACTTAGACAGGCATTTAAAATAATTAAGGTAATGAACAAGACAGAGTATGCTGACTATATGAGCAAAAAACAGCAGGACGATTACTCGCAGTTTCAAAATCAAATGAATAAAGACAGCATTGACCTAAATACTTATTTCAAAGAGAAAAACATTACTCCTAAAAAGCAAATGCAGGTTTATTACGTAATTAAAAAAGAAGGTACTGGCCCAACGCCCACACCAGGTGCTACGGTAAGTGTTGAGTATAAAGGGATGCTAATGAATGGTGAAGTATTTGATCAAAGCAAACCAGGGGTACCATTCTCATTTCCATTAGGACAAGGTAGAGTAATACCAGGATGGGACATAGCTATGGAGAAATTCAATACTGGGACAGAGGCTACCATTTACATTCCCAGTTATTTAGCCTACGGACCACAAGCACAACCAGGTAACGGTAGTGGCAGTGGCATACCTGCAAATAGCAATTTAATATTCGAAATAAAAGTACTAAACGTGGTACCTGGACCTAAAAGTGCACCAGCTCCTCAGCAGCAGCCGACTAGGTAAAGAAATACTTAATAGAAATAACAAACCCCCAGTTAATAACTACTCTGGGGGTTTTCTTTTTATAGTAACTATTGATTGTCGCTATTCTACAATTTTCAATAAGTCAGCATATTCATTTACACCATTTACAAATACTTCAACAGCTTCTTCTAGGTTTGGCTTATAGCTACCACCTGCTGCATTATAATGTCCACCACCATTGAAGTATTTGCCTGCAAATTCGTTAGCTGGAAACTCGCCTTTACTTCGCATACTTACCTTCACTATTCCGTCTCTCTCTATAATTAAGCCGACAAATATGATACCTGTCAAGCTAAGAGGATAATTAACTAAGCCCTCTGTATCGCCAGTTGTAATGCTATATTCCTTTAACTCAGCTAGCGAAACATAAATGTAGGCTGTTCTAAATTCTGGCATTATTACCATTTTTTCTTTGAAACAATGTCCAAAGAATCTCAACCTATTTTCATTAAATGTATCGTAAATACTTTGATGTACAATTGTATGATCCATACCTGTTCTAAGTAGGCTGGCAACTATTTCGTGTACTGCTGGGCTTACACTAGAAAACCTAAAACTTCCTGTGTCAGTCATTAGACCCGTATATATGCAAGTAGCTACGTCTGTACTTAATTGATATTGAGGTGATATGGTAGTGATAAACTCATATACCAATTCGGCAGTTGCACTAGCTTCTTCTCGCCACAATCTATAATTATCAAAGCCTTGAGGCCCAATGTGATGGTCTAACATACAGATGGGTGCAGTCGTCTTCATCATTGCCTGTTCCATATATTCGACACGTTGCATTTGACTAAAGTCTAAGCAAAATATCAATTCGGCCTCGCGCAACACGTTGTTGCACTGATCTCTATGTTTGGTATATAATATACTATGCTCTATGCCAGGCAGCCAAGCCAAAAATTCACCGATGTCACTTGGTACTACAACCTCTACTAAGTGCCCAAAGTGACGTAAATAATGCATCATTGCTAAAGCACTACCCATAGCATCACCGTCTGGTTTGCTATGCATCACCAAGGCTATTTTTAAGGCTTTGTCGCCTACTATTTTGTCTTGAAGCGCTAGGTAGGATTGTGGCTCTGCTATTAATTCTCTCACTTTTGAATTTGTATTCTAATGCCTATAAATATAGTCTGCAAAAGTACTATACCATTGCACAATGACGGAATAAGTATTAATATAAGAAAGAGGTATGAAGGTTTTAGTTTCTACTCAAATAAACTTTAAGTGCAATGCTTAGTTAATTTAATTGCATCTATGAAATATTACGCAATCCTATTTACCAAGGTGTTTCACTTTCTTTTTTCAGATTCGGATCCTTCTGATTCATTCTGTAAAGTCGTCGTCTTATTTCGTCTTCTTGTTGCTGAAGCGCATCTAACATTTGCTCAGCCTCATCTGCACCCAATTGCTGTTCGGGTTGAGGTTTATCACCTTGATCACCCTTGTCATTGTTTGCTCCTTTATCAGCTTTGTCATCTTTAGGCTGTTCCTTATCTCCATCTTTTCCGCCACTATTGGGTTGTGGATTGGTTTGTTCGTCTTGTTTTTTCTTTAGCAAAGCATAGCTCAAATTGTACTTAGCATATACATTATCTGGGTTCTGCTTTAATGCAGAACTGTAATGCTGTATAGATTTAGTCCAGTTTTCTCGTTGCAAATAAGTATTACCTAAATTGTAAAAGACAATAGACTTTTGCGCTGCATCTGGTGCAGTATAGCTAGCCTTAGCCCAAGCTTCAGCAGCCTGCCAATACTTGTTGGTAGTGTAAAATATGCTGCCTTTATTATACTGGGCTAAGAAATTATCTGGCTCTTGTTTTAGTACTTCCTCATAATATTCCAAGGCTAGTGCATAATCTTTTGACACTATAGCTTTATTACCCTCAAAAAGCAATCGCTTAATGTAGTTAGCGTGAAACGGGGAGACAAACAACACAACTATCAGGATATATAATTGAATAAAATGCATCATCTGTGTAGTATTTTTTTAGACCTATCTATTACTTGATGTTTAAATATCGGCATTAATATGTTCCTAGTCAGCAGCATACAGGCTAATAAGATAAATATGGGAAATAATGGAAATTCTCCAGTTCGCTCTACAGCAGCGGCACTTATTATCTTTTGCCCAGCCATATAGTTATTTATTTGATTCAGCGTGCTTCTATCATTGCTCATTATATAACTATGACCACCAGCCTCGCTAGTAATGTTTTGCAATAAATTAATGTCAGGTTTAGATATAACTACAGCTCCCTTTTTATCCTTAATAAATCGTTCTTCCATTTCTGATTTATTGGTCGGAATAGGTGCTCCCTGCATAGTACCACAGGCCACAGCCAATACTTTTATGTCTTTATTTCTTAGCTTGTTATTTACTTCAGAGAAATAATCGGATTGATTATTCTCGCCATCTGTTAGTAATATTATTATCTTTTTATTTGGACTAGCATAGTTTAAATTTCCCTTTTTTGGATATAGCAGTTGATAACCAGCATCTAAAGCTTCACTCACATTAGTTCCTTGCTCACTCACCATATCTGTCGCTGTACTCATTGCAAACTGATCTACTAACTCTAAATCATCTGTCATAGGGCACAGCACATATGGATTTTGTGCAAATACTATAATCCCTGCGTTTATGTTAAGATTAGTTTTCAGCACATTAGCTAACAAGCTTTTAGCACGCTCCAGTCTATTGGGCAATATATCTTGGCAATCCATACTTTTACTCACGTCTAATACAAAGGCAACATCAAGTCCTGGATAGGCCACTTTTTCCTTAATTCCGCCTACTCTAACGTCACATAGTGCGATTACCAATAGAATTAAGGCACCAATCCCAGCATTCACCCAAGGTGTACCGGTATGTGGTCTATGTATTAATCTAAGGCGCTGCATATGGACATCGCCCAGACTATTTATGGCACGCTTGCGCCATTTAAAGTAGTATCTAGCTATAATGATTAAAGGGAAAACCCCCAGCAGAAACCACAATTTTATTATGTCGTATATGTGCATCTACTAGTCTATTATGTTTCGCAGCCAGGTTAACCTAAGCAATAAAGTGAAAAAAGTTAAAATCCCAGCCCAAAATAAATACCCTGCAAAGTGCTCCTCATATTTGGGTTTACCACGACTGTTTAGGTTGCTTTTCTCAAGAGTATTTATCTCTTGATATATTTTACTAAGTGAATTATTATCGGTAGCTCGAAAATACAAACCTCCTGTTTTGTCTGCTATGTATCGCATCAATTCCTCATCTATCTCTACATCACCAGCGTAGGGGTAGGGCAGGTCAAGATTTGTTAAGCCAGCCATACCAATGGTATATACCTTTACTTTATACTTTTCAGCCAATTCTGCTGCTGTTTTTGGGTCTATCTTACCGGAATTATTAGCACCGTCAGTTAATAATATAACTACTTTGCTTTTCGCTGCACTGTGCCTCAATCTATCTGTAGCCGTTGCCAAGCCCATACCAATTGCCGTACCATCTACCAATATGCTTCTATCTATAGTCTTAATGCTAAGTTTTACCATTTCGTGGTCTATAGTTAAAGGACATTTTGTGAAACTTTCCCCACAAAACATCACCAATCCTATACGGTCTTGTTGGCGTGCATCTATGAACTCAAGGGCAACTTTCTTTGCAGCTTCTAATCTGCTTGGCTTAAAGTCAGTTTTCTCCATACTTTGACTCACATCCATTGCCAACAGAATATCTATCCCCTTTCTATAATTGGTAATTTCAGCTAGTGGAGACCTAGGTCTAGCCATAGAATAAATTAGCAATATTAGTGCGAATGCCTCGATTATAGGTAATATTCTGATTACATAAATTCGCAAACGAACCGTTATGCCTGGCGGCGGAAGATTAATAGAGGTTCGCAATCCTGTTCGCTCTAGCCTACCAGCTTTGTTTCGCCTGTATCTTGACCATAACATCCAAAACACGCCCAGCCAAAGCAACAGTACCCAAGGGTACGCCAAGTAACTAAAGTTGGTGAAAAATCGCATAGTTGTCGCCAAAAATAGTTGATTATGCTGCACCAACTATTTCATACCATTAAATGAATGCAATTATCATTCTAAAATTCGTGATTTAAATACGCCTATTCGTAATTTTCCATTTTAATTTACAAATCCAAAACTATCGCATACTATGCTGTCATTTACTGCAGAGCTTACTCCTAAAAATTACGAACAAAAGTGCCTGTGTATATTGGTGCTAGACACTAGTGGCAGTATGGACGGTGCTGCTATAGAGGAACTGAACGAAGGACTACAAAGGTTTATAGTAGAAACCAACAACGACTTCACCACCAGCCAACGATTAGAGGTTGCTGTCATTACCTTTAATGACGAGATAGAAATGATTTGCCCACCTACGCTGGTGAATGAGTTGTTAATTCCGAAATTGAAGGCAAACGGCAGTACTAGAATGGTAGATGCTATGGCAATAGCTACGACAGAGGTAGAGCGTAGAAAGAACTATTATAAGGAAACTGGGCAACCCTACTATCGACCATTTGTAGTAATGATAACTGATGGGCAGCCTAATCCAGACCAAAATGTAGGCGCCCTAAGAACTATGCTGCGAAATGATCAAGCCGATAGTAAATACACTTACTATGGGGTAGGTGTTCAGGGCGCTGACCTAGAATTGTTGCAATCATTGGGAAATGCAAAAATGTTGCAAGACCTTAAATTTCAAGAATTCTTTAAATGGTTAAGTGCCAGTATGAAAACCATTAGCAACAGCAGAACAGGACAAACCATTAGCCTGCCATCAACAGATGATTGGGCTAGTCTAAAAATATAGTAGAAACTAAATGATGAAAATTAAATATGCATTCGCATCGGTACCAGGTAAAAAACACAGTGGTGAAGGTCAAGTTTCTCAAGATTATACTTGGGCAGGAATGTTAGGTGGAAAGTTTACTGCAATAGCAAGTGACGGATGTGGTAGCAGGCAATTCGGAAGAGAAGCTGCAGAATTGACCGTAAAAGCAGTTCAAAAATATTTGAGTCAAAGCCCTTGGGATGTGGCTGGAATAATAAATGCCGTCGTCAAACAAATATATCAAAATGCATTTGGCAGTGTAGATATTATAGCCGAATACGCTGCTACATTGTTGGTGTGCCAAATGAACGGAACCACACTAAATACACTACAATTAGGTGACGGATATATAGGCTATAAAACTACAGATAAGTGGCAAATAGCCAAATATCTACACAGGTCTGAATATGTAAATGAAACCAACTATGTGTGTGATTTGTGGAATATGCAGAAATCGCAATGGAAAAAATTTTATGAAGAATATGAAGTGCAAGAAGTAGGTGCATTCATATTGTGTACCGACGGCTTTGAGAACTATTGCATAGAAAAAACTGCAGATAAGGCAAGTATATATCAACCATTTTTGGAAAGCAATATTGCTGCATTAATTGATATGGATGTTGAGCAAGACGAAATAAACAAACGATTTGCAGAAATGATTACAAACGGAAATGAAGATATAGCCATACAAGAGGATGATAAATCCTTGATAATTGCAACTATGTTCTCAGCCTAATGACCATAGAATTAGAATATAGTAGCAAAAGCGATTCACCTATTGCAGAGGGTGCAGAGGCTAAAATTTACACCATAAGAAATAGGCCAAGGGAGCTGTTAAAACTATATATTGACAATAAGGACGTAATACAAAAACGAGAAAAGCTAAATTATTTAGTTAATAACAGACCATTATTAAGTTCACACCTAGCCTGGCCACTGGAGTATTATGAATCTACTACTGTAAGCAAAGGACAACTGCTGCTACAACAAGGATTCTATATGAAAAAGATAGAGGGTCTAGGGCTAGAATATCTGGAGTCGCTAAGTCCCCCTCATCAGTTGCTAAAACTGCAACCCAACCTAAATAGAAAAGGCATAAAAGACCTATTATCACGTCTAATGATTTGCTGTAACATAGGTGAAACGGTGAATCAATTGTATGATGCTGGTTACTACACCATTGTAGACGTGCGACCTCAAAACTTCATAATGGATAATTCTGGGCAAAGCCACCTGATAGAATTGGACAGCATACAAATATGGAATGACGATATTAAGATTCAGTCCCCTAGCTACTCACCGGAATATGCTCCAAAATCAAACTATAAAGCAGAAGAAATAAGTAAGAATAAGTCTTGGGATATATTTGGATTAAGCATCATAGCCTACAAAATACTGTTTGGCATTCACCCCTTTGCTGGAATGAAATTTCTACCATTTGTAAAAGTTGGAACTACGCTGCCAGAAAATATTGACAAGAAACTATATGCATACGGCGAACAGTCTAAATACCTATTAGTTAGGCAAATACCTCACCTAAAGATGAGATATATACCTGAGCCATTGCAAGTATTATTTTACGATATATTCAGTCAAACTAATGATTACACCATACACACGTGGAAACATATTTTTTTAATGACCTACAATGAACTTGCAGGATATAATCAACTAAAAGTACACAAAATTTATTCTAATCATCAAAGCCAAAACACCAATCCTGAACTAGATAAACTGTATAAAAAGCTACGTGTTGTATTAAAAAAGGAACAAAGCTATAAACTAGAATTACTAAAAAAGAGCAAGTACGACTATAAGAAACTCGCCAATATGTACCCCATTACAGCATTTACCAACAAATATGAAGAAAGCACACTGGTAGATAAATTTTACAAATTATGGATTTACACTTTTCAGGACATCAATACTATTAAGCTAAATAAAAAGCAAATAATAGATGATGAAGGCAGAGTATTGACAATTGATTTTCTAACTATTCAACAGTTAAATATACTGAAGCATCAATTAAGGCATATACAAGATGCCATAATAGCTAAGGAACTGATTAAGAATATAACCTATAAAACAGAGGTGATAAAATATGAAATTACCTTAAAAATTGCCAAGAATAAACTTATTCAGGAAATGGCAGATTTGGTAAACAGCTGAACTATTTCTTAGCTCCAAAATATGCTTTAACCTTTTGTCTGTAATAGCTATTATAGGCAGGCGGGGTCATTCTCAACATTTCATCCTCTTGTTCCTTCAGCCTAATGTATTTTTTAAATAGAGGTGGGTTTAAATTCTTCTTATCTTTACCTTGTTCGGCTTTGCGTTGTTCATCTTGATCTTGCATACGTTCAGCCTTTTCACTCACTAGCATTCTGGTCTCTATTTCCTTTTGGCGCTTTAGGGTTCTGTCAGATATTCTATTATTTACAATATCTTTCTCTTGCTCCTCCATCATTTTTTGAATCTCCTGAATTTCCTTGCTAGGAGTCAAACCGTCTTTATTACGCTGCTCATTCAGTTCTTGTAGTCTTCTGCGTAGTGCTTCTTGTCTGGCAGCCATTTCAGCTAATTTTTTGCTTTGACCGTCCTTACCATTTTGCCCATCTTTTTGTTGCCCCTCTTGGTCTTTTTTCATACCCTGTAGGTCTTTTTGCAATTGTTGCTGTTGTTCCCGCAGTTGCTTCATAGACATTTTTCCAGGCTTCTTACCTTTCTTTTTGCTTGGCTTTTTACCAGGCTTACTGTCTGCGTCCATCTTCATACTTTCTTGCATATTCTCAAGACTTTCACTTAACATTAGTGCCAAGTTATTTAGCGATGTCATTGCAAATTGCTGATATTTTTGACCCTCACCAAGATTTCGCTTACTCAATGCATCAAGAGCTTGATTCATATTAAAGTTTATCTCTGCTATCTCTTTATTTACAAATCCACTTATCTCTGGCACCCGCTTACTTAGTGCTAATAGGCTATCTTCTATTAGCGTAGCATCATCTTTTAGTTGTCTTTGCCTTTTAGATAGTTCTAGAAACTCAGAATTATACTCATTTACATCTGCTATTTTAGACATTAATCGTTCTTGTTCCTTACTCACATAGATCAAGTTGTCTAATATTTCTCTCAGCGTATTATAGTCCTCCATTTTTGCATCGCTATCTGCTTCCATTTTCATTTTTTCTAGCTTTTCTTTCATCTTCTGCATTTTCTTCCCTGCATCTTTTTGATTTTTAGCAGCTTTACTATTCTCTTTCTTTTCTAGATCTTCCTCACTTTTCTCCATCGCATCGTCTATTTCTTCCTGCTCTGGTTTGGTGTCTTCCATTTCATTTTTATTCTCAAGTTCATCGTTTATTTTCTCCAGCTTTTCAATATCCTTTTTCACCTCGTCAAACTCCTTATCAATTTTCTTCTGCTCTTCTTTCAATTGCTCTTGCTTTTGTGCATCATTAGCAGGTGATTTTTCTGTTTTTTCTGCTAATTTTTCTTGATCTTCCTTTAGTTTATCTAATTTTTCGATATTTTGATTTAAGTTTTGCTCAAACTCCAATTGCTTGTACATTTCTTGCATTCGCTCTAGGTCTTTTTGCAATTCTTTATCTTTCTCTTGCATTTCACTCAACTGCTTTTGCAAGCCTTCCTTATCGTCTTTATCTAATTGCTTTTGAAGTTCCTGCGCCATTTTTTCCATTTCTGGGTCATTCATCTGCTTCATCAGTTCTAGCAATCGATCATTTTTCTCTTGCAGTTCTTTTTCTAGTGGGGTAAACTCGTTTCTATCTTTTAAATTTTTCTCATATTGCTCATTTAGTTTTTTCATTTTTTCTTGCAACTCCTTTTGCCTATTCAACAAGGTTTGGAGACGCTTTTTATCTTGAAAATCTAAATTTGGTTTATTGGTCAAACTTCTACGTTCCTTTTCTAATTCTTTTTGCAATTGTTGAGCTTCCTTCATAGCAGACTCCATATCCTTTTGCAATTCTGCCATATTCTTAGCATTGTCCTTTTCTATTTCATTTAGGCTTGGTGTTTTATAGTAGAAACTTTGTGTTCTAGCAGACTTTGCACCATTTACACCATCGTTGTCATAGACTTCTATATAATATTCTAACTCATCGCCTGGGCTTACTTTTACATTGGTCATATCCCAATAGTAAACAAAGCTTTGGTCTAACCTGCCTGGTGCCAGGGGTAAATTTATACTGCCACTATTGGGCGATTTTCTGGAAGCGCTATCACTGCGTTTTGTAAATTTATATACAAAATGCAATCTGCTAAAGCCGTGGTCGTCGTGAATGTCTCCATTAAACAATGCTGCCTGTTTAATATTTGGGTCACGTTCTTCTGTCGCAGTTATACTTGGTGCTGCATCTGGTATCACAGTTATCTGATAGCTAATGCTATCAGGCTTACTCATATATCTATTTTGGGTTAATACGGTGTAGTCTTGGTCTTGCATTACTTTGCTTTGCCATACATATTCGCCCACTTCGTTTTTAGTAACTTCTTTATTTTCAGCACCTAATATCAGGCTTAGTGTTTCTGCATCAACAGGATAAAACTGCCATTTGACTATTGTTCCTTGTGGCAAAGTCATATCTCCAGCATTGCTAAGCACTTCGTCTTTCTTACCCAAATAGCTTGGGTATTTTACGCTAACTTCAAACTTTTCAAGTCCTGCTTTCGGGTTTACCTTTAGCAAATACTTTTTTGTAGTAAATCCATTTGCTGTAAACTCTATCTGATATTCCCGCTTACTTAGGCTACGTAGGGTGTAGTTGAAAGAGGACTTACCCTCTGCATTCATTTTTACCTTATTACCATCTACTATTATGAATACTTCTGCTGGCAATTGCTCACCTGCAACACTTAATTTAATAGCAAAGTCTTCCCCACGCATTGCCTTTAACTCTTTGTTCAGCAACTCAAATTTAAATGGAGCCTCTTTTTCAAACGTTTTGTTGTAGGCAACCAGTCTTGTAGTACTATCTCTTAATATTTTGGGAGCTACTATCAGTAACAATATAATGATAGCAACTGGAGGCAATACCCACTTTAGGTACCTTTTATTACCCGATAAGTCTATTGCATTTATAAATGGAATTGGCTTTAACTGAACTGCCTTTTGATTAATTGAGGCTTCAATAAGGCTTCTGGCTCCAAGGTCTGTGCTAACTGTTGCCTGCTGATGCAGTTGCAGGGTATTTAACAGTTTGTCTTTTACATCGCTAAAGTGACGACCTATTATATTGGCGGCTTGCTCTGTGCTAATGCCTTGTCTTAGTTCTACCAAACTGAAAATTGGTAACGCAATAAATCTAATGATTACCCAAACATTTACAGCTATAAAGCTCCAAAACAAAATGGTTCTGGGTAGGGGATCTAATCGACCCAAATATTCCAAAAATGCCGCTATTAAATAGCTAATTAACAGTATTGCAATGAAATATATAAAACCCCTGAGTATTTCATTTAGATAGTATTTCCGCTTAAATGAGCGCAATTTGTCTAATAAGAGTTCATAATTATTTTGCAGGGCAGGCATCTGTAACAGTAGGTATCAAATATAATGCTAAAGGCATAATGACCTACAGTATTTCGTCAGGAATAATGAATTGGAGATTGACTTATTAAATTGTATATTTTTAAAAAAGGATTTAGGTAGTTTTGTTTAGTGAATTTAAGCTACAACAAACAGATCCACTACAATAGTTAAAGTTCTAACAATTAAGTTCCTAATCTAATAAGAAATAAATCATTAAATATTATGAAAATACTTAATTTATATAAATTATGCTTTATCTTAAGTCTTATAGTATTTTTTTGTTCAAATTCTCTTTATTCTCAAACAAATAGAGATGCCGTTGGTCAAGGGTTTTCAAAACAGAATAGAAAATCTATTGACATCAAAATGAATAAACTAATTCAAAGAGTAAGTGAAGAAAACAATTGCCCATTAGACAGTATTTCCTATGTTGTTATTGACAAATACACCACATTTTATTCAAAATCAAATAGACATCTTCCAAAAAAAATAATGTTCAAGGTCTTTAACAAACAAGTTACATATAAGCACGAAGGACTGAGTGGTGCAATATTATATTGGCTCCTAGGTAGTTGGGTTTTAATCTAGCAAATAGACAAATAGAATTCTACAACAATTTGGTTGTAGTCACTTTTTTCAAAAAAACTTAAGCTTAAAAGACGTAAAAATTAGAACTAATCCTTATCTGTCTTAGGATTATTAGGATTTAAATGCGTTCATTATTACCTTGACCTTTATCATAAGCCATATTAGTACCCTTGCTACCTTTGTTAGCGTTTGATTGAACTGATTGATAGTCCTTAGTAGGAGTTTTCTTACTCATATAATTATTAATAGATGTTAAATAAATCTAGTCATTATGGATTACTAATAATAGTGGAAGTTTGTTCCACTATTCAAATTTAAATAGTTGTATGCTTTTTAACTTACTTATCATACCGCGCTTTATTGCCTTGTAAATAATTTTATAAAGGGAAATTACAAAGTAGCTTAGGTACTTTTGCTAAACGATGATTTTGAGCCGGATATTAATTCTTAAAATCCAGATTTGCTATGCTACATAGCCAACAAACGCGTACTTTATTAGTCATAATAGTCACTGCACTATGTACTGGCTTTATGCTGTACTTCAGCTATTTAGAACTTATTACCCATTACGTATCTGGAGACGAGTTTTACGGATACTTTCTGACAAATGCCAAGAGCATACCCCATTTAATAGACGTAATACATAGAGGTGCAGATAATGGGTATGTATTTCCTGTATTGGTTTGGCTTACAAATCAAGTATTTGACGATGTTATATTTATTCAAAGGTTATGGAGTTTTATTCCAATACTAATATCCATTGGTATTTGGACTTATTCATTAAGTGCTATTCACCGCAAACACAGTATTATCCAATTTGGAATATTGTGCGTTACTGTCTTGTCTATCAGTCTGATACACGATGTATTTGTAACAGGTAGATGCTACGGACTACTGATAATGTTTAGCTCATTGCTATACACCAATAAATTTGAAAAGCGATTAGATTATTTCGTTTACATTATGTTGGCACTACTTGGTTTACTTACTTCACCGCTATTTTTACTCAGCATCGTGGTTTCAGTAATAATGCTACACTTTAGGAAGGTGTCTTTACTTAGGGTTTTAATATTTTTAATGGGGCCAATTTTGTTGTATTGGATAGTAGCAAGGGTTGACTTTATGCTTACCGCACAGCAAGAATTCCTGTTTATTTCAGCACCCATTCCAATACTTACTACGCTAAAACACACCACAAATACAATTGGTAAATTTATAATCCCAAGTGAAATTGGCATCATATTCATAGCACTTCTTTACATATTTCATACTAATAAATACTATTCTAGCTTTGGGAAAAGGCTGGCCAAAACTTGGAACAAGACTCTAATTGTAGTAGCCACATCCGGTGGTGTTATAGTATTGGCTTCTATCTTTATACCGTACAATACCATTTTACCCCCCAGGTATTTTGTTGGGCTTTTCCCCCTAATAGTCCCTATTCTATCAGCATTTGGATTAATTTATCGCAGACAAATTCTACTTTGCATCATTTTAGTTGGGCTAAGCATTAGTAGCTTTAAAAATAGAATGCCAAAAAAAGATAAAGCTATGGAAGCTGAAATGAAAAGAATTAGTCAAACTGATGCTCAAATTTATTTCATAGAGGACGATACGATTACTTATTCAGAATTCAGGTTATTGGCAAATTTTTATCCGAAATATGACACAGGAAATTTCCACTATCTACATAATAATCACGAACCAAATAGAGTAAAATATAACAATTTTTTGGCAAGTGAATTAAAAGCACCATTTTTGTTTGATGCCAATACGATTGATTCATTAAATACGTATATTTTTACATCACGATTAACGGGAAAAGCACTAAAGGTTTGGGAATATGAGGGGAAAAGGATTTATGAATATAGGAAAAATTAAAATAGCGATAAGCGTTATATTAATGTTGTGTCTGTCGCAATTTGCTACTGGACAGGCATTAATATCATCTGTAACTAGTAAGGCTGTAGTTGATGCTGTGACACCACCTAAGGTTATTCATACTCACGTGTCATTTACACCAAGCTATAACCCCGTAAAACTGACTGTTGAGGCTATGTTTTACACATATAAAAATTTCTTTAGCAGTCAGGATGGTAGCCATTGCCCGTATGCACCAAGTTGTAGCCAATATATGGTACAGTCCATTCGCAAATACGGATTTGTAAAAGGATTAATGAATGGCTCAGATAGAGTGCAGCGTTGTAATGCATTCTCTGCTGGTATACACCCCAAAGCTGATGATGGAAGATGGATAGACAAACCTTAGTCATACTGCTGCTACTGATGCTTTGCATCAGCAGACAAGCAATTGCCCAAGATACAACTCTTCATAAGTTTGCGAAATACCTAGAGAATAAGGGTGCCTACCCGCAGGCTATCCTAGAATATCAACATTGGCGACTAAGCTACCCGTTAGCCAAAGCCAAGCATTATATTCCAGAAATAAAACTAAACATTTATACTGATTTAAATAAAAATGCAACGCAACTATTTGATAGCATCATCTTGCTAAATAGAGATTTAGAGAATAAGATAGAAATAGTAAACAGGTTATCTTATTATAACCTATTGCTAGAAGACACAATTACCAGCAGAAAATGGCTGACTTATATTCAAATTACTTGTCGTGATTCGGTAATTGCAATCCCTAAGTTTTGCTTATCTGCTACATTAGGCGATTGGAAAAATGCCAAACTGTATTTGCCAACTATATCCAGCGTAATGAAGCCTGCTATGTACAAATCAAACGATAGTATTATAAATCTAGGACTTAGAATTAAGGAAAAAGATCCATTCTTGGCAGGCACCCTTAGTGCAATGGTGCCTGGACTGGGTAAAGTATATACTGGGGAATTTGGATTAGCTGCCTTTAATCTAACTTCATTTATAGCGTGTGCTGTACCTGCTAAGATTGCCTTTGAACAGAGGGGCACATCAAGTGTAGCTGGGTATATATTTGGTGGGGCCGCCGTGGCATTCTATGTAGGTAATGTATATGGTGCTGTAAAATCTGCAAAAAACTATAAGGCTAGGAAAGAAGAAAAATTAATGGAAAAAGCTCGTATAAATGGCCTGCAAATACTTTAGAATCTTGATATATATTTTCGCAATTGCATCTGGTCCAAGTATTAAGGCACAAACTTTAGCAGACTCATTATTTTCAGCCTCGCAGTTCACAACTGCTGCACTAGAGTATGAAAGACTTTTGTATAATAAAAATTATGCAAATGACTCTATTAAAGTAAATTATCTAGAGCGCCTAAGTGTATGTTATATACAAACACAACAATATGACTTATCTATAGATGTGCTTGACACCATCGTTTTGGCTTTGCCTCAGGTTGATGTAAATAGTAAAGATGCCTTCCAAGTAGCCAAAGCTAAACTGCTATTGGCAATAAACAAACCTAAAACAAGCATAAAAGCCCTCAACTTAGTAAGTGCAAATAACAGGTCTTCAGCAGATTATTGGCGGGGAATGTCTTTTTTTAAAATGAAGAAACTGGACTCGGCTAAGTTCTATTTCCACAATTCTCTACCCATTTTTCAACACACTAAAATAGACAGTACCTTAAATAAATATCGCAAAGTAATACGTCGTAATAATAAGGGTCGCTTGACATTAGCTAGTATTTTGGTTCCTGGCTTGGGGCAAACTTTAGCAGGCAGACCTGGCAAAGGTATTAATAGTTTAGTTGTAGTAGGAGGAATCACTTTTCTAGTTGTGAATACTGCGCAAATCTATACTGGAGGACTTGCCATATTTGTTGCACCGTGGGCCTTGCGCTATTACTTTGGCGGGTTAGAGATGACCAGAAAATTTGCTCAATTTAATAAAGACAAGATTTTTGACACCTCTTGGCATACTTTATTAGCACTTGAGCCAATTAGCATAAAGTAACATTAATCAAAAAGCCACCTATTCCTGTTATATATTTACCCAAATATTGGTAAAACTATGGCTTTAAACATTCCCGAAACAGCAAATAAACGTGTCGTCATAATTGGTGCAGGCTTCGCTGGTTTGAATGTAATTAACAATTTAAACCAAGATTATTTGCAAATAGTACTACTAGACAAGCATAATCACCATACATTTCAGCCGTTATTATATCAAGTAGCTACCAGTGGATTGGAGGCTAGTAGCATAGCCTACCCCATTAGAAAAATTTACGGCAATAAGCCAAATTTCCATTATAGAATGGCTGAAGTTGAGAGTCTAAAGCTGGACGAAAACGAAATAATAACCACAGAAGGGGAATTAAAATATGATTACCTAGTAATTGCAACTGGCACGAAAACAAATTTCTTTGGTATGGCAGACCTAGAGAAAAATGCGATGAGTCTAAAGTCAATAGAGGAGGCTATAGATTTAAGGCACTTGATATTACAAAATATAGAAAAACACCTAAGTTCTAATGATGAATTGGAGAAAGAAGCGGCACTAAATTTTGTACTAGCTGGCGGTGGACCGACAGGGGTGGAGATGGCTGGTGCATTGTGCGAATTAAAACATAAAGTGCTACCAAGTGATTATCCTGAAATTGATTTCAGCAAAATGAACGTCATCTTGGTTGAACCTGGCACTAAAGTACTCGCAGCAATGAGTGAGACTTCAAGTAAATATGCAGAGAAATATTTAAGAAAATTGGGGGTTGATCTGCAATTTGGCGCTGGTGTTTCGTCTTACGACGGAATTATAGCTACCTTAAGTAATGGTGCTAAGATTCCTACATCAACATTAGTTTGGGCGGCTGGCGTAGCTGGCAATATGCCCGAAGGATTAGACAAAGCCTTAGTTGTAAAAGGAAACAAAATAGATACAGATATATATTCCCGAGTAAAGGGTTATGACAATGCATTTGCCATAGGTGATATAGCATATTTCCCTACAAAAAAATACGAACGTGGCTTGCCAAGTTTGGCACCAGTTGCGATTCAGCAAGGTAAACACTGTGCTAAAAACATTATTAGGCTTTGGAATGGAAAAGTACCCATTGCCTTTAAATATTTTGATAAGGGAAGTCTTGCTACAGTTGGGCGATTAAAGGCTGTAGGCGATTTACCTACGGGCGGTAATCTTCACGGTGTAATAGCTTGGTTCGCTTGGCTATTTGTCCATTTACTCTACTTAATAGGCTTTCGCAACAGGGTAAATGTATTCGTGGAGTGGGTATGGAACTACTTCACTTGGGACAGGCGTGTAAGGCTAATAGTTAGACCCTTTAATAAGTCAAATAAAACTACAATCCCGGTTCCACTCGAATCAAATACACTTCCATCATAACATTTGTATTGGGGGCAATACCCTTTCTACCTCTTTTATCATAAGCGAATAGGCTAGGTATGTAGATTTTCATAGCTGTACCTACTCTAACACCAACTAGGGCAGATTGGAGTCCAAGTATTACTTTTTTAGTGCCAGCCAGCTGAAATCTCAAGTTTGTGTTTTCGGCCATACGTTCGTCTATTAGGGTGCCATCAGTGGTGAATAGCTTATATCTAATGGTAACGTAGTCGCCTGTTTGTGCTAATTCCCCAGTACCAACATCAAGTATTTTTACATAAACGCCTTCATTAGTCTGATAATAGTTTGCCCTATCGGCACCTATTAGATTAAGCAAATCTGTAGTGTCTTGCGCTAATTGTTTGTATTGTAACCTGCCCAATTGTAAAATGGAATCATTATACACGGCCATTTCAGCATCATTTAGTACTCGCTCTACCTTCATATTAAAGGTTACAAAGCCTTTAAGTGGAATTCCAACAGGGGCATTACCTTGCCAAAAGTCAACACTCGGTACTTTTATAACAGCACTATCGGCCGTGCCCAACATTGGTAAATACTGCAACAAATCCCCATAAAACTGAGGTTCTTTAACATCAATTATTTCAGGTAATTGCTCTTCAAATGTATTTCTAATCACCTGTGGCTTACCTGCATTGTCATAACTTATGGTAAAGTTAGTTATGATGTGCGTGCCAATTCGTACCAGCGGTGGCTTAGGTGAACTATTCTCAGGCCATCTTCTAAATCTATCGTGTAGGTCTCCAGCAGATAAATTTGGTATTTTACCAGTATTGTCAACAGCTACTTTTTTCTTTGGGGTGCTAGCTTTAGGCTTAGGTTTCGGCTTACTGCCTTGACCAAATACTTGACAGCCACTAGCCAAAAGGGTAATAGCTATCAATAGTGTACTTATGTTCTTGTTAATTATCGCTTTCAACAGTAGAATCTTGTTATTTGAAGTCAACCAGCTCAACTTCGAAAAGCAAAACGCTATTAGCTGGAATATCGTTGCCCATTGCTTGTCTGCCATAAGCTAATGCTGATGGAATAAGTAAAGTAGCCTTGCCGCCTCTACTTAATAGGGCAATACCCTCATCCCAACCTGTTATTACCATACCTGTTCCCAATTGAAACTCTAATGGCTTATCTCTGTCATAGCTGCTATCGAATTTCTTACCGTTTAGCAGTGTACCTTTATAGTGAACACTAACAGTGCTACCTTTTTTAGGCTTCTCGCCATTACCTTGATTTGTCATCACGTAGTGTAAACCAGTAGGTGTTACTTGCGATGTTAAACTTTTCTCTTTTAAATAATTTTGAATTAATTCCTCGTCCATTGCCATTTGATTATTCTTATTTCCTTCTGTAATTGGTGCATCAACTACTTCTGGTTCTCTTATTATGTCCTTTTCCTTAGTTATGCTGTACGCCTTTACATACATATACATATATTTAGAGCCCTTAGCCGGTTCTGGTATTTCTGGCAACGTTTTAAATACACTGTCAGTTAACATTCTAAACACAGCGCTATCACCCTCGTGCATCATTCCTATTCCCTCTATTGGGTCTGCATATACAGTTGTGGGTCCTAATTGTACAGGAACTGTTTGCCCCATTTTATAGGTACTGTTTAGCTCGTTGCCATTATCGGTTTTAATGGTAAAGTGCACATTCACTTGATCTCCAGCAACTGGCAGCGGTAATTTCTTGTTTTCTGTGAAAAAATAATACCCCAATCCATTTTTAGTGGTTTTGTAGTTTATGCTTGTTTTTTTAGCAGGTTTTACAACTTTCTTTGTTGTGGCTTTTTTACCCTTTCCTGTCTCTACCTTTTTGTTAGTCTGTGCTTGAAGTACATTGCCTGATATAAACAGGGCAAGTGCCATTATTAATATTTTCATTATATCGTATTATTCAATCGGAATGTTGTACCCACGACCTGATTTCACTGACTGTACAAATAATATACCTAATTTGTAAATTTAGGCTGATAACTCAATTTTTTCTACCCTTCGTTGGTGCCTCCCTCCCTCAAAACTAGCGTGTAGGTATGCCCATACTATATCTCTCATCTCTAATTCAGTTGTGTATCTGGCTGGTAAGCACAATACATTAGCATTATTATGCCTCATCGCCATTTCAGCTATTTCTGGTATCCAGGCAAGTGCTGCGCGTACACCTGGTACTTTATTGGCAGTCATACAAACTCCGTTACCACTACCACACAACAGTATGCCTAGTTCGGCATCGTTGTTAGCAACTACACTTGCCACTAGGTGGGCAAACTCTGGATAATCTACGCTTTCAGCATCTGCAGTTCCCAAATCAGTTACCTCATAGTCGTTTTCAATCAACCAATTCTTTAGTTGCTCTTTACGCTCATATCCTGCGTGATCATTACCTATGGCTATTTTCATAATACGAATATAGTAAGTAGGTATCTATTTACACATTAAGTGCTTCACGTTTCTTTCTACGTCTATCCACACTAAAACTTACCGCTATGCTTGACTCATATAGCAAGTAAAACGGCACTGCTACTACTATTTGGCTAAGTATATCAGTACTTGGAGTAATGATGGCAGATAATATTAAAATGACGACAATTGCGTGTTTGCGATAACTGCGCATCAGTTTGGGTGTCAATATACCCGATCTGCTTAAGAAATATACCACTATAGGTAGTTCAAATACCAATGCTATACTCAGCGTAGTCATAGTTAACATACTGATGTAGTTGCTGATGGTAATATTATTTTTAATGCTAGGGTCTAGCTCATAATTTGCTAAAAATTGAATTGTGATAGGTAATATAACATAATACCCAAAGGCAATACCTATCAGGAATAAGATAGTAGCAGCAGAAGTTACCCCCCTACTACCTTTTACTTCTTTATTAGACAATGCAGGTCTAATGAATCTCCAAATCTCGTAAGTAAAGTAGGGTACTGCCATAACTACACCCACACTAAACGATATATATATGTGCTGCATAAACTGCCCACCCATTTCTGTGTTCATTAGGGTAAATTTTAATTCATCTACACACAAGTCTTTGGCTAATGAAAATGAATTTGCAAAGTTACATAGTATTCTGTATGTAATAAAACTTGGTCTTGATGGCCCCATAAATACCGTACCAAAAACAAAATCTTTGTATACAAAAGCCAAAATGGTAAGAATAACTACCACTGCCAGAGACCTAATTAAGTGCCAACGCAATGCCTCTAGGTGGTCGAAAAATGACATTTCAACATCCTTATCTGGCTGGTCTAAGGTTTTACTTCGCTTTGGAGTCAACATATTTGGTGCAATTTATATTTATTTGAATATAAGATGAAATGTTCTTGGCATAACAATTGACTAAACATCGTTTATTTGCCAAATTAAACACATAGATTTATAACAATATTTACAAGGAATATGATTAAAACAATTACTAAATTTACATTATGTCTTTTCATAATGTTAGGTGCACAAAACTATTCGCAAGCACAAGATAAAATACTAGAAACAGGATATATAAATTTTGGCTGGGTGAATTGGAATGAAATACCTAAAGGAAGCAATGTTCAGGTAAAATCTGAAAGCAATAGAATGATTGAGCTGGGATCATTGACGCATTATAAAATAGTGGGACCTGTTTACTTTGGTGCAGGCTTGCAATACAGCAACATCAATATACATACGAACTATTTAAAATATGAGTTTGATGGAACAACTGGACAATTGAATTCTGCATTTGATTTAAATTCAAATCCTTTTATATTAAGAAGTGCTTATTTCAATAACGGTGCAAGTGTTTACAGAAAGAATAAATTAAGCCTAAACTTTATAGAGATTCCCTTGGAATTGATGTTGAAATTGAAAAATTTCAATGTAAATGTTGGTGGCGCTTTCGGTTTATGTTTTGATGCTAAAAACAAATTGAAGACAGACGATGCTACCTATAAAACGAAAGACTTCGACAACATAAACAGAACTAGAGCTGGTGTATATGCTAAGGTTGGATATAAATATGTATCGCTATATGCTAGGTATGACCTAACTAATACTTTCGTAAAATCTAAAAATGAAGCTGCTATTGTTGGCGATTACAACACGTTAAGCCTAGGTTTAAGTTTTGGGTTCTCAAGCGGAGATGTAACTTCTAGAGACTAGTTTTGGCATAGAATGTGTTGATTATATAAATTGTGCTTTAAGCTAATAACTGTAAGCAAGATTTTTAACTAATTAATTTAATAAATAGAATATGAAAATGTTTAAAACAATGGGCCTAGTTGCTCTAATGACAGTAGGTCTTGCATCTATATCTTTTGCTGGTGGTAAAGACGGTAAAGATTGCTGCAAAGGTAAAAACACTAAAGAGTGTAAAAAAGGCGAAAAAGATTGCAAAAAAGGCAAAAAATGTTGCAAAGGTAAAGAAGGCGCTACTGACAAAGCAATTATGTAATCTGTAAAGATTAACATCTTTAACTAAACACAACTCTCGGACAAGTACTTGTTCGGGAGTTTTTTTTGCCTTAAATTTTTGATGGACAAAGTTTTAGCAGTTTAAAAAAAATTAAATCTATTTAAATCCCCTTAATTTATTGGGTTTTATTAGAGTAGTTTAGTGGTGTACTTTCTATTCAATACTAAAAACTCTTTGAGCCAATCTATTTTTAGCTCGTTGTATTGATTGATGTAATTTATATTCAAGTAATTTCATATCTGGCAATTGTGTTAGTTATTTAGCAATTTTAATATTGCTTTTTTCTAATTGCAATAGCTCTACGTTTTCTTCATTTTCGTGTAAACAAAGTATTAGACCTATAGGCAGATTTTCTTCATTCGCTATTTTATTTTTTTCAAGCCAACGTAAATACAATTCCATTTGACCTTTTTGGGCAGCTTTAAACTTGCCTAATTTAAGTTCTATGGCTACTAGGCATTTTCACCTTCTATGATAGAAGAGCAAATCTGTATGATCATCATCACCATCAATGGTGATTCTTTTTTGCCTAGCCATAAATGCAAAATCAGACCCCATTTCTATAATAAAACTTTGCAGCTCTGGCAAAATAGAAGTTTCTAAATCCTTTTCTAAATATGTCTTTTAATCCCAAAAAAATCTAAAAAATAAGGGTCTCTAAATACTAAGTCGGGTGACAGCTGTTGATTGTTTTTCAATAATAACTCATTGAGTATTGTTTCATCTGGCTTTTTGCTTATGTTAGTTTGTTCATAAAGCATTCTATTTATTCGCTCTTGTAATGTTCTTGTACTCCTTATTTTCATTTTACACATTTCTATGTAAAACATTCTTTTTAAAGCACTATCGAGATAAATAATAGTTTTTATGTGTGACCAACTTAATTGTCTCCGCAGTGTGGAGACATTTTTTTCATCTGGAATTGTCCCTGCAAAGCAGTCTCAACTGCTTTTCACTCCAACCTGTACCAAATACTTCCGTTAATTGTCGTGAAAGTGTAACGACCATCTCTTTACCTTATTCAGCCCTTTTATGTTGCAAAACATATTGGTTAATTCACTTGCCAATATTCCAATACTACATACTTATGAAGCATTTACAGCCACAGCTACTTGCTGTTTGCTTTCAGTTATTGACGTTTTTATATTGCCAACTAGGGTTGCGTATATTCCAGCTCATTACTCATCTACTTCAACATTTTTAGCTAAATCAATTTCCAGTATCACTTTAAACAAATTTAAAACTAAAAATACTTTCAAATAGAAATTTGAAAAACAAGGAAGAGCATTACCAATTTCAATAACCTAAAAAGATCATTCAATTGATTTAAGATAACTTTGAAAGCGAATTTTAATACAGATAAATGCAGAGTAACTAGGATAATAAAACAATATTTATGAGAAAAATTTTAATTATTACATTAATATTAATAAGTTCAAAATCTCAGGCTCAATCAGATTCAACTAAAAAAATACCATTTGAGGGTATGGACTTGTCTTGGATTAACGGACAAAGCCGTATAAAAAACTCACCACTAGAGTTTAGAGACAAATCTAGCGAATTGGTACTAACTGGTACAGCCTACGTTGATGCTTATTATAATTACAACTTCGCAAACCCAATTGACAACACCCAGACTATTTCTTCAACTATAGGCAGGCACAACGAAATTCAACTAAACCTATCCTGCATAGGCTTAGAGTCTAACTATAAAAACGTTATCGGCAGAATATCAATACAAGCTGGTGCTATGCAACATATAGTACAAGAGTTAGACCCAAGTGTAAATCGTGGTAGGAATACAGGTACCGGAAACTTGAAATTCATCAGAGAGGCTGCAGCAGGATATCACTTTAATAAGTGGTACGGCATCAACCTAGAGGCTGGAATATTTATGAGTTACGTAGGGCTGGAGAGTTATTTGCTGCAAGACAATTGGTCATATCAACGGTCAATGGTTAGTGAGGTCACACCGTTCTATTTCCAAGGGGCAAGGTTGCAAATGTATCCTACTAAGAAACTAAAACAAGAAATTTGGTTATTAAATGGTTGGCAATCATACAATAGTTTTAGCAGAGGCCCGGCTTTAGGTAGCTCTACATTTTACAGACCCTATGAAAATTTACAACTGGTTGCAAATTTCTATGTAGGCAGAGACACTTATAACCCTGACACCCTAGGGAATCAGTCTAATAGGCTTAGGTTTCACCACGACAACAGCATAGTAGCTAGATACTATAAAAACCCAAATGCAGAAGGAGTTTCGCAAATGGCTATAAGTATAAATAACCACTTTGGTTTTCAAAATGGTATAGACGATAACGACTCCGTTACAGTGAAAGAACACTTTGTGTACGGAACTTCTATCGCAAATAGAATTTGGTTCAATAAAAACAAGATGGCCGTAACACTTAGGGTAGATTACCTAGCTAATGGTGGTGCATACTTGGCATTTTCACCTGCTGCAACTTCAAATAATGCATTTTCAGACGCTTATACTGCTAAACCGTATAAGAAACTAGAGATACTACAAGGTTTCGTAACATTTGACCTAATGCCTAACGATTTTGTTACATTCAGATTTGAATATGGATATCGTCGCGCTAATCTACCTTACTTTACAGGTAGTAAGGGTACAACTTCATCATCGGGATGGGTAAATGGTCCAAATTCTGTAATACCCTTTAGACCAGATTTGAAAAATACTGAAAACAGAGTTACTGTTGCAGTAAATTTTAGACTATAGCAATTAGCCTTTAATTAATTTACAACTTACTTCATATCATCTTCCTCTGGGCGCTAAATTCCTAAATTATTTTGTTGAATATCTGTAACAATAAATTTACTCAAAAATATGAACCACTGGAACTTTCCCCACATAAAAATATAAATCTATTACTTAAATACTAAGGAAAGAAATAGATTAAAAACAAACAAATGTGTAATGTATTTGGTCTATTATTGTAATTTAAATAGTAATAAATAATTCCTAATTATAATTCACTAGTAAACTTTGACTGAAAATCTAAAAATCATAACTTCTCAAGATTAAGAAATATATAAACATTTTAAAAGAAAATGTTTATATATTTATAGCTATTCATTAAGTACGATACTTTATTTCCTTTCTTACTATTCTTTGTCTACCGTCCTTGTCCGTGTCTATCAGCTTTACGGTTTCGCCATATTCGTTATAGGTGTACTGGGTGGTTAATATTGGGATGTTATATTCGAATACATTGGCTCGAATTATATCTCCAAATTCATTATAGACATTTAATACTTTAATCCTAGAAAGGGTTTTATCACTCCCCAAAACTGTATCTGGGTAATTACTTATCTGAACGATATTGTTGTTGTTATTGTCCCACATATTTTGGTCTATTTTTACCAAGGCCCCATCTTTTCCAAATTCAGTTTTTAATGCCACCCTCCCCAAACTATCATATATGTAGGAGTACATACCCACGTGCAGGGTGTCCCCGTTTGGTAGTGCGTCCATTCTTTCAGACTCAAGGGTTAGACCTACATCATTTGTTACAGTTCTCATTACCTGTTCTACCAGCTTGTCACTACCTTTATACATAGTCAGACTAATCTGATTGGCATAGTCGTCATAGGCAAATACATTAGTACCAACATCACCCTGTTGATTAATCCACTTAGTTCTGGTTACCTTCCCATCACTATCATATTCGAAGCTTTCGCTTATTATTTCCCCAGAATTGTAATTATGGGAATTCTTACTATTCAACTTATCGCCTACATACTTATAGGTCATTAGTATGGCAGTGTCTGTTGAATTATTTATACTTAGGCTATATATTAGCTTGCCATCTACATTGTAGCTATCTATTTCAGAAATGAATTCTTGGGTGCTAGAATCTGCCTTTAAATAGCTGATTTCATAGAATTTTGCTGGTGCTACTTTGTGTTTTTTGTTCTTATTCTCTACAAGAAATGCTTTCTTATTATTTGAGCAACTAAGCAAACTAAGTGTAATCAATGCGCTAAAGAGTACCTGTCTAGCAAAAGATTTCAAATTGGGTAAGGGAAATAGATTAAGATTTGCCAAAACCTAAAGTCTTCTTATGAGTAACCTTCTTCAAGTCCTCTTTCATTCGAAGCATTCTCAATACAGCATTTGCAGCCTCTTCTCCTTTGTTTCCGTGTATGCCTCCAGCTCGTTCTTGGGCTTGCTCTACAGTATCACAGGTTAATAGTCCAAAGCCTATTGGCTTCATATACCTTGCCTGCAATTGGATTAATAACTGACTACAAGATTGTGCTATATAATGATAGTGGTCAGTCTCCCCCTTAATCAGGCAACCAATGGCTATTACACCATCAGCCATTACGTTTTCAATAAGATATTGAACGCCAAGTGGCAACTCAAAACTACCAGGGACTGAATAGGTAATTATGTTTTCCTCTAATATGCCAAACTTTATTAAATAAGATTTAGCTGAATCTGCTAAAGAATTTGTTATTTCTGCATTCCAATCAGCTGTTACTATGCCAATTTTCTTCTTTTGCAGTTCTTCATTCATTTCTGGCTGTACTAGTGTTGCCTGCAATTGATTTGACATATATTTTGCTACTCTATTTAACTTATGGTCAATAAATGGTCTGAAACTATTCTGCTAGTTTAGCCTCTACCCTACCTATATACTTTTCTATTTCCTGACCATATCTCGTATTTGGAAACGAGTTTTTAATCTTTTTATAGTTGCTTAAAGCTTCTTTGTAGTTATTCAATTGTAATTCATAGACCAAGGCTGCTTTTTTCAAATACATTGGCGTAGAGTACGAATTATTATTGTCGTTAGATGCTTTACCGTAATATTTTACTGCTGCATCATAGTCTTTTAATTGTGAATATGCATCGCCAATCATACCATAAGTGCTTGGTCCCATTATGATACTACCATTAGCGTCAAAACCATTCAGCATATCTATAGCGTCTTCATATTTACCCAATCTAAGGTAGGTATTGCCTAAGATATATTTGGCTTTGTTGCCTGCTACAGTACTACCAAAATCGTCTACTATGTTTTTAAGTGCTGGTACATTTGATGCCAAACTATCATTTTCCCACAAATAGGCTGGTTTGATTAGGGCTATTTCAGCCTCTTCATCTTTACCACTATTTAGGTATTTATTTCCAATAAATAATGCCAATATAGCAGTTACTACTATTAGTGCATAGTTTATATACTTCTTATTCCTTTCGTAAATGCCAGCAAAATCTCCCCCACGAATAGCGTCTAACTCACTAAGGCCTAATTTCTTAGGCTCAACTGGTTTTTCGCTTATCATTTCAGCTTTTGCTTTTTTTGCCTTTACTTTAGGTGCTGGTACCACAGGTATAAATGCAGGCTCTACGGCTTCTTCTGCTATTTCATATTCTACTTCGGCTTCTTCTACTGGCAATTCCTCAGCCTCTATGTGAGTATCTTCCTTGTAGTGGGTGTCTTCCTCGTGTACGTAGCTACCTTCTACTTGTATATCGTGGTTCACCTCTTCAGCAGGCTTATAATCTTCTATATTATCATTATCAGAATGCCCCCCTACGTGGGTTGTTTCATCATTATGACCGTTCATTTCAAGGTTTAATTCATCCTTAGTCGCCTCAACGTTGTCGTTTGATTCTGAAGTATTCTCTAATTTATCTGTATTATCCACGTTGTCTAATGTTTAGGGCAGTTTGCACTAATTTTTAAGTAAGAGTGCAAAATTAAGAATTAGTTATGTATAAATGAGTAAATTAGTTCATCTACTTTCTCTGCATAAAATATAGGCAGGCAACTAACAATCCCAAACTGACGCCTTTGTTTAGGTTAAATGGTTTAACATCAAAGCCGAACCAACCATAATGATCTGCTACCAAGCTGACTAAGATTTGCCCAGCGACAATAAAAATAAACATTTGTGCATTGCCCAATGGTTTGACCAATACCAATGCTGCAATTAAATAAGCTACCCCTAGTAAGCTGGTTAGGTATGCCCACCAAGGAACTTTAGAAATATTCTGTAAATCTGGAATTTGAAATTTCTTAGCTGCTAATAATATTAAACCAACTATCGTGGAAGTTAGGGTAATGAGTATGACCGATGCTAAAGGGTTATTAAGTGTTTCCAGTATTTTGGAATTCATTCCAGCCTGCACCACAAGTATGCCACCGATTAACATAGCAACTCCCAATAATCCTATGTTACTTGACATATATATTATACGCTAAAGTTTCTACATAGTTGAAACTAATCTAGCGATATTATCTACTATCTTGAAAAAATCCCTCAACCCCCGATTGTATCTCTCAATCTATCTACAGCTACTGTGTAAATCATTTTTGCCTCGTCAATTTCATCTTCTTCTTCGAAATCAGTAACAAAAAGTGAGGTGTCGCCAGTTAATTCATCTTGGTGAATTTGAAACAGGAAATACTCGCTCTCATCTCTTTCTACCCATTGAAACTTAACCATACTGTTGGTACGATTACTTAATAACCTAGCAGTTTCTTGGCTACCCTCCCAAAAGAAGGTCATTTTCTCGGCATCTAAATTTACATCATCAGCAAACCAAGCGGACAAGCCAGTTGGGGTACTAATGTAGGTATATAAAAACTCAGGGCTTGAGTTTATCACAAATTCCATAGTATATTTCTTACGTTTGCCCATCTGTTACACTCAATTAATCTATTAATTATATCATTTAGAAAAAACTTAATGTTGTATTATTTCTTTGAAATATTCACAATAAAAATATTATTTTCTTAATGGGCAAATATTAACGATTTTTTTGATAAAACAATTAACTTATTTCAGATATTATACCCAAAATATAATCCCTTAACAATTGAAAAGAATATTTATCCACATTTTTGCCCTTTTTGCCTTTAGCACATCAAGTCTAAACGCCCAAGATACTTCAAATGCCAGAAAGCTAATTTACGAGTTTAGTGCTGACAGTGTGGCGGGTAGGGGTTATGTAACTGCACCAATATTAAACAATAATACTGCGGGTATATTTTTAGCACAAGACAGAATAATTAAGCACTTAATTAGCTATGGCTACTCGTACCAATCAAACAATGGTTATAGTTTTCAAAACTTTCCACAAATAGTAAATACGTTTCCAGGTAAGCAACGACTATTACTTAGAAACGGAATCTATCTAAAAACTGGTATAGACTGGGTTGCTATACCTGAGTCTGGCAATAGTAAAGGGAATAAGAAGTACAAACTAATATTTCCAGATAGTATACAGGTGGACAACATTATAAAGGGCAAACCTTGGGCTGCACTAAATAAAATCAACGCATTAGTACTAAACAGCAATGCTTATAACAAAATAGCTGGTAGTGCTAGCTATACCAATCTGGTAAACTCTGGAATTGGCGCCATTATACTGCCACAATCAAAACCTCTATTATGGAGTGTTAGCAATATCCAACTAAATATACCAATTGTGGAAATGCGAGATAGTGCTGCACTAAGTCTGTATAAATACGTCCATTTACAAGTAAATGCGCAAAAAATAAAGATTTCACCCAATAACATCATCTTAAACAT